>ENA-OSEO01000236-OSEO01000236.1-sediment-metagenome-genome-assembly--contig:-NODE-236-length-155224-cov-6.352504_pt1 | contig 155224 bp, 129 predicted proteins | sample MGYA00237883_ERZ534232 | MGnify/ENA metagenome assembly ERZ534232
CATAAACGCACGTAAGCAACCTAAATAATAAGAAAAAGCAGGTTTTATTACGTATAGCTTGCCACAAAGTGAAAAATTAAATAATTGGATAACCGCCATGTATTAATTCGTGTTTAACGCTGCAGGCGCAGCCAATGCTTTGGAACTCTTGGGTAAGCGTCAAGGAATGTCATGATTAAAGAAGACGACACTCAATAATCAGAGATAAAATTCTGTAAAAAACATGTTTCCAGGGCTGCGAATCCGCAGGTCGCACGTTCGATTCATGCTGGGAGCGTCAAAAAAAAACGAGGGGTTACAGCGATTGAGCCGCAACCCCTTTTCGGTTTTTTCCGGTTTTGTCCCCATTATCATCCGGTGGTCGGTTCCTGAAATTGGAGCCGCGTCTCCCCCGGCTATTTTTGGATATCAGATGACCGGACCGGTCATATAGATATCCATGGCTTTGGTGTAGCCGGAAATTTCAGCTTTGGTCAGTTTTCCCGAGGCAACTTCCAAAAGTTCCAGAAAAATTCGGCGGCCGGCCCCTGGCAGGCTTTCGGTCCCCTCCATCACACCGCTGACATCGAGATCCATATGGTCCTGCAGCTTTTTGAACGTATTGCTGTTGCCGGTTATTTTAACTACCGGCACAAAAGGAAATCCCTGCGGAGCGCCGCGACCGGTGGTGAAGGCGATCACGTTGCACCCGCTGGAAGCCAGACCGGTAAGAATTTCGGGTTCCCGGCCGGGAGAATCCATCACCACCAGTCCCTTTACCTTGGGTATTTCTCCATATTCATAGACGGCCTGAATCGGCGAAACGCCCGCTTTCGCTATGGCGCCCAAGGACTTTTCTTCGATGGTGGTCAAGCCTCCTTTTATATTCCCCCCGGTGGGCTGACCGCCTCGAATGTCCGCGCCCACCGACATGGCTCTGCGCTCCATACGTTCCACCAGCTCCAGAATTTTCTTCCCGACATCGGCGTTTTGGGCGTGTTTCGCCAGAAGATGCTCCGCTCCGATGAATTCGGTCACCTCACCCAAAACGGATGTTCCTCCCGCCTCAACGACCATATCGGAAGTGATTCCCAGCGCCGGGTTTGGCGCCAGTCCGGAGGTGGTATCGGAACTGCCGCATTTCAGTCCCAGGACGATGTTTTCGGCCCCGCAGGGCGCGCGGTGTTCTCTTGACGCCTCCTGGACCAGTTTTTGAGCGAGCAGCACCCCCCGCGCAGTGGCATTGGCGGCGCCGCCGGACTCTTGGATGACGACGGTTTCCACGGGTTTTCCCGTCGACGCGATGGTCTCGGCCACCTGGTCAATGGCGGTGCTTTCGCACCCCAAGCTCAACAGGATTACAGAGGACAGGTTGGGGTTCTTTCCGAGGCGTCCCAGTGTCGTGGTCACTCGCTCGATATCAACCGGGGTCTGGCAGCAGCCTTGCTGGTGTAGAAAGGCCACCGAGCCTCGAACCTGCCGGGAGATATTGTCGGCCACTTCATTGGCGCATACCACGGTTGAAAGAACGCCCACATAGTTTCTGGTTCCCACGGTCCCGTTAGCTCTCTGATAACCAAGAAATTGCATGCGCGCGCTCCTCTATTGCAGATCTCCGCGCCCGCGGAGACTTTCTATGTTCTGAATATGGGCGTGGGCCCCTTGAGCGATCGGCCGCGTGGCTCGCCCGATAACCTCACCGTATTTGATTATGTGTTCCCCTTGCGCGATATCGACCACGGCGAACTTATGCCCAAACGGAATATTTTCCGACACGTTTACCTGTTTGAGATCGTCACCCATACCCACGGTGACCGTTTCAGCGCTGGTCAGGTCACGCAACGCATTGGCCACATTATCTTGAGCCTTGATCATGATGGCGTCGATTTTCATGCGCCTGCTCTCCTTATGACTTCAACTTCCCCCTTTTCCGTATCCACCCGCACTATATCTCCGGTTTTGATGATTGCGGCCATGTCTTCTTTAAAACCGTATACCATGGGCGTATTGGCAAGCAACGCGCCCGCTACCGTCTGTCCCATTCCGCGATTGCACACCATCGCTTTGGGCGTGCGCCCGCTTCTGAACAGATAATAATAGCCGAATGTATCGCCGGCGCCGCCCTTTCCCCGAGGGAACACCAAGATTTTACCGGTGACGTTCCGGCCTCGGGCTTCGTGCCCGATCTCGACAATTTCACCTGTTTCCCAGTTCGTTCCACCCCAGAAAGCCACCAGGTCGGTGGTAACCAGCGCTTCTCCTTCGACGACACCCAGATTTGCCGTGCTCTTACCTTTGTAGACAGTCATTGCTTATCCCCTTCCTTCCCACTTACCGGTAATCGCTGATCGGGCGCAGTCCCGGGTGCTGCCGAATCTCACCTTTCGAGTACCATCGGAAGTGAAACCAGTATAGAAGAAAACCGCTTTTATGGAGTTGGTGGCGATTGTGCCTTTGGCGCCTGTGCCGGCGAATGCGATACACATGTCGCTGACAAGAGCCCCTCCCGCTTTGCGGATGATGTCGACGTATCCCAAATCCCTGGCTTGTTCGAGTAACAGATGCGTAGTGGTGGCGACCAAGGTAACGTTGGAATGAACTTTCCCGCCGTCGAGTGTCTCGGCCAAGTCCCGAATTTCGCGCATGGTCAGGTGAGGGCATCCCATCAGAATGAAATCGATATCAGTTCCGGTGGCGGTATTGGCCAGCGCGTATGATTCGTCTATTTCTTTTTGGCTAATCACATATTCCGCCTGAGCTCGGGTTCCTCTCAAAGCCTCTTGCAGCGTCGGGGCTTCGGGCGTGACACCGACGATATGCATAAGCGCCAAACCGGATTCAACCGCGATCACCGCCAGCAGGTGTTTCAAATCCGTCTGCGCGATGTTCACCGGAATATCGACAAAAACCGGTATCTTATCCTTCGTTTTGCGGCTCGCCGCCAGACTGTAGGCGTCCCAGTCGGCGTCCGAGAAGCTTCCGAAGTCAATATCCGCGCCCGGCCGGACAATAACTTCCCCAACCCGGTTTTCATCCAGATGTATTCCCTCTTTGGGAACATAACCGGTGATAGCGGCGGCAAGGGATTTAACGCCGTCATCGCGCTCGCAACGAGCCCCGAACATGGTGTTGAACCAAAGCGTGGCAATGGATTCGGAGATGCTGACGTGCTGACCTTTTTTGGCGCGATAGTAATAAAACGGCAGAGCGGTATACGTGGGTATGACCCCGAGACTCTCGTAAAAATCGGCCGCCTTTTCCTGGATGGTCTTTATCTCTTCAATGGTATCGTCCGAATAGGTGAGGGCCTTGGCTACCGACAGATTACAAAATTTGGGCTCAATAGTGGTGGGTACCTTCAGGCGCTTGATATCCTTGGTCAGTTCGCCCGTTAACTCGTGGGCCCACCGCCCCTGCCTTCCGAATGGCATGAACATGACATCCGGGGGCATTAAATGAGCGTAGGTAATTTCCACCAACTCCTCCGCTCCATTCGCTTCAGCCATTCCTATGATAATTTCCATTGCTTTTCGAGCGCCGCGGCCCTGTTTTCCGGCCAGCATCTCGTCCTGTTCTTTGTTTAACTTCATGAACGTTCCTCCTGAACATAATCAAAGTACATAAATCACTTACGGTTGGGGACGACAAAATCACATCTCCAGCGACTCCGCCCGATGTTTCAACTTGACAGCTCCTTGATTCTTCAAAGTTTCCCGGCGCTTATCAACGGAATGAGGTTGTCTCACCGTACCGCCATCAAGGAAGGCAGCCACAAAGACAAGCCCGGGAAAGCAATAACTATAACTAAGGCGACCACCGTGAGGGCAAGAAAGGGCAAGTTGGCCTTATAAATGTCCGTCACGGAAATATTGTCGGGCGTTACACTGCTCATATAGAAACACGACGGACCGAACGGCGGAGACAGGTAAGAGATATGCATATTCATGCAGTAGACGACGCCAAACCAGATGATATCAAAGCCCAGTTGTTCGACAATGGGCAGAAACAGGGGCATGGTCAAAAGCAAGATACCTATCCAGTCGAGGAACATTCCCAGAAAAATGAAAATCAACTGCATGACAATCAGAATTCCCCACCTACCCAAAGGCAGAGCGGTCAGGGTACCCCGGACAAATTCATCGCCGCCGGCCAAAACGTATACCCCTATAATCATTTGCGCTCCAAAAAAGAGCCAATAGAGCATACAACTTATTTTCAGAGTTTCATAACATGCGCTCTTGAGATTGGTGAACGTGAATTTGCCATTGATGGCGGCCGCAATGACAGCTCCGAGACAGCCGATGCCGGCGGCCTCAGTCGGGGTCGCCACACCGCAATAGATCGAGCCCAACACGGCTATCGCCAAAATAGTGGGCATGATCAATCCCTTCAAAAGGCGCAGCTTATCCGCCAAGGATATATTTCTTTCTTCCTCCGCAGCGGCGGGAGCGCTGGCAGGGTCTTTGATGGTGAGATACACGATGTAAACAATAAAAAGACCCGATAAAATTAATCCGGGAATGATGCCGGCCACAAACAGCTTCCCTACCGAACATCCGGCCATCATGGCGTACACGATGAAAACGATACTGGGAGGAATCAAGGTAGCCACGCCACCACCGGCGGTGATGCTGCCCAAAGCTATGGTTTTGCTGTACCCGCGGTCCAGCATGGCCGGCAGGGAAATCATTCCAAAGGTGACGATCTCGGCTCCAACAATCCCCACCATCGCCGCCATGATGATGCAGGCGATGATTGTCGCAATGGCGATGCCTCCGCGTAGCGGGCCGGACCACACATACACAGCCTGAAATAGTTGTTCCGCGACACCCGCCTTTTCCAGAATTGCGGCCATGAAGATAAAAAGGGGCACCGCCGCCATGGCGTAACTCAGCATCATCTGATAAATGCGCATCACCGCCATGATAATATAGGAAGGGGAGAATAGAATTAAGATGAAAACGCACGCCGTGGCGCCCATCGAAAACGCCAGGGGAAGACCGGCGAGCAGCAGCGCGATAAAGACCGCGAAGAGTAGGATGGTGATTAGCTCGATACTCACAGTGGTCTTCCTTTGATCGCGCAGTATAAGTCCTTAAGGAACTTGGACATACCTTGCAGAAACAGGAGGCAAAGCGAAACAGTGAAGGCGGCTTTCATGTGATAGACGGGCGGATTCCAGGGTGTTCCCGATCCTTCTCTCATGCTTATGGACTGCCAGGCGTATTTTGAGCTCCCCCATATCATCATCACCATGTAGAGCGTGAAGAAAGGAAAGGTAAAAAGGTCAGCCAAGGCTCTGCCTCTTGGCGAGAATCTCTCCCACACCACGTCTATCTTGACGTGCCTTTTGTCCAGCAGCGTCCAAGCCGCTCCGAGGATGGTCATGTAAGCCGTTAGAAAAAGAATGGTTTCGCTCGCCCAGAGTGTCGGACGATGAAAAATGTAGCGCATCGAAATTTCGTATATTACGGCCACCACACAAGGTACCATCACGAAGGAAACAACTTTTCCAACCCACGCCGATATAAGGTCGATAACAGTCACAATCGTTCGCATTGATTTCCCTTTCAAGAAGGGGAGGAGAGATGAAGATGTCTCCATTCTCCCCACGCAACTGGATTGTTATTGAATATACCCAAGCTGTTTTACCCATTCGGTGTGGGCATCCACGACTTCGCGCGCCTTCGGGCTCTTGTCGCCCCATTTTTCCCAGATTACGCGCGCGACTTCCAGAAGCCGGGCTCTCTCTTCAGGGGTCCATGCGATCGCGGTGACACCCATCTTTTTAACTTCGTTTCTGGCTTTAACGCAGTCGATATAGATTCTTTCCACCTTCTCCGCTCCCATGGCCCGGAAATTGACCCTGAGGATTTCCTGAATGTCCTGAGGAAGCTTGTCCCACTCTTTTTTGTTTACCGTCAGGTCGTTCACTCCCAGCGAATGAATCCCCGGATCGATGTAGTATTTGGCTATTTCATGGAAACCCATACGGTGATTCATGGACACGGTCGCCCAATCCATGCCGTCAATCACTCCCTTATCCAGCGAGGAATACACCTCCGTGCCGGGGATCACCACCACCCCCGCGCCGAGTTCCGCCAGGATTTCGGCGGTAATTCCGTGAGGCGCTCTGAATTTGTGTCCCTTAAAATCCTCGATCTTTTGGATGGGATATTTGGAAACAAAGTTTTCCACTCCCCAGGAAGCTACGGCGATCGTGTAAAGGCCGAAGGGTTCATAGAGCTTGTTGAGCATATCGAGTCCGCCCTTGTAATACATAAAGCCGCTCAGCTCCCAAACGTTTCGATACCCGCAGACGAAGTCGGTAAGGGGGGCGAAGGCCGGTTCTTTTCCAGCCCAGTAGCCGGACCACGTATACATTCCCTGAAGAATATTATTTTGCACCGCTTCAAGGGCTTCGAAATCCGGGACGATTGCGCCACCGGGATAGGGCTTAATCTCCATTCGGCCGTTAGTAAGGATTTTTACGCGGTCGCACGCGTCAGCGAAGGCCTTGTAGGACTCTTCGACCGGACTCCAATAGGTTTGAATCTTCCATACGACTGTTTTTTCGGCCATAACCGGGGTGGCAAACAAAACGGTGATCAGCGCGAATACCGCCAACATGCGCCATGAATTTCTTCCCATTGGCATCTCCTTCTGCTACTGGATTCATCCTGCGTGTTTATTTCGCTTTCCCTAATCGCTCTTCCGAAGTAGCGTGTTTTCACCTCCTTTCCGACACGTCGCCCATGCCGGAAACCATTGTTTGGCGCGTTCTCGGCGCCTGGGGGCGACGATTGATTCATTTTTAGTCGGCTACCGTCCATAAGCTCGAGCGGCCTTGACCATCGCCGCAATATTCTCCGGAGGACAGATATCGGCGAGCTGACAGCCTCCGCTGACAATCAGACTTCCATTCCTGCCTGCTTTTTCGATAACCGCCCTCGTGGCTTCCTCAACTTCCTCAGGCTGGCCCAGCGCCAGCAACGTGGTGTTCACATTGCCCATAAGGCAATAATCGGGACCGAGTACCTTTCTGGCGTGTTCGAAGTCCACGGCCTCATCAAGACTCAATCCATGGACTCCGGTTGACGCGAGACTTTCCAGACGATCCGAGGTGTCGCCGCAGATGTGCATCAGGACTTTTCGGCCGCTCCGCTTAAGGACGGATACGAGCCGCGTGGTCAGGGGCAATCCCCATTCTTCCCAGTGCTTTTTTGAAACGGCGTCCCCCGAGGAGGTCGGATCGGACACGAATATAATATCCGCGCCCGCGCTGATGACGGCCAGACCGTAAACCACCTGGCTATGAAGGGCCAGCTCGCACAGTTCCCGTAATTTCTCTTTATTCTTGTACATGTCCCGCATCAGCATTTCCGAGCCCCTCAGCATGGATGCGTGGCGGAAGGGGGCCTGAACGTAGCCCATCACCGGAACCTCCCCGGCAAACCGTTGTTTGAGCCGTCGGATACCTTCGAGAATGGTGGTTAAGCGCTTGTTTTGGTAAGGGTCTGCCAGTTTTAGTTTGGGTAGATCGGAATCGTAGTCTTTCACGGCCGGCTCCTCGACGCTGGGCGGAACGCCTTTCACGATTTTCAGCTTCGCCCCCATGGCCTCCGATTCCGCGTGAACCCCAAACATATCCCAGACGACATCGTAGCCGAATTCCTTCAAACAATAGGTTTGAGCGAAAACATGCTTTTCAACGCTCTCCATTTCCTCGCTAAAATCAAAACCGGCCTGGGCGCTGCACCATTCCCTTACCATCGGCAGTACGGGTAAACAGTCGGATTTCCGACCCTCAAATGCGCACATAACGCGTTCAAAACTGTTCATTTCAAAATATTTCCTCTGTTATTTCGTAATGTTGATCCTGAAGCCCGGCGTAGCGCGGATGTTCCAGGGGCGCGGCCCTCCGGGCCCGGTCACCAATTGAAGGGAACGAACCCTTCCTTGATCCAGCCGGTAACCAGGGCGCCCGCGTAGACAACTTCACATCCGAGATTTTCCATGGCCTCGGTGACACCGTAACGCTCGCAGCATGTTTTGCAGGCCCATACGGTTTTGCCTAACGATTTATAGTCCTTGATCATTTGCTGAAGTTCTTCACTCTGCGCTATGACTCTCTCGGATGGCCCCCAGAGGACCAGCCGGATATCATCCATAAAGTTGTTTCGCGTTCCTTTCGTGGCGAAAAAAATTCCGGTCCATATGGAATCCACGTCAGAACTGCTCACGACAATAACAAGTTTGGAATGCATTGTTTTCCGTCCAGTCACGCCCCATAGGTTATATGTCGTCGTCCCCTGAGATTCAGGGGCGCCTGAATCGCCCGATTGGTTTCCATGGAATCGCGAAAAGAGCGCTCAGGCGTCTTGTTTGGGACGCTCACCTAGATTTTGGGATAGCTTGTCAGGTTTCGCCCAAAGCCGAAATGGCCCGATTGCTCCATATCGCGCCACTGCGCAAAATCCTTGAAATACTTGTAATAGGATAGGGCCACTTTCTTGAACATCGGGTCCTTCTCGGCATTTTGCTCGACATATTCATTGGCGTACTGTTGAATCTGTATCAGCGTTTCATCGTCGAGCTTGGTTACCTGTATTCCCTTGTCGAGAAACTTCTGGGTGGCGTCTATGCTCTCATATTCCCATTTGGCGTAGGTGTAGATGCCGGTGGCCATGGCTGCGATCCGCACGATTTCTTTCAGATCGTCCGGCAAAGCCTCCCACGATTTCATGTTGATCATCCATCCGCCGCCCCACATGGGCTGATACCATCCGGGCAGACACCAGTACTTGGTGACCTCATGGAAGCCCATGCCCCAATCCGTGCTGGGCATGCTGAACTCGGCGGCGTCAATGGTTCCTCTTTCAAGGGCTGTGTACACTTCTCCGCCGGCAATGGCCATGGGGCTTCCCCCCAACTTCTTGATAATGTACTGCCCGGGGCGTGTGCCCAGTCTGACTTTAAGCCCTTCGAAATCTTTGGCTGTCTTCAATGGCTTGTTGCTGCGGATGCCGCTCTCCATACCGGCGCGGCCGACGGGGAAATACATCATGCCGTATTTGGCGTAGATCTCCTGAACCAGTTCCAATCCCCCGCCCTGGTAGAGCCAGATGATCATGTCGTTGGGGGTTGTTCCCATCGCAAAAGAAAAGAAAAAGTCCAGCGCCCGTTCTTTGCCTGTCCAATAGCCGGGATAATCGCTGGCCGCGTCCAGGACGCCGTTTCTCACAGTGTCGAAAAGCTGAGTTGTGCCAACGATTGAGCCGGCCGGATGAAACTCGATCTGCAGCTTGCCACCGCTCATTTTATTGATGACGTCAACCATATGAAGGTCGCCATCGACAAGATTGATGGACGGGGGCCAGCAGGTGCTTACTTTCCACTTGATCGGCTTATCCTGAGCCGCTGTCGCCTTGCTTGCCAACGGCGCCGTGGTAGCCGCCGCCGCGGCTGCGCCCGCTGAAACATATTTTATAAAATTTCTACGGGTAACGTTCTTCAGCGCTTTTTGATCAGCCATTTTCTCCTCCGGTGATAATAATTAGGCGTTTCTACTGTTCATTTCGATCTTGCGCCTTTCTCCCAACAGAAACTGTCACTATTTGTTATCCTATCTAGTTCACCCCCTTTTAGCGTGACGTGCATCCGCGCGACCCATCGTGGAATTCTCGTTTCGAAAAAGCGCATGGGGCTCATAGTTTTCTCCCGCGGATAGGTTAAAGGCCGGTAAAGCCCGTGATAGGCCGCCCGTGACGTGAAAAAGCGGCGATTATGCGCGCCTTCACTTTACGAGAACACTTGGCAGCCAGGTAATAGTGCAGGGAAATAGCACCACGATTATCAGGCCAAGCTCCATGAGGCGCCAAAACGGGAAAACGCCCCAATAGATGTCTGCGGTGGTCACCTCCTTGGGAGCGATGCCTTTGAGATAAAAAAGCGCGTACCCAAAGGGAGGCGTTAAGAAAGAATCCTGCAGCATGACCGCCATGGCCACTACGAACCACAGCTTGTCAAAGCCGAGGCTTTCCGCGATGGGGAGAAAAATAGGGAACACGATGAGGACGATGCCTATCCAGTCAATAAACATGCCGAGGATGAAAGTTAGGACCATCATGAAGATAAACGTTCCCCATTTGCCCAGACCGATGCCCAGGATGAGGTGGCTGACAACCTTGCCGCCGCCTGATCCCAGAAATACCCCGGTGAAGCAGCTAGCCCCCGCTAATATAAGGATCACCATGGAGGTGGTCTTGGCGGTGTTGAGTATGGACTCGTGGAGCGTTGACCACGAAAATCTCCTGTACGCCAGTATCATGATAAACGACAAAGCCACCCCCACCCCCGAAGCTTCCGTCGGAGTGGCGATTCCGGTAAAGATGCTGCCCAGCACCCCAAGTATGAGGATTGCGGGGGGAAGCAAGGATTTGACCGTCATTGAAAGGATTTCGCGTCCCGATACGGCGTCGCTTTCCTCCTTGGAGAGAGCGGGCCCCGCTTCCGGATGAAAATGACAGCGGATAAGGATGTAAACCACATAGAGGGCGGAGAGTATAAGTCCGGGAATTATGGCGCCGGCGAAGAGCTTTCCCACTGAAAGATTAGCCTGGTCCCCCATGACTATCAGCATGATGCTTGGAGGAACCAGGATGCCCAAGGTGCCGCCGGCGCAAATAACACCGCTTGCCAGCCGCTTGTCGTAACCGTATTTCAACATCAAGGGAAGAGACAAAAGTCCCATGGTGACGACGGAAGCGCCGATTATGCCGGTGCACGCCCCAAACAAGGTGGAAACGACTACAACCGCAATGGCGAGTCCACCTCTCAGTGAACGGAACAGGTAGCGCATAGTCAGGAACAGGCCTTCGGCGATCCCGGACTGGTCGAGGAGCTGAGCCATCAATATGAATAAAGGCACCGCCACGAGGATATAGTTGTCCATGACCTCGTAAATCCGGTTCGCAAACATGTGATAGCAGCCAATACCCCAGCTCAGACAACCGAAAATGGTCGCCAATCCCCCCAGCACAAACGCAAGGGGGTGACCCATGAAAAGACCCACCATCAGCCCTATAAACATCAGGAGAGAAATACTTTCGGGGCTCAGATCAAACATAGTATTCCCCCTTGAACAATCGCAGGAGTGTGCTCATGAAAAATACCAACCCTTGTATGAATATGAAAAGAAAGGAAAGAGGAACAATGGTTTTGATGGGGTAAAGAGGAACCGCGCACTCACTCCATGAAGTTTCGAGTATCTTCCATGAATCAATCGCAAACTTGCCTCCGTAGAAAATAACTACCGTACAAAAGGGGAAGAAAAAGATGAGATATGAGATAACATCCAGAATGTCCTGATTGCGTTTTGAAAGGTGGGAATGAATTATATCGACGGATACATGGCCTTTGTGCAGAAGAGTATAGCCCGCGACTATCATAAAATAGAAGCCGTATAACTGTTTTGTTATTTCAAAATTGCATACTGTGGGGCTGTTAAAGAAATAACGAAGCACAACTTCTACAATGACAATGACGGTCAGAACCGCGACTGTCCAGGATAATACCCGCCCCGTCCATTCGTTGACGGCTTCAAGCGAGCTCAAGAATTTGCCCATACAACCTCCGCCGCATGTATGCGTTAGGCCATGATGTATCGGTTAATGTCCGGTTCCCTCTTTTTTGACCCCCGCGATTTCTCGCCCGCCGCAAGCAGACTTTTCACCAGCGCTTTTTTCTGAAGGTCAAACGCGTATCGCAGATGTTTTTTCAGATGTTCCCGAGCCTCTTGGTATTGTTGATTTTCAATCATCTTCAGGATTTTGAAGTGCTCTTTCACTGAGTGTTCCATGCTTTCCGGCGTAGTGCGGAACTGTATGTACTGGTATCTCGCCAGATTGAAATACAAGGTAAAATAGAAATGCGTGATGTAGGGGTTATCTGCCTTTTGCACCAAGGCCGAATGAAAGTCGGTGACCTCTTTCCGGAAGAATAACATTTGCTTGGTATCGCCAGTCAGACCCAGGTGGAGTTTAGACGCTTGGGAAATCGTTTCTTCGACTTCGGGCAACCGTGTTATTTTTTTTGCCTCGAAAACGTTTATGACGGCGCATTCGACCATCTCTCTGGCCCGATAAACCGCTTCCAAATCTTCATATGACAATTGTCGTACGAAGGTTCCCCTTCTGGGGATGCTGATAACAAGATACTCCTGAGCGAGAATGCGGAACGCTTCTCTGAGAGGAGGGCGGCTTACCCCCAATTGTTCCGATATTTCAGTCTCGTTCAGTTTCTGTCCCGGCGCCAAGCCGCCGCTTATAATTTGCCCTCTCAGATACCCCACCGCGCTCGCGGTGACCCCACTGATATCCAGAGCGCTAATCAGGAGATTTTCCATTTTGATTGCCTTCGTTCTGAAAAAAGCGCGCCACGGGCGCGAGCTTATTGAACAGAATGATTGTTCTGAGAAACGTAGAACCCGGGACTTTGATTTTGCCCGGATTAAGGACTGCGTGACTGTCTTCTGTATTTTGTATTTTGTCTACAAAATACAGCGTGAGAAAGCAACCGGTAAATATTAGTTAATAAAATTAATTAAAGGATTTAAATTATTGTTATGGATACGAATATCTTTTTAACTTAAATATTTAAACGTTAATGGAGTATTGTATCGTTTAAAGGCGACTGTGCGATTGCCGCGCTATGATTGGAGGTGAAGGCGGGTAACGAACGCAGCTTTTAGCGCCTTACAGGAAAGGAAATTACCGCCCGTTTACGAGAACCCTTATGATTGTCGGTAGCCCGCTGTTTTGGGAAATCGATGAACAAGGCGGTCGGGAGCGCGGCTGTGAGTTCAGCCTGCATCTGCGTGGGTCGCGTCGCCGAAATGATCAATGATCTCGTAAGGCCTTGAATCCCTGTTGTGTACCGCAAGAATACCGCGTTCACCCTATGTTCCGATTGGCTTGCGGCCGGTATGCTAGGACCATTTCGATTCCTAAAATGCGCATATCTTGAGGCGGATGGATATCCTCTTTTAATTCTTTATGCTACGCTTCATTATTGCTCATCATTTGAGAGAACGTCGTGACGATCATGGTTGCATGATCTTGTATCCCTCGTCCCAAACAATTTGAGGTAAGCCAATGCGCCCGAACCTGCCCGATCGTATGCAAGTAGTGGAAATCTCGCGTCCGGGAGGACCCGAGGTATTACAAGTCTCGACGCGGCCCCTGCCGCGACTAAAGGCGGGAGAAGTATTGATACGCGTCGCGGCCGCCGGCGTCAATCGACCGGATTGCCTGCAGCGGGCCGGAAGTTATCCCCCACCGCCGGGGCACTCGGACCTGCCCGGGCTCGAGGTCGCCGGGACCGTGGTCGAGCGCGCCGAGGACGTGAGTCAGTGGCGCGCGGGAGATCAGGTTTGCGCGCTGGCGCCCGGAGGCGGCTACGCCCAGTACTGCGCGGCTCCCGCCGGTCATTGTCTGCCGCTGCCCCAGGGATGGACGCCAATTGAGGCCGCGTCCCTGCCGGAGACCATGTTCACGGTCTGGATCAATGTTTTCGAGCGCGGAAGATTGATTCCCGGCGAGACGTTGCTGGCGCAAGGCGGCGCCGGCGGGATCGGGATAACCGCAATTCAGTTGGCGCGAGCCCTGGGCAGCCGCGTCTTCGTCACCGCCGGCAGCGCTGACAGGTGTTCGGCGTGCGAGGCGTTCGGCGCCGAGAGGGCCATCAATTACCACACTGAGGATTTCGTGGAAGTGGTCAAGGAACTCACCGGCGGTAAAGGGGTTGATGTGATCCTGGACATGGTCGCCGGCGCCTACGTGCCCCGCGAGCTGAAGTGCCTGGCCGACGACGGACGCCTGTCGATCATTGCGTTGCTCGGCGGCGCCAAGGCTGAAGTGAATTGCTCGGAAATCCTGATGCGGCGCCTCACCATAACCGGCTCCACCTTGCGCGCGCGCAGTATTGAGTTCAAGAGCGAGGTGGCCGCGACTCTGAGGCGGAAGGTGTGGCCTTTGCTGGAGGCGAAAAAGATCCGCCCGGCGATCTTCAAAGTGTTTCCGCTCACAGACGCCGCAGGCGCGCATACGCTTATGGAATCCGGGGGGCATATCGGTAAGATCATGCTGGAAGTCGCGCAGAACTGACCAAAGGCGCGTTCACGACCAGTCCGGATAAGGAGATACCCTCATCACCATGCCTGCGCTCTGTTTGACAAGGGACCGTGGGATTTTGGTAGGGTATCGAATACTGTTCTATATGTCCGACGCTTTTTGCGATGGCAGCTCACTATGAGGAGAACAAAATCATGCTCAACGAATCTCTTGGTGTTAACGCGCGTCGTCTTCAGCAGACCATAGAGGAACTTGCCCTGATAGGGGGGACGGCTCATGGCGGTATGCGCAGACTGGCGTTGACAAATGAAGATAAAGCGGCGCGGGAGCTTCTTATGCAATGGCTTTCGGAACTGGATCTTGAAGTGACTGTCGATGACATGGGAAACATGTTTGGGACGTTGCCGGGAAGGGACAATTCCTTGGCGCCGGTCATGAGCGGGTCGCACTTGGACACCCAGCCCATGGGGGGACGATTCGACGGCGTATTGGGTGTTACCGGAGCGCTTGAGGTGATTCGAACGCTCAAGGACAGGGATATTAGGCCCGAACGTCCCATAACGCTGGTAAATTGGACCAATGAAGAGGGCTCCCGGTTTGCCCCCACCATGGTCGGTTCCGGAGTATGGACAGGTTTTCTTGACAAGGAGTGGGTATATAACCGAACCGACTTCGACGGCGCCCGGTTCGTCGACGAACTGGAACGGATCGGCTTTAAAGGGACAGTCCCGGCCGCGAAATGGCCGGTCCACTCCTACTTTGAATATCACATTGAACAAGGCCCGCTCCTGGAACGGGAAGGCAAGCTTATAGGAGCGCCAAGAGGCATCGTGGGGATGCGGTGGATGGATATAATCGTGGGAGGGACGGCTAATCAGGTTGGCCCCACGCCCATGAAGGGCCGCAACGACGCGCTCTGCGCCGCGGCCGAGATGATTCTGGCGGTGAACGCTATTCCATTAAAAAAAGGAGGCGACCTGGTGGCAACCGTCGGTGAGATACATAATTTCCCCAACTCTCGCAACATAATACCCGATAAGGTTCACTTTACCGTGGACATGCGCTCCTGGCATGATGATCTCTGCGCGCAAGCCTGGAAAGAGCTTGATCAAACGTTTCGCCTCATAGCGGAGAGCAGAGGGTGCTCCGTCTCAATTGAAGAAACCTGGGGCATTCAGCATGCGCCTTTTGATCAGACTCTCATCGACAACATAGCGCGCGCGGCGGACGCGCTTGGCTATCCGACGCTTTCCATGGTGAGCGGCGCCGGGCACGACGCCAGTTATATGAGCAGGATTGCGCCGACGGCCATGATTTTTGTGCCGAGCGTTGGCGGCAGGAGTCATGTGGAGGTTGAGTATACTTTATGGGAGGACTGCGCCGCGGGCGCCAATGTGCTGTTGCGCGTAATTCTGCAGTCAGCTCTGGAGTTATAATTTTATAGGCTCCGTCTGAGCGTCTAAGGGCTCAGTCGCCGATTGATTGCGTCCCGCCGAGGTGACATGCGAATCTTTAAATCAAAATAGCTTGACGATTGGGAAAAACCAAACGCCAGTTTTAAGGAGAGAAAGCTGCAATAGTATCCCGATACTGACTCTGGAATATCACTATAAGCTTGTCCATGCATAAATCTGAGAGTAATATAGGTCAATATGCAGAGTATTCATTCATAATAAATAATATAATAAATAATACCATCGAAAAAAATATTTTACTTCTAACAAAGGCGGTTCATCAATTTCTGTCCGCGACGGTTGGGATTGCGTCCGTGTCCCTCATGAGCGGGCGGGGGGCTATCCTGCGACTGCGCCCGCGGCCACGACACTCGGCGAGAAAGACAAGCGGCGTCCTTATCGCTCCGAACCTCGTCAAGGCCGGCCTTATTATCGGCGGACAAGAGGTCGTGGGACGCGTGCGCGCTGAAGGCTAATGGACCAAAGTCCGGGAAGTCACGCCAATTCGTTTTTGCATGGTTTTATTAAACCTGGGGGGGAGACCCCACTCCCCACGCTATCTCGATCCCCACTGTCTGAACAGCTCCCCGGGTCTTGTATCAAGAGGAGGTTCACTGACTGAAAGCGGCGCGTCCCCTGATCGATCTAGAGTCAACCATCCGGACTTGCCGCCCCGAGAGAGCGTGGTCAATCGTGACTCCGCGCGTTTGAGAAATTCCGCGGGAGCGGCCACGCTTTGTGTCGCGAACTAGTATTTATGAAACTGGACTGACGGCTGAAATTAGTGAGACGGGATGGAGGCCATCCGTCCGGAACAGGTTATGATCTTGTTGAGATAGTTATGGAGACACGCAATGGCAAAAAAAGTCGGATCTATGAAAGTGGCGGAAAGTGTTCTCACCGGCGGTCGTTCGGATATGAGTATCGAGGGCTTGAGACGTACTTTTCGCGAGCACGTCTTTTACACGCAGGGGCGATTTCCGGAGGTCGCCACTAAAAACGAACTTTACGTGGCTCTTGCCTACACCGTACGGGATCAGCTTCTGCGTCGCTGGATCAGCTCAGTCGAGCAACTGGTGAAAGGGGACGTCAAGGTTGTCAGCTATCTCTCGGCCGAATTCCTCCTGGGCCCCCATTTGGAAAACAACATGATTAACCTCGGTATTTACGAGGATGTTCGAAGGATAGCGGAGCAGGAGAACTTTGATATTCAGGCCCTCTTTGAACAAGAGGAGGAGCCAGGACTGGGCAATGGGGGATTGGGCAGGTTGGCCGCCTGCTATCTCGATTCCCTTGCAACCCTTGAGATTCCCGCCATTGGCTATGGTATCCGCTACGAGTTCGGTATTTTCGACCAGGAAATACGAGACGGGTGGCAAGTGGAACGCACCGACAAATGGCTGCGCTTGGGCAACCCCTGGGAGATGGCTCGGCCGGAGATCACCTACCACGTGAATTTTGGAGGTCATACCGAGTCTTATGTGGACGAGCAAGGCCGTTACCGGGTCCGATGGATTCCTCAGCGGACCGTGAAGGGCGTGGCGTACGACACTCCTATCCTGGGATACCGTGTAAACACCTGCAACATACTGCGGCTCTGGAAGGCTGAAGCGGTTGAATCCTTTGAACTGGAGGCTTTCAACGTAGGCGATTACTATCGGGCCGTGGATGAAAAGATCTTCTCGGAAAACATCACCAAGGTGCTCTACCCCAATGACGAGCCCATACAGGGCAAACAATTGCGCCTTGAACAGCAATATTTTTTTGTTTCCTGCTCTCTGCAGGACATGTTGCGACTGTACAAGTTGTTGGAAGGCGATTTGAGTCGGTTTTCCAGCCGTTTCGCCGTTCAGCTCAACGACACACACCCCGCCATAGGCGTCTCTGAACTGATGCGCCTTCTCATCGACGAACACGGTCTCGACTGGGATACGGCTTGGGAAATCACCCGCAACACCTTTGGCTATACCAACCATACGCTTCTTCCGGAAGCCCTTGAAAAATGGCCGGTCAATCTGTTCGCCGGTCTCTTCCCCAGGCACATGGAAATCATTTACGAAATCAACCGCCGTTTTCTCGATGAGGTCAAGGACAGGTTTCCGGGGGACGAGGAGCGGTTGGCAAGGATGTCCTTAATCGACGAAACCGGCGAACGCTACGTGCGCATGGCCCATCTGGCTTGCGTCGGCAGCCATGCCATCAATGGGGTGGCGGAACTTCATACCCGCCTGCTGAAAGAAGACGTATTGCGTGACTTCTATGAGATGACACCGGAGAAATTCAGCAACAAGACCAACGGGGTCACACCGCGCCGTTTCATGGTTCTGAGCAATCCCGGTCTGAGCCGGCTGATAACCGGGAAAATAGGGGAGGAATGGGTCAGCAAGCCCGATGAACTCAGACGGCTGGAGAAGTTTGCCGATGATCGAGCTTTTCAGGAAGAGTGGCGCCGGGTGAAGTTTGAGAACAAAAAAAATCTGGCCGGGCTTATCCTGGAGCGCGTCGGCGTCGACGTTGACCCGGCGTCGATCTTTGATATCCAGGTGAAAAGAATCCACGAGTATAAGCGCCAGCATCTGAACGTCTTTCACATCATCGCCTTGTACAACCGGATTAAACAGGATCCCTCTTGCCACATGCGCCCCCGGACCTTCATTTTCGGAGGCAAGGCCGCCCCCGGCTATTTCATGGCCAAACGGATTATCAAGCTGATCAATTCCGTCGCCGAGGTGGTCAACAACGATCCCGACGTAAACGGGCGGATCAAGGTTGTCTTTTTCCCCGATTTCAATGTCAAGAACGCGAAATTGATCTACCCCGCCGCAGACTTGTCCGAACAGATCTCCACGGCGGGAAAGGAAGCTTCAGGGACCGGAAACATGAAGTTCTCCATGAACGGCGCCTTGACCATCGGAACTCTTGACGGGGCCAACGTCGAAATCAGGGAGGAAGTGGGCGCCGAGAACTTCTTCCTGTTCGGGCTGACAGCCGAGGAACTGGCCTCCCTTCAAAGAAACGGATATCAGCCCCTGGAATACTACCGGAGCAATCCGGAACTTCAAGCGGTCGTCGAACGCGTCGGTTCGGGCCATTTTTCCAAGGGCGATCGGGAACTGTTCAAACCGCTGGTCGATGCGCTTCTTTACCACGACACGTTTATGTTGTTCGCCGATTTCGCGGCCTATGTGGACGCCCAAAAACAGGTCGAAGAGGCGTACGGCGACCAGGAGCGCTGGACTCGCATGTCTATCTTAAACGTCGCCCGTATGGGCAAGTTCTCGTCCGACCGGGCAATCAATGAATATTGCAGGGACATCTGGAAGGTCAAAGCGGTCCCGGTCGCTTTGGAATGACGCGACGGCAATTGATTGCGGAACTCTATTCGAGTGGGAAATAACATGAAACCTTTTCGCGCTGTTGACGAATGGGAACGAGTTGAAGGCGCCCCATGGCCTCTTGGAGCGACCTGGGTGGAGTCGCAGAGGGCTTATAACTTTGCCCTGTACTCGCGCCATGCGGAGAGAGTCACGTTGCTTCTTTACACCGAGCAGGACCCGGTCACTGCTGTTCACGTTCATGATTTTGACCCCGTCCACAACAAAACCGGGCTGATATGGCATTGCAGGGTACCGGAGGAAGAACTCCGCGGCGCTACCCTCTATGCGTACCGGATTGATGGACCGTACGACCCGTCAAGCGGACACCGGTTTGACGCCCGGAAAACGCTCCTCGATCCCTTCGCGGTTTCCGTATATTTCCCGCCGAAATACAGCCGATCTTCAGCCTCGGAGCCAGGCCCCACAGACGGGATGGCGCCTCTCGGGAGGCTCTCAAAAGATCCGGCATCTTTCGAGTGGGGCGCGGACTCCCGGCCCCGCCACACCCATGATCTCATCGTTTATGAACTCCACGTAAAAGGGTTTACCGCGAGGTCCAACTCTGGCGTGAGCCCGCAAAACCGGGGAACCTTCGCCGGACTCACGGAAAAGATTCCCTATCTCAAAGATCTCGGAATTACCGCCGTGGAGCTGCTTCCCGTTCATCAGTTCGATCCGCAGGAGGGCAACTACTGGGGCTACATGACCCTCAACTTCTTTTCGCCTCACCACGGCTACGCCTCGGGCGACCCCTACCAGGAATTCCGGACCATGGCGCAGGCTTTTCATGACGCGGGAATCGAGGTGTGGCTTGACGTGGTCTATAACCATACCAGCGAGGCCGGCGATGATGGTCCGACCTATAGCTATAGAGGCGTCGACAATAAAAGCTACTACCTGACCAGGCAAGATACGGGCGAGTATATAGACGACACCGGCTGCGGGCATACGATGAACTGCGCGCATCCCATCGTGCGGGCGCTTATCCTGTCCAGTCTGCAGCATTGGGCGATGAACATGCGTGTGGACGGGTTCCGCTTTGATCTGGCCTCGATATTCGCGCGTTCGCTCGATGGCTCCATGAATACCCTGGATCCGCCTCTAATCGCTGAAATCGGTCTGCTCGGATACTTGCGTGACGTCAGGCTCGTGGCGGAAGCCTGGGATATCGGCAGTTACCTGCTCGGTCGAAGCTTCCCCGGCCTGATGTGGCGGCAGTGGAACGGACAATTCCGCGACGTCATCCGCGCCTTCGTCAAGGGAGACCCGGGCATGGTCGGAGCCTTGATGCAGCGTCTTTACGGTAGTGACGATCTTTTTCCGGATGGTCCCGTCGAAGTCTACCGTCCCTACCAGAGCGTGAATTTCATTACCGCCCATGACGGGTTCTGCCTCTACGATCTGGTCGCGTACAGCCAAAAACACAACCAAGCCAACGGACATGACAACACGGACGGAACGAACGACAATCTGAGCTGGAATTGCGGGTTTGAAGGCGATTCCGGTGTTCCCGCCGAAGTCATGGCCCTGCGGAAACGTCAGATCAAGAACTTCTTCTGCCTGCTCATGCTCGCCAACGGCACTCCCATGTTCTGCGCCGGTGATGAATTCATGAACACCCAGCAAGGCAACAACAACCCCTACAATCAGGACAACGAAATCACCTGGCTGAATTGGGATCTTCTCGAACACAATCGGGATATCCGGCGCTTTTTCAAGTACATGATCGCCTTCCGGAAAGCCCATCCCTCCATCGGGAGAGGGCGTTACTGGCGTGAAGACGTACGATGGTATGGAACCACGGCCGGAGTGGATTTTTCCCCTGACGCCCGTTCGCTCGCCTACTTCCTGCGCGGGTCGGAGCTCGAAGACAAAGACCTCTACGTGATGATCAACGCGCGCTGGGAGGACCAGGTTTTCGCCATACAGGAAGGTCAAGCGGATGAGTGGCGCCGCGTTGTGGATACGAGCTTTGCCAGTCCCGGCGACATTGCGGAGTCAGGAAAAGGACACCCCATTTCCAATCTCCAGCAGGTAGTTAAAGCGAGGTCGATCCTGGTAGTGGAGCGATAGAAAGGTCGGAAGGCGCGCGACATGGAAGGGTCATTGAAGGGCGCCACGGGCGTATAGGTTTATTTGCGGTCTGCTTAGCGCGAAGACAGGTCAACCGCCGCTGTGAAGGGTCAGGATTTCGACCTGATCCCCCTCTTCAAGTTCCGTATCCAGCCAATTCAGGTGCACGATGAATCTTCCGTTTTTCCTGACCTCGACATTGGGTCGCAGATTGGTATTGTTCGTGCTGAATACTTTCATACGGCGTTCGTCCGTATCGCATAAAAGGTTGAGGAGATCGCGAATCGTGGCCGTGTTCCCGAACTCGATTTCTTTCGTCTCGGCTCCAAAAATCTCGACGAACCGCCCGAACAATTTTAATTGAATCTTCAACGTATAGCTCCATTGGCGCATATGTCGCAGTGCGGATTTCTCTCCATGGCAAGCTCCTCAATCTTTGCATGCAGCCCGTCCAGTATCAAGAGCCTGTTTTCCAGCAGGGCGCCGATCCCGAGGATATATTTTATGGCCTCATTGGCCTGAATGGATCCGATTATGCCGCAGGTGACGCTTATTACGGGCCATGGCCGCTGTTCGGGCGCGTCATGAAAGAGACACGCCAGACAGTTTGTTTTTCCCGGTACAATCGTGGTGACCTGTCCGTAAAATTCTTCCACCGCTCCATGCACCAAGGGAATCCTTTTTTCAAAGGCGACCCGATTCAGCAGGTAGCGCGTTTCGTAATTGTCCAACGCGTCTATGATCAGGTCACAACTCCCCACGAGGTCCCCAATATTGTCACCCCGCATTCTCTCCGGTATGGCCTCTACCTCAACGTGAGGATTCAACCTTTGCAGCGTCTTTTTTGCGCAGTCGACCTTCTTTTGTCCAATGTCTCCGGATACGTAGAGAACCTGTCTGTTCAGGTTGCTCAATTCCACCAGCCCGTCATCAACGATCCGTAATTTCCCGATACCCGCCGCGGCCAGTGAGATGGCTATGGGCGAACCAAGTCCACCGGCGCCGGCCAGAAAAACATGGGCCTGTTTCAGTTTCTCCTGACCCTCCGTACCGATCTTCTCCATCATCAATTGCCGGTCGTACCGTTCTATTTCTTCACGCGTGAGCATGCCGCGATCCTTATGGGAGGTTTGTTCTTCTTCAATGCGCATGTCCAAAGAAGCGGGGCGCCATCCCTATGTTTTTTTGATGAAGGGCCGTTTCTGAATTCTCGCGCTTCGGACATGTTCATTGTCATGGAAATCGTCTTTGTTTGGACAGACGCTGTCAGCCCGGCCCTCGACGCAAAGCGTGTTGGGAGCCGCCCAAAGAACTTCCAGGACCGCATCAACGGGAAGGTTGGGGGGAATAAAGCCGAGTCAGTCTCAATTGGTTCGGTGAGAAACAGCTGATGCGAAACTCAAGACGTCCCTAAACGGACGGATTGACCGTATCGCGTGAAATTCAGCCATGATTTCACGCTTAGCTATGGGGCATCCTTTTGAGTTCGCATCAGCCCTCTCGGGTTGATTTTGAATTCTCAGTCGATATGAATCGTATTCCGGCGTTTCCTTCCACGCGTGAAACGAATTGAGCGCGCTAAAACCTGACCGCCAGGGCTCACGTACAGGCCAGAATTGCCCTCTTCACCAGTACTTTGGCTATCTGGACCATATAGGCGTTATGACGAAGAGGCTTGGCGTCCGCCACCACCGCTTCGCCCGCCTTTTCGGCGTTTTTCTCGTTTATGGCCTTGCCCATGATAAACTCTTCCGCCTTGACCGCGCGGTAGGGTTTTACATACACGGCGTTAAGACAGATCCTGGCGCTGTTTACCTTGCCCTTAGAGCTCGTTACCAACGCGGCGCAGTTTACAATGGGAAAATCGATGGACGTTCTTAAGGCGAATTTCAGAAAGGCGCTTTTCGAACCCGCGGCCGGCGTGGGAACACGGATTTCCTCCACGATTTCGTAGTCGTCCAGAACCGTGGTCTTGGACACGTCCACCTGGAAGAATTTTTCCGCCTCAATGGTTCTTTTGGACGTCTTGATTTTGGCGTCCAGGGCGATCAACGCCGGCGCCGTGTCGCTCGGATGGACAGCGATGCATCCTTCTATGACGCTTGCGCCGAATATGGAGTGATACCGGTTATCACCCTCCAGCGCGTAGCACCGACCCCCGCCTTTCCTGAGGCAGGGAAACCGGTTGTCCGGATGGCGGTAGTACCAGCACCGTACGTCCTGACAGATGTTGCCGCCGATGGTTCCCATCTCCCGCAGGTGGGGGGACGCGGTCCTGTGGGCCGCTTGCGCCAGTGCCGTGTATTTTTCTTTCAACATGGGGTCATGAGCCAGGTCTTCCAGAATGGCCAGCGCCCCGATCTTCAGCATGCCGTCGTTTTCGGCAAAGACATCCATTCCCGGGATTGTTTTGATATTTACCAGAGCCTCGGGATAGGTGGGCAATATCTCATCCTTCATCTTGCCCAGGATGTCCGTCCCGCCGGCGATGAGTTTCGCTTTGCCGTCATATTGCTTCAGGATGGAAACCGCTTCATCAATCGATTGTGCGTTGAAGTGCGCAAATCTCTTCATCGTTACTCTCCCTATATCTTCCCGAGCGCTTTCAGGACACGATCCGGTGTAATGGGGAACTCATATATCCAGGCGCCAATGGCGTTATAGACGGCGGGCGCCATCAACGCCGGCACCACCGTGGATATGTCTTCACCGAGCCCCACAATTCCATAGGGGCCGTAGCCCTGACCGGTTTCGACCAGGTGGGTGTCTATAGGGCCCACGATATCGCCAATGGTCGCAATTTTATAATCCAGCAGGTTGCCGTTCAGCATGACGCCGTGCACGGGGTCGTGCGCCACTTCTTCGTACAGGGCGCGTCCGACGCCCATATAGGTTCCGCCGTATTGCTGTCCCGCGCAGGTTTCCGGGCTGACCGCTTTCCCCACATCATTCACATTTACCACCTTGGTGACGTATATCAGCCCAGTTTCGGTATCCACCTCGATTTCCATGAAATGCGCCTGTCGGCACCATTTGGGGCGAATACCCTTATAACAGGCGATTTGAACCTGGTAGCTGTGCGCAAAGAGCGGAATACTGAAGGGATGCCTTTCCGCGCCGTACAGTTCATGGAAGGCCAAAGGCCCCGCTTCGGTGGATACCCCCACCAGGTCCGCCACGGAGAGCTTTTGCGACGGGTCCTTTTTGAGGAAGATCACGCTGTCCTTGATGTCCAGATCCTCGGGTTTGCATCTGGGAAAAAACGGCTCGTAGCTTCCCCGCTGGGTTACGGCGCGAGGGTTTGTGGCCGCGTCGAGGATCTTCGCTCTCAGCAGTCTCGCGCAGTGCCTCACCGCCCATCCGTTGACGCTCATGTTGGTGGAGGAGTCAGGGCACATGGGATAAAAAGGGACGTCCCGGTGCTGATTGTAAAATGCATCCTCCACACGCATTCCAATTTCATCGGCGGCGAGCTGGCAGTAGGTCGTGTCGGCGTTTACGCCGTTGTCGCACCGTTGACCCAGGATGGATATGGTGCCGTCATCCCGTTCGACGCGCATGGCGATTTCGCCGGACCCGCAGGAGTCGTCCCATTCGTGAGTCCAGGTAAAGGCAATTCCGTGCATTCGCCCGTTGGGGAGCTTTTTTGTTCCCGGCTTATGCCATTTTTTATCCCACTCAATAGCCGCTTTGCCCTTTTCCACGCATTCCTTGAGGCTGTCCCTGGGGGTGAAGCCCATCTCCTTTTTCTGCTCCAAGGCCCAGGCCATGTCGTGCCCCTTGGCCCCATCGTTCTTAAGCGCCACCTCAATGGGGTCCATGCCCAGTTCGGCGGCCACACGATCGAATACCAGGGTGAACGCCAGCGTATTGGGAAGCTGTTCGCATCGAACCGCCGTGGTGGGGCCCTTGTTTACCTTGATGACCTTCCTGGGCGCGTGCAGATTGGGAATACGCGTATTGTCGTCAAAGTGATTGCCGGGTCCGAATCCTTCCCACTGCGCGTTGGCGAAACGGCCCTCGGCCCGGACAGCGACAATGGTCCCGTCGTTGTTAAAGCCGACCTTGAAATAATAATTCCCCTCATCCATGGACCCGCCGTAGAAGTCCTGTCTTCTGGAAAACATAAACTTCACCGGCTTGCCGGTGCGTTTGGCCAGGAACGCGGCGCAGTAATCGGGCCCCTGTTTCCAATAGAACTGGGTCCACCCGCCAAAAGTCGCTCCCTGATAGGGAAAGCGCAGCTCGATCTGGTTCATGGGTATGCCGCCAAACCATGAGTGGATCGCTCTCTTGGCTTCGTGAGGCCGCTGATGCTTTTGCCAGAACTCGGGATAGTTACCGTTCCATCTCACCACCCCGCAGGGCCGTTCCGGCGAGATATAGGTATGGAGGCGTCGTGTGCTGGTGAACTCGATCACCCGGTCGGCTTCCGCGAAGCCTTTTTCCACATCGCCGTGCCCTTCAACGTGTTCAACCTCAAGGTTGCCCTCCGGAAAATCTTCGGGCCAGGCCAGGGTGGATTCAGGTTTCAGGGCTTCTTCCACGTCCATCACAAACGGGCGCACTTCCCATTCCACTTCTATGAGTTTTACCGCTTCCTTGGCTATGTCGTCCGTGTCCGCCGCGACCGCGGCGCCCACCGGCTCGCCTTCAAAGTGAGCGATGTCGGGCAGCACTTTGATGGCCGTGGGACCATGACCGCCCAAATCGGCCACTTCGGGAAGTTCGGGGTCATCGTACCGCAACACCGCGCGCACTCCGGGCAGGGCCTCGGCCTTGCTGATGTCCATGCTCTTGATCTTGGCGTGAGGGTAGGGGGAGGTAAGAAATTGCAGGTACAGCATGCCCGGCAACTGAATGTCTATGGTATAGAGAGCCCGGCCGCTCGCCTTTTCGATTCCATCCAAACGCCGGACATCACGCTTGCCTATGTTTTTGAACTCTTTCAGGGGGTATTTATCCGCTCCGATATTGTCTTCCATATCGAGCATTTTTTCATATTCATCGCCAATGATTGACATGTCATTCCCCCCTTTCTGTCTTGTTTAGTATTTCAGCGGCTTCCTTGATGGCGATGGGATGTTGGGGATAGGTGCCGCAGCGGCAGAGGTTGCCGCCCAGGGCGTCCACGATTTCCTCTTCCGAGGGGTTGGGGTTGCGGTCCAGCAGGGCCTTGGCCGTGGTCACAAAGCCCGGCGTGCAGTAGCCGCACTGCATGCAGTGGTTTTTTACGTAGGTCTCGATGATGGGGTGGCCGGAATCCGCGATTCCCTCCGCCGTCTCCACCACGAACCCGTCGCACTCGATGGCTAGTTTCATACAGGAGAGGATCGGCCGTCCGTTGACGATCAGGGTGCAGGAGCCGCAGGCCCCCCGGTCGCAGAACATCTTGGAGGAGGAAAACCCCATCCGGTCGTGCACAAGGTAGTTCAGCGTCCATTCCGGCTCCACATAGGTCCGGTAGACCTGGCCGTTTACCGTCAGGGTTATGACCCCGTCGGGTTCCGGGACCGACTCGTCCTTGTGTTCGGCCAGCGCGTGTCCCTTCAGCTCTTCAAAACGATCAAACACCCTTGCGCAATAAGGGCAGGAGAACTTTTTGATCTCTTCCTTCACTTTTCAGTACCTCCCTGGGGCTTTCAGGCCGCCGTGGCTCGCAGCGTTCGCAGAAACACCGATTGCTTGATCCGGTTCTCGTAGTCGTTTCGGAAATATTTCAGGGTGTCCAGCACCGGAATGGGGGCGGTCTGCCCCAGCCCGCACAGGGCCGAATCCATCATGGCCCGGCTCAGCTCTTCCAGCGCGGGAATGTCTTCCGGCGTCCCGTCTCCGTTCACCAGCCGGCCCAGGATCTCCACCATCACTTCCGTGCCTTCCCGGCAGGGCGTACACTTGCCGCAGGATTCCTCGTTCAGGAACTCCACGGTCCGGTACACGAAGTCGAGCACGTCCCGGCTGTGGTTAAACACCGTCACGGCTCCCGAGCCCAGCACCGTTTCGTAGGACAGCGGGGTCTCCAGCATGCTGGAGGGCACGACGCCGCCCGTGGATCCACCCACCTGGACCAGCTTGATGTCCTTGGCCCCGGCAAGGTCCACCACCAGCTCCTTCAGCCCGCAGCCCATCTCCAGCTCGTACACCCCGGGACGCTCCACGTCTCCGCTCACCGAGAAGATCTTGGTCCCCTTGCTCTTGTCCGTGCCCAGCTTGTTGTACCAGCCGGCCCCCTTCAGGACGATCAGGGGCGCGTTGATCAGGGTCTCCACGTTGTTGATGATGGTCGGTTTTTCAAACAGACCCTTTTCCGGAGGGAAGGGCGGCCGGTAGCGAGCTTCGCCCCGCTTGCCCTCGATGGAGTTCATCAGGGCCGATTCCTCGCCGCAGATGTAGGAGCCCGCGCCTTCGCGGATCTCTATGTCCAGCCCCTCCCGGTATTTTTCGGCCTTGTCGATGGCGTTTTGCAGCCTGCTCTTCAGATAACGGTACTCCGAGCGCAGATAGATGAAGGCCTTGCCCGCTCCGATGGCGTAGGCCGCGATGATCATGCCTTCAATGAGGCGGAAGGGGTCGTTCTGGATGACGTAGCGGTCCTTGAAGGTCCCCACTTCCCCCTCGTCCGCGTTGCAGATCAGATATCGTTCCCGTTCGGGGCTCTTGGCCGTCAGCTCCCACTTCACCCCGCACGGAAATCCGGCGCCGCCCCGCCCTCTGAGCCCCGACGCCTTGATCTCCCGGATCACGCCTTCGGGTTTCAGCTCCCGGGCCTTCTTCAGGGCCTTGAAACCGCCCTTGCCCTCATAGGCCCGTATATCCTCGGGGGCGATCTTCCCGCAGTTTTCCAGTAATAATCTTTTCTCGGGCACTGCCATACCTCCAGACGGTTTAGTCATACGATTTCAGGATATCGGAGATCCGCTCCGGGGTCAGCCCGCCGTGCAGCTCATCGTCCACCAGCATGGCCGGCGCCTGGTCGCAGGCCCCGATGCAGTTGGTCAGCTCCAGGGTGAACCGGCCGTCGGGCGTGGTCTCGCCGGGGCCGATACCCAGCTCACGGCCGAGCCATTCCGCCATCAGCTCCGCCTCCCGCAAATGGCAGGGCACGCTCTTGCAGATCCGGATGACGTGCCGTCCCAGAGGCCGGGTGGACAGAAAGCTGTAAAACGTGGTCACCCCGTACACTTCGCTCACGGTCATCTTCAGAGCGCTGGCCATATCCGTAATGGCTTTTTCCGTGACAGAGCCGGACCTGGCCTGCTCCTCCTTGAGCATCCCCAACAACGCGTCTTTCCCTGTGCTCTTGCCCATGCTACGCCACCCCCTTTACCGGTTTGGTCAGCGCGCTGGTCGGACAGTACTCGATACAGATCCCGCAGTCCTTGCACGCCTCCTTGTCCAGCGCCACGTCGCAATCCACCACCACCTTGGACCCGAAACCGCGATAGGCCATGGCGTAGATCTCCTTTTTGGCGATCTCGGTACAGGCCCGGATACAGCGCTGGCACAGGATGCACTTGGACATGTCGCGCCGCACGTACGGGCTGATCTCCTCCACCGGGTAGTTCCGGGGCTCCCTGACCCTGAACCGGGGCAGCCCCACTTCCAGCTCCGCCGCCAGATGGTGCAGCTCGCACTCGTGCGCCCCGGTATCGGTCACGCACGGGCCGGTGTGCGCCGTCAGCATCAGCTCGATGGCCACCCGGCGCGCCGATTGTACCCGCGGCGTGTCGGTGCGGATCACCATGCCCTCCCTGATCGGGGTGTGGCAGCTGGCCACCAGCCGGGGAGACCCTTCCACCTCCACCACGCACACCCGGCAGCCCCCGAACGGGCTCAGCTCCGCCTTGTAACACAGCGTGGGGATATGCAGGCCCAGCTCCTCGGCCGCCTTCAGGATCGTCGTACCTTCCGCGCCACTATACCCGCGGCCGTCGATTACTACTTTTACCTTAGCCATTTTCGCCCTCAACTATGCTTGTATTTAACGGAAAAAATAATGTTCTGTATCAAGTAAACAGTAAAAATAGATAGTAAGGAAAAGAAAAATGGAACTATTAGCTTGTTTAAAGATGATGAAGCTTATTAGCGTCGCTAAGTACAACTTTTCCGGACAGGTGAACCGTGGCGCGACGGCTTTGGATCAACCCGCCCCCAGAATCAGCGCCAACGTTACCCGGTCGCCGTCGCGCAGCGCGCTCCCGATTTTGGAAGGCATCCGATTGACCATGACCATAAAGACCTTGTCCGACGGTATGTCCAGCTTTTTGGCCACATCCCGGGCGGTCATTCCTTCTTCATAGTCAACAAGAACGCCTTCATCGTCGTAGTCCGGAACATATTTTCGGAGCAGACGGCTTAGTTCAACACGCACAGCCACGGCGCCCTTCCTTGTTGTTACCGCAAAAAAGCGCTCTGACCCGGCGCGGCGTTCCAGAGAAATCAAACATAGGATGACTAACCATGAAACAAAGCGATCAGGCGCAGGCCATAATCGCCCGCTTGACCATGACCTTGGCGATCTGCGCCTTGTAGGCGTTGTTCCGCACCGGTTTGACGCCATGCATCGCCGCTTCGGCCGCCGCTTCCGCGTTGGCTTCGGTGACAGCCTTTCCCCTCAGTTCGTTTTCCGCTCTCACGGCCCGATAGGGGTTCACCGCCACTGAATTGAGGCAAATTCTGGCCCCGTCCACCTTGCCCTTGGTGGTGGATATCATGGCGGCGCAGTTCACGATGGCAAAATCGATGGATTTGCGCAGCGCGAACTTCAAAAAGGCGCTCTTGGCGTTTTGGGGAGGAGCGGGTATGATAAAATCCGTCAGGATCTCATCATCTTCCATGATGGTTGTCTTGCTCACTCCCACCTGGAAGAAGTCCTCCATGGCCACGGTCCGTTTGGTTGTCCTGCATTTGGCGTTCAAGGCGATCAACGCCGGCGCGGTGTCGCTCGGATGAACGGCGATGCATCCTTCCAGGACGCTTGCGCCGAATATGGAGTGATACCGGTTATCTCCCTCCAAAGCGTAGCACCGCCCCCCGCCTTTTCTGAGGCAGGGAAAGCGGTTTTCCGGGTGGCGGTAATACCAGCACCGTACGTCCTGGCAGATGTTGCCGCCAAGGGTTCCCATCTCCCGCAGGTGGGGAGACGCGGTCCTGTGGGCCGCTTGCGCCAGCGCCGTGTATTTTTCTTTCAACATGGGGTCATGGGCCAGGTCTTCCAGAATGGCCAACGCGCCGATTCTGAGCGCGCCGTCCTCTTCCTGGACGGAATCGAGCCCGGGGATGGTCTTTATGTTGATCAACGCCTCGGGATACTCGGGCAGGATTGTGTCTTTCAGCTTGCCCAGAAGATCCGTTCCTCCCGCAATGAGATTCGCCTTTTTCCCATAATGCCTGAGGAAAGATACGGCCTCGTCCATGGTGGACGCATTGAAATGCGCGAACTTTTTCATTCCTTCCCCCCTATATCTTACCCAGCGCTTTCAGTACCTTGTCGGGTGTAATGGGAAAATCGTCGATCCATACGCCGAGCGCGTTGTAAACCGCGGGTCCCAAGAGGGCCGGAATCATGGTGGCGATGTCCTCGCCCACTCCCACCGTGCCGTACGGCCCGTGACCCATCTCGGTTTCCACGATTACGGTGTCGGCCCGCGGGCAATCGAGGATCGTGGCGACCTTGTAATCCAGCAGATTCCTGTTGAGCAGGACACCCGTTTTGGGGTCCCAGACCATCTCTTCGGTGAGGGCCCTGCCCACGCCCATATAGGTGCCGCCGTACATCTGACCTTCCACCGTCTCGGGAGATATGGCTTTGCCCACGTCATTCACATTGACCACCTTGGTCACCAGAATCTCGCCGGTCTGGGTGTCCACTTCGACTTCCATGAAATGGGCCTGCCGGCACAGGCGGGGCCTTCCCGTTTCAATGGCGTCGCCCCAAATGCCGTGGTTGTGCCAGGCCCATCCGACGATGGGCGGTTCGGTCCAGGTCCCCACGGCGTTATGCATGGGCATGGACAGCACGGCTACGTCCTTGACTGGTTTTTTGTTTTCCGGGTTCTTTTTTTCGAAAACAAAGCGATCCTTGAGATCCAGATCCTCGGCGGTCAACCCTTCGAAGAAGTTCACCGCCAGATCCAGCAGCATTTCCCTGGCCTTGCGAGCGGCCTTTCGCACGATAAAGGCGTTTGAACAGAGGTTGCACGAACCGTCGGGCGACATAAGCGAGAATATATGGTCGCCGTCAAAGGCCTTCACCGTGATGTCCTCAACCGGTATGCCCAACTCATCGGCCACCACCTGACAATAGGTGGTCCACGGGTTTACGCCGACGTCGGATTGCTGAGCCACGATGCTGGCCGTTCCGTCATTCTCCACCCACACGGCGGCGGAACCGGTGCCGCGCACATCGTCCCACTCATGGTCCCAGGTGAAGCCGATCCCGTGCATTCTGCCGTTGGGAAGCTTCCTGGCGCCCGGCTTATGCCATTTCTTGTCCCAGTCAATGGCCTTTTTCCCGGCCTCGACGCATTCCTTGAGGCTGTCCCTTTCCGGAAAGCCATGCTCCTTTTTGTATTTCAACAGCCAGTCCATGCCGTGGCCTTCGCAGCCGTCGTTTTTCAGGGCGACCTCGGTAGGGTCGAGGCCCAGTTCGGCGGCCACATGGTCAAAAACCAGGGTGAGGCAAAAGGTGTTGGGCAGCTGTTCGCAGCGATCCCACCATGCCGGCGGTTTGCTCACGTCCGCGGTAATGGCGTTACATCTCAGATTGGGAATGCGCGTATTTTCCAGAAAGTGTTCGACGCCGGGCGTGCATTGAAAAACCGCAAAGATGTTTTTCATATCCACAGCGGTTATGGTTCCATCCTTCTTGGCCCCTACCTTGAAGTAGCTCACCATCATGTCGCCCGATTCCCCGTAAAACTTTTCGGCCCTGTCAAACATTAGTTTCACCGGACGTCCGGCCTTTTTGGCCGTAACCACGGCCAGGGTGTTCATACCGTTGATGGAGAAATCCGCCGGATTGCAGCGCTCCCCAAAGGAGGAACCCTGGTAGGGGGAGTACATGGTTATCATGTTCATGGGGATGTCCAACTGCTCGCTCAGGAGCAGCTTGACCGCGTAAGGCTGCTGCACGTGGTTCCACAACTCAAGCCGGTCCTCGGTCCATCGGGCCAGAGCGCTGGGCATCTCGGCTCCCGCCCACAAGTGCGCGTGACGGGTGGCTTTAAATTCAATGATCTTATCCGCTTCCTTGAAACCCTTCTCCACGTCTCCATGCTCGAAAAATTCCCGGAAATCCTCCTGCTTGTTGCTTTCGGCGCCAGGCAAAAGAACATACGCGTCAGGCTTCAAGGCCTCTTCCTGATCGAGGATGAAGGGCAGCTGTTCCCATTCCACGTGGATAAGCCGAAGGGCCTCCCTGGCTATTTCCTCGCTTTCCGCCGCGACCACCGCGCCCACGGCCTGGCCTTCAAACCACGCCTCCTGGGCCAAAATGACGCTTTCGGGCTTTAGCGCGAATCCAGAGAACTGGGAAGCCATTCTGTCCGGACCGCCCACGCTGCCGTTCAGTTTTCTTCCCTTGATTTCGGGATCGTCATGTCTCAAGATAGTTCGCACGCCCGGCAGGGCCTCGGCCTTGCTGGTGTCCATGGAAATAATCCTGGCGTGGGCGTAAGGAGATCGCATGACCTTGGCGTAGAGCATGCCCGGGACCTGTACATCCCGCGTGTAAATGGCCTTGCCGCTGGCCTTGGCGTGACCGTCGATGCGGCGTATACCCCGTTTTCCTATACTGGTATACTCAATGCCCGGAACATCGGCGTCGATATTGTACATGCCTTCTTTTTTGAGATCTTCATAGGGTCGTATCTTGAGCTTGCCCATGTTCTATGCCCCTTCCTTGTCCGCCAGTATTTCAGCGGCTTCCTTGATGGCGATGGGATGCTGGGGATAGGTGCCGCAGCGGCAGAGGTTGCCGCCCAGGGCGTCCACGATTTCCTCTTCCGAAGGGTTGGGGTTCCGGTCCAGCAGGGCCTTGGCCGTGGTCACAAAGCCCGGCGTACAGTAGCCGCACTGCATGCAGTGGTTTTTTACGTAGGTTTCGATGATGGGGTGGCCGGAGTCCGCGATTCCCTCCGCCGTCTCCACCACGAACCCGTCGCACTCGATGGCCAGTTTCATACAGGAGAGGATCGGCCGTCCGTTGACGATCAGGGTGCAGGAGCCGCAGGCCCCCCGGTCGCAGAACATCTTGGAGGAGGAAAACCCCATCCGGTCGTGCACAAGGTAGTTCAGCGTCCATTCCGGCTCCACATAGGTCCGGTAGACCTGGCCGTTTACCGTCAGGGTTATGACCCCGTCGGGTTCCGGGACCGACTCGTCCTTGTGTTCGGCCAGCGCGTGTCCCTTCAGCTCTTCAAAACGATCAAACACCCTTGCGCAATAAGGGCAGGAGAACTTTTTGATCTCTTCCTTCACTTTTCAGTACCTCCCTGGGGCTTTCAGGCCGCCGTGGCTCGCAGCGTTCGCAGAAACACCGATTGCTTGATCCGGTTCTCGTAGTCGTTTCGGAAATATTTCAGGGTGTCCAGCACCGGAATGGGGGCGGTCTGCCCCAGCCCGCACAGGGCCGAATCCATCATGGCCCGGCTCAGCTCTTCCAGCGCGGGAATGTCTTCCGGCGTCCCGTCTCCGTTCACCAGCCGGCCCAGGATCTCCACCATCACTTCCGTGCCTTCCCGGCAGGGCGTACACTTGCCGCAGGATTCCTCGTTCAGGAACTCCACGGTCCGGTACACGAAGTCGAGCACGTCCCGGCTGTGGTTAAACACCGTCACGGCTCCCGAGCCCAGCACCGTTTCGTAGGACAGCGGGGTCTCCAGCATGCTGGAGGGCACGACGCCGCCCGTGGATCCACCCACCTGGACCAGCTTGATGTCCTTGGCCCCGGCAAGGTCCACCACCAGCTCCTTCAGCCCGCAGCCCATCTCCAGCTCGTACACCCCGGGACGCTCCACGTCTCCGCTCACCGAGAAGATCTTGGTCCCCTTGCTCTTGTCCGTGCCCAGCTTGTTGTACCAGCCGGCCCCCTTCAGGACGATCAGGGGCGCGTTGATCAGGGTCTCCACGTTGTTGATGATGGTCGGTTTTTCAAACAGACCCTTTTCCGGAGGGAAGGGCGGCCGGTAGCGAGCTTCGCCCCGCTTGCCCTCGATGGAGTTCATCAGGGCCGATTCCTCGCCGCAGATGTAGGAGCCCGCGCCTTCGCGGATCTCTATGTCCAGCCCCTCCCGGTATTTTTCGGCCTTGTCGATGGCGTTTTGCAGCCTGCTCTTCAGATAACGGTACTCCGAGCGCAGATAGATGAAGGCCTTGCCCGCTCCGATGGCGTAGGCCGCGATGATCATGCCTTCAATGAGGCGGAAGGGGTCGTTCTGGATGACGTAGCGGTCCTTGAAGGTCCCCACTTCCCCCTCGTCCGCGTTGCAGATCAGATATCGTTCCCGTTCGGGGCTCTTGGCCGTCAGCTCCCACTTCACCCCGCACGGAAATCCGGCGCCGCCCCGCCCTCTGAGCCCCGACGCCTTGATCTCCCGGATCACGCCTTCGGGTTTCAGCTCCCGGGCCTTCTTCAGGGCCTTGAAACCGCCCTTGCCCTCATAGGCCCGTATATCCTCGGGGGCGATCTTCCCGCAGTTTTCCAGTAATAATCTTTTCTCGGGCACTGCCATACCTCCAGACGGTTTAGTCATACGATTTCAGGATATCGGAGATCCGCTCCGGGGTCAGCCCGCCGTGCAGCTCATCGTCCACCAGCATGGCCGGCGCCTGGTCGCAGGCCCCGATGCAGTTGGTCAGCTCCAGGGTGAACCGGCCGTCGGGCGTGGTCTCGCCGGGGCCGATACCCAGCTCACGGCCGAGCCATTCCGCCATCAGCTCCGCCTCCCGCAAATGGCAGGGCACGCTCTTGCAGATCCGGATGACGTGCCGTCCCAGAGGCCGGGTGGACAGAAAGCTGTAAAACGTGGTCACCCCGTACACTTCGCTCACGGTCATCTTCAGAGCGCTGGCCATATCCGTAATGGCTTTTTCCGTGACAGAGCCGGACCTGGCCTGCTCCTCCTTGAGCATCCCCAACAACGCGTCTTTCCCTGTGCTCTTGCCCATGCTACGCCACCCCCTTTACCGGTTTGGTCAGCGCGCTGGTCGGACAGTACTCGATACAGATCCCGCAGTCCTTGCACGCCTCCTTGTCCAGCGCCACGTCGCAATCCACCACCACCTTGGACCCGAAACCGCGATAGGCCATGGCGTAGATCTCCTTTTTGGCGATCTCGGTACAGGCCCGGATACAGCGCTGGCACAGGATGCACTTGGACATGTCGCGCCGCACGTACGGGCTGATCTCCTCCACCGGGTAGTTCCGGGGCTCCCTGACCCTGAACCGGGGCAGCCCCACTTCCAGCTCCGCCGCCAGATGGTGCAGCTCGCACTCGTGCGCCCCGGTATCGGTCACGCACGGGCCGGTGTGCGCCGTCAGCATCAGCTCGATGGCCACCCGGCGCGCCGATTGTACCCGCGGCGTGTCGGTGCGGATCACCATGCCCTCCCTGATCGGGGTGTGGCAGCTGGCCACCAGCCGGGGAGACCCTTCCACCTCCACCACGCACACCCGGCAGCCCCCGAACGGGCTCAGCTCCGCCTTGTAACACAGCGTGGGGATATGCAGGCCCAGCTCCTCGGCCGCCTTCAGGATCGTCGTACCTTCCGCGCCACTATACCCGCGGCCGTCGATTACTACTTTTATTTCGCCCATGTTCACCCCTTTTGGAAACCGATCGGTTTTTACCGCTCATGGTAACCTGCCAATTTTCCTCCACATAGTTCATATGTTCTATCGCGGCTTGTATGCCCTTTTCCGGAGAACGTTCCTTGATGGCGGTGAAGATATTGCGATGCTGCTCGAACAAGGCCTGACGCCGTTCCTGCTTTTCAAAAACCCCGCCCCATGCGAGACGAAGCTCCTCCTGCAGCAGGTCGTAGATGGTTTGCATGGTGTGAATGTAGGCCTCGTTATGCGTCGCCTTGGTTATGACATAATGAAAGTCCATGTCGGTCTTGGCGCCCAGGCGGTCATGTTTCAGGTCTTCCTCCATTCCTTTCAGGAGTTTTCCGATTTCCTTTATTTCATTTTCGCTGGCCCGTTGGGCGGCCAGGGCGATGGAGCCTACTTCCAGGTATTTTCTGATCTCGAACACTTTTAAAATGTTCAGAGAGGATTCCTTGCAGAATGACACGAGGGGATCGTAGATGGATCTGGTGGTGATGGGCCGGACAAAAGTTCGGTTTCCCTGCTGAATCTCGATGAGGCCCATGCCCTGGAGCGTATTCAAAGCCTCGCGAAGGGAGACCCGGCTGACATTCAATGATTTGGCCAGTTCCCGTTCCGGCGGCAGGCTTTCTCCGGGTTGCAGTCTTCCTTCGAAAATCAGAGCCTTGAGCTGCTCGGCGATTTCTTCGGAGATCCGTTTTTGCTTGATAGGCGAAAATAAAGTTTTCTCTTCCAATGGTCCTACCTTTAGCTATCTAGCTGAAAATACAGTATACAGGCATACCTATACTCTTGAGCCGCTTTTGTCAACAGAAAAAGGGGATGGACGAGGATTGATAAAATATAGTAATATCAATAGAATAAGTACGTTAATGGTGCGAGCTGCGCAAGTTATTGTATTCAGGACGCAATCCCGAACGGAGCAAAAAATAATACAAAAAAGCGTTGTTTTTGTCGGGAAAAACTTGACATACGTCTACTGGTATGTTTTTTATACCAATCAAGCGATTCTAGCCTGCGCCGACGTACGAGTCAACCAGCGTTTGTATTCAGTATACATATCTGCGCCAACTTCACATACTCACCAAAAGAAAGGAGGTGGAAGCCGATCAGAGGGATAATTGATTAGGGATACATCCATAGCCATGGAATTAAACTAACATTGTCACCGAAGAGGGAGGGCCATTATGCGAAGAGGTTGTCTTGTACTTGCGTCTATTCTGTGTCTGCTGTTTCTGAGCTCCTTAGTCTCTCCAGCGCTTGCCGAGCAAAAGGTTATCGGCATATCGAACCTTTGGTTGGGTAACGACTGGAACGCCAGATGTAACCAAACCATCATAGACTACTTTGAAAAAAAAGGCGCCAAGGTCATCAGCACGAACGCCCAGGGAAAAACATCCCAGCAAAAGGCGGACGTGGAAAACTTCATTTCCATGAAGGTTGACGGCATCGTCATCAAAGGCGGTGAAGGCGACGCCTTCCTGGACGTCTCCAAAAAAGCCTTTGACGCCAATATCCCCGTGGTCACGGTGATCATGTTCTCGCCCTATGCGGTGCACAACTCCGCCGAGGACAGCTGGCAGGGCAGCACGAACCTGGCCGTCTGGATGGTCAACCAGATGCATGGTTCCGGCAAATACATCGGCATGGACGCCGCCGGCTGGCACACGCTGGAGGTGCGCAAAAGGTCCTTCAATGAAGTCTTCCGATGGTTTCCGGATATTAAGCTCATCGGCGATTGGCATGAGGTTGATCCCTCCGATCCGGTCAACAACGCCTATAAGATCACCAAGGCGACCCTTCGGGCCCACCCCGATCTGAAAGGCGTGGCCACCACCTGGGGACTGCCCGCCGTTGGCGCCATCAAGGCCATCAAGGAAATGAAGAAGGAAAAACAGGTGTGCGTCATCAGTATTGACCAGGAGCCCGCGCTTCTGGCCGAGATGCACAAGGATGACTGTCCTTCCACGGCTGTTGTGGGCATCGAGCCCATAGTGCAGGGAACAGCCGCCGCCGAGGCGCTGGAAGCCGCCATGGGATACAAGACGGTGCAGGAAGCCAAGGACAATCTCCCCGCCCTGTCCGTTATCGGGGTTTCCTATGTGGCCACCAAGGATCCGGAAATATTCAAACCCAAAAAGATCTACAAGAGCGTGGATGAATGTTGGGACGGCAATTTCACCGGAACAAGCCTGAAAAAACCCTGGTGATGAACTGGTTTGAGCACGGGCCCCGCATGGGGGGCCCGTGTGTCGCGTATCATCAAAACGTATGGAGAAGAGATGGCTAGTCCAACGGGCGAGCGAGAAGATATCGTTATCAGGACCGAAGGCGTTTCCAAGTATTTTCCCGGTGTGCAGGCTTTGAAGGGGCTGGACTTTTCGGTGAACAGGGGCGAGGTGCACGCGCTCTGTGGAGAGAACGGCGCAGGCAAGTCCACGCTCATGAAGATAATTGTCCGGGAGTATATCGAGGACGAGGGGAATATTTTCATTGAAGGCCAAAACATCGGAGAGTTGGGAATAAGGGGTGTGCAGGAGCTGGGTCTGAGCCTGATTCATCAGGACCTGAACCTGATCCCCATGAACACCGTGGCCCAGAACATCTGTCTGGGGCGAGAACCTACCACCCGATACGGCGGCATCGACTGGAAGGCGTTGCGCGAAAAGGCCGCCGGATTTCTCGCCGAAGTTACCACGGACATCAGCGTGGACGAACGGATCGAGAACCTCAGTGTTTCGCAACAGCAACTGGTCGCCATTGCGCGCGCGCTTGCGACGCAACCCCGCTTCCTGATTTTGGATGAACCCACCGCCCGTCTGGATCAAAAAGCGTCCGACAGCTTTTTCGCGTTCCTGGAAAAGGCAAAGCAAAAGGGTTTGACCGTCATCTATATTTCGCATCGGCTGGAGGAGATCTACCGCATTTGCGATCGCGTTACCGTGCTGAGGGACGGCCGCAAGATTCTCACGTCCCGCACCAGCGATCTTTCGCAGACCGACTTGGTCAAATACATGCTGGGCAGAGAGATAACCCAGCAAGTTCCCAAAGAGTCCGCGCCCATAGGCGAGGTCAAGCTGTCGGTCAGGAACCTGTACCCCAAGGAGCGGGGGGAGGATATCAGCTTCGATCTGAGGTCGGGTGAAATCCTGGGTATCGTGGGCAGCATCGGCGCCGGGAAGAGCGAGGTGGTTCGGGCCATATTCGGCGCGGACGCCAAGCAGTCCGGGACCGTCAGCATTCGCGGCAAAGAGGCTAGGATCAACACGCCCCAGGATTCCATCGCCAACGGCCTGGCCTTGATTCCCGAAGAGCGCCGGGCGCAGGGGCTGGTGGGCAATGAGTCGGTGCGAAAAAACATGACCCTGGCCTCCCTGAAAGAAAAATTCTGTTCCGGCCCTTCGTGGATAAAACAGGACCAGGAGATCGACGCCGTAAAGGGGTTCATCAAAACCCTTGGCATAGCCACACCCGGCACCGAGCAGGAGGTTCAGTTTCTGAGCGGCGGCACGCAGCAGAAGGTGGTGGTCGGAAAGTGGCTCATGAGCGATTCCAGCGTCTACATTTTCGACGAACCGACCAAAGGCATCGACGTCGGCGGGAAGTACGACATCTACAAGATCATTGTCGATCTCGCCCGGCAGGGGGCAGGCATTATCTTCATTTCAAATGAGCTTCTGGAAGTGTTGTCTCTGTGCGACCGTATCCTGGTGATGTATCACGGCAGAATCATCAAGGAACTGCTGACGGAAACAACCAACCGGGAGGAACTGTTATTCTACGTCATGGGTGGTAGAGACTATGAGGGAAAAGTCAGCGACTTCAAAGGAAGTCATTAACAATTTCGGGGCGACCTTCGCGTTCCTTGCGGCGATCATTGTTTTTTCGATCGTGTCCAAGGGGTTCTTCAGCGTCCAGAATCTTCAGAATATTCTCGTGCAGTCGACTTCTCTGGGCATATGCGCCTTTGGCTTGACCTTTGTTCTGATCACGGGGGAAATCGACCTGTCCTATGGCGGCGTCATCGGTCTGGTGGGCGCGGTGCTCGCCGGTATGCTCAAGGACGGCCAGCCCATCGTTTATGTCACGGTGGTGTGTCTGGCTATCGGGCTGGGCACGGGCCTGCTGAACGCCGCGCTGATTGTGGGGCTCAGGCTGCCGTCCTTCCTGGCCAGCGTGGCGGTGATGTTTCTCTGCATGGGAGCGGAACGGGTTTACAACCAGGGGATAACAACCTGGATACGGCAGCCCGAGATCCTATCCATCGTGCAGTCGCGTGTCGGTCCCGTACCGGCGCCGGTGATTTATCTGTTCGCCCTGTTTGCCCTCTGCTGGTTTTTTCAAACCCAAACCAGGACAGGACAATACATTCGAGCCCTGGGGGAAAATATCAGCGCGGTCAGGGAGGTCGGAATCCGGGAGAATTTGCTGAAATCCCTCGTGTTCGTGATCGCGGGAGTCATATTCGCTTTTGCCGGCTACATTGAAACCCTGCGAATCGGGGGGGCGGTCATGTACGCGGGCAAGCAACTGCTGCTGGTTGTCCTGGCCGCGTGCTTTCTCGGCACGGTAACGTTCAAGGCGGGAAAAGCGAATTTTCCGGGAACTCTCATCGGAGCGTTTTTCCTCTACACGCTTATGAGCGGGTTCACCGCGCTGGGCATGAAGTTCTACTTCATCCCCGCCGCTCAGGGGCTTATCCTCATTGTAGCCGTTGCTATCTCATCTGTCAGGAGGGGTAAAATTGAGCAAGTCCAGTTCTAATACGCTGTTGTCGGACGCTCAACTGCGCGAGGCGCCGGTAAAGACGGTCCGGACAGGCAGCCACTACTCTTTTATCAGGTATGGCGTTTTCGTTATGTTCGGCGTTTTCTACGCCATCGTCACCATTCTGCGGCCGGGATTTCTCAGCCTGGGAAATCTCTATGACATCTTCACCGAAACGAGCATAATCTCCTTTGTCTCATTCGGGGAAGCCATTGTGATCGCGGCCGGGGGATTGGATCTTTCCGTGGGCAACATGGCGGGCGCCGCGTCGTTAATGACGTGCCATCTCCTGAGCAATATGGGCTGGCCCCTCGCGCCAAGCCTGGTGATCGGAGTGGCGGTGGGAGGTCTGGTCGGCGTGGGCAACGGCTTCATGGTCGCGCGTCTGCATATGAATTCGCTGATCGCGACGCTGGGGACCATGTTTATGCTGGTCGGCTTTCTGTACGGCCTGACCGGAGGAGTAACCATCCACATCGTGCCGGAAAGTTTCAGTTATCTGGGAAACGGAACTTTTCTGAGTGTGCCCATCCCCATATACATAATGGCCGTCGTGTTTGTTCTGGCCTACCTGTTTATGGAAAAGATCAGCTACGGCCGCAACATACGTATGATCGGCGGCAATATAGAAGCGTGCAGGCTGTCCGGGGTTAACATAAAAAAGCTGACGTTCATGACCTTCGTGCTCTGCGGTTTTCTGAGTTCTTTCAGCGGGATATTGTTAGCGGCCCGTCAGGCGATCGGAAATGTTGACCTGGGGGAAAGATTTCTTTTGGAAGCCTTTGTGGCGGCCATGTTGGGGACGGTGATTTTTAACGGGAAATATATCATTGCGGGCACGCTGTGCGGCGCCATTTTTCTGGTCAGCGTCGTGAACGGGCTTACCATTCTCGGCGCGGGCCCGCAATGGATGTATATCGCTCAGGGATCGCTCCTGCTCGTCGCCATAATGGCCAATCATTATACAAAAACAGTGATGCTAAAAGTACCCGGTCGCAAAAGCTGACCTTGGAGGACCGTACATTGAGCGATACACCATGGAAAACAGAAAACTGGTTTGTAAGCCCGTGGAACTACCTGGATGAGGTCACAAAGGATTTTCAACCGCCCGCAAAGGTAAGGATTCATGACATAACGCTCCGGGACGGGGAACAGCAGGCGGGAGTCATCTTTACCAAGGACGATAAAATAAGAATCGCCGAAAAGCTTGCGGAGGTGGGCGTTCATCGCATAGAAGCGGGAATGCCGGCCGTGTCCCCCCGGGATGAAGCGGCCATCCAGGAAATCGTCAAGAGGAACCTGGGCCCCGAGATCTTCTGTTTCTGCCGCTGCATGGTGAAGGACGTTCAACTGGCGGCCGATTGCGGCGTGAGCGGCATTGTGATCGAAATCCCCTCCAGCGCCCATCTCATCGAAAGCGCTTACAAGTGGCCGCTGGAAAAGGCTATCGACCTCTCCATTCAGGCCACGTCATTCGCCAAGGAAAAGGGACTGTACACGGTTTTCTTCACCATCGACGCGACCAGGTCGGACCTGAACTGGCTGCTGGATCTGGTGGAGCGCGTGGCCAGGGAAGGGCACATGGACGCCTTCTCGCTGGTGGATACCTTCGGCGCGCTGTCGCCTCAAGCGGCCACATTCTTTGCCCGGAAGGTCAAGGAACGAATCAAGAAGCCCATGGAGATCCACTTTCACTCCGATTTTGGACTGGGCGTGGCCAATACCATCAACGCGGTTCTCGCCGGGGGAGAGGTCATCCATTCCACGGTTCTGGGCATCGGGGAACGGGCGGGGAATACTCCCATGGAAGAAACCGTCCTGGCCCTACTGACCATGTACGGAATTGACGTGGGTATTGATTACGGGAAGCTGAACGAGCTTTCCCAACTGGTGAAGGAACTGGCCGGGGTGGAAGTTCCCTCCAGCCGGCCGTTTATCGGAGAGGGCGCTTACAGCATTGAATCGGGCATCGTCACCGGCTGGTTCAGAAACGCGTTCAAGGACCTGCCCACTACGCTTTATCCCGTGCATCCCAAATTCGTCGGCCGTGAAGACCCGCGGATTTTGATGGGCAAAAAGAGCGGTCTTGATAACGTTTGGATCTGGTCGGAAAAACTGGGCGTCAAGCTTACCGATGAAGAAGCCATGAAAGTCCTGCAGGAGGTTAAACTCAAGTCCCACGATCTGAAACGTGTTCTCAATGAAACGGAATTCCGCGAAATAGTGGCAAAGGCGCAGGCCGCGTAAGCGGTCGTTGGCGCCGAAAAGGAGTAAGCGGCCTCCTTCTCCCTCTGGGAGAAGGCCGGGATGAGGGGTTGATAAATACAGCGGGGGAATTGCTTCCCCAGCGCCCCCTGCGTGAGATTTCCCGCTGCGCTCGAAATAAGAACACTGTTACCTGAAATAGTTTTGTTTTCAATAACTTAAGGTTTTGAGGGTGGGTGTGGGAGGGAACTTTTTCCAAAAAGTTCCCTCCCACAAAATCCAAAATCGACACCCTCCTTTTCGGAGTAAAGGCGTAGCCACTTTTGCAAAATCGTCCCTCCCTTAAATACCATGTTGACCCAGGATTCCAAAATAGCTACTCTCAACAAAATCAAAAGGCCAATTCATCCAAATTTCCAAGCGTCATTATCGCCACGCGAGCAGCGCCCGTGTGGGCGGCGTCTCACCTTTGTCTATGCGTCTGAATAAGCTGCTCTATATCGCGATCATTGTCCTCTGTCCGGGCGTGTTTCTTTTTTTCGAATGGATCACGACCCCGGCGCCGGTGGAAAGAACCATACATATTGAAGCCTTCCGGTATGGGACGTATCCGTGGCTGATTCGAGCCAACCGGGGCGACCGCCTCATCCTGACCTTTTCCACGCACGACACCGGACACAGCTTTTTCCTGCAGGATTATCATATTGACGCCAAGATTTCCCCGGCCAGCGAACTGGTGGAAATCCGGGACCCGTATTCCATCGACGCCCCGCCCGTGCGGACCAAGGAGGCGCGTCTGGTGGCGGGCGTGAAGGGGCTGTGGGGAAGACTGGTTTCACTGTCCCGTTTTCGCTGCCACGTCTATTGCGGTCCCATGCACGGATTTGAACAGGGAGACCTGATCGTCCGGCCCAACTGGCTGTTGGCGGGAGGTCTGGGTCTGCTTTTGGCCATCCCGCTCATCGGGTTGACGCGCGTCTCTCTTGGCGGGGGGGCCCTTGCGCCCGCTCGGCCTCTAGAATCCCTGGATCTCAACCGGCGGTTTGCGTTCCTCGACCGGATACTCAAGTGGCGGCCGTTACAGTTTGTCCTCACCTTGCCCTTCCTGGCCGGTCTGGTGGTGGTAATCATGGCCGGCCTGCTCGGTACCAAGGTGGGCGGGCGAAATATAGCCATCATGTTCACCTGGATAGGGCTCATGTCCATACTGACCATTGTACTGGTTCCTTGGGGCGGCCGCGTTTGGTGCATGATATGTCCGTTGCCCATCCTGGGTGAATATCTGCAGCGGCGCGCCACCACACAGGTACGGGCCACGGAGAACGGGCCCGGCCATAACCGCTTCTTCGGGCTGGGGCTGAGTTGGCCCAAGGCCCTCAGAAATCGCTGGCTGCAACTGGCGCTCTTTATGTGTCTCGGTGCTTTCAGCGCCTCCCTGGCCGGACAGCCCCGTTGGACGGCCATCGCCCTGCTGAGCATGGTTGTCGCGGCCATGGCGCTGGCTCTGGTGTATGAATTAAGGGCCTTTTGCCGCTACGTCTGTCCGGTGGCCGCGTACATTTCCCCGTTCAGTCTTTCCGCCCCGCTGGCGGTGCGGAAACGGGACCACGAAGTCTGCCGGTCGTGCCGGGACAGGGCCTGTCTTCGCGGCGCCCGGAACGGATGGCCCTGTCCGTACGGGCTCTGCGTGGCCGCCATAACGCGCAACGCCGACTGCGGCCTGTGTACGGAATGTTTCAAGAGCTGCCCCTATGACAACGTGGCGCTGCTGTGGCGCAGAGGGGCCTGGCGGGAACGGTTTCAGTCTTACGGCGAAGCGCTCCAGGCCATCGCTCTTTTAACGCTGGGCGCGGTTTACAGCCTGACCGTGCATTCGCCCTGGCCCGGAGTCAGGGACATCGTCAACGTGGTGGACCGGGCCGATTGGGGGCAGTTTGCGCTCTACGCCGCGGTGCTGTGGACGCTGGCCCTGGGGGTTATGCCGCTCATGTTCTGGCTGCTCACCTCCTTGGGACTGAGGCTGGCCCGTCAGGGCGAAATAACCACCGGAAGCGCTTTCAAACGATCCGTGGCGGCGGTCCTGCCGTTGGGGATCGCCCTGTGGGCGGTCTTTTTTGTGGACACTTTCATGTCCAATTTCACGTTTCTGCTGTTGACCCTGTCCGATCCCTTTGGCTGGGGATGGGACCTCTTCGGAACCGCCGGTATGCCATGGGTTCAGGTGTGGCCCAGCGGCGTGCCCTGGATACAAACCGGCGTCCTCTTGCTTGGCGCCGTGTTTGGTTTGCGGAGCGGATATCGGCAGTGGATGGATATTACCGGCGATTACCGCCAGGCCTTAAAGGGCTTTTTCCCCCTGGCCATCATTTTTATTGCCATCACCGCCGGCATGCTGGTCTATGTAACGAATTACTAAACGATCGATTCAACTGGATTCAGAAAGGGTAACGCGCAGGTGGGAGCTTCAAAATCTACCGTATGGTCGCTGGTGGCGCTGGCCGTCGTATTGATCGGAATTCCGGCGCTGGTGATCGTTTTTCAGGCCCACCGGACCGGTCAATCGCCGGTGGATTACGTGAAGCGGATTTTTATCCGGGTGGGAACGGAGCAAGGCCGTATCCGGCCGTCCGCGCAAACCGGCGTCATGGCCGGAAAGGACGTAAACTTTCTGCAAAGAAAGGATATCGGGGATCCGGTGGGGGAAAGCAAACCGTGGATCAGCAACCTGACCATCGTGGATCTGGACAAGGACGGCCTCAAGGATGTGGTGGCCTGCGACGCCAAACTCAACCGTATCTGCTGGATCAGACAGGGGCCGGTAGGGCAGTACCAGGAACGGAAGATCGGCTCGGAAGTGCGCGCTCCGGCTCACGTCAGCGCGTGCGACATCGACCAAGACGGAGACCTGGATCTGTTGATCGCCAAAATGGGGATGATATTTCCGAACAACGACAAGATCGGCGCGGTGGTGGTCCTTGAAAATGACGGCGCGGGAGGTTTCACCAACCGGACCCTGGTGGATAAGGTGGCCAGGGTCACGGATGTGCGGGGCGGCGATTTGGACGGCGACGGGGATGTGGATCTGGCCGTGGGGCAGTTCGGCTATGATGACGGCGAGATTCGCTGGATGGAAAACAAGGGCAATTGGGAATTCGACAGTCATACCCTCCTGAAGCTCTCCGGCACGATCCATACGCCCGTGGCGGACATGGACAACGACGGCGATCTGGACATCGTCGCCCTGGTTTCCCAGGAATGGGAAGAGATCTACGTGTTTGAAAACGACGGCAAGGGCAACTTCGAAACCAAGCTGGTGTACGGCTCCACCAACGAGGATTTCGGAAGCAGCGGCATTGCCATTGTCGATCTGGATCAGGACGGCGACCTGGACGTTCTCTATACCAACGGCGACGCCTTTGACTATATTCCTCCCGGCCCGCGTCCGTGGCATGGGGTTCAGTGGCTGGAAAACAAGGGAAGATTGCAGTTCGTCTATCACCGGATAGGCGACTTCGCGGGGGCGTACTCCGCCAATGGAGTGGATGTGGACCGGGACGGCGACCTGGACGTGGTCGTGGTGAGTTCCTTCAACGACTGGGACAAGCCTGAAGCCCGATCCATGATGTGGTTTGAAAACGATGGGCGCATGGGCTTTGTTCCTCACGGTCTGGTTTCGGACCCCACGCACTTGCTGGTCCTGGACAGCGCCGACATGGACAACGACGGATGGGTGGATTTTGTTTCGGGCGGCTTCTACGCGTATCCGCCCTATGACCGCATGGGCAGGGTTGTTCTGTGGAAGAACGTCTGGCCCGAGGTCGTGAAAGAAAGCGGCGCGAAAGCCGCAAAGTAAGTTATTTCAACGATGAGGTGGGAAAAGATGATCCGGCGAATCTGGCCGTTCGCCGCCTTCTGCGTACTGGCGCTGCTGGTGAGCTTGGGAACGATGAAACTCCTGAGCCAGGCCCAGAGGAACGTCCTGATGATCAGGTTGCCGCAGGTCCCGCCTCTGTACGGAAAAAACGAAGTTTTAAAACAAAAGATCAACCAGGCCAACGACCGGGTCCACAAAGAGCTTGGGGAGCGTGGTTTGGGCGCGGATTTTGGAAAGATGGTGGGCGAGTTGGGGAGGCTCTATCAGGGCAATCATTTTTACGATGACGCCCTTTCCTGTTACCGGCTGGCGCAGGAATACGACAAGCGGGACGCCCGCTGGTTTTATCTGTCGGCGTCCATCCATCAGCAGCGGGGGGAGAACGAGTCCATGATTGGACTTTTGAACCATACGCTGGCTCTTTCGAGCGGCTACTCTCCCGCCGTCCTGAAATTGGCCGACACCTACTTCAAAGCCGGCAGGATGGAGGAGGCCAAGGAGTATTACCAACGCCGCCTGAAGCTGGACCCCGCCGATCCCTACGCCTTGATGGGGTTGGCTCGAATCGCGCTGGATCTGGGGCAATGGGAGGCCGCCCAGACCTACTTACAAAAGGCCATCGCCGCGGATCAGGAGTTCGGTGACGCGCACCGGCTTATGGCCAGCGTGCATGAACACTATGGCCGGCTGGACGAAATGAAAAAGAGTCTGGATCGCGCGGCCGCCTGCAACCGCTTCCGACCGGCTCCCGACCCCTGGATCAAGGAAGTGCAGGACCTTTGCTACGATCCCGAACAGTTGCTGGTCCTGGGCGCCATGGCGCTGGCCGATCTGGATATGGAAACCGCCATAAACAAGTATTTTGCGCGGGCCATGGAGATCGATCCTCAAAATCCCGAAGCGTACCTGGCCGCGGGAAAGGCGTGGTTCATGGCGGGCCAATGGTCGCGCGCGTACAAGTATTTGGCGCGTACCATAGAACTGGACCCCCAGTCCGATCAGGCCTATTTTCACCTGGGGCTCATACTGCGGGCGCAAAACAAGCTGCCCGACGCCCAGGCCATGCTGCTGAAAGCCCTTGCGTACCAACCCAACAACGTGAACGTGCTGAACAATCTGGGTGTGGTCATGCTGGAGCAGGGAAGATACGGCGAGGCCGTCAAGTATTTTGATCAAGCCCTGGAGATCTACCCGGAACACCTGAACGCGCGCTACAACCTGGGAATGTCTTTATGGGCGTCCGGAAAAAGCAAGGAGGCGGTCTCGCAATACAGCCAGGTTCTGGAAATGAAACCCAATTGGAGCGTGGCGGCCAACTCCCTGGCGTGGCTGCTGGCCACCGACAAGGATGAAACCGTGCGCGACGGCGAGAGCGCCGTAAAGTGGGCGCAGGTGGCCGCGCAAGGGGAGAACGAACGAAATCCCGAGTTTCTGGACACGCTGGCCGCGGCTTACGCGGAAGCGGGCCGGTATGAAAAGGCTGTCCAAACAGCCCGGAGGGCGATATCCCTTGCCCGGGAGGGCGGAAACAGCGAACTGGCCGGCAAGCTGGAAGAGCGGCTGCGGCTCTATCAGGCCGGAAAACCGTATCATAACTGAAGCTTTTTCATGCAGGCGCCGCCTGCCATTCCGAGCGCGGCAAGGAATCTCTCATGGGGGCGCGCCCCGCGAATAGCGGAATCTGCGAGGCGCGAGATTCCCTTACGCTACTTACTCCTCTTCGGAGCTAACGACCTGACTGCATTTTTCTTTTTCTTCTCTTCAGCCGGATGCGAATGACTCCATCGGGAAGGAACAGCATTACCAGTATGATGAGCGTCCCGGAGAAAAGGGGATGGATTTCCACCAGCCATACTTTGGACAATTCGAACACCCAGGCCAGGAACAACGCGCCTATTATGGGGCCCGCCAGGGTTCCGCCTCCCCCCAGGAGGCACATCAGGATAGGGTAGAGTGTCCAGTTCAGACCGAAAAAACCCGACGGGTGGACGTGAAAAATATAGTAGGCCTGGAGGCTGCCGCAGAGCGCGGTCAGAAAGGCGCCCAAGGCAAACGCCAGGACCTTGTATCGCAATATGAAGATTCCATTGAAGGAGGCCGCTGTTTCATCCTCCCGGATGGCCACGAGCGCCAGTCCCACCCTCGATCTGGCCACGAGATAGGTAACAAGCGTGGCGAAGGCGGCCAGAGAAAGCGCGATAAAGTAATAGGGCAGTATCGAGGAATAGGCGCCGGAAGGAAGCACCAATCCCACCGTTCCACCCGTGAGTTCCCCTCCCTGAATGCAGATGGTTCTCAGGATCTCGGCCAGGCCCAGGGTGCCCAGGGCGAAGTAATCGCCCCGCAGTTTGGACAGCAGGGGAAAGCCGACGGCCACGGCCAGGACAACCGCCGCCAGCCCGCTCAATAGCATGGCGATCGGGTCCAGGTAACCCGTTATTCCCCTGATCCATAGGATTGCCGTCACATAGCCGCCGATGCCGAAAAAGGCGTGCTGACCGAGCGACACCTGGCCCGTATAGCCGCCCACGATGTTCCACCCCTGGGCCAAGCCGATGTAGGTAAAAGCCAGGAACATGAGGTAGACGGCGTACGACGACTCGGCGTCCACGAAAAACGGGAAAGCCGCGCACACCGCGGCCGCCGCGGCAAAAGAAATGACCGCCGTTCTTGTCTTCATTCCTCTCCCGTCGTTTAGGAGTTGGAGGACCTTACAAAGAGGCCTTCCGGCCTGAACATCAACACGAACAGAAACACGCCGTACGCGATGGCGTCCGCCCATACCCCGCCAATAAAAAAGGCCCCGCTGCTTTCAATGACGCCCAGCAGGATACCTCCCAGGAGCGCGCCCCCAATGCTTCCGATACCTCCGAGCGCCACCGCGATCAGCGCCTTGAGGCTGAATATGAAGCCGAAATAGGGGTCAAAGGGGTAAACCGTGGCGGTGGCGACCCCGGCTATGGCCGCGAGGCCGATTCCAAACGCGAAGGTGACGCTGTTGACCCGATGGGGAACGATGCCCATCAAAGTGGCGGATTCCAGATTTTCGGTGGCGGCCCGCACCGCCTTCCCCATCAGCGTTTTCCTGAGAAAAAAGGTGACGCCGGCCACCGAGAGCAGGGCCATCAGAAGCCCGACCAGCCGGGTAAAGGAGATCCGCAGTCCCAAGGCTTCGAGGCCGTACGCCGTGTAGCTGGTCCTGACCGCGCGGGCGTCGGGAGTCCAAAGAACCGACATGAGGTTTTCCATGGCCACCATCAATCCAAAGGCGATCAGGAGCGAGGGGTTTTTACCGGCCCGCGCCACCTTGCGGAAGAGAAGCTGATAGAGCCCGGCGCCAAAGAGCATGGAGAGGGGCAGAATCAGAATCATGGAGAGATAGGGATCGATAGACAGAAGCTGGAACAGCCAGAAACAAATATAGGCCCAGAATATGATCATGGCCCCCTGGGCGATGAAGATAATCTGCATGGTCCCGAAAATCAGGCTGAGACCCATGGCCGCCATGCCGTACATGGTCCCGAAAAGCAGGCCGTTAATCAGAAGCTGCAAATAGATTCCCAGAGATCCGGATATCATCGCGTTCCTTTAGGTGAGGATTCCCATGTACGCCTTGTGAACTTCCGGATCGGCCAGAAGTTCTTCCCCCTTGCCCGCCAGGGCTATCCGTCCGTTTTTCAAGACAAAGGCGCGGCCGGCTATATTCAGCGCCTGATGAATATTCTGCTCCACCAGCAGCACGGTTATGCGGTGGTCGTTGAGGTCGCCAATGAGTTTGAACAGCAGTTTTACAATAAGGGGCGCCAGTCCGAGGGAGGGTTCGTCCAGCATAAGGAGCTTGGGTTTGGACATGAGCGCCCTGGCTATGGAAGCCATTTGCTGCTCGCCCCCGCTCATCTTTCCGGCGATCTGCTCCTTTCGTTCCCTGAGAATGGGGAATATTCCCATCACCCATTCCAGCGATTCTTTTGCAAAGGGACGCGCGCGTTTGGTGAAGGCCCCCAGTTCAAGATTTTCCAGCACCGTCAGTTTGGTAAACAGGCCTCTGCCCTCCGGCACGAGCGAGACGCCGGCGTCGACGACCGCGTCCGGGCCGGCCCGGTCTATGCGCAATCCCCGGAATTCGGTCCGGCCTGAATACGGACGCATGAGTCCCGCGATGGTTTTCAGGATCGTTGACTTGCCCGCGCCGTTGGCGCCTATGATGGAAAAGATCTCTTCCTCATGGACGTGAAAGCCGATGTCCCACAGGGCCTGGGCGTCTCCGTAAAAGACGTTGAGGCCGGCCACGCTGAGCAGGGCTGATTCATTCGGCGGGTTCGCCAAGGTAGGCCTCCACCACTTTGCGGTTCGCCGCGATCTCCTCGGGCGCGCCGTCGGCTATTTTTACGCCATAATCGAGCACAACGACCCGGTCGCATAGGCTGAACACCGCGTCTATTTTATGTTCGATCCACAGAATGGAAATCTTGCCGGAAGCCATTATTTGCCGGATGACCGCGGTCATCTTGGAGATTTCGGAGGGATTGAGACCGGTAAAAGGCTCGTCAAGCAGAAGCAGCGCCGGATCGGCCGCCAGGGCCCTGGCCACTTCCAGCAGTCGCTGGTCGGAGTAGGTGAGCTGGGCCGAAACGAGGTCTTTCTTATCCTCCAGACCCAGCATTTTCAGATATCCCAGCGCTTCGTCGCGGGGTTTCCTCTTTATACCCGTTTTGCCGTAGACAGCCCCCACCAGGGCGTTTTCCAGGACGGTCATGCTGGGGAAAATCCTTACCAGCTGAAAGGTCCTGACGATTCCCTTTCTGCAAATCTGGGGCGGCTTGAGCCCGGTCAGGGGTTTGCCCTTGAACCGCACATGCCCGGCGTTGGGAGGATACATGCCGGTGATGACATTGAAGAGCGTGGTCTTGCCCGCGCCGTTCGGTCCGATAAGACCGACGATCTCGCCATGCTCGATACTCAGGGCGACGTCCTGGAGGACGGATAATCCCCCAAAATGCTTGGTAATGCCTTCGACTTCGAGAAGCTTCGAGGTCATGGCGCTCCTGTAGACCGGAATTGTTATCGTTCCCCTGCGCCCCTGCGGTCCGGCGGACCCGCAAGGAAAAAATTATCCAACGTCATGACAGGCGTTTCATCACGCTTGCCGGTTACCTTTTGGGCAGGTACAAAGCCCAGCCCAGGGCTTCCCGGGCCGCGTCCACCACGGCTTCGGATATGGTGGGGTGCGCTCTGATCCCCGTGGCCAGTTCACGCGCGGTCCCTTCGAGCTGCATGAGCAAACCCGCTTCCCCCACGATTTCCGTGGCGCCGCCTCCCACGACGTGGATGCCCAGTATCTCGCCATAACGGGGATCGAAAACCACCTTCACTTCTCCGGCCGTATCGTCGCGGGCCATGGCCAGCCCGTTGATGGACAAGGGAAAACTGCCGGTTTCCACTTCGAATCCCCGCTTTTCGCCTTCTTCCTCGCTCAGCCCCACCGCGCCGATCTCGGGAATGGACCACACCGCCCGCGGGATGAGGTGGAAAGGGAACTTCTTCTTGCCGCCCATGGCGTTTTCGGCGGCCACCACGCCCATGGACGAGGCCGCGTGGCTGAGCATCCAGCCGCCCGTGCAGTCCCCCACCGCATAGATGGCGGGAACGCTGGTCTGTAGATACTCATCGACTTTGATACCGCCGTCCTCGTTGAGCGCGACGCCGGCGGTTTCCAGACCCAGACCCGCCGTATGGGGCCGGCGCGCGCCGATCAGCGCGCGTTCGGCCTCAACGAGCTTTTCTTCCGTCCCGCCCAGGGTAATTTCGAACCCGCCCGCTGTTTTCCGGGCCGATTTCAATTCCCGTTTCACCAGGACTTCCACGCCCAGATCCCGCAAACTCTGGGTGAGGCGCTGGCTGACATCGTGGTCCTCCCGCGGCAGCAACCGCGATTCCGACGTGGCGAGCACAATCCTCGCACCGAACAGGCGCAGATGGGTGGCCATTTCCACTTCAATGTGGTCGGCTCCCCACACCAGCAGCGTCTTCGGGAGTTCGGTCAGGTCGAGCGCCTCGTCGGTGGTCATAAGGGCGTCTTCCAGACCGGGACCGTCGGGGATGGCAAACCCGCCGCCGGTGGCCAGAATGATCTTCCTGGTTTCCAGGGATCGCCCCTCGACCTCCACCGCGTTGGGCCCCTTCAGCGCCGCCCGTCCGCTGATGACTTCGATGCCGTTGTTGGCCAGCAACCCCTGCATGCCCATGCGGATGTCGCCTGAAACGCCGTCCTTGCGGGCCTTTAACGCGGACAAGTCGAGCCCCTGGTACGGGGCCCGCACCCCGTATAATTCCGCGCTGTTTAGCCGATGGATCAGGCTGGAAGCCCACTGCCACACCTTGGTGGGAATACAGCCCCGGTTTACGCACACGCCGCCGATTTCCCCGGCCTCGATCACGGCGGCCCGGCCTCCCAACTGGGACACGCGAATGGCCGCGGCGTAGCCTCCCGGACCCCCGCCAATAACGATCGCGTCGTACATACGGTTACCTCGTCAGGCCATAATCAGGCTGGGTTTTTCCAGATAACGGGCCAGCGTTTGCAGGAACTCGGCGGCCGGAGCGCCGTCCACCACCCGGTGATCGAACGTCAGGCTCAGGGTCATAAGGGGCCTTACGCAGATTTCGCCCTTAAAGACCGCTGGCTTTTCCACCACGCGTCCCACGCCCAGAATGCCGCTCTCGGGCGGCCGCAATATGGGCGTGAAACCGTCCACCCTGAACATACCCAGGTTGGTTACGGTAAAGGTGCCCCCGGTCACTTCGTCCACGCTCAATTTCCCTTCGCGCGCTTTTTGCGCCAGTTCCCTGATTTCACGCGCGATCCGCAGCAACCCCTTCCGGTCCGCGTCGCGCAGGACCGGCACGATCAGGCCTTCCTTCAGCGCCACCGCGACGCCGACGTGGGCGGAGTCGTGGAGCAGGATTTCGTCTCCCACCAGGGTGGAATTCATAAGAGGAAACCGTTTCAGCGCGCGGGACACCGCCATTACGATGAGGTCGTTGAGCGAAATTTTTACGGTTTCGTCATGCGCATATTCTTCGCGCACTTCGTCGCGAAAGCGGATCAGTTCGGCGGCGTCGATATCGGTGAACTGCGTCAACTGGGCCGAGCCTTGCAGGCTGGCGAACATGTTGTCGGCGACCGCTTTGCGCATGCCCGTGAAGGGGATGGATTTGGGCGGAAGGGCTTCCGCCGGGGCCTCCCTGGCTTTAAGCGCTTTTTGCACGTCCTCCCGGGTGATTTTGCCGCCGTCGCCGGTACCGGCTATGGTGGAGAGATCCAGCCCTTCCTGGCGAGCCATCTCCGCGGCCAGGGGCGTGGCTTTGGGCGCCGGGGGGCCTTCTTCATGATACTTCTGTACGTCCGCCTCCACCACCCGCCCTCCGGGCCCGGAGCCGCGTACGTTGGTGATATCCACGCCCAGCTCCTTGGCCAGCCGGCGGGCGGCGGGGCTGGAAGGCGCAAAAGCTTTCCGTTCGGGTTTGGCTTCCCCGGCGGCCGATTTTGCGGCTGCGGCCTTGGGCGGAGCGGCCTCCGCCTCCACTACTTCGCCCTTTTGGATTCCCTCGATACGTTCCGGTTTCTCGCCGGGGTCGGCGATGACCGCCACAATGGTCCCGACCTCAACCTTGGTCCCCGCGGGAACCACGATCTGGAAAAGAATCCCGCTGGCGTAGGCCTCGACCACATTGGTGACCTTTTCGGTTTCTACTTCGAATAGGTCATCGCCTTTCTCAACCCGGTCGCCTTCATTTTTCAGCCACTTGCTGATGAGGCCCTGCTTCATGGTCAGGCCCCATCGCGGCATGCATACAGTTACGCTCACTTGAATGGTCCTCCCTGAACCGAGATTCAACGTCAACCACAGTAAACACGAGGCCCCGTTAAAAGGGATAATGTCTTTATTGTTTTTGGATGATTATCCATTGGACTTCACGCGTCTCTTCCATGGAGTGGCGGCCCCGGAACGCCCCGGATATGGTCGAACGCCCCATTTCGTCGCGCCGCCCGCGCCTGACTCAAAACAGGGGGCGCCTCATCCTGACGCTTCAATGTTTTCGTATACGGGCTTTTGATCAAAACCGGGCTACATATCGTACCGGGAGAAAACCGTATTAAAAATGGAAGAGCGGTGACGCTTCTGATATCGATCGAGAGGGCGGTAAAAAATCGACCGGCGAACGGTCTCCCGGTCTTCACAACCCTCGAAATGAGTATGTTTTTGTGAAAAGTGTACCTCCTTACATACCATATTCGCCCGAATTAGCAATCGAATTTGCAGGGAACCGCTGAAAACCCACCCGTCGCCTGACAGGAAATCAGAGGCCGGGCTACAACCCCGCAGCGCCTCGTCTGCGGGAAGGCCCGTCCGTCCGGGGCGTTCCGGCAACGCCAGAAACCCCATGGAGGCGCCGCTATGCGGGCGCAACCGGATCATCGGAGCGTGTAATCCATGTTGACAAAAAGCGAGCGTTTCATATAGCGTACCGCATACGGGCCAATCCACAAAATCTCACGTTTATCCTTTCACGAAAACGCCGGCCCGTCGTAAGTCCTAAAACGTCCCACCGGGTCAGGTTTCAGGACCGAGTCGTCCGACAAATCCCCGGCGGTTGTCACACCAAGTATGCGCGTTTGACCGGCTCGTTTATGACCGGTTTTCCCGACGAAAAGCCATGGCTGTTCCGGCCGCTCCGGACCCTCCGGAGTTCGAGGCCGCATGGCCCGCTCTGATCGTGGAACGCGGAGGCGCGCCGCTAGGCCAACCGCCATCCGGAGGATACGCCCACGGCCGAAACGCCGGTTGAAAATCTTGAACGGTTTCTGAAGCTGAATCGATGAAACAGACCGGCGCCGGTTCCTGCGCCCGGTCCGTTCGCCGGACGGAAAGTGGAGAGGAGACGACAGTGGGAGATCGATGGCCGAGATTATTTAACGAAAAGATGGAATCCCTTACCCTCGGGGAGATCGACTCCCTGCATAACGCTCTGTTTTTGAAACAACTGGAGCATGTCAGCCGCAATTCGCCCATGTACCGGGAAAAGTTCAAAAAAATAGGGCTGGAACCGGGCGATATCAAGAGCGTTGAGGACATTCGCAAGCTGCCGTTCACCGTCAAAAGCGAACTGCGCGAAGCCCAGATGAAGAACCCGCCGGTGGGAGCGCACCGGGCGGTCGATGTTGTGGATTTGAAAAGGGTCTACTCATCCAGCGGCACGACCGGGATTCCCACCTATGTGGGGCTGACGGAGAGCGACATCAATAACATACACGCCGAGGTCATAGCCCGGTTCTGCTGGGGCGGCGGTTTCCGGCCCGACAGCGTTGTGGTCAACATCCCCACCGCCCCCTTCATAGCCGACACCTTTCGGGAAGGTTTGGAAAAGATGGGCGCGGTCAACATTCCCACCGGGTTTAACTCCGACCGGGTCATCAGCGCCTTCAAATACCAGGGCGCCAACGCGCTGCACTGCACCGTCTCCTTTTTCACCTATTTCCTGAAAGAAGTCGAAAAGGCGGGGCTGGACCCGAAAAAACTGGGCCTCAAGCGCATTGTGGGCGGAGCCGAGGGCGGGACCAAGGTGGTGCGGCCGCTCATCGAAGAATCCTTCGACGCCACGGTGATCGAGGGCATGGGCATGGGCGAGCAGGCGTGCACCGTGTGGGGCGAATGCGTGCCGAACCGCGGTCACGGCATGCACTACATCGCCCAGGGGGTCGTCCACGTGGAGCTGATCGACGCCGAAACGGACGAACCGCTGGAAATAAGGGAAGGGGTCGCCGGAGAGCTGGTCTATAGCGGTCTCATCCATCAGGCCATGCCCCTTCTGCGGTACCGCTCCCGCGATCACGTTCGTGTGGTGGGGACCGACAGGTGCGAGTGCGGTCGAGGCGGTATGCGCATCGAAGTCCTGGGCCGTATCGACGACATGCTGACCGTTTTGGGAGTCAACGTCTACCCCCTGGCGGTCAAGGACGTGGCCGGCGGGCTGAAGCCCCGGTTGACCGGCCAGATTGAGATACAACTGGAACAGCCGGGAACGGCGGTTCGGCCTCCCCTGAAGATAAAGGCCGAACTGGGCGCTCAGCCGGGCGACCTCAAGGAACTGAAGAGGCTTTTGGAGGGGGAGCTTCGCTCCAAGCTGATTTTCCAGGCCGACGTCGAACTCGTCGAGAAGCTGCCCGAGTACCAGTACAAAGGCAAATTGACCCGCAAGCTCTACGAAGAATAGCGGTCGCCGCCGTCGCGTGAGGCGCCCCGCGCCCGGCCGCCGATTTTCTTCCTCAGGGAGAGCGAAGACGAGGAGTAGTCGGCGCGCCATATCCTGACGTATTCCCCAAGCCTTTCTCAACCGCCCGTATCCCCGTAGGTCACGTCACTCTATCCACGAATGTTCGGGAATCGAAGTTGGCCTTCAATCGGCCCCAGCCTGTTTTCCAGCCTTTTGCGCGTCCGTTTTATTGGGGTTTTTACAGGATGTTCTCGGGAAATTTAAATATTTTACTTTTTTTATAATTGAAATACTTGTATTTGGGGCTTATGATGCTGCCGGGATTTAGGAAGGTCTCCACGATAGACTTTTCATCTGCGCCATTCTTCTTTAACAGCCTACGGTAAATAGTGGCGAGATCGGGGTTTATCGGGAACTCACTTCGCCAAAGCCTGAGGCGAGGCCAGGGAGTGAGCGGCTGTTCGTATGATCCAAAAACGTCTTAACCCGGAGCGCCGAAAGAGGCGGCCTCCATCAATCAAGCAAGGGCGAGGAACCGCGCGTCTTCTTTTTCTGATTTTTCTCATGCTCGTTCACCATCCGCTGGACGCGCTTGCCCGCGATTCCGCCGGAGGACAGGCGCCCTTCACGGCCAAGCGGGTTCTGGTTCTCTGTTCCTACGGGTACGCGCTTCCCGCCAATCGGAAAATCAGTTCAGCCTTTCTGACCGTGCTGGAAAACGCGGGCATAAGCGCGAACAACCTGTATCTCGAATATCTGGATCTCTGGCGCGTACGGGACCAGACCCTCACGCGAGTCCTGACGGACATGCTGGCCCAAAAATATGAACAGGTCGACATCGATCTGATCGTCACCTTCCACGCGCCGGCCATGAGTCTTCTTTTAAGCGAAGCTAAAAACCTTTTCCCCGACACACCCCTTATATCCTGGTATTTGCGGGAACCGTTCGAGCCCGGAGCCGCCGGACGGCCTCTTATTCGTTTGTCGGCCGGCATTGACGTTCAGGGGACCCTGGATCGGGCGTTGGAATTGTTCCCTGAAACCAAACAGGTCGTGTTCATCAGCGGGGCTTCATTGATCGACCAGTACGTTGAAACGGAGGCTAAACGGGTTTTCGGGACCGGGAAAGAGAACCTGCGGTTCGAGTATACCTCCAACAAGTCCATGCGGGAAATACTGGAACGGATCAAGAGCCTTCCGCCTCAAAGCGTGGTTATCTACGGGAGCGTGTTCGAAGACAGCTCGGGCCGGACTTTTACCCCCAGGGATGTGGCGCGAACCATAGCCGGAGCCGCCAACGCGCCGATGTTCGTTCTCTATGACACTCTGTTGGACATTGGCGTGGTCGGAGGGTCGCTGTTGAGCTTCGAAGCGGAAGGCGTTCGGACCGGCAGGCTCGCCCTCGACGTCCTGAAAGGGAAAATCGATTTTCCCGAATCGGCGCCGGCCATGGCCGGCAAGCCGATCCCCATGTTCGACTGGAGCCAGATAAAAAAATGGGACGGCGACGCAAGCCGGCTTCCGGCCGACAGTATTTTCATCAACCGCACGCCTTCATACCTGGCCCAGCATAAGTGGCATATTATCATTGGCGGTTTTTTCTTTTTGGCCCAGTTTTTTCTGATAGCCTCCCTGCTGGTACAGACACGCCGCAAGGGGCGGGCCGAGGAGGATCTCAGGGAGATCAACGAAACGCTGGAGCAGCGGGTGATCGCGCGTACGGCGGAATTGCAGGAGAGCGAAACCCGTTATCGATCCCTCTTCAACAGCATGACGGAAGGTTTCGCGGTTCACGAAATCATTACCGGCGCCGACGGAAAGCCCTCGGATTACCGTTTTCTGGCTGTAAACCCCGCCTTCGAGCGCCTTACCGGCTTGAGCCGCGACGCGGTGATCGGAAAGACGGCGCTGGATGTCATCCCCAATCTCGAGCCCCAATGGATTGAAACATACGGCCGCGTGGCGCTTGAGGGACTCCCCGCGCATATTGAGGATTATTCGGCGGCGCTGAAACGCTGGTATGAAGTCTTCGCCTATCGTACCGCCCCGGGACAGTTCGCCGTTTTTTTCACCGATATCACCGATCGCAAGCGAGCCGAGGAGGAGCTGCGGCGCACATCGCAGTTCCCCAAGGAAAATCCTCATCCGGTAATGCGGCTGACCCCTGAGGGGGCGATTTTATACGCCAACACGCCCGCGCGAGAATGGCTGGCCACGTTGAACTGGCGGGCCGATGGGCCGCTGCCGGAGGTTGTGCTGCAAGCCGTGGCCGATGTCTGCGAGCAAGAGCGCCAAGTCGAAACCGAAATCACCAATCCCGCCGGCCGGACACTCCTCTTTTTTGCCGTCAGACCGACAGGGGAGGAGTACATAAACCTGTACGGCATAGATCTCACCGACCGCAAACAGGCTGAAAGGGATTTGGCCGCCAGCGAACAAAAGTACCGGGAATTGCTCGAAACCGCCAACAGCGTGATCGTCCGTTGCGACAACCAGGGTATCATCCGGTTCATCAATGAATACGGCCTCCGCTTCTTCGGCTACGAGGCCGGGGAACTGGTTGGGCGGCATGTCATGACCATCGTGCCCAAGGTTGAGAAGAGCACCGGCAGAGATCTCGACGCCCTGGTGAAGGATATTGTCATCCATCCGGAGCAGTACGCGTACGTGCCGAACGAGAACATCACCAAGGATGGCAGGTCCGTCTGGGTGGCGTGGACAAACAAGGCGATTTTGGATGAGCAGGGAAACATTCTGGAGGTCCTGACCATCGGTAACGACATCACCGAGCTCAAGGAAACGGAGAAGGCGCTGCGCGAAAGCGATGAGCGTATCAGGGCCTCCCTCGCCGAAAAGGAAGTGCTGCTTAAGGAAATCCACCACCGCGTTAAGAATAACATGCAGATCATTTCCAGCCTGGTGGCCCTGCAAGCCAACGAATCACAGGACGCCGTCATGCGCGAGGCCCTTCAGGACGTTACCAACCGGGTGCGCTCGATGGCCATGGTTCATGAGAAATTGTACCAATCGCCCGACCTGGCCCGGGTTGATTTCGCCGACTACGCCAAAAGTCTGCTCAATTATCTTTGGCGCGCCCACGGCTCCGCCGCCTCGAACATCCAGCTGAAATTGGACCTGGAACCGGTGTCTCTTCCGGTGAATCTGGCGGCGCCCTGCGGGCTGATCCTCAATGAATTGTCCAGCAACGCGCTGAAGCACGCCTTTCATGACCGTGACGAGGGGGCCCTGGTGACCGTGTCGCTTCGCGGTAACGCGAAAGGGCAGGTGAGTCTGTCCGTGCGCGACAACGGCGTCGGACTGCCGGAGAACCTGGACTGGCGGCGGCCTCGCACCCTCGGCCTTCGCCTGGCGCTGATGCTCGCCGCGCAACTCAAGGCGACCGTGGACGTCTCCAGCCTCAAAGGAACCAAGTACATGATAACGTTCGAGAGACCAAAACTATGAGCAAGACTACCATCCTCATCGTGGAAGACGAAGTTATCATCGCCGCGGACCTGGCCAACAAGCTGGAAGTACTGGGATATGAAGTCGCCGGGATAGCGGCGGAAGGCCGGGAAGCCATTGAAATGGCCTTGCGTCTCAAGCCGCGGCTCGTTCTGATGGACATTATGCTGGAAGGCCCCATGGACGGCATCGAAGCGGCCGAGGCCATCCGAGGCCGGCTTGACGCGCCGGTAATCTACCTTACCGCCCATTCCGATCCGGCCACGCTGGAGCGCGCCAAGCTCACCGGGCCGTTCGGCTACATTCTCAAACCGTTTGAGGAGCGGGATCTTGCCACGCAGATCGAGCTGGCCCTGTACAAATATCAAGTGGACATGCGTCTGCGCGATCAACGCGAGTGGCTGCGCGTTACCCTGACCAGCATTGGCGACGCGGTAATCGCCACGGACGCCCAGGGCCGTATCACCTTCATCAATCCGGTGGCCGAATCGTTGACCGGTTGGGGCATGGACGAGGCGATCGGAAGGCCGCTGAAGGAAGTCTTTCGCATCGTCAACGAATACACCGGGAAGCCAGTGGAAGACCCCGTGAAAAAGGTGCTCCGGACCGGAACGATTGTCGGGCTGGCCAACCACACGGTGCTGATTCGCAGAGACGAAAGAGAAACGCCCATAGACGATAGCGGCGCGCCCATCCTTGATGAAAAGGGGGATATTCAAGGGGTGGTGATGGTTTTCCGTGATATCAGCGACCGTAAGCAGGCCCAGGAGGCGCTGCGGCAAAGCGAGGAGAAGTTCCGGTCGCTTTTCGAAAGCAGTCCCGACGCCGTCTTCCTCACCACCCCGGATGGCTCGATCACCGCCGCCAATCCGGCCGCCTGCGCTATGTTCGGGTGGTCGGAGCAGGAATTCCTCACGCTGGGCCGTTCCGGTATACTCGATACGAACGACCCGCGATTGAACAGCCTATTGGAGGAACGGCGTCGCCACGGCCGGGTGCAGGCGCGGGAATTGACGGCGATCCGTAAGAGCGGGGAACGATTCTCCGTTGAGGTCGACTCGGTTGCGCTGCCGGCCGAGCCTGCCCGGTCATTTGTGATCATGCGCGACATCACTGAGCGTAAAAAGGCTGAAGCGGCTTTGCGCGAAAGTGAGGAGCGTATGCGCCTCTTTATCGAGCACGCGCCGGTGGCGCTGGCCATGTTCGACCGTGAGATGCGGTACCTGAGCGTGAGCCGCCGGTGGCTGAGCGACTACAAACTGGGCGTCCGCGACATAGTCGGTCTGTCGCATTACGAAGTCTTTCCGGAGATACCCGACCGCTGGAAGATAGTCCACCGCCGGGGGATGGCGGGCGAGGTGATAAGGGCGGAAAATGACCGGTTCGAACGGGCTGACGGATCGGCGCAGTGGCTCCGGTGGGAAGTGCGGCCATGGCGCGATCAGACGGGCGATATCGCGGGTATCGTGATCTTCACCGAAGATATCTCGGAACGCAAGCAAGCGGAATTGAAGGTGCGTCGTCGTCTGGAGTTCGAGCGGCTGGTAGCCAGAATCTCATCCGAACTTGCCGGAACAGGCCTCGGCGAAGTGGACGCCGCCATAAATCGCGCTCTTGGGGTTATCGGGACCTTCACCGGCGCCGACAGAGCCTATGTCTTCCAATTCAGCGGCGATGGTTCGCGGATTGACAATACGCACGAATGGTGCGCGGATGGCGTCGAGCCGCAGATTGAGAAGCTGAAGGACATTCCCATAGCCGAGGAATTGCCCTGGTTTGCGGAGCGTATTCTCAAACCGGAAGTCTTTCACGCGCCGGACGTGATGAATTTGCCGCCCGAAGCCTGCCGGGAACGAGAACACTTTCAGGCCCAGGACATCCAATCGGTTCTCGTGGTCCCCATGGCGATCGGGGGAACGGTAAAGGGGTTTCTGGGCTTTGACGACATCCATGAGCGCCGAACGTGGAGTGAAGACGACCAGAACCTGCTGCTCTTTCTGGGCGATACGATCAGCCATGTCCTCGAACGAAACCAGGCTGTCAAGGAGCAGCGGACCCTTCAGGCGCGGCTGGCCAACGCGGTGGAAATGGCTCATCTCGGCCCCTGGGAATACGATGTGGCCAGTGACCTCTTCACCTTTAATGACCAGTTTTACAAGCTGTTCCGCACCACGGCCGGGCTGGTCGGCGGATATGCCATGTCCCCGGCCGAGTACGGGCTGCGCTTTGTCCATCCCGACGACATGGCGGTGGTCGAGGACGAACTACGCGCGTCCATAGAGACCGCGGACCCTCACTTCAGCCGGCAATTGGAGCACCGTATTGTCTACGCGGACGGAGAGGTCGGCTATGTCACGGTCCGGTATATCACGATCAAGAACGCGAGCGGTCAAACCGTTGCGCTCTACGGCGTAAATCAGGACATAACCGAACGCAAAAAAGCCGAACGGGAGCGCGAAAAACTGGAGGACCAGCTCCGCCAGGCGCAAAAAATGGAAGCCATCGGCACGCTGGTCGGCGGCGTTTCTCACGATTTCAACAATCTCCTCCAGGCTATCGACGGCTATACCCAGTTTTTGCTGCTCGACAAAACCAAGGACGACCCGGAGTATCCGAGCCTCCGGGCCATTGAAACCGCGTGCGACAGGGCGGCCCAGCTGGTGCGGCAGCTCCTCTTCTTCAGCCGCAAAAGCGGCGCCGACCGCAGGCCCCTGGATCTGAGCCGTGAGGTGGAGCTGTCCAGGAGGTTGCTGGAACGCGCCATTCCCAAGATGATCGCCATAGAGGTTCGCGCGGGAAGCCATCTCTGGACGGTCAACGCCGATCCCGTTCAAATGGAGCAGATGTTTTTAAATCTCGGGAGCAACGCCGCCGACGCCATGCCGGATGGGGGAAGACTCACTATTGAAACGGAAAATGTGGCGCTTGACGAAGAATTCGCCAAAAGCCATTTGGGCATGGAGCCTGGAAATTACGTGCGTATTACCGTTTCGGACACCGGCTACGGCATGGACAGGGAAACGGTGGAGCATATTTTTGAACCATTCTACACCACCAAGGAAATAGGAAAAGGAACAGGGCTCGGGCTCGCTTCGGTGTACGGCATTGTCAAAAGCCATGACGGCCATATTTCCTGTTACAGCGAACCGGGCCATGGCGCGACGTTCAAGATTTATCTTCCGGCCATGGAACAAACCGGCGCCGCCGCGGAGTATGGATTTGAAGAAGCGCCGCCCCCCGGCGGGGAGGAAACCATTCTCCTGGTGGATGACGAGCAACCCGTGAGGGACATGAGTTCCAGAGTGCTGGAGCGTTTCGGATATACCGTATTGACCGCCCGTAACGGTGAGGAGGCCTTGGCGGTCTACGCCGCAAAAAAGGGCGCGATTGATTTGGTGATTCTGGACGTAGGCATGCCCGGCATGGGCGGCGCCAAATGTCTGCGTGAAATAATACGCGTGGACCCAACCGCGAAAGTCGTCATTGCCAGCGGATATTCATTCAATGAGCAACTGCAGGGGATTCTGGAGACGGGCGCCGCGGGCTATATAGGGAAACCTTACCGGATTAAGGACCTGCTGGAAAAAGTGAGGACGGTTCTTGATGAGATGTGAGAAAAGGGAAGCCGCCGATGTGGTTTTGTGTTTACGCGAAGGCCGCGAATAGAAAACCGGCGGGTGGGAAAATCCTTGTGTTCGCCTGAAAGCGGGCGCGCGTGGACATTTTGCGCCGCCCCGTGGAGATGAATCCCGTTTTCGGGTCGTCTTGGGTTTTTATTGAAAAAGACTTGGCGACCTCCTGTCTTTTATCGGAAAATCCTTTTTTACATATCGGAAATTATAATATATATTCCTGCCTGATCATGCGGGCGTTTCACGCCCGCGCGCATTGAGCGCAATCCATAGCCTGAACAGCGACCGGACGCGAGGTTCCACAAGGCGTTATCACGGCGGAGAAGTATCCGCCCGGTATGGACGCCTACCGGAGGCCTATGCGCGCCGCAAGGAGTTCTCTCCGCGGAGGCCGCTGTTCGGACATTTTTTTTCGGGAAAGAAGATCAGTCGGGCGCGATGTGTCTCCTCAAAACAACCAATCTGGCCAAAAACTTTGGCGCGCTGCGGGCCGTCAATGATGTTTCCATACGGGTGGAGGAGAACACCATTCACGCGCTCATCGGTCCCAACGGCGCGGGGAAGACAACGCTTTTCAACATCATTGCGGGGGTTTTTCCGCCGTCGTCCGGCACGGTGGCCTTCAAGGGCCAGGACATCACCAACCTGAAAATAAGCGAACGCTCCCGTTTGGGAATCGGCCGGTCGTATCAGGTTGTGAGCGTCTTTCCCGAATTGACCGTCAGGGAGAATATTCGTCTGGCTGTCCAATCACGGGAGCATATCAGCCTGAAGCTGTTCCGCGACGCCGGCGGGTTTCGTTCGGTAGAAGAGAAAACGGAACGGATACTGGACGAAATGGCGCTCGGCGACACGGCCCTGCGCAGGGCCTCGACCATTTCCCACGGTCATCAGAGGTCTTTGGAAATAGGAATCGCCATCGCCACGGACCCTGTTCTGCTTTTGCTGGACGAGCCCACGGCCGGATTGCCTCCCGAAGAGGCCTTCCGCATGATGAAGCTGATCAAACGGGTTTCCAAGGGTATCACGGCGCTCCTGATCGAGCACAATATGAAAATCGTCATGGAGATTTCGGACAGGATCACCGTTCTTCAACAGGGAGAAGTCATTGCGGAAGGGTCTCCCCGGGAAGTGCGCGCCAGCGAAGAGGTCATACGAGCCTACCTCGGTCGAAGCTATGCTGCGGCTACATGACGTCCATACCTTTTACGGCAAAAGCCATGTCCTGATGGGGATCTCGTTTCAGGTCAACAGGGGGGAACTGGTTTCGCTTTTAGGGAGAAACGGAGCGGGTAAGACCACATCGCTCCGCAGCGTCATGGGGCTCACGCCGCCGAGATCCGGAGCCATTGTCTTCAACGAGGTTCCCATTGCGGGGAAAAGGCCCTTTGAGATTTGCAGGATGGGCGTCGGCTATGTTCCGGAGGAACGGGCCATATTTTCGCTGCTCACCGTCCGGGAGAATCTTAACATCGCCAGGAGAGGCGCCGCAAACTCGCGCTGGAATTTTGAAAAGATCTGCGACGTTTTTCCCATTCTGGCCGAGCGCATGAAACATATGGGCTCCGAGTTAAGCGGAGGCGAGCAGCAGATGCTTTCCATCGCCCGCGCGTTGATGGGCAACCCCTCGCTTCTGTTGCTGGATGAACCCACCGAAGGTCTGGCGCCCCTGATAGTCGAAAAGCTCATGGCGGTGGTCCGGCGTATAAAAAGCGAACGGACAACCATTCTGCTGGTGGAGCAGAACATGGAGTCCACCCTGGAGTTGGCGGATCACTACTATATTCTGGAAGAGGGGAAACTCGTTTTTCGCGCCACCCGCGGCGACTTGAAGAAGGATGAGGAGGTGATCAAGGGCTATTTAAGAGTGTGATTAAATGTGAATAATTTCCCAAATTTCAACCCCGCGATTTTTTGTCGCTCGCACACTTTTAAAAGGAGAAAACACATGAAGTTGTCATCTGTTTCCAGAAGAGGTTTCTTGAAAAGCGCCTTGCTTGGCGCCGGCGGAGTGGCCGCCGGATTTACCGGTCTTTCGGGCGCGGCGTGGGCCAAAACCGGCGAACCCATTAAAATATTGAGCATCATGCCTCTGACCGGGTCCTACGCCGATACCGGCGTTGATGTGATCCGGGGGATGAAGCTGGCTCTCGACGAGGTCAACTACCAGGTTTTGGACTCTCCCATCGAACTGATCGAACGGGACGCCTTCACTCCCGCCGACGGCTTGCGCAAGGCCAAGGAAGGCGTGGAAAAGGAAGGCGCCAAGATCGTTCACGTGGGAACCATCGCCTCCACGGCCTACGCCGTCGCCGAGTATTGCGCCAACAACAAGGTCGTGTGCGCGGCCTACACCGCCGGTGATGAGATCACGGGAACCAAGTGCAACAAATACACCTTCCGCTGGACCATCCCCACCTACGGCGCGGCGCATGAAGTCGTTCCCCGGCTGATCAAGGAATTGGGCGCCAGCACGTTCTACACCATTCAGCCGAAATATGTCTTTGGCGAGACGTTCCTGAAAAACGTTACCGAAGTCGCCGAGGCGCACGGCAAAAAGGTGATCGGCAATTCGTACCATCCCCTGGGAGAGACTGAATACAGCGGCATCATCACCAAAGCCATGAGCGCCAAACCGGACTGCGTGCTGTTCCTCAACTTTGCCGGCGACACCATGAACTCGGTGAAGCAGGCGGTCAATTTCGGCATGAAAAAGGTGTCCACCATTTGCATGGCCATGAGCGCGGGAGAGGTGGAATTTCAGGCTCTGGGAACCAAAATACTGGAAGGGACCTGGGCCGGAATTCCCTACTATCACACCATCGACACCCCTAAAAACCAGGAGATCGTCGCGCTGTACCGGAAAAAATACGGTGTGTGGATGCCCTACGCGGCGGCGTACGGATATCAGCAGATGAGCGCGAACCTGGGCGCCATCCAAAAGGCCGGTTCGACGGACACCGACGAGATCGTGGCCGCGTGGGAGGACAACCATTATGACGGGCTTACCGGGGACGAGTACTTCAGAAAATGCGACCATCAGTGCATACGGCCCTATTATACCGTGAAGCTGAAGAGCGAAGCCGAAAAGAAGGACCCTGAGGATTTCGCCGAGATCGTCGGCTCTTCGATAAACTTTCCTTCGTGCGAGCAGTCGGGCTGCAAAATGTAGCCCTTTGGGCTGAAAGCCGGAGGCGCGAAAGGGCGTTCTATCATGTCCATGCAGTTTTTGGTCATTCAGATTTTCAATGGCGTTGTCGTAGGCATGATTTATGTCCTGATGGCCATGGGGCTCTCCATCGTATGGGGAATGATGGATATCATCAACTTCTGTCACGGCCTGTTCTACACCTTGGGCGCGTACCTGGCCTATACGGTGATGTCCGTGACAGGAGATTTTTTCATCGGGCTGGTCGTCGCGCCTCTCGCCGTGGGCATCCTGGGAGCCTTGTTTGAGATGACCCTTTTACGCCGGCTTTACCGCGTGAACATCGTGTACCAGGTGCTGATGACCTTCGGGATCGCGCTCATGGGCCGGGAGCTGATCGTCATGATATACGGCCCCGTGGGGAAATCGTTTGTCGCCCCGGAGATCCTTTCCGGAGTTTTTTCCGTGGGCGACATATTTTTTCCCAAATACCGGATCTTCATCCTGGCTGTGGCCATTCTGCTGATCGCGGGCACGTGGCTTTTTATAGAAAAAACCCGCTACGGCTCGTTTATCAGAGCGGGGACCGAGAACGCGGAAATGGTGAGCGCCTTGGGCGTCAACATTCACCGTACGTTTTCGCTGGTCTTCGGGCTTTCCATGGGTATCGCGGCGTTCAGCGGGGTTTTATCGGCCCCCATCCGGGGTGTGGAGTTCATGATGGGGGAGAACATCATGGGCATCTGCTTCGCCGTGGTGATCCTCGGGGGATTGGGGAGTTTCTGGGGCGCCGTGCTGGGGGGCGTCATTGTCGGCGTCGCCCAGTCCCTGGTGGCCCTGGTTCTGCCGCAAGCCTCCGTAATCGTCATTTTTCTGGTCATGGCCGTGGTCCTGCTCGTCAGGCCCAAGGGACTCCTGGGCGTCCGCGATTGAGGGACGTACCCGCCATGGCCGCCCGCTCTCCGCATAAGGTCAACAAGCGCCGGCGCCGGCGCAGAGTGTTTACGCGATGAATAATGTCGGAACCTCATCACTCGTCAGAAGAAACGCCGACTTTCTCGTAACGGCTGGTATATTCGGAGTCCTGCCGCTTCTCTTGCCCTATACGGCGCTGGCCACGGAGGCGCTGATTTTCGCGCTTATGACGGTGGCTTTCGATCTGTTGCTGGGATACGCGGGCATCATGATTTTCTGCCAGGCTTCCTTTTTTGGAACCGGCGCTTATATCACCGGTCTGTTGATCCACCACTACGGGACCAATATCTTCCTTACCATGGGCGCTTCCCTGCTGGGAGTCGCCTTACTGGCGTTGTTCATCGGTTATCTGAGCACGGCCCGCAAGGGCACCTACTGCTTTCTCCTGACCTTCGCCTTCAACGAACTGATCTACTTTATCGCGGACGAGTGGAAATCGCTGACCGGAGGGCGCGACGGGCTTTCGGAAATCCCGAGGCCCGATCTGGCCATACCTCATCTGTTGGACATACCGCTTACGGAGACGCGGTTTTACTACTTTACCCTGTTCTTTTTTATCCTGTCCCTGTTTCTCATCCGCAGGATCACCAATTCCCCTCTGGGAAAAGTCCTGCAAGGCGTTCGGGAGAATGAAAACAGGCTGGAGGCTATCGGTTACAACACGCGGCTCTTCAAGGTCATCGCCTTCACGCTGGGCGGCGTCTTTATGGGGCTGGCGGGGACGCTTCACGCCATGTTCATGAATTTTGTGGATGTGTCGAACGTTTCCTTCGCCGTTTCGGCCAAGGTGATCATGATGGAGATTGTGGGAGGAGTGGGAACCTTGTTCGGCCCCATACTGGCGGCCGCGCTGGTCACCGTGGCCTCGGACCTTGCGGCCAACTATTGGCAGCGGTGGCCGTTTCTGCTGGGCGCTCTTTTTGTCGCCTTTGTGCTGTTTGCGCAGGACGGCCTGTGGGGAATCATTGAAAACCTGAAGGCGCGTTATCAGAGAGGATAACCGGCGCCGGAATCGAGCGAGCCCCCTCCGCCCGGAGGCTGTCGATAAAAACATGAAAAAAAATCCTGCGGGGGAATTTCTTCCCCCGCGCCCCCTGCGGGAGATTTCTCGCTACGCTCGAAATGAGAATACTATCGCCTGAAATAGTTCCGCTTTCAATAGCTTAAAGGTTTTAAAGGTGGGCGTGGGAGGGAGCTTTTTTCAAAAAGTCCCCTCCCAAAAAACTCAAAATCGACAATCTCGCGGGGGGCGTGAAAAAAAGAGATTCGTGTATGAAATGGAGGTTTGCGGAGGATGGCTCTAGCCGAGAAAATCGATCAGCTTGAAATCGCCCTGGATTTAAGGAGAAAGGTCGTGGGCGTCACATTCCTGTATGACGAGAGCGCCTACGAGCGCGATCCCGTACCGCCCGTGAAGAATCTGTTCTCCTTTTGCATGATGGTGAAGGTGGCCTCGTCCGGCGCCGCTATCAAGGCCAGGGAGGAAAATTTCAAATGCCCGGGCGCCAGGCGGGCCTTCGGCATGATGAAGGTTGATGACCACTACAGTTCCGGGGGCAGGTATTTCAGCTTTGGGTTGTACCAGAGCCTGGACATAGCCAGAAAAACGGCTGGCGCCATGGCGCTGCTCCCGCGGCCGGTAATCGGGGTGACGGTACAGCCGCTCAAGGACTGCGTCCGGGAACCCGACGTCGCGATCATCATCGCCGACGCGTACAACGTAATGAGGGTGGTACAAGGGTACACGTACCATTTCGGCCCGGCCAAACAAATTCAGTCCTGCGGGAACCAGGGCGTCTGCTGCGAGCTCACGGCTCAGCCTTTCCGGACCAAGGACATCAACGTTTCGCTTTTGTGCTCCGGCACGCGTTTTTCCTGCCGCTGGGAGGATGGCGAACTGGGGGTGGGCATGCCTTTTTCCATGCTGCCGCAGGTGATAGACGGCGTTCTGAAAACCGCCGACCCCACCGAACCCGACCGCCGGAAAAGATCGATCATGCGTCGGGCCGCGAACCGCGGATCGGCGTTCCGGGTTACTCCGGGAGAAAACTACTACCGCTCGGACCCGGGAACCGGAAAGCTGAAACCGCGCGCCGGGGAGTAGGATCGAACCGGTGAGCCCGGAGGGTGTTCTCCGCGCTGTTTTTCAGCTTCGGGCTCACTGGTAGTAGCCGCGCTCGTAGAGGGCGCGGGCCAGGGCTTCCATGTTTTCCAGCGGCGTCAGGGGTGGCAGTTCGCACGCGGGCATAAGCAGAAAACCTCCTGGATGTTTCATGCCGGTTTCCAGGCTCCTGGCGACCTCTTCCATGACTGTTTGAGGCGTTCCCGTCTGGAACGCGCTGGTATTGATATTTCCCGCGAGGATATGTCCGGCGCCGATCGTCCCGCCGGTTTCCTCCAGGTCCATTTCGTGGCCGATGGACACTATGGTTCGGGGAGGCAGGGGTATATCCGACCAGAGGGGGAGGTTGGCCGTATGATCGCCGCACAGATGGAGCATGACCGAGCGTACGCCTTCCGAGACGTAATACCGCATGAGTTCCCGAATATACGGTTTGCAGAAGTTCCCGAAAGCCGAAGGGGAGATAAGCTGGTTGGACTCCATGGGAACGGAAAGAAACAGCGCGCAGTTTTCGGCCCCGTAAGCCTTGATGGTCTTCTCCGCGGAGCGGAGAAGGAAGTCGTTCACCTTTCGCTGAAGCCGGTGGACGGCCTCCGGATATTTGACCAGCCATTTTAAAAAGGTGGAACGTCCCACAACCCCGGCCGACAGGGAGGTCGGCGTTCCGCCGGGAAGGGAGGCGGGGAAACCGTGGCGCCGGCACACCTGGTTGAACCTGTCCAACAGGGGGTTGATCCCGGCGGTTTCAGGGTCCGGGTCGGGAAGCGTGTCCACTTCGCGCGGGTCGTGGATCACCGGTTCCGGACAGACAGGGGTTTGATAGCGATTTCCGTCCGGCCACACGATTTTGCCCCCGAATTCCCAGGCCCCGCGGTCGGCCCATCCATAGGTGGGCCGGGTGTTCATCCAGGGATAACGCCGCATGAGGTCAAACCCGGCCTGAAAGGCCTTGTCAGGATTTCGGTAATAGACGCCCAGGTCCATGCCGCGCATCCGGGCGGAAAATCCGCTGGAAAACGGGTTGAACGGGACGCGATCCGTCGGCTCCCCCGCGGCGAGCGCGGCGAGCCGTTCCTGGGGCGTCATGGTGTCTTTTTTCGAGAAATCGGGCGCCCGCGCGGCGTCTCGCATATCGGTTTCACGGGAACAAACCCCGGTTCCCGCGGCTCGGGGTTCACGCGCCATGCGGCCTCCTGATGTCATGAAGAATAACTCCTGTGAAGGGAGAACAGAATACAGGAGAGAATTTTTATCGGGCAAAAACCGATTTGTCAAATAGGAATTGCCGATGAGTATTGAATCGACGCATGGCGGGTTCGATTGGATGGTCGTTCCCTGAGCCGCGCAAGAAATCGACCCGGCGGAGAAATCGTCTCCGTACGCCGTGTTCCCGGACAGCCTCAGGGCAATGGAATGGGGGGAGGCCTTTAACCGAGTCTGGTCAGTCCCAGAATTCCGTAGACAATGAGGTAAATGGCCACCACGTAGTTCAGCAGCCTGGGCATGATTAATATAATAATGCCCGCGACGAGGGCCAGGAGCGGTTGCAGCGTGATATACATGTTCAGATCCTCCATGGTTGCGGAACAATAAAACCCGGATCGGGCCGACGCGTTTTCGCGGCCTGAATCCGGGGCGAACAGGCGGGCGCAGGGCGCTTTTCCGACCGTTTACCTGACAGCGTCGCAATCAGGGGCGGGGGTCATTTCTTGGCGATTACCCACACCGCGTGTACGATTCCCGGCAGATATCCCAGCAGGGTGAGCAGTATGTTCACCCAGAATTGCAGTCCGATACCGACCTGAAGAAAAACCCCCAGAGGCGGCAGTAAAATAGCCAGCAGTATTCGTATCAGATCCATAGCGTGTCCTCAGGCTCCGTAGGCTCTATTCAGCGGGGGCAGAGCTTCGCGCGAAACTCTGCCCCTCCATGCGGTCATGTCCGCGAGCGCGCGGGAAGGGGATTCAATCCGTTTCTCCCCGCTCCGCGACGGGTGTTGTTCGATTATTTGGTGGCTTTATCGATTTTGTCTTCCGCCTTATCGGTGGCGTCCTCTACCTTATCACCCACGTCTTCGGCTTTGTCCTTTGCCTTTTCGGCCGCCTGGTCCACTTTTTCGCCGGCCTTTTCAAAGGTTCCCTCATCCTTTTCGCATCCGACGCCGGCGATCATAACCGCGCCCACCATGAGAATGATCAAAGCCATGCTTATGAATTTCTTGGCCATGTTTAACTCCTTCCACATCGACGGCGTTGTATATTTTGTGTGTCCTTATTTTATTTTCAGAAGGTTGTTTACCCTCTTGACGCCGTTTACCGTCTTGGCGAGATTGGTGGCGCGCTGCTTCTTGGCGGGCGAGTCCACCGCTCCGGTCAGGGTTACGTCTCCTTCGAATGTTTCAACGGATATGGCGAATCCGCTGAGCTGTTCGTCATCAAACAACTTGGCTTTCACCTTGGTGGTGATCGTGGAATCGTCGACCACTTCCCCGGCCGACCTGCCCGCCGGCGTTTCGCATGCGGCTACGCCGAAAGCAATCGCTAAAACGATTATTGTAAACAGGGTTCTCTTCGTGATCTTCATACCAGCTCCTTTTCTTGTTCGTGGCGCGAGCAACTTGTTATTTATTTTCACAACCTTATGTTGTCGTTTCTTGCGTGAGCCGACGTCCGCCCGGTTATGGAGTACGAACGTCAAGCCCATAGGAATATGCTTCTTATCGTTTCAACGATAAGACACGGCGCCTGGAAAGAGAATAAGCAAGAGAGTGTAGACGGAAACGTTAGGCCATGTATTTTGCGCTGAAGAGGGAGCCGCGGCGATAGAGTTGCGAGAGCTTTTCCGGATCTCGGACCGGACCCGGGCGCCAAGACGGTATGTGGCGGCTCCGCTTTGAAGCTTCGGCTGCGGATCCTCTATTCCAGCTACATATTCTTAATAAGGAACCGCTATTTTTCCCGTTGGAGAACCGACTGGCATGGAGTATAATTGTGTGTACGTTTCAATATCGCGATATCTTGAATTATCGAGCGCTTACACAAAATATTTCGACCGGACTTTCTTTGGGGGGATACCGGACGGGCCTGGATGAAAAATCAGTTTTTATGTGAACTAAGGCTGTTTTTTCATAGGCAAGGTCGGTTATACGATAAATGACATACTCTTTACTCATGCATATGATGGGGCGACCATGAACTCTAAGGTTAGACTATTGATCGTCGATGATCACACCATCATCAGACAGGGGCTGCGTTCGCTTGTGGAATCCTATCCCGGATATGAAATAGTAGGCGAGGCGAGCGACGGCCTGGAAGCGATCAGCATCATAGAGGAATTGTCTCCCGATTTGGTTCTGATGGATCTTTCCCTACCCAAAACGAGCGGCCTGGAAGTGATCAGTGAAATCAGAGCGCGGCGCACGGACCTGAAGATCGTGGTGCTGACCGTGCACAGCGCCGAAGAGCATGTGTTGGCTGCGTTTAAGGCGGGAGCGAACGGATACGTGTTAAAGTACGCGAATATTGAGGAGCTCCTGCTGGCCATGAAAAGCGTGATGGGCGGAAAATATTTCATCAGCCCCATGATCAGCGGTCAGGTGCTGGAAGGCTATCTGGAACACAGCCAGAAAGCGAAGGAGTCTTCAACCTGGGAGGCCTTGACCACGCGGGAGCGGCAGATTTTAACGCTCATATCCGAAGGTCATAAGAACAAGGAGATAGCCGGGTATCTCTACATCAGCCCCAAGACGGTCGAAACCCATCGCACCAACATCATGAGAAAGCTCGATCTGCACAGCGCTTCCGAGCTTACGGCCTACGCGCTTAAAAGAGGGTTGACGGCCGCCTGAGCGCCGGCCGCCCGCTATGGCGCTTCCCGAATCTTGCGCGCCGCGAAGCGGGCGCGTCCAGCTCTTACGGTGTATTCGGTTATCAAATACAGTCCTCACCCTAGGGGAGGGCCCCGATCCTCCTCGTGTAATGGTTACGGGAGGCTAGGCCAGAACGCGCGAACCACGGTGCCATAGCCCACCGTGGATTCAATACTGAACGCGCCTCCGGACAGTTCCGCGCGTTCTTTCATATTTCGAATTCCCATGCCGGTGTTCCCCTGACAGTACGCTCCGTCCAAATTTTCGATGCCGCGCCCGTTATCCTTCACTTCAAGGTCGATGGTTTTTTCGTTTTTAAGAAAGACAATGTCCAGATTCGAAGCCCCGCTGTGTTTGGCGACATTGTGCATGGCCTCCTGTATGATGCGAAAGATGGTGATTTTCAGCTCGTCACGGATATCGGTTTCCTTGATATCGAGAAAGTGTCTTACTTTGATGGCCGGCGACGACTGCGCGAATTCCCTGCAAAACCATTGGATGGTGGTGATAATACCAAGATCGTCCAGCATGGGCGGCCTCAGGTCCATGCAAATGTTATGAACCTCCTCGACCGCGCCTTGCACCATGGTTATGAGCGCGCTTAGGACGCCGGGGCTGGGCTTGCGCTCCTTCAACTGAGCCGCGCAATTCTCAATTTGCAGTTTGATGGCTGTCAGGGTTTGGCCTATGCTGTCGTGAAGCTCCTTGGCCACCCTTTTTCGCTCGTTTTCCTGGGCTTCCAGGAGTTGTAGCGATAATTGCCGGAATTCGCCTTCGGACCGCCGGAGGCTCTGCTGGACAAGATTCTGCTGAATACAGTAACGAATGCAGCGGTCCAGCGATTTGGGATCAACTTCCCCTTTTATGAGGTAGTACATGGCGCCCGAAGCCAAAGCCTGCGCGTCAATTTCGTCATTGCCCTGACCGGTCAGGAAGATGGCGGGAGCCTTGCCAAAGCGGTCTTTCTGGAGTTCCTGCAGCAGATCCAGACCGTTCTTGTTTCCCAGTCTATAGTCCAGCAGATAAATATCGTGCTTTTTTTCCGCTATTTCATTCAACGCCTCTTCATAACTTTTCACCCAATGGATATTAAACTTCTTCCCCTCTATATCGGACAGCAGGTCGCGGGTAATGACATAGTCGTCCTCGTCATCTTCCACCAACAACACATTCAGTTCGGAATCAGCCACTCGTTTCACTCCTGACCCATTCGACCCGGCGCGCGATAGCTGTTCAAACGGGCGTTAAGGCGCCGGCCAGATCATCCTGATCCAATGTTTTTAAATATCTTGCTTTATCGCAGGCCGTTTTGGGGGCAGCGCAACAAAAAATCTGGACCCTTTTCCCGGTGCGCTCTCAATATGTATGGTTCCGCCATGGCGTTTGACTATCTTCTTGCAGATCGCAAGACCGATACCCGTGCCTTCGTATTCTCCGTCGCCGTGTAATCTCTTGAAGGGAATAAACACGGTTTCCAGATAATCGTGATCTATACCAATGCCGTTATCTTCTACAACCACTACCTTCATCCACCGTTCGCTGGAACCGTTCTTTAAACGCGACGCCGTATCCTCATCCGGTAAGGCGTACACTTTTATGAAGGGCGGGTTTTCTCCGTGAAACTTCAAAGCGTTCCCTATGAGATTTTGAAAAAGCTGACGCATCTGCGTGTGGTCCGCTTCGATGGTAGGCAGCGGCCTTACATCCACACGGCCATTGTTTTGCTCGATCTGGGTCTCCAGATCCGCAAGCGCCTCGGAAACCGCTTCATTAAGATCGGTTGTCGTAAAATCGCCTCCCTGGGTTGTGACCCGGGAGAATTTCAATAATTCGGTGATCAGCGTTTGCATGCGTTGGGCGGATTTATAGAGGCGGTCGAGATAATCTTTCCCGGTGTCGTCCAGAACGTCGCCATACTTGTCCTTAAGACGTTCCGAAAAGGTCATTATCTTGCGCAACGGCGCTTGAAGGTCGTGCGAGGCGGCGTAGGAGAATTCTTCGAGTTCATGATTGCTCAGTTCGAGCTGTGAGGCGTAAATTTTCTCGTTTTGCTGGGCTTCCCGAAGGATTTCATTCTCGGTCGTGAGATCGCTGATAATCTTTTCAAGGTCGGCAATATGTGTTTTTAATGAATCCATGGTGAAGCGGATCGCGTCGGAGTGGAAGTCATTGCCTGATTTGCTGTTTTTCGAACTCATAGTATTAGAGTTTTTCTCCTTCCGCAAGTCGAAGATCATGTTCCGCCCCTGACGCCGGGTAACCCCTGTTTAAGGTCAATAAAAAAGCCCATCCAGGAAACGAATGGGCTTCTTGAATTTACACGGTTACGACAGCCTCATCTAACGCGGACGTCTAACCAGCCCCGCTATCAGGGAAATGATCAGCAGCACGATAAAAACAAAGAACAATATCTTGGCGATACCCGCGGCCGTTCCCGCTATTCCTCCAAACCCCAAAAACGCTGCGATTATGGCGATGATAAAAAAAATTAACGCCCACTTTAACATGACACTCCTCCTTCGGTACGTGTTGATATTCAATACGGTTAACCGTTCGCTTCAAATCAACTGGGAGTTACCGGCCATGGTAACTTTGATCGTAGTCTTATTTTCAAAACGGCTTTGCTGAAGTTTTGAGAATCTCACCCCTATGAACCCCATCTCACAAAACGCGCCGCAAGAAAGTTGGCCTCACTATGAACATATCCAAGAGGGCTGAACATATGAATAGAGTTGATAGTGTATCTTCAGCCGCAAGAACCCGTACTAGCTGTTACACGCCCGCGGTGAAACTCAGGAGCGCACGCCGTCTGTAGGCCGTTTCCCGGCGGCTCCATACGCAGCGTACGTACCACGATCTTGGCCGGCAAGAAGGCCGGCGGGAACGGGAGCGCGCAAAACCAGGGGAAGCGTAATCCGGGATATTGTCGCGCCGCCCGTCTCCCTGCGCGTCAGTCCCGCGCAAGGCGCGGAAACGAGCGAAGTGGGCGGTCAACGTCGTAGAATGACGCCTTCCGCGATACGCGTTTTTTGATCCGCAAATACACCACACACCCGATTAGTATTTCCGATCTCCAAGGTTAACATTAGATAAAGTTCGGATATGACAGGTGATATTGAGCATTCTTACGGATATGAGCGGAGGATACAACGATGAAGAAAAGCATAATCATGTTCGGCCTGTTGGTTTTGCTGGGGTCCGGTCTGTACGGCTGCAGCGGCGCTTTTTGGGGTGGAGCGGCCACCGGAGCCGCGGGCGCCGGAGCGGCTTATGAAATCCAGAATAAGCGGCAGATGGATCAGCTTAATGAAGACTACGATAAGGGGAAAATCTCCAAAGAAGAGTACGAGTCCCGCAAAAAGCAGATCGAGAAAGGTTCGATCATATACTAGCGGTTAAAGTTTATAATTCATTTAATTTATTTAAAATAACGAAACGAGGCTCTGAAATGGCTACGACCAGGAACGCGACTAAAAAACTGCAAAAGGATTTTGAACTTGTAGCCCGGGACGCCAGAGGATTGATCGAAGCGGTCGGCGAAGACGCGGACGCAAAGACCAAGGAGGCCCTGGCCAAACTGAAAGAAAGCCTGGGAAGCGTAAAAAGCAAGTTCGAGACGCTGGAGAATAAAACGGGCGCCGTCGTTCGCACGGGCGGCGAAATCATAAGCGAATATCCCTACCAATCCGTGGGCGTTTCGCTCGCCTTCGGCGTACTGCTCGGGATGCTGTTCAGGCGAAAGTAGCGTTTTTTTCATAAGCGCGGGAGTATTCTCCCGCGTTTAGTGCGTAAACCATCACGCGATCTTGTATGAACGATCCGCGCTGAAAATAAAGCAGGAGGTTAACCATGTCATTGTTGTTTATCATTCTGATCATACTATTGATCGCCGCCGTACCGGCGTGGCCTTACAGTCGAGGCTGGGGCTACTATCCGAGCGGTATACTCGGAACGATCCTTATAATTGTACTGGTCCTTTTTTTGTTTGGAGCGCTGTAAGTTCAATCATAATGGTGGACACATTTAAAATAAAAAAACCGTACATCATGAAATGTAAGCGGAACACTTAATAGAAAAGGGAGGAATTAGAATGAACTGGGACCAAATTGAAGGTAATTGGAAACAAATCAAAGGCAAAGTACAAGAAAAATGGGGCGACCTTACCGACGATGATATCGACGTAATCGCCGGCAAAAAGGAGCAGCTTGTGGGCAAGCTTCAGGAAAAATATGGCATGGCCAGAGAAGAGGCCGAAAAGGAAGCCCGCGACTTTGAAAGCTCCATATAAGCGGATGCGCCATACACCGCAAGACTCCTCTGCAATGAACCGCTGACTTGCCAGCGAGCTCCCCCGGTAGAGATCGAGTCGGCGGTCTTCACGGTCCGCGCGGCGGCTTCAACCGCGCGGGCCGTCCGCCATTAAAGCCTGTCTTGAAAACGATCCATCCCGTTTAATCGAAGAGATGTTTCACGTCATACACCGAGGAAGGATAGGTCCATATGGTATGTTTGAGGTCCTCCCCGGTCAGGTTGTGACGCATGGCAAGGGCAAAGATATTGATCATTTCCTCGGCGTGATGTCCCAGAATATGCGCCCCCAGAATCTTGAGAGATTTCCTTTCCAGAAGAACCTTGATTCCCGAATGGTTCAACCCGATTCTTTGGGAGGTGAATTCCGAAGAGGTGTCCCTGAACTTCTTTACGTAGTCGACTCCGTCTTTCCGCAACCGCTCTTCACCGGCGCCCACGGAAGCCAGGGGGGGCGTGGTGAATACGGCGCTTGGAATCCCCGTGCGATCCACCTTCTTTTCAGGGCCGTGGATAATATTGTGACCGGCGGCTTCAGCCTCCAGACTGGCCGTGGGGGTCAGCGCGAACGGGGTGGCCGCCACGTCGCCCGCCGCATAGACGGCGTCATTGGAAACGCTTTGCATGTATTCGTTGACCCGTATTCCTTTATCCGACGCTTCAACTCCGGCCTTCTCCAGAGCCAGACCCCGGATATCCGGCGCTCTTCCCGCGCCATGGACGATCAGGTCCGCCTCCAAGGCCAGGTCCCTGGTCTGTTCGGTTCGCCCGGTCCGCAGGATATAACGCCCCTCCCTCTTCTCCACGGCGCGGGCCGGCGCGTTGGTGATAACCCTGACGCCCAGTTCTTTGGTCGCTTCGACCAGCATGTCCACCAGGTCGGGATCAAATCCTTTTAAGACCTGGGCGCTTCTATGGACTATGGTTACCTCGCTTCCGGCGCGAGCCGCGATATGGGCGAACTCGAACGAGATATAACCTCCCCCCACGAAGATAATCGAGGACGGGAGTTTTTCCAGCTCCAGGAAATCATCACTGGTGGCCACACTTTCCTCGCCTTCAATGTCCAGGGGCCTCGGCGCGGCGCCCGCGCATATGGCTATGCGCCGGGTGTGAACTTCCTTGCCTTCAAACAGAACGATATTCTTATCGATGAACGACGCGCGCCCGTGAAAGGTCTCAATCCCCTTTTCCGCATAAGCCTTCTCAATATTTTCAGGCGCGCCTTCGGTAAATTTCCGTTTGAATCGCATCAGTTCCGGCCAGTCGATCTGGCACCCTCCAGAGATTCCCTTTCCGCGCATATCGTTTTTTCTGGCCAGTATTTCGGCGGCCCCCACCAATACCTTTTTGGGATTACAGCCTCTCAGCGGACACGTGCCGCCATAATCCCGGGATTCCATCAACGCGACGCTCATTCCGGCGGATTTGGCCTGGGAGGCGATCGCTCCCCCAGCCGCGCCCGCTCCAATCACCACCAGATCGTAGTCGGATTTCATACAGCCTCCTCACGGTTTTATTGCAGGGCAGTTCCGGAGTTTATGTAAGAATATGGATCGCGGATCATGTTCACACGTATATAACTAATAGAAATTATACGATGTGAGAGATTTCTCGCTACGCTCGAAATAACAAATTCTCTTGCCTGAAATAGTTCTGCTTTCAATAACTTAAAGTTTGAGGGGTGGGCGTGGGAGGGACCTTTTTCAAAAGGCCCCTCCCACAAAACTCAAAATCCACAGCCTCCCCGTGAGAGCCCGGGATGAGGGGTTGCTTGTATTGCGGCGAATCTCTTCCCAAGCTCCCCACTGATTGTAACCCGTCTGATCGGGAATTTGGTATGCGGCGCCCACTGTATTTTCATTCCATGTTCTCCTGAACCGGATCGTGAGTAACAAACAAGCCGGTCCCCACGCAGGCAAAAATATTTTTATGTGAAGGCTGAGGCGCGTCGGTTCAGCCTGCGCGTCTAGGGGATTCAGGTCCCGGATGGGGGGGTAATCAAGCCAAAATACATGCCCTACCCGATCAATGTTTCCAGGTTCCGGCGTTATACTTTAGTCAATGGCGCATAAAGAACTCCCGTAGAGAAAGGATAGAAGAGTATGGAATTCGGTAAAGAGGAGCCATTCGTATGGGTGAAGGACAAGAGAGGAATTATCTATTCTTGCCCGGAAAGCGCTCTGACGGATATCAGCCGGGCGTCTGACGAGGGATTGGAGCGTTGCGTGGAAGAAGGGGCGTTGGGCGCAAATATGCCCGACGCCTTCCTCGGTACGACGTCGGTCAGGATAAAGGACAAGGCGGGCAAGGAATACCTTTGTCCGGCCCACGCGTTGAAAAATCCGGACAATCTTACGGATGAAGAGCTTCGGAGCTGCTTTGAAAGATCAGGGCTCCCCCTTTAACCGCGGCGGTTCGCGGCGCAACATCTTCATAACCTATGGCCGGGGAATATCGCTGTTCAAAAAGACTCATGAACGCAGTCATTGTAAAACCGCCTGCGGCGAACCGCGAAAAACACATTTATCGAGCAAATGGGCCGGGAGGGCGCGCCCTTACGGCCGATAGCAGGGAAGGGGCTTTGGCGCTTCCCCCTATGACGTTAAACCTGTTTTACGCAATGAAAGGAGGTTCAATGACCCAAAAAGGACAAGTCTATAAATGTGAAGTATGTGGAAACGTCGTCCAGGTAACAAAAGCCGGCGACGGGGAATTGGTCTGCTGCGAGCAGCCCATGGTTTTGGAAAAATAACCATTTAACCTGCAAACCATCCAATAGTACCCTTCACTTAATCTCACCATCGCCCGTAAGTCCGGAGCAATCCGGGCTTGCGGGCCATCCTCGATTAACCGGCGTTCGGGCCGTGGTCACGGAAAAAGCCGTATTGCGCCCTTTGATCGGTTCGTGCTAGCCTGTCCGTATAGTCAGGAGCATTTATGGTATTTGAGCGGGATTATGCGCCATAGAAATTGTTCGGGAATCGAGTATAAGAGTCGGGGTTCATTTTGATCAGATTAAAGAGAATATACGACGCTCCGGAAAAAACGGACGGCGAGCGATATCTGGTGGACAGACTCTGGCCGCGTGGGGTTACCAGGCAAGCGGCGCGCCTGACGGACTGGATCAGGGAGATTGGGCCGAGCGACGAGTTGCGAAAATGGTTTGGGCACGATCCCGAACGATGGGATGAATTTAAAAAACGCTACATGCTTGAACTTGCCGCGGAGCAAAAACAAACGTATCTTGATTTTCTGGCGGCCAGGGCGGCGGAGAAAACAGTCACGCTGCTGTTCGGCTCCAAGGATGTGGAGCGAAATAACGCCGTGGCTTTAAAAGAGGCGCTTGAGGAACGCGCAAAGCGGGATTCTTCGGAAAACGCCGGGTAATAAAAAGCGCCGCGCGACAGTCCAGCGCTCACAAGCCGGCCGTCATTTCCTGCAATTGCAGGGCGTTTTGCGCCGCGTAGCCCGCTTGATCATTGTCGAAATAGCAGTAGATTTCCTTTCCCTGCCTTGACCAGGAGGAAAAAGCCCCGGCCCAGCCCGCCAGCGTTTGGGTGGGGTAGGAGCCCTGGTACGCGCCCGCCGGACCGTGGAGCCGCGCATACACGACATCCGCGGTAACTTCCCTGGGCGACGCGTGGCCCGCCAGTTCATAGATGCAGAAGGCGATGTTGTTGTCTCTCATCAAGCCGTACACCTCCGGGTTGAACCAGCTCGCTTCGCGAAACTCGAACGCGTATCGGAACGTTGGCGGCAAAATCCCGATGAAATCCGCGAAACGTTCGACATTCACGCGCCACCGGGGAGGCAGTTGAAACAGTATCGGCCCCAGCTTGGCGCCCAGGGGTTCTACGCTCCGGATAAACTTTTCAAATCCCTCCTCCGGGTCCTTAAGCTTTTTCATATGCGTAAGGTACCGGCTGGCCTTGACGGCGAAGATAAAGTCCTGGCCCGTGGTTTCGCGCCACAGCTTGACGGCGTCTTCCGAAGGGAGCTGGTAAAAGGTGTTGTTTAATTCGACCGTGCGGAATTTCTGCGCATAGTAGGCGAGAAACCGGTCCGGGGCGGCGCCTTGGGGATAGAAAACACCCTTCCAATGAGCGTAACTCCATCCCGAGGTGCCAATATGAATAGGATTTTTCCCGGCCATGGTAGACGTTTCGCGGCTTCCCGCATGCTGTTCATCGCGCGTTTCTTCAGGAATCGGAATTGCAGGCCCTTAGAAAGTATCAAGTCAAAAAGACCCGCCAATACAGAGTATACCGTATGTTTCGTGACCCGGAAACCGTCTATGCTGATGTCATAGCCATGAAAGGATGAGACTGCCATGAGTGGCGCTGAAATCCCCATGGAACGCAGCGGATAGTATGGTGAAGGATAACGCATTATGGAAACATGCCCTGTAATTAATTTGGATAATATGGACGTATTGTTTACACCGGATGGAAAAATATCGGTACTTGACGCTATAAAAGCGGTTACCTTGTCGAATCATCCCCACGATTTATGGGAAAGAATATCCGGGAAGCGTCCTTCCGTCATGGAACACTGTGAGTTATACCGGAACAATGGCGAGAAACCGTTTCTGGTGGCTGATATTGCCGGTTGGGATACGATCAGCGCCTTGCTGTTTGAGGAACTGACTTCGAACGAGGGGTGAAACAGTATTCCCCGATGTCCCGCGCCGGGCTTCTTCTCATCGCGACACGCCCCGCGCGACGCGCAAGCGGGGCGGCTGCCCGCGATTCCGGTCCCTGCGGCGTCCGGCCGGGAATAACGCCGCTCACTCCACTTCCCAACGCCGCGATCCGGCGTTAATCGGTCACCAGCCCCTTTCTTATGGCGTAGGAAGTAAGCTCCGACGTATTGTGAAGGTCGAGTTTCCGCATGATATTGGAGCGGTGCGTCTCCACGGTCTTGACGCTTATGCACAGCATGTCGGCCGTTTCCTTATTGGTATAGCCTTCGGCGATGAGCTTCAGTATCTGGCGTTCCCGCGCGGTCACGGTGTCCCACGCCGAATTGGTCTTCAACGACCTGGCGCCCTCCATGTATCCTTCGAGGACTTTGTCGCTTACCATGGGACTGATAAACGACCGCTCGTTAAAAACGCTTTTTATGGCCAGGAGCAGCTCGTCCTTGGTGGCGTATTTGAGAATATAACCGTCGGCGCCCGCTTCAAAGGCCGCTAGTACGTTCTCGTCGCTTTTGTGAACGGTGAGGACAAGGATCTTCGTTTCCGGATGTCTCGCTTTGATTTCCCGTATGGCTTCAAGGCCGCTCATGCGGGGCATGGACAAGTCCGTGAGCACGAGGTCAGGATGCAGCTCGTTCACCGCCTCGACGGCTTCGAAACCATCGATCGCTTCACCGACTATCTCATATTCCGGCACGGAAGAAAGGAGCATCCGAAGGCCTTCGGTAACGATGGTATGATCCTCCGCGATCACAAGGCGTTTTTTCTCTTTCATTCCGAACTCCATAGCGCACTTAATGATTCGCGCGAAATGTTCGGGAGCCAGGCTTCCCACGGGTCTTCGCGCTCGGCTTTACGCCCCACTATCCGGGCTTAGGATACAGCCCGGGTGAGTATCCGGCGCCTGTCAATTCATGCTCCCGCTTTTCACTGAAATAATCGCAACTTCGGACTTACTCTAGTACAAAATGGGTAATTCACCCGATTTGTAAATTTACTCTTCCATATTACCATGAAGCGCATATGAGACAAGGAAGAAAATGATCACGTATGACTTGTCACAGGGTCCGTTGGAATTGCCGATCTGCGGTTGAAAAGATCATGGCCCCGTTTTTAGAGGAACATGGTCTTACATTTATATCTCTTAATAATAGAATAACACAAAGGTTTGGAGCGGACTAACGAGGAAAACAGGCCAATGGTTGAAAATATCGGTTTTTATCGTGATGGTAGACGTTATCTTTTGTTATTAGGTATCTAGCTTTACAACTTGGGTATTTACGCATTGTTGTGACGTAAATGTTTTCGAAGAAGCGCGACAGCTCATGCGCCACTGAATTGAGAACGTATCAGGTAAGGAGCGGGTATGGGAGATAATGACCATATTATCTTCAGCAGGACCTATGGTGGTAATGAGCGGGTCAGTGACGCCCGAAAGCGCTTGGACAAGGTTTTCGATATACAAAAAAACGCCAATACGCGTACCTTTTTGGAGAATAATGGTGATGGAAACAGAATAGAGGCCATTTACACCATGAAGGATATGCGGCTTACGGAACGATTAAGCGCTTTCACGCAAATATTTATCGCTATTAAATACAAAATAGAAAGCGCGCTGCTTTATATGGGCGATAACAACGGAGTTTCCAGGGACATTTTATATAAGACAATCAGCTTGATTCAGGATTCCATCCTGGGAATGGAAGATATTGTCGTAAAGCTGTATCCCATACGCATGAATAATATTGGATTTGTCAGGACCATGGGATCTCTTATCGAGAATTTTGGAAGCAAGGACCATGTGATCCATTTTTCATCCGATCTGCTGGGAGTTGAAAACAGCATACCGGGGTATCTGAAGGTCAGCATATATCAGGTAACACAGGAATTATTGAGCTACGTTTTTCAAACAAGCGTATCCGCGTCAATTTCCATCGGGCTCAATAGATCAGGGGGCCGCATTACGCTGGCCATTGAAGAAGAAAGCTTCTGCCGGAACCACTCCAAGGAGGCCGCGGAACCGTCCGCCGAGTCCATGGATGACCTGGAAATGGCGCGGTCGCGCATCGAGTTCTTCAAGGGGGCGCTGGATATGGGGGGCGAGCGCGGGTGCGGGCGGCGCATAAGCGTCAGGTGGCCGTGTCCCGCAAACGGCGCGCAGGCCCTTGCCACGGCGCAGCCAAACCCGGAATCTCAACCATAGCCTACAGGAAAAACCCGACCATCATGTATATCGAAATCCTGTTACCGCTTCTTGCAGCCGGTCGGCTATTTCGAGCGTAGCGAGAAATCTCTCATGGGGGCGCGCCCCGCGAGTAGCGGGATCGGCGAGGGGCAGGATTCCCCCGCGCTAGTTCTTTTCCATGCTTTTATCGACAGCCTCCGGAGAGAAATGGAAACCATGTATTCCTTTGCGGGGTTTACGACAGTATGATGGTTTGGTTTTATCACTTGTCATCGAGCGCGATGCCCGGATAATGTTTTTGCGCGCATTCCTCGCAAACGCCGTGGCTGAATTCCGCTTCCGAGTGATCGCGGATGTAGGCTTCAATCTGGTTCCAATACCCTTTATCATCCCGGATTTTCTTACAATAGGAGCATATCGGCAGCAGACCGCGTAGGATTTTTACATTCTTTAAAGCGTCGGTAAGCTCTTCATTCTTTTTTTCCAACTCATCACGCTGAGCGCCGATCTTCTCCATGAGTATTTTCATGGCGCTGCGATAATTATTGATGGTAACGGCGGCGACCACAAAAAAGACGCCAATACAGACGATATACACAAACCAGTGAAAATAGTTGGTTATCAGTTGGTCGGCGCTGAAGGGCAATGTCGCCGCGCCCGCGCAGAAACGGATTGCCACAAAACAGCAGAATACCAACGACAGTACAATGTAGGCCCAGGTCGCTCGGGTCGAGTAAAAAACCGCCACAATCACCGCCGCCGCCGGAAAGGTGAAGATTGTGCCGGCGAGCATGCCCAGCGTATAAACACCCGGAAAGGCGCCAAATGAAAACCCGATGATCAGGAGCAGCGCTTTCTGGCGCCCCCCTATTTTATGGCGGGCAAGCGCAAGAATGGCGAGGAAGCCGGCGGCGATAGTCTGCAAAATATCACGATACGTCCAGCCAATGTCCAACGCTCTTAACTGCGCGCTGGCATACGCCAAAATGACGACAGCCATCGACGCGATCAGTATTTTATCGATCAGCCGATCCCGCAGCAATTCCTCACTGTTTGAATAGGTTTCCATCTTTCAACTCGTTGCAGAGCGGCGGTACGGGGGCGGGTCTTGTTTTTTTGACTCTTTTCCTTCTCCTTGAACAATCCTGCTTACGGTGGAGTAATGGAACCCGATAGGCGCGGCTCAAAAAACAAGATCTGCCTCCCAGCGCGCGGTTAGCCGGGGCAAGTTGTCCGTCGGGCGTTCGGTTGTGGCGGTTCAGTACCTTTAGACGTCTTTCCAGTCCTCGGGTTTCATTCACGGCGATAAAAATTAAAATTTAATGGACAGGGCGCGACGTAGCGTCACTGTATAGCATAAACCGGCGGCGCTACATAGGATAAAGACGGTTTTATTCAGATATTCTTACCTTACAGCCTTCGGAGACAGCCGGATACGTGTCGCGTGATGGAAAATTGATCGGTTGCGCCGGCCGCGCCGCCGGAATACTCGCGCTCTTCACAGATCTCTTATGCCAGGGACGGTTTGTGAAAAAGGAATAGTGTGCGGGGGAATCGCTTCCCCCGCGCCCCCTGCGTGAGATTTCTCGCTACGCTCGAAATGACGCATACTCTTGCGTGAAATATTTGTGTTTTCAACAGCTTGATGTTTTTGAGGAAGGGCGCGGGAAGGAACTTTTTACAAATGTGATTATTGCCTTTACTCCGAAATAGTGTTTCCCACGTGCGCGATGGTGTCAATCTTGCTCGGTCGCATTTGTCCGCGCTGTCATCCATGCGCGCTCAGGCGCCGCCGGTCATTTCGAGCGAAGCGAGAAATCGCTTACGGGGGTGCGGGGGAAGAAATTCCCCCGCAGTATTCCTTTCCCACGCTTTATCGACAGCCTCCAGAGGGAGAAGGAGACCATGTACTCCTTTTCGGAGCTAACGACATAGCCACATTTACAAAAAGTTCCTTCCCGCAAATTTAGAAATCGAGAGCCTTCAAGGAGCGAATTATTCCAGCCGGCTCTTCCATTCCTTCATTTTTTCATGGGGCCAACGCACACAGAAGGGGGTTTTGTGTTTCATCACCAGTTTCGAACAGGTGTCGTCGCAATCCGGATCACAGCGGACAATATCGTTCTCTCTACCCTGTTTCACTTTTTCGAGCCATTCGGGGTCAGCCCACAGAACCCGCGCCAGCCCGATTAAATCCGCCTTTTTTTCTTCCAGAACGCTTTCCGCCAGAGAACCCGTCGCTATTCTTCCGGCGGCGATAACCGGAATGTTGACTTCCTTTTTGACAGCGGCGGCAAGATCAACCATGTAGCCGTTTTCCTTGGATTTTTTTGCAATATCCGGCAGAAAGAAAGACTCATAGGTTCCGCCCATGACCGAAAGATAGGCGACGCCGGCCGATTCGAGAGAACGGGCGAACCGGACGGATTCATTCAGTTGAAGCCCGTCAGGCAGCCATTCATTGGCCAGAAAACGATACCCGACCGGGAAGTCTCCCACCTTGTTTTTGACCGCCGCTACCACCTCAAGCGCGAACCGTTGCCGGTTCTCAAGAGAACCCCCGTATTCATCCTCTCGTTTATTGGTTCTGGGAGACAGGAATTGCGACAGCAGATAGCCGGTCCCCCCATGCAGTTCCACCACGTCAAAGCCCGTGTTCTTGACCCGCAGCGCCGCGTCGGCGTATCGGCCCACAATGGCTCTGATTTCAGCCGCGCTCAACGCCCTCGGCATTTTACCAAACGTCTCAACTGCGGACGGCGCGACCGGTTCATCCACGCCCGCAAAACGCCCGGCATGGTTGATTTGAAGACAGGCGAGCGCGCCCTCCCGCTGAATGGTGGAGGACAATTCCTGCAATCCGGCCGCGTTGTCATCCGTATCCGCGCGAATCGTTCTGTTGGAACCGCTGCCTGTCGGATGATCTACCGTGGCGTTCTCAACCACGACCATGGCCACCCCGCTTTTGGCCATCAACCGGTAATGATCCAGCAATAAACCGCTCACCGTCCCGCCTTCTCCGGCGTATCCAAGATACAACGGCGCCATGATTACTCTGTTTTTCAGCGTAATTCCGGAAAATGTGAGCTCGGACAACAGACGCGTGTACATGATTGACCTCTTTTAACGCTTTATGCGTTCACTTATTTTCTCGATCCCAAGTATGCTCGGGGCCGGACCATGATTGCCCTTCCCAAAAATTTAAGAAGGCCACGTTACATATATGGGCTTATTCATCCATGGGAATTTAATAATACTATATGAGAAAGGCGCCTGGTTCAATAATACATCATAAGCTCTTTTCTCGACTATCAGCTCCCAATGATCTTCTTTTTCAGTTAACGTACCGTTTCTGACTAACCAGTTCCCTCTGAACCCATCAATGCTTGATTGGCCAATTGCGGACCAGTAACTTATCATTGCGTTAATCAAACCATTGATCATTGCTGTTTCGGATTCCGTTAATTCAGGTATGGTTTCAACGGGCTCATTAAGCGGGTAGCCGCACAAAACCTTATTAAGCGCTAAATCGTTTTCATCCCTTATTGCTCCACCCGTAGCCAGGTATTGTAAACAAGTAATGGCCTTTTGCCGTTCAGTCTCCGAGCGAAATTCGGCGCCATTTAATAATTCAAGTTTTTCAAATAATAATCGCAAGAAAGCGCCGCAGAGGACCAAGCCTGCATTTGGAACGGAAATGGAAATCAAATCAAGATCGGCTCCGGTCAAATCAGCGCCGGTCAGGTCGGCTCCGGTCAGATCAGCCCCGGTCAGATCGGCGCCGCTTAGATCCGAGTCGGAAAGATCGACGTCTTGCAAAAAACATCCGGGGCAATCGGGGCCAATATAGGTAGCGCCGCCGCCGGGCCGGACAAATAGTGTTTGGCTGGTTTGAACCTCTTCTTCGTTAATAATTTCAATGGTATACTCGCCGACGCTAACCGCCTGAACAGAGGTTGGCGACGTTTGATTAAGGAGAGCGACCGGATTGCCGTTTTGATTGTAGAGTTTCACCAAAAAGGCCTCTTCCTCGTGGTATTCGACTATGAAATAATGGGCGCCATCCTCGGAGAAAAAGAGGGGAATACGATCAACGCCGGCCGTGGCGGTGTCATCGTCAGGGGAGTAGACGCCATCGGGGGGCTCGAGATCGACAACGACCACATCCTCGGGGGTGATCACAAGGTCCGGATTTTCAGCAAGATCGTGTTCATGGATGGCGAATGACTTAGAGGGTTCGCCCGTGGCTGATTCATTCGAATCGTGACCGCCGCAAGAACAAAGAATCGTCGAAACAAGAAACAGACTGAAAAAAGTCCGAAGGAAAAACCTTGATTTCATCGAATCCCATTCCCACCGGTTGCAGTTTACCATAAGAGGCCCCGTAATGCGGACAGGGCCCAGGATCACTGTATACCATAAACCTGTGGCGCTACACAGGATAAAGACTATTTTAAGATGTTCTTAGCCTGCAAGCTTCGGCGACAGCCGTGGACGCTTTACGCCGCCCCTCCTCGCAGATCCGCCATTCGCGGGGCGCGCCTCCCGCGCTATCCACAGGCGAAACTTTCCATGGAATCGCCTGAACTATATCCCTGCGCGTCCGGTCTTCCCCATGTTCTTGCTTTCCTCGGGCTTCTTCGTTACAAAGGGCTGCGCCCAGAGGGGCGGCATTTGAAATACGAGAGGTTTTCTTCATGAAAGCTCGAAACGACGTACGCAACATCGCCATTATCGCCCACGTAGACCACGGCAAGACCACTCTGGTCGACGCCATGCTCTGGCAGAGCGGAACCTTCCGCGCGCATGAGCAGGTGGCCGAACGGGTCATGGACAGTATGGACCTGGAACGGGAAAAGGGCATTACCATCATGGCCAAGAACACGGCCATCACCTACAAGGGGGTGAAGATCAACATAGTGGACACCCCCGGTCACGCGGATTTCGGCGGTGAAGTGGAGCGCGCCCTGAACATGGTGGACGGCGTCATGCTGCTGGTTGACGCCTCCGAAGGTCCCTTGCCCCAGACCCGATTCGTTCTCAGCAAGTCCCTGGCCGCAGGCCTTCCGATCATTGTTGTGATCAACAAGATCGACCGGCCCGACCGGCGCATCGCCGAAGTGCTCAACGAAACCTACGATCTGCTCATCGACCTGGACGCCAACGAGGAGCAGCTCGAATTCCCCGTACTGTATACCAACGCCAAGGCAGGCCTGGCCCTCACCGACCCGGACGGCGAAGGGCGTGACCTTCAACCGCTTTTCGAAGCCATCCTCAGCCATATCCCGGCGCCGGTGTGCGAGGAATCGGCGCCGCTGCAGTTCCTGGTCACCAACCTCGACTGGTCCGACTATGTGGGACGCATCGCCATAGGAAAGGTGGTCAACGGCGCGCTGACGCAGGGGTCAAGGGTCGCCCTCATGAAAAAGGAAGAATTGGCCGGCGTGTCGGCGCTGAGGGAACTCTACACCTTCTCGGGCCTCGAACGCGTCCCGGCCAAATCGGTTGCGGCCGGTGATATCGCAGCCGTGGCCGGGGTGGAAAACGCCTTTATCGGGGATACGTTCTGCGATCCCGAAGACCCGCGCCCGCTTCCCGCCATCAGCGTGGAAGAACCCACCATGTCCATGGAATTTTCGGTGAACAGTTCTCCGCTGTCCGGCGCCGAGGGTTCCATCCTCACCTCCCGCCAGATCAAAGCCCGGCTGGAAAAGGAGACGCTGTACAACGTATCGATAAGGGTGGCGCCGGGTGAAACGCCGGACGCCTTTGTGGTCAGCGCCAGAGGCGAACTGCAGTTGGCGGTGCTGGTGGAGACCATGCGGCGGGAGGGATTCGAACTCTCCCTGTCCAACCCCCGGATCATCACCAAGGAGATACACGGGGTGGAATCCGAGCCGTTGGAAATGGCGGTCATCGACGCGCCGGAAGGCTATGTGGGCGTCATCACCGAAAAAATGAGCGCCCGTCGGGGAAAGATGACCAAAATGGTGAACCACGGCAGCGGCCGCGTGCGGCTGGAATTCAAAATTCCCACCAGGGGACTTATCGGCTACCGGTCCCAGTTCCTCACCGACACCCGCGGCGAGGGGATCCTCACCACCCTGGTCATCGGACACACCCCCTACGCCGGGGATATCAGCGGCCGCGCCAACGGCTCGCTTGTGTCCGACCGGTCGGGCAAGGCTGTCGCCTACGCCATTTTCCACCTGCAGCCGCGGGGACAGATATTCGTAAAACCCAACGACCCCGTCTATCCCGGGCTGGTCGTGGGCGAAAACTCCCGTTCCCAGGACATAGCGGTCAACATGACCAAGGAAAAGAAGCTGACCAACATCCGCGCCGCCATGTCCGACGAGGCGCTGCGGCTCATCCCTCCCCGCACCTTCACCCTGGAACAGGCCATCGAATACATCAACGACGACGAACTGGTGGAAGTGACTCCAAAATCCATACGATTACGGAAGAAGGGAAAAATCAAATAACCCGCCAAATGCCGGGTATGGTGGACATCGATTGATCCAGCCACAGGGGCGGACCGGCCGGTCGCCCCTGCAGAATATCTAAGAGATCGACAGTATGCTCTGATTCCCTCCGGAGTAAATGTGGGGACAAGTCTTGCGTTTTGACTTTTCCCTTTCCCGTTGAACAATCCTGCTCACGGTGGAGTAATGGAGTCCCCTATGCGCGGCTCAACAACAAGACCTAACGCCGGAGCGCATACCCCCAAAACGCGGAATGCGGACAATCGACTGCGCGCGGTTAGCCCGGACGACTAGTTCGGCGCATTGAAAAAGCCTCCCGGCACGGCGCCCCTGCGAAAACAGGGATCCGGAAGTGTTCGAAATAACTGGATTCCACGGTCAAGCCGGGGAATGACGAAAAACTCTGAAAGGCTTTATCGCCATCCCGGACTCCTTGTCCGGGTTGCGCGGCAACAAGCGGTTAGGATTGGGAAGGTTTCCGCTCCTCGGGAGCGCTGGCTCTCCTCCGCCACAATTCCGAAATTTATGATGGCCCACCCAGTCACGGAACACGCCGCGTCTCAGAGCCCTATCAATTGCAGCAGCTCGGACCGCCTTTACCGAACTGTTCCTCATTGGCCCTGTTCATCCTGTCGAGGAAACGTCCGAACCAACCCTTTGGTTTAAGATACTTGCCGGGGTTTTTCTCAAAGGCCTCACGGCATTCCCGGGCGCAGAACCAGTAACTTTTTCCGTTATGATCGGTTGTCCACACGTTTTCTCCCGGCGCGACCTTCATCCCGCATACCGGGTCGATGGCCATGCTTGTACCCGCTTTGGATGTGGCTTCTAAATGTGCCATTGCAAACCTCCTTACCCTCCTGATTAAAAATAGGAGCGCGGGAAGCGTTGTCAATGCGGTCATAGCCAAACTTTTTTACCCTCCTTACCAAGGTGGACTTGGTAACGACTTTCTGGTTGGGGAGCCAAGCTCCCCGGCATAGTGCGACCCAGCAACCGTGCGGAAAGAAAAACTTTGCGGGGGAACATCTCTCCCCCGCCCCCCAATGGAAGGCTCGCCTGACGCTTCGCGTCATTGCGCCGCCATAGCGCTTTTGAAGAAGGCGGCTTAATACGGTTTAACAAAGTATACGTAAGGTGTTGTTAAGTTTCGAAGAGAAACTGGAAATCAAGAATAGGATAATGATTGTTGAGTCTGTATCTCCGGTGTTTTGGGATTCTGGCAGTGTGTATTAGAACCACAAATCATCACTCCAGGTCATGAAGTCGGAACCCAACAATCATAGCCACATTGTGGGATTGTTGATTCCTAAATTTATCCTCTTTATGGTCTATAAATTTAAGGGAAATAGGGTACCAGGAACATTCGCGCGTAAATATACGCTAAGGCTGAGAAACAGAATAAAATCATCCAATACAAAATCGCATTTTCCTGATGTTTTTTTGTAGCCGATATTTCGGCTTTGCCGACTTAGGGCTTTGCTCTGGCATGAACATGACAAGCAAAACCGTACATTTTCCCAAAGAATTCCCCATCATCAGCGTATAAATAAGTTTTTTCAAATTCTTCCGGAGTATGGTGGGACAGCATATCGAATCCGTTTTCCACCAGAAATGATTCGATTTTTCCTTGATCAATCCCAAACTGAAAAGGCTCACCCAACTTTGAAACCTTTTTAATTAGTTGCTTTGCTCCATAAGAATCGGATTTTCCCTGAACAATGGATTTGTAAAAATAATCAAAAGCGACCGTACTTCCAGCTCCTGAATGATTTTTGATAATGCCGAGTGTGTTTTTGACGGTTTCTTCAGGAAGGTAATATGTAACCCCTTCCCAAATAAAAAAACTTTTTTTTGATTTGTCATATCCTGCGTTTGAAAGCGCATTTTGCAGACGTTCATTGTTAAAGTCAATGGGTACGAATGATAATTGCTCCGGTACGGAAACGCCGGCTTTCAGCAAAAGATCTTTCTTTTGTTTCTGGGTGGTCGGCGCATCCAGTTCAAATATTTTCGTTTCCCGGACGGAATCCTTAAACCGGATGGACCGTGTATCATAGCCGGCCCCTAAGAAGACGACTTGTGGAATATTGTCTGTTAGCGCCTGCTTAAAAAGACCGTCAAAATATTTTGTTCGAGCCACTATATATTCGTGCGCGCCCGGCGCCATTTTGGTGAGTTTTTTACGTACGTGACGGCGAATAAAAGCGAAAGATAAAAAAAACTTCGTCTTAGAGGGGACAAATAACGTGGCTAAATGGTCAGGACCTTTAAATTTAGGATGCTCCTCCAAGGAAGACATAAAACGATGAATTGCAGCAAGCATTGCTGTATCGGATGCTCTTTTTTCAACACTTGACTGTTTTTTCTCCTCGGCGGGTCCTTTCATTGTTTTTCTCCTCTTTTATCCCCATGTAATTAGTTAGTATGAACTAATTAAAATATCAAAAAAATCAAATCTCCTTAAGTACCTTGCCCAATAAAGTTTCTAAAGTTTTGAGCTCTTTTTCATCTAACACCTGTTTAAAAAAATCAGCAAAATTTTTATGAATTTTATCATGTAACTTGGCTAACTCTTTTCCTTTTGATGTTAAATGGATACTAAAAAAACGCCGGTCTTCATCAGATTGAGTTTTGCTCACGAAGCCCTGCTTTTCCATTTTATTCAGTGCAAAGGTTACCGTTGGTTTGCTTACATTTAAATATGACGCTAACTCGCTAACCTTTGGATCTTTTAAATGAAATATAGCGTCAAGATAATGTACCTGGGTAGGGGTAAGGTTAGATAACGGACTATTGCTAAAGGCCTCTGTTTCATACCGTTCCATACTCTGGGACAACTTTTCAATAATTTCTTCGATATTCACTACCAACCCCATTAATTAGTATAATAAAACTAACTATATTTAATACACACTGGTTTGTCAGTGTTTCTTTCAATTTATTTTAGCGGTAGTTAATTTGTCTGGATTTAATGGTGAGTTAAATTAAAGGTGGCAAGTCCGCTCTTGACTCTTAGGCGCCAGCTACCTCATTGTATCAACCCGTCTTGGCGCAATGTCCGGTTTATACTACTGAAACCTGGGCAGACGGAAGAACGGTACTGGTATTCTTCCGTTGTGGACTAAATTGAAAGTGACCCCAGCGTGTTAACGTGTCACTTTCAGAGAGTGCGCTACCCAACGCTGTGGGAATTTTCCCCCGGCGCAAATTCGTGTGACGCTGAAGGCGGCCAATCGACTGCGCACGGCTAGCCCGGACAACTTGTTGTCCGGGTTGCGCGGCGACAAGCGGTTAGGATTTGGTTGGCCACCGGTCTCTGCCGAAAGTCAGACCGCTTGCGCCCATCGGCGCCGGTTAAATCAGCGTGTCTTAAAACTAAGAGTAAGGAGCAGACTTGACCCCTTTTCCTACACTGAAGAATCCGCAAAATAAGCTCAATAAAAATCCAATTGTATCCGACTTAAAGAATGAAAGATCCTCGGGCGGCGCTACGTCGCTCCAGGCGCCCACGGCCAACTTTAAGAAACAGGGAACGACTATATTCAACAGGAGCATCTCATGCGTGACAATAATTCAAACAAAAGCGGTAAGTTCCTGGTCGAGAACAATTCAAGAAAGAGTTTTGGATTGAATCGGCGTGATTTCATAAAGTTTTCGACCGGCGCGGTTGGGCTCATTTATCTGGGCGGCTTGAATTGCGGATGCAGCGACGGCAATTCTTCAAGCGTTCGTATCGTACAATGGCCTATCAAGGAGAATGTTTTCACCACGGCTCAACAGCAGGTCCTCCCCTTGGCCATACCGGAAGGCGCGCCACAGATCAATCCGCGTGACGTGCCGCTCTATTCGAAATTTGGTTACAGCGCTTGGGAAGCAGGGCAGGGTTTGCCGTGGGAGCAACGGCTCGACCTGATGGAACCCGGTTACGCCGGCGCGACAAACGGCGCGCGCCTTCTGTCATTCTTCACCATAAGCGATATCCATATCGCGGACAAGGAATCCCCGGCTCAACCGCTCTATGTCGGATGGTCGGCGCCGTATGGCCCGGCGTCTTCGGGTCTGTTCGCGGCCTATTCACCGGTCCTTCTTTCATCGACCCAGGTGCTCGACGCGGCTGTCCAGACTATCAACGCGCTGCACAAAAAGATTCCTTTTGATTTCGGTATTTCGCTCGGTGACGCCGTCAACAACACTCAATACAACGAGCTGAGATGGTATATCGGCGTTCTGGACGGTGAAGTCATCACCCCGAGTTCCGGCGCTCATCTGGGCGCCGGGGACATCGATTATCAGATACCCTATCAGGCCGCCGGGCTTGATAAGTCCATCCCCTGGTACCAGGTTATCGGAAACCACGATCAGTCCTGGATGGGCGCGGCCTGTGAAAATGAAAAAACCCTGGCTGCCCACGTATCGGACACTATCATCAACATGGCTGACAGTCCTGATCCGTCGTCCTTGGATGAAACCGGCTTTTATATGGGGGTAATCGACGGCGCGGACCCTTTCGGGGCGGTCATCAAGTCGGGACCGGAGGGAGACTTTAGCGCCCCGCCAACCATTGTCGCCGACCCGACCCGTCATTCACTGGCGACGTTAACCTCCCCCAGCTTAAATTGGATGACGGAATTTTTCACGACCAGTTCGAATCCGGTCGGTCACGGTTTCACGCAAGACAATCTCGATGACGATTTTGCCTGTTACAGTTTTTTCCCGAAATCCGATCTGCCGCTCAAGGTGATCGTACTCGATGACACGAGCAAGGGACCCGGCCAGTTGAATTACACGCTTGGTTGTCTCGACCAAAAACGACTCGATTGGCTTACCGCCGAACTTCAGGCCGGACAGGACAATAACCAGCTCATGATCATCGCGGCGCATGTTCCGGTCAATCCGTATAACAGTCTTACCGGACCGGACCAGGAGGCTCAGGGGCATTGCTCCTGTTTTGCTCCCGACACCGTTCCCGGTTCCGGTTCGGTGGTCAGCGATACGACGTTAATCTCTTTTCTTCAACAGTATCCCAATGTTATCCTGTGGATCGCCGGACACCGCCATGCAAACACCATTACCCCTCAACCCGATCCGGGTGGTGATCCCACACGTAGTTTTTGGGAAGTCGAAACCGCGTCTCTCCGGGACTTCCCGCAGCAGTTCCGCACGTTCGGCATTTACCGCAACAGCGACAATACTATTTCCATTATCGTGACCAACGTGGACCCGGCGGTTTCAGAAGAGTCGCCCGCGGGGAAGTCGAGAGGATACGCCATCGGCGCCGCCCGCACATTCGGCGGTTCCCCGGAAGTCAGCGCGGACACCACCTCTCACGCGGTCAACGCCGAACTTGTGGTTCAATTGACCCCCACCATGCAGGAGATCATCGCGAATATGGGGGAGACGGTGTAGTACTTCCCCTCGTGGGTTCATGCTTTTAAACAGTAAAAGGGGTCAATCAAAAGAAAAGAAAAGAGAAAAGGGGGGCAAGTCCGCTCTTGACTCTTAGGCGCCAGCTACCTCATTGTATCAACCCGTCTTGGCGCAATGTCCAGTTTATACTACTGAAACCTGGGCAGACGGAAGAACAGTACTGGTATTCTTCCGTTGTGGCCTAAATTGAAAGTGACCCCAGCGTGTTAACGTGTCACTTTCAGAGAGTATGGCTACTCAACGCTGTGGGAATTTTCCCCCGGCGCAAATTCGTGTGACGCTGAAGGCGGCCAATCGACTGCGCACGGTTAGCCCGGACAACTTGTTGTCCGGGTTGCGCGGCGACAAGCGGTTAGGATTTGGCTGGCCACCGGTCTCTGCCGAAAGTCAGACCGCTTGCGCCTATCGGCGCCGGTTAAATCAGCGCGTCTTGAAACTAAGAGTTAAGAGCAGACTTGACCCCTTTCTTAGGTTATCTGCTTTAATAGTGAAGGGAAAAGTCAAAAAACAAGACCTGACCAAAAGCCCATTAGACGCCCTTTTTCGGACCCGACCTTTGAACCTCACTTGCCAAGCTTAAAGCTTGCTCTCGAGCAGTTCTCATCCTTGCCATTAATTCGTCAAACTCAAGCTTTCTATGATCCGACAACCAGTTCCTCGCAGATTGTTCGCCTTGTTCCGCAATCAGGCGCCGGATGGGTTCAGTATGCAACTTATGCGCTTCCAGCCACTGTATAGATTCTTCCACTCTCTGAAGAGCGAGCAACGTCTCTGCCTTTCCAAGAATTGCCTTATATGAATCGTTGTCGATGGATAGCGCCACCTCGAATGCTGTCAGCGCTCCATGAAGGTCATTCTCTGCGAGCCGTATATCCCCGAGACCTAAAAGCGCTTCTTTTTTCCCTTCGCTGGCGCTCGGCCAAGTAGGGTCGACAGACAGCGCTTCCTCGAAAGTCTTCAAAGACTCCGTAAAATTCTTTTCACGAAGCTGAGCATCTCCCCGTTTGCAAAGTTCTATCACCTCCAGCAAGGGTCGATTTTCCTCCCTAAGAGCGCCTACCTTTTCTATTATTTCATTGACTTCGCGGGATTTTTCCTCCAGTTCTTGTCCTGTCGCCAACAAAGCTGCGTACGCGCTTCCCAGGTGCCTTGGATCCAGTTCTCTGACCCTGTCCATTACCTCTCTCGCGATTGACCACTTTTGGCCGGCCATCAAGATTAACCCTGCTGCAAACCAGCATTCAGGGTTAGATGGGTCTAGCTTTACGGCCTCGACCGCAACAGACAATGCCTTCGGATTTCCTAACATTAGCAACGCCTTCGCGCGGTACTGCTCCAAATCTGGGGATTTGATTTTGATCTGATCGAGCGCCTCAATGAATTTTTTATATTCTCGTCGGTGATAAAAAGGTAAAGAGGCAACAATGCTTACTATGTCTACAATTTCCTCTGTCTTACCGATTTTTGCCTGCTTCAGGTCTGATTCCAGGGCTTCCGGCGGAAGTTGGAGCGGATCTAATGGTGGAGACCCTTCGTCGATCCGGTGAGCTGTCATACTTATAATAAGCGGATAAAACCGGTAATCCTCTGACTTGAGATTTGTATCGAAAACAACGCTACCACAAAGCACAGCGTGCGCACGCGCATGTCTACCCAATATTTTGGCCAGGCTCACCCCGCTCTCATCTTCGGGATTCACTTCCAATTTGGCTGTTCTGACATCTATTGCCAGCCTACTTTCTTTGCTGCGTTCTCTGAGGCTGTTTATTATCCTACGCTGCAAACGCCTGCCTTCACCTCGTTCTTCATCACTATCTGAGACAGAGGCGAACAACGGAACCAAAAGAACCCACTTATCTTTTGGGGGTGGAAGTCGAGTTTCCAGGAAAAACCAAGATAGCGCGCCAACAACAATGACACTGACTCCAGTGATGAAATATAGACTATTGAGCGTTTCCTGGAAACTATGTGACGGGTAAAGCTTTGACAAAACGGCAAAAAAGACAGGTATTGCGACAATTGGAGTGAGTAAGATGCGTCGGTCTCCGACAGTGAACCACGGTACAATTATATTCCATAATTCATCGAATGCTTTATTTTGCATCGTGTGTACCTCCTAGGCGATTAACGACGAATTCGGCGGCCCGGCGGAAGATCCAACGAGCTCCAAGCAACGCCAATGAGCTTGAAAGTCCCGCAGATTGTCGGGTCCGCTGGAACGACACTTTGAGCAGTCACATGGACTGCTCTAGCAACGCCTGGCCCTGGCTTCGTAGATCGTCCAGTGTCGAGGGCATAGCCCGAGAAGCCTCCTTTCCCTTAGCGGTGTTTATCTTCTCCTTTGACTTGTTGATGATTACCGCCTCGAACTCATCGTTAAGAGCGTGAAATTGCCGATCAAGCTTCTAAGCGGTTACCATAACTTTAATAGAGCTTTAGCCTCTGCCTTCACCCAAAATCGCGATGGCCAAGACAGTCAAACGAACCTGTTCTTGCATGGCTAATCGGCCATCCTTTCAATCTATAAAAATCTGTTCATGAAGAATAGCGCTGGTATTTTTCACTGGCGCACGGGATTGAGGGTGACGAGCGCTCGTCATATTGCGCGCCTCAAGTCATAGGCCGTCATGGAAATCCGAGCGAGGAAATATCGTTGTAGCTAACGTATATGATATTTAATCAAAGGAAATGATTTTAATATTTATATATATATCATGCTAAAGGCAAAATAAGCAATATGGAAACGATTTAGGCCAATCTATCCTACGATATCCTTGCTGCACGATCATTTGATTCAGTCACAATCTCTCAGGACAGGATAGGAAGGCGAGATACCAAACAAATAACCCCCTGGGGATATCCCCAGAGGGTCGGTAATGGGTCATTCTCTATCGTGTCAGCGCAATTGAATACGGGCGGCCTTTAAACTCCGGCGCGCCGGAGTCAAGAAAAGCCGAACATGACGCCCGTTCTTCTTCAGGAGACGGATATGGCGCCGGAAGGACAGCCGTCCACGGCGTCTTGGGCCTTGCTTTCCAGTTCCGGGGGAACCGGGTTTTTCTTTACCCGCGATTTGCCGTCCACCACTTCAAACACCTCGGGACAGGTGGCTTCACAATTTCCCGAACCGATACATACATCCTGGTCCACGGTAACCTTCATTCCTTGAAATCCCTTCTCCGGCCGAGGCCTTGGCGTGGCGCGGCGGCTGGAATAGACGCTTAAGCGCAAACGGGCGCCTCATCAAGGCGCCCGTTTACGCGGGTTGATTCAGTGCAGGGGTATGGGCGGGCTATTTAACCTGGATCTTGGCCGAATTTTCCCACAGCCCGTGTATGTTGCAATACGCCGCGGCGATCAGTTCGCCGGACTTTTTGGTTTTGAAGCTGGCGACCACCGAATGGTTGGTGTACACGGGCCCTTGGTTGGGTCCGTCCACGGATTCGCCGTGAGCCGTGAACTCGAACGAGCCGATATGATAAATAAATTTGGCGCCGTCGGGTTTAAAGAAGAGCCGGATCCAGCGGATGTGATGTTCGGTGGTGTTGGGGTGGGCCACTTCCTTGCCCAGCGAAACCTTTACGTCGAACATGCTGTCCGCGGCGACGCTTTCCGGGCATTCGATAACGGGCACATGCTTTTCGGTCTTCCAGTCCGCGGTCTGAATGTTTTCAGCGATTTTTCCCATGGATAATCTCTCCTTTCGATTTCCTGTTCGTGGTATGAATGTACGGGAACCGTTACGGTTCGGTGTTGATTTCTCCTACCAGTATATGACGAACGTACCGGAGTTTGAAGAATTCCTGAATCGGGTGATCAATGTAAGTTCGTGTGGAGAGGTCGGTATTCGAGAACACTTCATTTCGAGCGCTTTTACGTCGAAATGGCTTTGTTGTTTTTCAAAGGATGTTGTCTATCTTGAATTTTGTAGGAAGGAACTTTTTGAAAAAAGTTCCTTCCCACACCCATCCTCAAAAACTTTAAGTTGTTGATAACAATGATATTTCAGTTTCCGGAATCTTTGAGGCCCTCAGAGCCACGAGTCATTTCGAGCGTAGCGAGAAATCACTCATGGGGGCGCGGGGGAAGCGATTCCCCCGCTGTATTTATCTGGCCTGTCTTCGCATGAAGTATCTTCACTTTGGTGGACAGCTTTTCACCCTCCCCTGGCCCCTCCCGTCAAGGGAGGGGAATATTATTTTCACGGGAGGCGCGCCCCGCGAATAGCGGAATCCGCGAGGGTCGGGATTTTCCAGCCATATTTATCAACTTCTATCTCGAGCTCTTTCAGGAACCTTGGTCGCCCTCCAGGAGTTCGTCGACTTCCTCATTGCTCAGGGTTTCGTGTTCCAGCAAGGCGCGCGCGATTCTATCCAGCTTGGAGCGGTTGGGAGCGATCAACTGCTCGGCCTTTTCTTCCATGGACGTGATCATCGCGCGAATCTCGTCGTCGATGAGTTGGGCCGTATGTTCGCTGAAATCCTTGGGTTCGGCGATTTCCCGCCCCAGGAACGGATGCTGCTCGCCCATGCGGAAGGTTACCGCGCCCAGCTTATCGCTCATACCCCATTGGCATATCATGCGGCGGGCGAGCTGGGAGGCTTTTTTGAGGTCATCGCTTCCGCCGCTGGTTATGTCGTCATACACGATCCGTTCGGCGGCCCTGCCGCCCAGCATGATGGCGATGCGGTTCATCAGGTAGCTTTTACGAAAATTGTGCAGGTTTTCTTCGGGGATCTGCTCCGTGGCCCCCAGCGAATGGCCGCGGGGAATAATGGTGACCTTTTTCAGGGAATCGGCGTCCGGTATCAGCTTGGCCACCAGCGCGTGCCCGGCTTCATGATAGGCGACCATCTCCTTTTCCTTGTCGTTGATCAGATCTTCCCGTTTGATGCCCATGCGGACCTTGTCCAGGCTTTCGTCCAGATCGGCCATTTCCACGCGTTCCTTGCCTTTCCGGGCGGCGAGCAGGGCCGCTTCATTGATCAGATTCCTCAGGTCGGCGCCGGAAAATCCCACCGTCGCGCCGGCCATGACCTTGAGGTCGACATCGTCGGCCAGCGCCACCTTGCGCGCATGGATCTCCAGGATTTCCAATCTGGCTTTCTGCTGGGGAAGGTCCAGGGTTATCTGCCGGTCGAAACGTCCCGGCCTCACCAGCGCGGGGTCGAGCACGTCGGGGCGGTTGGTGGCGGCGAGCACCACCACGGATTGGTTGGGGGAAAATCCGTCCATTTCGGAGAGTATCTGGTTCAGCGTCTGCTCGCGTTCGTCGTGCCCTCCGCCCAATCCGGTTCCCCGCACGCGTCCGATGGAGTCGATCTCATCGATAAATATTATGGAAGGCGCGTCCTGCTTGGCCTTGTCAAACATGTCCCTGACCCGGGAAGCGCCCACGCCCACAAACATTTCAATGAACTCGGAACCGCTTATGCTGAAGAAGGGCACGTCGGCTTCTCCGGCCGAAGCCTGGGCCAACAGCGTCTTGCCGCTGCCCGGAGGTCCGATCAGCAGCACCCCCTTGGGCAGCGTTCCGCCGATGGCGCGGTATTTCTCCGGGTGTTTCAGGAAGTCCACGATTTCTTCCAGTTCCTTCTTGGCGTTGGCGAGGTTGGCGACATCATCGAAGCTGGTGTTGCTGGTGGACTTTTTATAGAGCTTGGCCTTTGATTTCCCGAACTTGAACACGTCGCCGCCGATTCCGCCAAGCCGATCCCGAAACTTCCTGCTGCCGTACACGAAGAAACCTATGATCAACACCCACGGCAGCAGCATAATAAGCAGATTGGTAAACCATGAACTTTGTTCGGATTCCGCGGTGACTGACACATTTTTATCGTCCAGCGTTTTCAACAGGTTCGTGTCGCCGAACGATGGCAGCACGGTAGTGAAATACTTATATTCGATCCCGTCCTTTGAGTTTTCCGGCTTTTGCTTTTCCTTGAATGTTCCCTGTATGGTGTCTCCTTTAACAAGTATACTGTCAACCTTGTTCTGCTCGACGTATTTCTTGAACATGGTATAGGAAACGCTCATACTGTTACTGGTGGTGAAATAGTAGAACAGGTTCATAGCCATGATGGTAACAAATAGTATGAGTATTGTACGCGGCCAGTTTATTTTCATGCGTTTTCTCGATCTTTATGATTAAGGTAAGTATTTCAATACTATTATGACGGCGAGGATGACGATGATAATCAAGAAAATTATATTTAAAGTGATATAGGCATACGTCTGCATTTCTTCTTTTATTTTTGCGTTGTCCAGCATCTCAATGGTTTCGCGCCTGTTCTTAGGTCTTTGCAGCGGTAACCATGAGGCGAATATCAATGCCGGCAGAACGTCTGTAAGAATAAAAAAAACCCAGTGTTTCCCTTTATACGAGAGTCTGAAAGGAGACATCGATACGACGGCCGGAAACCCATCCGTATGGATCTATTCTGTCATTGAAAGTGTGTCTCCTTATTATCCCCGAAATGACGTTTACGGGGAATCGGTTTTAACCCTTATATTCGCCCCAAAAACTCACTAAACGCAAAAAGGAAGAAAATGGGAGGCGTAAGGAAGGTAAACGGAAGCGCGCGGAAGAGAACAGGAAGCGGACGGAAGGTCGCAGGAAAAATAGGGGGGCTTTGATCGAGGCCGATTCGGCGCGAGTTCCAGGCTTTCGTTGCGCGGCGTTACACCTGTTTTTTTTAGGCCAAATACAGTGTTGAACCGATGTTCGCGGGAAAACGATTCGCGCTATGTTGATCCGGAAAGGGGCAAAAAACGGATCCAGGCGTTTTTATAATAAAAAAAATCGCCCAGAATAAAAAAATACTCCAGTCCCGGCGCTGTTCGTCCGATCATTCATAATGGCGGATAATTCAATAATTTAAGGCGGAACATGGGGGACCTGGAAGTAATTTTGCGAGGTTGATCTTAAAATTTGTTCTGAACATGAAATTGCGGCGAACGAGCCCATTTACCCAGCTCGGAGATGAGTTATGCGATCAGGACGCCGCTGTTTTCGCGGCCAACGCCCGACATTGTAAACCAAGAGCAAAAAAGGGATACTAATGAGCGATTTTAGCATACTCGTTCACAGAACCGGAGAAAGCCTGCATCTTAAACTGTTGGGAGAATTCGACCAGCGTTCGGCGCGGGAAGTAATAAGCGCCATCAAAAGCAATCAACTGGGTATCAGCAGGGTTTTCCTGCACACCAACGGATTGAATGGATTGGATCTGGCCAATCCGCAGGAGCTCTTGGGACAAATTCCGGCCCTTGTCAATGGTTCTGTCAGAGTGTTTTTTACGGGTGAATATTCGCCCAAGCTGGCTCCCAAGGGCTGTGAGCTCTATAAAGGCCTCAGGAGCTGAACTGCTTTTCAATGCGCGCGGCGCGGTTATTGCCACCAGTAGATAAGCTTTTATTAAGCGCTTGGAGCTGTAAAACAAACATTTTTCATGGGAACTTTGAACCCGCTGAGGAGACGCGTTTTCCGGTAAGAACGCCTCCAAGGTTGGCTTACTGCGCGCGATACGCCGCCAGGAACATGGTCGCCGCGGATTTTGCCGATACAGGTGAATTCCGGGCCGCCTATGCTATTGGTGTTGCCAAGCCACTCACTATCAAGGTAAATACATACGCAATAGACTCAACAGAAGACTCAGATCTTCGGAAGATCCGGAGAATGGGGACGTTTTCGATTTTCGTTTCGCCTCCATCGCCAAAGATATGAACCTTCTGCGGCCCAATGACTGGTCATATCGCGAATCGTCTGTCTATGGGCATTTCAAACGCGATATGTTCCCCTGGGAAAAGACCGATAAGGCGGAAGCCCTGGAGAGCTTCGCCAAGAAAGGAACAAAGGTTGCGGCATGAAAGCACAAACCGCTTCACTAATGAAAGAGAGCGGCGCCCAAGCCCCATTGGATAAGAACGTCGCGTACAAAGTCAGGGATATAAATCAAGCGGATTTTGGAAGAAGAGAAATCGAGATAGCGGAAAAAGAGATGCCCGGGCTTATGGCCACGAGGGAAAAATACGGGCCTCAAAAACCGCTGCAGGGAGCGCGCATCAGCGGAAGCCTGCACATGACCATCCAGACGGCTGTGCTCATAGAAACGCTCGTGGAGTTGGGGGCGGATGTCAGATGGGCTTCGTGCAATATTTTTTCCACGCAGGACCATGCTGCGGCGGCCATAGCCAAGAGCGGTATTCCGGTTTTCGCGTGGAAAGGCGAGACGCTTGAAGAATACTGGTGGTGCACCAAACAGGCCATGACCTGGCCGGACGGCGGCGGACCCAACCTGATCGTGGATGACGGCGGAGACGCCACCCTGCTCGCGCATCGCGGGTACAACGCGGAGAAAGACCCTTCCATACTTGACGCGCCGACCGATAACAAGGAACTCAAGATCATAAATGAGCTGCTAAAGGACACGCTGCGCAAGGAACCCGGATTCTGGACAAAGGTGATAGGCGGACTGAAGGGCGTTTCGGAGGAAACCACCACCGGCGTACACCGCCTGTATCAAATGCAAAAGAATAAGGAGCTACTGTTCCCCGCCATAAACGTCAACGATTCGGTGACCAAAAGCAAGTTCGACAACATTTACGGGTGCAGGGAATCGCTTGTTGACGGCATCAAGCGGGCCACCGATGTCATGGTCGCGGGCAAGACCGCGCTGGTATGCGGCTACGGCGACGTGGGCAAGGGGTGCGCCGAGGCGCTGGCCGCTCACCGGGCCCAGGTCTGCGTGACCGAGGTCGATCCCATCTGCGCGTTGCAGGCATACATGGCCGGATACAAGGTGGTGACGGTTGAGGACGCGCTGGAATTCGCCGATATTTACGTCACCGCCACCGGTAACTGCGATGTCATTACCGCCGAGCATATGGCTGGAATGAAAGATCAGGCTATTGTGTGCAATATCGGCCATTTTGATAATGAAATACAGGTGGACGCGCTGAACGCCTGGCCGGGCATCGAGAAGACGCCTATAAAACCGCAGGTGGATCGGTACACCTTCCCGGACGGTCACAGCCTTTACATGCTGGCCGAGGGACGTTTGGTAAACCTGGGATGCGCCACCGGTCACCCCAGTTTCGTCATGTCCAACTCGTTTACCAACCAGACGCTGGCGCAGATAGATCTGTGGACCAAGGACTACGAGATCGGCGTGTATACCCTGCCGAAAGAGTTGGATGAGGAAGTGGCGCGTCTTCATCTTGGAAAGCTGGGAGGAAAACTGACCAAGCTCAGCGAAAAGCAGGCGGGATACATCGGCGTTCCCGCGAATGGACCGTATAAGCCCGATTATTACCGGTATTGAAAAAGACGCGAGGCGAACGCGATTGCTTCGCGTCCGCCTCTTCGTTTCCCCAGATTCCAGCGCCGTTGTGATGAAGCTTAGAGTTTGCGCACGACTTGCTGGAATTCATCGAACTCCACGCATTTCAGAGGCTGCGTGGAAATTCGTTTCAGACATTTGTTGCATGAGGTGCATTTCGAAGTCCGTTTATCCGGCGTGAACAGCAGACGCCGCGGTAAGTCCGGTTCGCAGATAAGCGGTCTGGACAATCCGACGAAGTCAACGCCTCCCTCCAGGACACGCTTCATGATAATCAAGGAGCGGATACCGCCGGTTAATGCCAGGGGCCGGGTTCCCAAGGCTTTTCGGAAGCCGGAAACAGCGTCCGCGAAGTAGGCTTCGTTTTCTCCGGCCTGTTTTCTGAGACGAGCGCGCAATTCGATTTGATTTTTAATACCGCCGCTCATTTCAATCAAATCGACTCCCGCCCCGGCAATTCTTTTTGCCGCCTCGGCGTACTCATCACGTTCCGCGCCGCCTTCGAGAAAGTCGGAGGTGTTCATTTTCCACAATATAGGAAAGTCCGGACCGACGTGAGAACGAATCGATTTAATGACTTCAAGAGGGAACCTCATCCGATTATCCGGGTTCCCGCCCCAACTGTCGGTCCGGTTATTGGTGAGCGGCGACAGGAACTCGCTCACCAGATATCCATGAGCGCCGTGAACGGCGACCGCGTCGAATCCGGCCGCCTTGACCCGCGCCGCGGCCACGCCGAACGCGTTAATTGAGATTATGATGTCGCGTTCGTCGACTTCGGTGAGAGAATACCCCTGATCGATCGCGCCATAGGAATATCCGTATCCGGCGGTACCCTGATGGGCGAGTTGTACGGCGCAGACACAACCGTCGCCATAGGTGTGTATGACCTTGGCCAGGTTTTCCAATCCAGGTATAAACTCGTCATTCCACACCCCGAGCTGATGAGCCCACGCGCGGCCGTTTTCCTGAACCGCCGCGCAGCCGGTCACGATAATCCCCGCGCCGCCGCGCGCAAGATCATAATAGAGCTTGAGGACGTCGTCGGTCACATGGCCGTTGATATCGGCCATGTATTCCATGGTCGCGGAACGGAGAAATCGATTCTTAACCCGGACATTTTTAAGAGTAAAGGGGGTATCCAGCATCGTTTTACCTTACATAAAGCCCGCATTCCACGCCGGAACACAAGATCGTTGTCCCCAGCGCGGGTTTGCGGGCCGCTCGCGATCAGCCCGCGGGCGGAGAAAAGTCGTGAGCAATCTCGTGAAGGAACGCGGTACTGAAGGTTCCGTTCCTGTAATTGGAATGGCTGAGGATCTTGATATTGGTTGGTATGGTCGTTTTCACACCTTCGATATCCATATCTTCCAGCGCCTTGAGCAAACGGTCGGTAGCCTCCTCACGTGTCGCGCCCCAGCTTATGACTTTCGCCAGCATCGGATCGTAGAAGGGAGGCACCGGGCAGTTATCCTCCAGAGCATGGTCTATTCTGAGATGCTCGTCCTGTACAGGAAGCTTCGCTTTGGTTACCAGACCGGGAGAAGGCATGAACGTATCCGGATCTTCCGCGTATATCCGCGCCTCAATGGCGTGGCCATTGAGTTTTACATCCTGTTGGGACATATCGAGTTTCCCCCCGGACGCGATCTCCAGCTGCTTTCTCACAATGTCGACGCCCGTTAGGAATTCGGTTACCGGATGCTCAACCTGCAGACGGGCGTTAATCTCCATGAAGAAGTAGTTTCCGTCCTCGGATCGCAGGAATTCCATGGTACCGGCTCCATGGTATCCCATGGCCGTGACCAGTCGAGTCGTATAATCAAAGAGTTTTGCGCGGTCGCTCTCCGATACGATCGGAGAAGGCGCTTCCTCGATGATCTTCTGGTGCCGCCGCTGAATGGAGCATTCACGCTCCCCCAGACACACGCACGCGCCGTAACTGTCACTCAAAAACTGTACTTCTATATGCCGGGGTGTATGGAGCGCCTTTTCTATATAAACGTCGGAGGAGTGAAACGCGACCAGCCCTACGCGGCCGATCCGCTGAAATATCTCTTCGATCCGTCCTTCCTCCTCCACCATCTCGATGCCTTTTCCCCCGCCGCCCCGATCCAGCTTGAGGAAGATGGGGTATCCCAGATCCCGCGCAAACCGGGCGATCTCATCGACGCTCGTAACAGGGTCCAGCGTCCCGGGGTTAACCGGGACATCGACGTTTGACGCAATGCGCCGGCAGTAGCATTTAGATTCAATTGCCTGCAGCATGTTGGCGGAGGGGCCCACCCAGGTCATACCATGGGAGGTGACAGCCTCCGCAAAAGCCGCGTTTTCAGAAAGGAAACCATACCCCGGATGCACGGCGTCCGCTCCTGACTTCCGCGCCGCCTCCATGATCGCCTCAATGTTCAGGTAGCTTTTCATGGGGTTGGCCGGACCGATGTGGTAAGCTTCTTCAGTCATTGAAAGATACATGGCGTCTTTGTCGGCTTCCGAATATACCGCCACCGTCTGTATGCCCATGGCATGGCAGGTCCGCATGATGCGCGGCACGATTTCCCCTCTGTTGGCAATGAGAATTTTTCTAACCATGTGATACGCTGTCCTATTTGATGTCGAGAATGATCATGGGATTACCGACCTGCATTTCATCCCATTCCTTGACCAGTATCTCTTTAACCACACCATCGTTTTCCGAAATTACGGAAAGCTCGTTTTTCATGCAGTTGATTACCGCCACTTCCTGACCCTTGACTACCTTGTCACCCTCATTCACAACGACTCTGGCCACCAGACCGGGCATGTGGGCGTTAACGCTATAATCCATGTGTTATAACCTCCTGTTGTAATAGTCTCTTCTCATGAGGAATCGCGTATGGCGAAGCTGAAAAATAGGACGCCCTTATTCATGGAACGTCCAATTATTCGAGACAGACCCGATTCAATCACGCAAGCGATTTTTCGCTTAGCAGGTCCTTCTGCGCTTTGCGCGCCTGGATCGCTTCCTCCTGATCGCAAAGCCGGAATTTGATAAAATCCCGCGTCGGCGTGCCTTGTCCCACTTTCCACAAGTCGGCGTTGATGACGTTCAGGGCGCACATATAACCGCCCAGCGTCGGACCGTCAGCGATGAGGAGAATGGGCGTATTGCCGCATATATTGAGCGCGCCTCTTATGGCGTACGCGTGGTCGATGATGTTGGACGGATGGCTACCGCCGACGCCGCCGTCATGTCTGGCGAAGAAGCTGGGCGGCAACTCATCGAGCCGGTAGGCGGACCGGTTTGACGTATGCTGGATTTTAAAGGTTGTGTTGAACAGGTAATCCATGCCCTCTTCGGTCGCATAATCCGGTGAGGTATTGGGGCCGGGAATGGCGTGGAGTATCCATTCGCGTTCAAATTCCGGTTTTGCGCCCGCTTTGAGTTTGCATCCCGCAAGACCTTTCAGGTCGGCTCCCGGCGCGCCAAACGTCAGTTCATCGCCGGGGGCCAGCTTACGCCCCTCGAAACCACCGTAACTGCCGAAGATACAAGTGGACTTGCTTCCCAGGTAGGGTTTTACATCTATTCCGCCCGCAACCGCAATGTAGGCTCGAAACCCGAATTCGCCAATATGGGCGAACTTGATCGTATCACCCTTGCTTATATGTACGGATTCCCACATCTGCACGGGTTGACCGTTGATGGTCGGCTTCATATCTGTGCCGGTTACCGCGATGACCGTGTCCGCTCCAAACTGGGCCTCAAAAAAGCCGCCGGTGACTTCAAGTCCGGCTTCCCCGGAAGAGTTACCGACCAGAACATTTCCAAGACCTAGCGACACGTTATCGAACGCTCCGGACGGGCCCATGCCCATACCAAGATACCCAAGCCGCCCCGGCCAGTCTTCAACCAATGTCTCAATGCCGCCGTTTATAACTCGCAACATGGTTCGTACCCCCTTCCGCGGTCTAAAGGCGAGGCGCCTTTTTTACGCCTTCAGCTTGTTTCTTTTTGAGTTCTTTGATTCCGTTCTGGACCTCATCAGAGTTGTACCAGGCCATGTATTCTTTTACGACGACCTTGCCGGTCTCTATTTGGTATTCATATTCCGGCTTCACATGAACCCGTTCATGGATATCCAGTATTTCCTGCTCGGTCACTTCATGGAATTGCACCCGGTCGGCCGGCCTGTACAGAAAAGGGCCGTCTTTGAACTGGGGATGTTTCTGGCTGAACTGGAAGGTCGGAATGGTCCTGCCGAACAGCTGATACCCGCCTCCGGTCGGGGTGGTGTAGGTGAACACGCACGGACCGCCTATTCCTGCGGCGCCTTCCGGCGTCCATGTACGGGGGGGGTTGTATTTCGGCACCACGATGGCGCAGCGCGGGTCGACCGGCCAGAGAAACGCGCCTCCCGGCCAGAATCCTCCACCACTGTTGAACCATTCGGTTCCCAGGAACATGTCCTTGGTTTTCTGCACCGATACCCCATTGCACATGGCGATATATTCGAGGTTGTAGCCGTTTATCACATTCGGCGCGTCGGGTCTCACTTCCTTCACGTATTTTGCCACCGCTTTTTTCGTTTCCGAATCCTCAAATGCAAGGGGCAGATGGATGACGCGGCTGGTCAATACCACATCGTCTATGGTGGGCATGGAATTTTCCGCGTCTTTTATATCCTCGATGAGTGTTTTTACGTCGATTTGTTCGGGATCAAAATGAAAAAGGTTGGTGCGCAATCCAGGCACGGTTTCAATGAGACCCTTTATTTTTTTCTCTTTGATAATGTCGTTGACGGCAAGCATTCTGAAGGAATCCTGCAGCGCGGCCCGCTGCTCTCTTCCGTATTCGACTTGGAGAAAGCCGTCCCCCGCTTGCCTGAACAACACTTCCAGTCTGGATCCCGTTTCCGGCATGGTGTCCAGAGTTACATCGTATTTACCAACGCTCATGAGTTTGGTCTCCTTTGATGACATGTTAAGCGCTCATCGTGAGCGGCGCGAGCGGATCAAACAGGGCCTCTGGGATCATTTACTGATAGCCTCCATCCCGTTCTCAATTATATTCAGGCCTTCCATTAACTGATCATCGGTTATTACCAGCGGCATGAGCGTTCGAATGACATTGCTGTAACGCCCGCAGGTCAAGGCAATGAGCCCATGCTCATGGCAGAATTTTACCAGCGCTTTTGTTTTAGCCGCGGCGGGTTCCTTGGTCGTACGATCTTCAACCAGTTCCATACCCATCATGGCGCCCAGCCCGCGCACGTCTCCGATTAGGGAGAAACGTTCCTGAAGCTCAAGGAATTTATGGCGAACCGTTCGTCCGATTTCAGCGGCCCGCTCGCTCAGGTTGGTTTCTTCGATAAAATCCAAAACCGCCAGCGCGGCGCTGCACGAAACCGGGTTGCCGCCGTACGTGCCGCCCAGACCGCCGGTCATGGGGGCCTCCATCATTTCCTGTCTTCCGGTGACAGCCGCCAGAGGCATTCCGGCGGCCATGGATTTTGCCATGATCACGAGATCGGGCTCCACTCCATAATGCTCCATGGCAAAGATTTTACCCGTGCGACACATGCCGGTCTGTATTTCGTCGGCGACGAACACGATCCCATGCTTTTTGCAAATATCAGTGAGAATGCTGAAATACTCCGGAGGAGGCGCCACAAATCCGCCTTCGCCGAGAACCGGTTCGACCACCACAGCGGCGGTGGATTCAGCCGCCACGTAATTGATAAAAAATGACTCCAGATAATGCGCGCATTCCACACCGCACTGGGGATAGGTCAGTCCCATCGAGCAACGGTAGCAATAGGCGTACGGCATCCGGTACACTTCCGGCATAAACGGTCCGAATCCGAATTTGTAGGGCTTGACCTTGCTGGTCATGGTCATGGCCATCATGGTTCTGCCGTGAAAGGCGTCTTCAAAAACGATGATGGCCGGACGGCCCGTGGCGGAGCGCGCCACCTTCACCGCGTTTTCCACCGCTTCGGCTCCACTGTTAACCAAAACGGTTTTCTTGGGGAAATTCCCCGGCGTCAGTTTATTGAGCCGTTCGGATAGCGCGACATATGGCTCGTACATGACAATATGGAAACATGTATGAAGATACTGATCGGCCTGCTTCTTGATAGCCTCGACGACCTTGTCATTGCAATGCCCCACATTTACGACGCCGATACCCCCGGCGAAATCTATGTACCTCTTGCCTTCGACATCCCAAATCTCAGCGCCTTTGGCTCGCGCGGTGAAATAGGGAGCCACATTAAAAGGCCCCTTGGGCACATGTTCCGACCGCTTTGCTAAAAGCGCTTCATTAGTTTTCATTTCGATAGTACCTCCGTCCTCCGTTCAAACTTGCCCTCGCGCAAGGCCTCCGTTTTTAAAACCCTCTCCCGCGGATTATTGTCTTTCCGGCCGCCTGCGCGCGTTTAATATATGTCGCTCGCGCTTACAGAACTGGAGAAGCCAGCTTATACCCTGCGTTCACGAGTTTATCCCTGACCGCTATGACGATTTCCGTGGCGCCCGGAGTGTCTCCATGCACGCACACAGAACCGCCTTCGATGGAAATCTCCGCGCCATCAACCGCCTTTACCTTACCCTCTTTGACCATTTTCAGGACGCGTTCAGCCGTATGATCCGGATTATGGGCTTCATGCTCCCGAGTGATAACCAGATTGCCCTCGGTGTCGTAACCCAGGTCCGCGTACAGCTCGTGTACGACACGTACGCCCATGGAGGCGGCTACTTCGCCGATGACGCCCTTCTTCATGATATACAGATACAATTCGGGATCCAAATCATGCGCCGCCTGACAAATGGAACGAGCCACATCCTCACGGCGGTGGGCCATGCCGTACAACGATCCATGCGGTTTGACATGGTGCAGCCTCATGCCGGCCGCTTCCACAAACGCTTTCAACGCCCCCGCTTGGTACATGACCGTGTCATAGATTTCTCCAGGAGACAGATTCATTTCCCGGCGGCCGAACCCCTGCAGGTCAGGTAGCCCGGGGTGAGCGCCGACCTGCACGCCGTATTGTTTCGCCCAGCTCACGGTCCGCTTCATGACGGTGGGGTCTCCGGCGTGAAAACCGCAGGCCACATTGGCGCTGGTTATGTACTTCATAAATTCTTCGTCGTTACCCAGTTTGTACATGCCGAAGCTTTCGCCCATATCGGCGTTGAGATCGACCTGCATTAATTTCCTCCCTCGCTTGTTATTATCGTCCCTTGATGGAGAGCCTGAACTGGTCCATTACCACCGCGAATATAAGCAGGCAGCCCATGACTACCATTTGCAGATAGGAACTGATGTTCATGAGATCCATGCCGTTGCGGATAAGCACAATCAGGATGGCTCCGAAAATAGCGCCGATTATCCCGCCTTCGCCGCCTCGCAAGGACACGCCGCCTATGACCGCCGCCGCGATGGACTCCAAGGGAAGCTCCGCCCCCAGGTTCGGCTCTCCGGAGGCCACACGGGCGGTCAGCATGACACCGGTTATACCCGTCAGCGTTCCGCAGAGGACATACGCCAGACAAGTAAATTTCCGCACCGCGATTCCCGATAGGCGGGCAGCTTCACGGTTTCCTCCCAGGGCGTAGAAGTACCTGCCTATCCTGGTTCTCGTCAAGAGTACAAAAATAAAGATTATCAAGACTATCGCTACAATAACCGGCACGGGGACTCCGCTCACCTTGCCCACGCCGAAAATGCCGTTGAAGCTTTCATGCAGATTGAAAATCGGAACTCCGCCTGATATCAACAGCGCCAGACCATGGACCACCGACATCATGCCCATCGTGACCACAAAGGGCGAAACCCGGAAGATGGCTATGGTGACGCCATTGGCCAATCCCACGAGCGTGGCGGTCAATATACCAATAACTACGCTGACAATAATTGCGGTCGCCGGATCGGGTATAGACACCATCACGATGGATGTGACGATGCTGGTGAGCGCCACCGAGGACCCGACCGATAAATCGAACCCGGCGCATAGAATTGTAAGCATCTGGCCTGCCGTGACCATGGCCAGGTAGGTGGCTTGCCGCCCCATGGTGATCATGTTCGATACGGTCATGAACCGCTGGCTGGCAAGGCTGAACAAAACGACCAGCACGATCAATAAAAATGGCAGGACCCCCACTTTGACGAATGTCTTTTTTAACCAATCCACAAGTTTACCGCTCCCTCTTGAACCATTTACGCGCTGTTCAAGTTATCATTCTCTTCATTACGCGTTTAATCCGTTCTTTTCGGCAATATGCGCGTAATCATAGCCGAAACAACTGCTGAGGACTTTCTCTTCACTGGCCTCCGAACCTGGGAGGATGGAACAGATTTTTCCCCCATGCATGACTATTACCGTATGAGACAGGTGCAGAATCTCCGGGAGTTCGGATGAAATAAATATGACGGCCGCTCCCTTTTCAGCCTGTTCCTTTAAAAAGAGATACACCTCATGTTTTGCGCCTATATCGATACCGCAACTGGCTTCATCGAAAATGAACACCTTGACCTCACGCGTCAGACCGCGCGAAAGCATGACCTTTTGCTGATTGCCGCCACTGAGGTAGTTGATCGTTTGTTCGATGCGGCGGGGCTTGATGTTCATTTTTTCGACAATCTTTCGGACGACCGAGGACTCTCGCTTGGTATCCAGAAAAGGGCCTTTTTCGAATAGCGGCACCGACGCGAGCGTTTGATTCTCCTTGACCGACCGGCACAGCACCAGGCCTTCCTTGTGGCGGTCCGGCGGAAAATAGAGAATGCCGCGTTCGATGGAGCGGGCCGGTTTTATGTCGGTCAACGGCCGGCCCTCCAATTCAACGATTCCGGCGGTAATTTCCTCCAGTCCAAAAATGGCTCGCCCCACTCTTGATTTACCGGCGCCTACCAACCCCGCAAACCCCACAATTTCTCCCGCTCTCACCTTGAAGCTGATGTCTTTTATCCCGCTGGCGGTCGATAGCCCCTTCACCTCCAGGACCGTGGCGCCGAGGTTGTTTTCTATGGCGGGAAAAATGTCCTCATACTCACGTCCGGTCATGAGTTGTATAAGCGTGCTCTCGTCAGCGTCATCCATGTCCAGGGTGGCGACATATTTTCCATCCCGCAGGACCGTAATCCGGTCGCCAATTTTTTTCAGTTCGTCGATGCGGTGAGAAATGTAGATTACACCCACGTTGTCTTTGGTGAGCTTTCCGATGACTTCAAAAAGCCGGGTCACTTCCTTGTCGGTGAGGGAAGCCGTCGGCTCATCGAGAATAAGGACGGACATTTGTTGCTGAAACGCTTTGGCTATCTCGGCCATCTGCCGCTCGGCCCTGTTCATGTTCTCCACAACCGCCAGGGGATCGAGATCAAATCCCAGTTCCCGGAGGGACTCGTTGGCCTTTCGAAGCATGGCCGATTTGTCCAGGAGTCCGCTCTTGACAATTTCCTGCCCGAGAAAAAGGTTTTCGACCACGGTCAGTTGAGGCACCAGGCTGAACTCCTGGTAGACAGCGGATATGCCTCCCGTCCGGGCGTCGTGGGGGTTGCGGAACTCCGCCTCTTTACCCCGGATGTAGATCTTTCCCTCATCAGGTAAATAGGACCCCGCAAGTATCTTAATCAGGGTCGATTTACCCGCGCCATTCTCCCCGAAGAGGATATGAACTTCGCCGGGACGAAGGTCAAAGGAGACGGAGTCCAGAGCCAGCACTCCGGGAAATCTCTTGGTAATGTTTTTGGCTTTTAGCAACGCTTCTTCGGACATGTGTTTTCCTAAAAAACGATGGCCCGATGGCCTCAAAAAGGCCATCGAGTCCGTATTTGTTCAGAGTAAGTCGACAGCGCTTATTTGGCCTTTACCTGGAACTTCGGCCGGAAGTCGCGCGGTCCGAACAGAAGTTCATACGGGTACTTGTCGATGGTTTCTTTGGTGATCGTCGGGATGATGGGGCCCGCTCTGAAAGGGAAATCCTTCCCGGGTTTTTCGCCATTGAGTATGCGCACCATCATGTCCACCGCCATCTGTCCCTGTGTTACGGTCAGATCCGAAGGCGCGGCGGCCACGGTTCCGGCTTTGATTTTGTCGTACAGAGGAGGAATGATGTAGGTTGAAACGACCTTGACATCTTTGGCGCGACCGGTTTCTTTCAAAGGTCCCACGGCCGCGTCAGCCGCGACGGCGTTCGCCACCAGATAGTCTATTTTGGGGAAGGTCTGTAAAGCGTCTTCAATGAGGCTAAGCTGCACATTCTTACCGGTGTCGCCCCATTTAACCGCGAGGATATTAATCTTTCCCTCAAATTTTTCTATGGCCGATTTAAAGCCGTCCAAAGTGTCCGGCGCCCATCCCGATCCCGCCGGTCCCGGCAGGAACACCACGTTGACTTCCGGTTTTCCTTTGGCGTCCGCGATGACGAATTCACCCGCGTGATATCCCATGTCATAGAAGGAAACCATGGCCTTGGCGGTGATGGTCGGCGCCTGAATGTCGTTAATAACTTCTACGACCGGAATGCCTTTCTTGACTATTTCACCCACTACCGGGTCCAGGGAGGTATAGGAAATGGCGCCCAGAATGATGCCGTCGACTCCCTGCTGCGCAAGGTTTTCCACCTGGTTCACCTGTTTGGCGAGTTCGGTGTAACCACCCGCGGCCACCAGCTGGATGCCGACTCCCAGGCGTTCGGCTTCGGAAATGATGCCGTAATCAACCGCGAGCCAGTAGGGGTCTTTCAGGTGAGGAAAAGAAACGCCGATGGTGTAGGGCTTATTCGCCTTTGCCGGTGGACTGAAGTCTTCCAGTTTGGGACCGTCCAGGCTTTTTGAAGGGCGACCGGCCTGTTTTTCCTTTACATCATAGTCGCCATAGTACGCGTTGACCTTGACCGGCCACCATTCCTTTTTCTCACTCGCCAGACACAAGGTCGCGCCGAGCAGAAAAATGATGGCGACCGCCAGCGCCGCAATCCGGGGCGCTCTGTTTGTAACACTCTTTTTCATGGCCTAATCTCCTTTCAGTGGGTGTTAATAAAAAGTTAATCCCTAACCGTCCGTATAAAACGGAAACCGGTACGCGATACTTTGTTCAGCGGACGCGGTCCGTCTCCGATCACAAGTTTCTGTGACGCGCAAAGTTTGGAACGTGGAACGCGCCGCTTTATCTTTTGGCGTTGATGCCCTGGACATTAACGCTCAGTCCGGATTCAATCAGATTCCAAACAATCTGACTAACATCAGGCAAGGCCACCGACAGGATTAGCCAGATGCCGCCTTCGTCGTCTTTGCGTGTCTGTTCAGCGGTTATGGTCAGGCCCTGGCGGGCGAGGTGCGCGAGTATTGTTCCCCGTGTGTTCTCATCCGTGAGTTCCACGAAGAGGTGGGATAATTCAGGCGCCAATACTGATTCCGTCAGGTCCTTGATATTTTGTTTCACACCGCTATATCCTCTGGCAGCCGTTTAGGAGGGTATATAGACAAGAAGCGTGCCAGCAGGAGGATAGGGCGTTGAGCGCACCGGTCGCGTTAATCTAACAAGTTGAAATAGCGCAATAAAATAAAATCAGCGCCATGGCGCCATTGTTGCTGCGCCGCGCGTGAACGAGATGAAGAAAGAATGTGGGTTTGATGCTAATAAGCATCACTCAATATATAGTGGAATATTTTTAATGACTTACTATGATATGTTTTAGCGCATCACTTGATGCGATAACGCATCGAAATCTCCCGCGATGATCAGAGCCATTCAAAAGCCGAACTTGAATAGAACATAACACCCAGGCGGACCCGCAAACCTACGCGCTGTGGCCCATCTTTTTGAGCTTCCGCGAAATTGTCGACTGGTTGATGCCGAGGCGACGGGCCGCTTCGCGCTGGGAACCATATTTTTGCAGAGCCCTCAGAATGTGTTCCACTTCCACCCGTTCCATGAAGGTACCAAGAGATTCCGACCCGCGGTCTTCCTCGATTTTAGGACTGATCCACGGTCCCTTTACCTCGGCAGGCAAATCATCCAGGGTTATGGAGTCGGACTGGCTCATGATCATCATGGACTCCACGATGTTCTCAAGCTCCCGCACATTTCCGGGATATCCGTAGGAGAGCAGGGCGTCGAGCGCGTCGCGCTGAATTTTTTTTCGGAGATTATGCCGCTGGCTCATTTTGTTCAGGAAAAAGGATATAAGGTCCAAGATGTCCTGAGGACGCTCGCGCAACGGCGGTATAAGCAATGAGACAACATTGAGACGGTAAAATAGATCTTTTCGAAATTTGCGATCGCGCACCTCCGCCGCCAAGTCCTTATTGGTGGCCGCTATGACGCGAGTAACCACTTTGCGGGAACTGGTGCCGCCCACTCTGATCAGTTTCTTTTCATCCAGAAACCGCAATAATTTGACCTGCTGATTCAGCGGGACTTCCGAAATCTCGTCCAGAAAAAGAGTCCCGCCGGCGGCCATTTCAATCAGTCCCGCTTTGCCTTTCGGCCCGGCGCCGGTGAACGCGCCTTTCTCGTAGCCGAAAAGCTCAGACTCGAAAAGCGTATCCACAATGGCCGCGCAGTCCACTCGAATAAACGGACCGTCGGGATTTTCGGAATTTTTATGGATAAGCTTGGCCAATATACCTTTGCCGACTCCCGACGCTCCGCTCAGCAAAACGGTGGAGTCGAACTTCGCCACCCGCAGCGCCTTCTGATAAATAGTCTCCATGACCCTGCTTCGGCAGGCATAGTAGTCCGATTCAAGCTCGCGGAACTGTAAATCCGAAAGTTCATGACGGTAAAGATCCACCAGGGCCTTGCTTTCTTCCAGCTCACTGCGCATGCGGTTCAACTCGGTGATGTCCCGGTCATTGATGATAATGACGTCAATCTCCCCCTTGGAGTTGAAAATGGGACTGCCCGTGGCAAGCACTTTCTTGTTCAGTTTGGTATTTTGCACCAGCGTAACGGTCGTCTTTCGCTTCAGAACCTCAAGCGTTACAGACTCATTCACAAAGCCGTCGCGCACCAGATCGGCCACATTGCGGCCCAGCACATCGCCCGCTTCACATCCGGTGATGCGCTCCGCCGCTTTGTTCAGTTTAACGATAATGCCGTGCCGGTCGGTAATCCAAAGACCATCGTAGGAGGACTCCATGATCGCGTCCAGCAGCGCGGCCATCTGTTTGTACCACTCCAACTCCATGGTGACTTTGTCGTAACTGAACACACCCTGAAAAAACGAAACAACCGCCTCGATGCCGCCGTTGAAAATCAATGGCAGGCGACTGGATAAAAACAGCTTGTCGCCGATGGTGAAGCGTACGCCTATTTGGGATTCGCCGGTGGCGAAAACCTTTGAAATTTCCCGCCAATCGGGTTGATTGAAGTCGGCCGTGTTTGCGCCGACGAGCTCTTCCGGGCGCATATCCAGAAAACGGGCGGCGGAGTTATTCGCGTAAATAATTTCTCCGTCCGGCAATATTACTATGACACCGTCAGGTAGAATGTTGAGCAAGCTCTGAGCGGTGGAAATGAATGTTGAAACGTTCCGGGGAATATCTTTCATGCCTTTTGTTTCTCTGAAATTGAATTAAAGCGAGGAATTCCCTCGCGCCGTTCGCCCCGTATCAGAGTCTTTAACCGCCGGGGATGGGAATCAGCCGGCTTAGCGCCAGAACTGTTCTAGTCCGAGCCTGCAAACAGGTAGCGAGGTCGGAATAACCTTCTTGATATCACATCCCATTGAAGCGCGGTGGCTGTCAAGCGCCGCCCTCGGATCGATTGCCCGTCCTTACCACGGCCATCGACCGACGGTTCCGGCGGAAAACGCCTCGGCGGTGCGACATCCCTCCGATTCGGTAACGTTATTGCCCTCATAAGGCGGAAGAGCGCATGGTTCATGGAAAGCTTTCACGCTGTTCCGGTATGAGACGGCGGGTCAACGCCACTTTAATTCAAGCTCTGAGGCAATTAGGCAAAGTATAAAATAGATTATAGCTATAAAATTAGATAAATTATGAGGTATATTTTTATTATTGTAGATTAATTCTTATTTTTTTTAAATAAAATTATCTCTTCGATAGCAGATCGTCAAATAGCGACGCGCCGCCGGAATTGAGACGCCGACTCGCAGACGCTACCTATAATTTGACAGTTCCAGAAGATTACCATCAGGGTCACGCAGGTAGATGGACTCCATTAAACCAAGAGCTCCCGTTCTTTGTATCGGACCTTCAATAATCTCCACGCCCGCCTTCCGGAAACGGGTTATCAGTTCCCGGATTGGAACCTCAGTAATAAAGCACATATCTCCTGATCCGGGGGTGGGTCTGAGAGACTTCGGTTCGAGTTCCTTGCCGACCTCGTGCAGATTGATTTTTTGGCGCCCGAAACGCAGTGCTTTCTTATCGCCCTCAAAGGTCACCACCTCCATGCCCAACACATGCGCATAAAAATCACATGTTTTGTTGAGATCGGCGACCGTCAGGACGATGTGGTCGAACCTTTCAATCATTTTCTTGTCTCCGTTAACGTAACAGAACAGATAAGCGAAAATTTATAGTAAATCACTTCTCCTTTGGCCGCAACTCCCGCGATCGTCAATCTTTGTCGTCCGGTGGGGCGGCTATCCGCGTGAACGCTCCTCCGGCGCCACAGGACTTCAAGCTGGTTCGTCCTGATCCTTCTAAGTAAATACTCACGAAAAACTAACCGCAGGAAAGGATATGTTTGAGAAGGTCGAGGCTTTGGTTTGGAAACTGCCTGAAAGGCGATAGGGAAGGGCGGACGCTTGATTTTTCCGGGAGAAACCAATGAGCGACAAGTGTGGCGTAGAGGAAGAAAAACCGCATCGGGATGAGCGGAAATTGGACATAGACAATCCAAAGCGGTTTATCAACCGTGAATTGTCATGGCTTCAGTTCAATCGCCGTGTGCTGGAGGAAGCGCTCAATCCCGCGCATCCCTTATTGGAGCGTCTGCGTTTTCTGTCCATTTCGGCCAGTAATCTGGACGAATTCTACATGGTTCGCGTGGCCGGACTCAAAGCCCAGATCGCAACGGACGCCAAGAGCGAGAGTCCGGACAGAATGACGCCGTTGCAGCAGATAAAGGCCATAAACAAAACCGTTTCCACTCTGGTGGAGGAACAACAGCGCTCCCTGGAGGAAATCCTGACGGAAATGAACGCCGTGGGGATTCGCGTCCTGGAGCCGTCTGAGCTGAGCCCCCATGACAGGCTCTTGCTCGAACAGAAATTTCAGCGGGAAATTTTTCCGATCTTAAGTCCTCTTGCCGTGGACCCGGCGCATCCCTTTCCGTTCATAGCCAATCTCAGTCTGTCCCTGGCGCTGGACCTGAAGAACGAGGTGAATGGAGAGTCCATGTTCGCTCTGATCATTCTGCCGAATCAGCTCAGCCGTTTCATACGCCTGCCGGGCAAGGCAATCCGTTTTATTGAACTGGCTCAGGTTGTTTTGATATTCCTGGAAGAGCTTTTCCCGGGGTTCAAGCTGACGGCGAGCGGCGTCTTCACCCTGATCCGGGAGAGCGAATTGGAGATAGATGAGGAAGCGGAAGATCTGGTGCGAACCTTCGAGTCCGCGCTCAAAAGACGGAGGCGGGGAAACGTCGTTCAACTGACAGTGGACGAGCAGATGTCCGAACGGCTTACCGATTTCATTATCGAGCAGTTAGGTGTTTCCCGTGACGATCTGTTCCGGTTCAAGTACGTCAGGCTGGCCAACATCAAGGAACTCATTGTGGACGAAAGGTCCGATTTGTTGTTCCCTCCGTATAATACGCGTTTTCCCGAACGGATTCGAGATTTCGGGGGGGATTGTTTTGCGGCTATCAGCGCAAAGGATATCGTTGTCCATCACCCCTATGAAAGTTTCGATGTCGTGGTCCAGTTCATTAAACAGGCGAGTATGGACAAGGATGTCGTCGCTATTAAGCAGACGCTTTACCGCACAAGCAAGGACTCCCCCATTGTTGAGGCGCTGGTGGAAGCGGCGGAAGCGGGAAAAGCCGTCACAGCGATGGTGGAATTGAAGGCAAGGTTTGACGAGGCCGCTAATATCCAATTCGCGCAAAGGCTGGAAAGAAGCGGCGCCCAGGTGGTTTTGGGTTTTCTGGACCTTAAGACGCACGCCAAGCTATCTCTGGTGGTGAGAAATGAAGGAGGTCGCTTTGCGACCTACGCGCACGTGGGAACGGGCAACTATCACCCGGTTGCCGCGAAGATCTACACGGACCTGTCCTTTTTTACCTGTGACGCCGGCCTGTGCGCGGACACCATGCATGTGTTTAACTATATGACGGGCTGCGCCAAGCCGACCAAGTTGGGAGGAATGGCTATCGCGCCGCTGAACCTGCGGGAGCGTATCATGGCGGATATTGAATCGGAAATCGAGGCGGCGGGCTCGGGAAAACCGGCCCAGATATGGGCCAAAATGAACTCACTGGTTGACCCGCATATAATCGACGCTTTGTACCGGGCCTCCCAGAAGGGCGTGCGCATCAATCTTATTATTCGCGGAATTTGCTGTCTGCGGCCCGGTGTTGAAGGCTTGTCGGAGAATATCAGGGTAAAATCGATCGTCGGCAGGTTTCTGGAGCACTCGCGCATAGTCTGTTTTGCAAACGGCCATGAGCTCCCCTCGCCTCACGCCAAGGTATATATATCCTCCGCCGACTGGATGCCCCGCAATCTCAACCGGCGGATCGAGGCGCTCGTGCCGGTGACCAACCCCACGGTTCATGAACAAATACTGGGTCAGATCATGGTGGCGAACCTGAGAGATAACGAGCAAAGCTGGACCCTGAAATCGGAAGGCGGATACGATCGCGCGCAGGACGAAAAGGCCCCGTTCAACGCTCACAAATTCTTCATGACCAATCCCAGTCTTTCGGGGCGGGGTTCCGCTCTTCGGCCGGAGCTTATCAAGACCGGAAAAAAGAAGTTGGGAAAAAAAAGCAAACAGATGGACCTGTCCTGATCCAAGCGCGGCGGCGCGGTCATCTCTGGTTGGCCTTATAACGAGCGTACAGCAGGGCGATCATGCCGTCGGCCAGTCCGAGCATCGGCACATATATCTCTTTGACGCCGGCCCAATTCATCACCTGAAGATAGATTTCCGCCGCTGGAATGATCACGTCGGCGCGATCATGCCGCAGACCGAATTCAGCGATGCGCTGTTCCACCGTGCGCGCTTTCAGTTCTCGCAGCATGGCGCTAATGGCGCGGCGGGAAAGGGGCTTGCCCTTCTTGCATTCGGAAAGGCGAAAGAGCTTGTTGAGATTGCCTCCACTGCCTGTCGCAGCCTGGAAACGGCCTTGAGAAGCGTAGCCTTGCAGCCATTCCCGCATGCGGCTCCACTCATCTTTGGACACCCGATCCTTGAGCAGGCGGACGGTACCGATGGTGAAGGACCTTGAACCCAGTATGCCGGTATTGGAGAATACCGTCAATTCCGCGCTCCCTCCTCCCACGTCCACGTGCAGGCAGGGTCCGTCGCCCTTGAAATGACGCCACTTATGATTTTCAAAGAGAATGCCCGCTTCCGTCTGTCCGTCGATAATGCGTATTGCAATGCCGGTCTCAAGCCGAATTTTATGACAGAGTTCCTCGCCGTTTTCCGCTTCACGCATGGCGGACGTTGCGCACGCCATCACGTCGAGCGGTTGATACGCTTCGATCAGGCGCCCGAAGCCTTTCATTGTGAGGGTAAGTTGCCGTGCCTTGGATTCGGAAATACGCTTTTCGGTAAAGGCCTCCTCGCCCAGACGCAGCGGCATTCTCATCAGCGACATTTTTCGAAATACGGGCGTGTCATCCGTGTCGGTAACGGCGGACAGCAACAGCCTGACCGCGTTTGACCCGATATCGATGGCTGCGAAACGTAATGAAGGATTCATCGTGTGTAGAACTCTGTCAGCGTGTTTGCGGAATATGGGCAATCCGCGGCGCGAACGAACACGGACTTGCCGGCCGCGGCGCGTCTGGAGAGAGCTTAAAACTCCGCGCCGTCGGATCGCCTGCAAAAAATGTTGGACGCATGAATAAACCTTTCGGCTCTATGCGCATGACGCGTTTTGTTTTATAATTCCAAGGCTTATCAGTCGGTCAAGTATCTTACCGGAAGAAAATAACTCAAACGGGCGCTTACCGAAATAGCCTGAACCAACTTTTAACAGAACAACCCGCATTATCCTATGCCCCAAACAGAGTGGCAAGAGCGCTTTTTGCTCTGTTTGTTGAATACCTTACGAATTTTTGTCGCGCGGCGAGTCTTGCCCGGCGTCGTCTGTGTGGCTGTTTCAATACCGCTTGACTGTTACAATATGACATATTATTACATAAAGTGACGTCGCATTCACGATAGGCGTCGTGAAGTGTGCTGAGAGGTCAAGTAATGCAAACCAAAAAGCTCCCCAGGCGGGAACGTGAGAAATTACGGCGACGGCAGGAAATGCTCGTAACCGCGCGCGATCTTTTTTCGCAGAAGGGATACCACAGCGTATCCATGCATGAAATCGCTGAAAAGGCCGAGTTTGCCATCGGAACACTCTACAAGTTTTTCGACAACAAGGAGGACCTCTACAAGGCCCTTGTTTTGGAGGAATATAATCATTTCGAGGATGCAATGACACGGGCCATCAATGAGCCGGATGATGAAGTCGAACAACTGCGAAATTACATCCGGGCCAGAGGTGAACGGTTTCGCAAGAATCTTCCCTTCATTCGAATCTTTGTCGCCGAAAGCAGGGGAGCGAGTTTCAACATCAAAGCCGGTCTGAATGGAGAGTTGCGACAGCGGCATCTCACCTTTCTGAAAAAAGTCGCTTTCATTTTTGAGAGCGGAATCAAAAACAAACGGTTCCGGCCAATCGCCGATCCCTTTCGTCTGGCTATTGCGTTTGACAGCGTCCTCGACGCGTATCTTTTTCTCTGGCTGGACGAGCCAGAGATTCATCCTTATCCTGAAGATCCTAACGACATTTTGGATATTTTCATAAAAGGACTGCTTAAGTCATGATTGCCCGTGCGGTTTTTTCGGCTGACGACGCTCAGCGTCAATATTTGTGGAGGTCCTCGATGCGACTGAACAGAAAAGGTTTTAATCCGCTTGGATTGGCGACAGCTTTGGCGATCCTTTTAATCCTCCTAACAGTGGGAGGTTGCGAAAACAGCCAAAGCAAGGAAACCACCGCGCCTCCTATCCCGGAGGTAGCCACGGTGACCATTGAGCCGCGGTCGGTGGAACTGACTACCGAGTTGCCAGGCCGTACCTCCGCCTACCTTGTTTCTGAAATCCGGCCGCGAGTCAACGGGATCATAGAGAAGCGGTTGTTCCGGGAGGGCGCCGATGTCAAAGCCGGCGACCTATTGTACCAGATCGATCCCGTTCCCTTTAAGGTGGCCTATGATTCCGCGAAGGCGTCTCTGGGAAAAGCGCAGGCCAACCTGCCCTCGATTCAATCAAGGGTCGAACGATACAAAGAGCTTCTTGACCTCAAAGCGGTCAGTCCGCAGGATTATGAGGACGCGGTGGCCGCTGTGGAACAGGCCAAGGCCGAAATTGAATATTGCAAGGCGGCGGTTGAGGCGGCGCGCATCAATCTGAGCTACACGCGTGTCACCGCGCCCATCTCCGGGCGCATAGGCATGTCCAATGTAACGGACGGAGCGCTGGTGACTGCGTATCAGCCGACCTCCCTCGCTACCATTCAACAGATGAACCCCATTTACGTGGACGTGACCCAGTCGTCAGCCGAATTGCTCCGTTTGAAGCGCGACCTGCAAAGCGGCGAGCTTACCGCGGATGGAAAAAACGGGAGAAAGGTCCGCATACTCCTGGAAGACGGAACACCCTATCCCCTGGAGGGCACGCTGCAATTCCGTGACGTCACGGTTGACCCGACGACCGGCTCGTTCACTCTGCGCGTCGTAGTGCCGAATCCAAATAATCTGCTCCTACCGGGAATGTTTGTGCGGGCCGTTGTGCAGGAAGGCATCGCTACACAGGCTATTCTGGTTCCACAACAAGGTGTGAGCCGCACTCCAAAGGGAGAACCGATCGCGCTGATCGTTGATGACCGCGACACGGTCCAGCAGAGGATGCTGACGCTCAATCGCGCCATGGGCGACGAATGGCTCATATCCTCCGGCATGTCGGGCGGAGAGCGGGTGATCGTTGAAGGCATGATGAAAGTTCGGCCCGGCGCCTCGGTGAAAGCCGTTCCCATCAACAACTCCAAAACCGACCAGGAAACTTCTACTACGGAACAGCCGCGCTCGGAATCAAAGTGATAGGGAACAGCGATGCTATCGAATTTCTTTCTTGACCGCCCGGTCTTTGCCTGGGTTATTGCCATTATCATGATGCTTGCGGGCGGATTGGCGATTTTTAACTTGCCGATTTCGCAATATCCTCCCATCGCCCCTCCCTCCATCGCCATCGACGCTTTTTACCCGGGCGCCTCCGCGCAGACCGTGGAAGACAGCGTAGTTCAGATCATCGAGCAGAAGATGACCGGTTTTGACAAGCTGTTGTACATGTCCGCCACCAGTGACGCGTCCGGTTCCGGGAGGATCGAACTCACCTTTGCTGCGGGGACCGATCCGGACCTCGCCTGGGCTCAGGTGCAGAACAAGCTGCAGCTTGCCATGGCGAGCCTGCCCGACGTGGTGCAACGCCAAGGCGTCAAGGTCAGCAAATCCACCAGAAACTGGCTCATCATTGTAGGGCTTACCTCGGAAGACGGAAGCATGGATGACTATGACCTGGCGGACTACGCTCAGTCCAGTATCCAACAGATTCTGGCGCGGGTGCCAGGGGTGGGCGAAGTGGAGGTTTTTGGCTCTCAGTACGCCATGCGGGTCTGGCTTAATCCGGATAAAATGGCCAATTATCGGATGACCATGGCGGATGTCATCAAGGCGCTTCAGGCCTACAACGTGGAAGTTTCGGCGGGCCAGTTCGGCGGAGCCCCGGCGATGGAGCATCAGCGCCTGAACGCTTCCATTGTCGTCCAGACTCTGCTCAAAAGCCCTGAGGAATTCGCGGAAATCCCTCTTCGCGCCAACCCCGACGGCTCCATCGTGCGTGTACGGGACATTGGACGAACGGAGCTCGGCGCCGAGACTTATGGGAGCCACACCCTGTTTAATGGCCGCCCCTCGGCCGCTCTGGCCGTCCGTCAGGCCCCTGGCGCCAACGCGCTAAAAACCGCCGACGCGATCAAGGCAAAGATGAACGAGCTGGCCAGGTATTTCCCCCCTGGCATGAAAACCATTTACCCTTATGATACGACGCCTTTCGTGAAGGTGGCCATAGACGAAGTGGTCAAAACACTGTTCGAGGCCATTTTGCTGGTCTTCCTGGTGATGTATCTTTTCCTGGGAAACATCAGGGCTACGCTGATTCCGACTCTGGCGGTGCCGGTGGTCATTCTGGGAACCTTCGCCGTGCTTGGAATGTTCGGATTTTCCATCAACATGCTGACCATGTTCGCCATGGTGCTGGCCATTGGTCTGCTGGTGGACGACGCTATCGTGGTGGTGGAAAACGTGGAGCGGGTTATGAGCGAAGAAGGGCTCCCGCCCAAGGAAGCGACTCGCAAATCCATGGGAGAAATCACTAGCGCGCTGGTCGGGATCGGGTTGGTGCTCTCGGCGGTATTCGGCCCCATGGCCTTCTTCGGCGGTTCTACTGGTGTCATCTACCGCCAGTTCTCCGTGACTGTCATAGTCGCCATGTTGCTGTCTGTGGTGGTGGCCCTGATCCTGACCCCGGTTCTTTGCGCGTCGCTCCTTAAGCCCGCAAAGGGGCACGGGGCCGCAAAAAGCGGGTTCTTCCTGTTCCGGCCCTTTTTCCGATTATTCGACCGGATCTTCTTTTGGATCAGAGACCGGTACCAGGCCATGGTCGGCGGAATTGTCACTAAAAAGCTTCGGTACCTGTTCATATACCTGCTCATCGTGGTGGCCCTGGGATACTTGTTCCAGAAAATGCCCACTTCCTATCTTCCCAATGAGGACCAAGGCATCGTATTTGTCCAGGCGACGCTGCCGGCCGGATCGACTCTGGAACAGACCGACCGGGTCATGGAACAAGTCAGACACTATTTCCTGGAGGACGAAAAAGATACCGTGGCGACCTGCTTCACGCTCGCCGGAAGAGGCTTTTCCGGAGCCGGACAGAACGCGGGGTTGGCGTTCGTCAAACTCAGGGACTGGGATCTGCGCAAGAAACCAGAGCTGAAAGTAAACGCTCTGCTGGGCCGCGCCATGGGAAAATTCTCCGAGATTCGCAACGCGCAGGTCTTTGCGTTTCCGCCCCCGGCGGTTATGGAACTCGGACGCGCTGGCGGATTCGACTTCGAATTGCAGGATCGAGGCGGAGTTGGTCACGAAGCCTTGGTGGAGGCCCAAAACGAGCTGCTCGGTATGGCCGCCAAGGACCCGAGGCTAATCCGTGTCCGCCCCAACGGCCTGGATGATGTGCCTCAATACCGGATCGACGTGGACTGGGAAAAGGCAGGCGCGTTGGGGGTTCCCATCGACGCCATCCACACCACCATTGCGGCGGCGTTCGGAGGCGCGTATGTAAATGACTTTATCCAGGGAGGACGTGTCAAGCGGGTTTATGTTCAAGCCGACGCCCCCTATCGCATGCTGCCGCAAGACCTGGAACGACTCTATGTACGGAACGGCTCGGGAACCATGACGCCTTTCACTTCATTCGCCACCGGTCACTGGTTTCTGGGGTCGCCGCGACTGGAGCGTTTCAACGCTTTCCCGGCGTTAAACATCTGGGGGGAGCCGGCGCCCGGCAGAAGTTCCGGTGAAGCCATGCAGGCCATGGAGGAAATCGCCTCGAAGCTGCCCAAGGGCATTGGTTTTGACTGGACAGGGCTCTCTTATCAGGAACGGATGGCCACATCCCAGGCGCCGCTGCTCTACGCCTTTTCCATGATCGTGATTTTTCTGTGTCTGGCGGCTTTGTACGAGAGCTGGACTGTTCCCATTACGATCCTGCTGGCGCTGCCTTTGGGAGTCATCGGCGGGGTGTTGGCGTCATCGATGCGAGGATTGTCCAACGATGTATACTTCCAGATCGGGCTCCTCACTGTTTTGGGACTCACCACCAAGAACGCCATTTTGATCGTTCAGTTCGCCATGGCAAAGGTCGACGAAGGCATGGGATTGATCGAGGCCACGCTGGAAGGGGCTAAACTAAGATTCCGTCCTATCGTCATGACCTCCCTGGCGTTCGGCTTCGGCGTTCTTCCCCTGGCTCTTGCCAACGGGGCGGGAGCGGGAGCGCAAACCGCTATCGGCACCGGCGTTCTGGGTGGAATGATTACCGCCACCTTTCTGGTGATCTTTTTCATTCCGCTTTCCTTTGTGGGGGTGGTGCAATTGTTCTCCAGGAAGAAGAAAAAAACGACGGAAAAGCCCCATGGGGACAATTCGGATTCGGAGGGGCGCTGAGATGACAACAAGGAAGCTTTCGTTTTTAGCCATAGCTGTCGTTTTGCTCGCCAGCTGCACGATGATCCCGGAATACAAGCAACCCGAAGCGCCGGTTCCAGCGAACTGGCCGAACGGCCCTGCCTATAAGGAGACTTTATCCACGCAGAACGCCCCGCTGGCCTCGGAGCTTTCGTGGCGGGAATTCTTCACGGACCCGCGACTGCAAACCACCATTGAGATGGCCTTGGAGAATAACCGCAATCTGCGCGTATCAGTCCTGAATGTCGAACGGGCCCGTGCGCTGTACCGTATTCAGCGCGCCGAGGTTTTACCCACGGTCGATGGGTCCGGCGGCGCCATCAGGCAGCGCGTGCCCGCCCAAATCTCCAACTCCGGCAGCGCGGCCAATGTAGAACAGTACAGACTTGACCTGGGTGTCTCTTCCTGGGAGATTGACTTTTTCGGGCGGATCAGAAGCCTGGAAAAGCGGGCCCTGGAGGAATACCTCGCCACGGAGCAAGCCCGCCGCAGCGCTCAGATTCTGTTGATAGCCGAGACAGCCAACGCCTACCTGACCCTCGCCGCGGACCGGGAAAACCTTCAACTGGCGCAATCCACACTTGAGGCTCAACGGTCCTCTTACAATCTGATTCGATACCGCCGGGACGTCGGACTCACGTCCGATTTGGATCTCAGCCAGGCTCAAACCAGGGTGGACGCGGCGCGGGTGGACGTGGCCCGATACACAGAATTGATCGCTCAGGACGAAAACGCTCTGAATCTGCTGGTAGGGGCGCCGGTTCCGAACGAGCTGACGCCCGGCGAGTTGAGTTCCATAGCGTCGCTGCCTGATGTTTCGCCGGGGATTTCTTCCGAAACGCTTCTGAGCCGCCCCGATATTCTTCAGGCTGAAAGTCTGCTCAAGGCCGCCGACGCCAACATCGGCGCGGCCCGCGCGGCGTTTTTCCCCCGTATTTCGCTCACGACGGCCATAGGAACGGCGAGCGACGATCTGCTGGGGCTCTTCAAATCCGGTTCGTACGCCTGGAACTATTCGCCCCAGTTCGTTTTGCCTATTTTCGACGCCCGCCTCTGGTCAGCGCTGAAAGCGACCAAAGTTGAGCGGGAAATAGCGGTGGCTCAGTATCAAGGAGCCATTCAGGTGGCTTTCAGGGAAGTCGCCGACGCGCTCGCCGGGAAAGGAACCTTGGGGAATCAGATGGAGGCGCAACAATCCCTGGTGGCGGCGAACGAGGAGGCCTATCGGCTCTCCAACGCCCGGTACGAAAAGGGGACCGACATCTACCTGAACGTGCTGGACGCGCAGCGCTCTCTTTACGCCGCGCAGCAAGGGCTCATAGCCATCCGCCTGGCCATGCTCGCCAATCAGGTACAGCTTTATGCGGTTTTGGGCGGAGGCGCCGATTCGATCACGCCCTCCCAAAGTGAAACTACTATGCGGGAGCCTGTCAAGAACGTCGAACCGGCGAGCCCAAGCGCCCAAAACATCGGGGAAGATCAGCATAGTCTTTAGCTTCGCGCGCGGATGTCGGCGTCAATTCCTGACCGGCGTCAGAGGGTTCGTTCCAGGTTAATGGTCTTGGAGGGGCTGAAATGGTTCGCGCTGAAAAAATGAATCAGCTCCGAGTCATTCCAGCTGACCAGGGTGTAAATTTTCTGAACGCCGAGGCTTCTCAGGTGATCCATAAATTCATTTATTAGTCGTTCTCCAATACCCTGGTGCTGATGAGCGGGATCGACGCCGATGGTATCCAGGGTCGCTTCTTTCTGAACGATTCCAAACTCGCCCATGAAGAGTTCCCCCATCACGAATCCCATCACGGTTCCATTTTCCGATTCCGCCACCAGTGAGGTGGGTAGATAATCGTTTGATTTAAAAAGCTTTTCGAACTTCAGTTCATAGTACTCCCGCCGGGAAGCCTTGAGTACTTTTTCGTCAATCCCCACAACCGCGTCAAAATCGTCCGCCCTCATGAGTCTGGTCTTAATGGCGCTCTCATTCATGGGCTCCCCCTTTCTCTTTGAGTTTAAAGTCCATTAAGAAAGTTGAAAGTTTAGAACAGGTTATCGGATATCCTTATTTTATCTCAAAAATGAGCGGATGAATACGAGGTCGTCCGTAATGGTTCATTTAAAGCTAACTATTGTTAACAGTTAAATATAATCATACTTGATAGATAACTTGAAGCGTATTATTTACTTAATTGATTTTTTACTCTCATATTCTTTTATCTTTTCATGCAGACGCCGAATCCGCTTGCCGAGTTCCCTGCAGATTGAAAGCGCTATTTCCGGGTATTCGCGCACCACTTCTTCAAACTCATGTTTGTCCAGGATCAGGAGGCGCGAGGGCTGGGTGGCCTGGACGGTGGCCGAGCGGACGACGTCTTCAAACAGCGCCATTTCGCCGAAATATCCGCCGGTTACGATGCGGTCCAGCTCCACAAACCGGTCTTCGCCATCCTCGTTCAGCGCCTTGAGCACAGCCACCTCGCCGCTCACCAGAAAGAACATCTGGTCGCCCTGTTCGCCTTCGGTGATGATGACATCTCCGCTCCCGTAGCGGGTTTCGCGGGTTACCGAGCTGATGGCGCTCAGTTCGGCGACGGTAAGGCCGCTGAACAATTCGATGTCTTTCAGGGCCAAAACCCTGTCGGGAATGGTGGTCTCCAACTTCCCGGTATCTTCCTCCGGCTTCATGTTTTCTTCCTCCTGCTTCCGCGCCCATTCCGCAAATTTCCGAACCATGGGCTGGCGCGACATTTTGAGCCTTTCCAACTGCGGGGAATAACGTTCTACCATGTTCAGTTTCACCAGAATATTCATGAAAAGGATTTTGGTGACCCAGTCGTTGTCGTCGGCGAGGATGGAAAAAAGCTGCCCGGTATCATGTCTAAGATCGGGCAGCGCGAACTGTTCGCGTCCCAGATCGATCCGGCGATCGTTGGGCGTGTTCTCAAAGAAAGGAACCAACACTTTGGACAGCGAGTGGTCCAGCACCGTGTCCAAAGCTTCCAGACTGTTGGCCTGCTGGCGGGAGTTGGAGGCCAGCAAACCTTTCTGGATGGTCCGCATGGTCCCTGACCGGTCGTAGACCGTTAACGCCCGCAGGATGTTGCTTCGCCTGCGCGCGGACCATTGTTCCAGATGCAGCGCCAGCAGCTCGAACGCCGGGTCCGTGGACAGCGCCCTGACGGCGTCGGCTTCAATCAGGTCCAGGTACGCTTTTTTCATGGCGGAGCGCACATGCGCCAGGGCTTCGGATTCCTTTATGTCCAGCGAGCCGAACACCTCGAACACGCCGTCCCTGATTTTCCTGCTTGGCGCGGCCAAGGCCCCCAACAAGACCTCTGCATTCTGATGGTCCGCGTGAGCCAGGGTTTGAATCGCCAGGTTGCAGACAGCTTCCGAAGGGTCTTTCAGGCGCTGCAAAACCAGGCGAATGTCCTCATCGTCGGCCGGGTCGAACACTTCCAGGGCGGCCAGCCGGACCTGTTCGTCTTCATGGGTGAAAAACCGGCGGACCAGGGCGTTGAGCCCGTCGTGTTTGAGGCGTCCGAGGGCCCGGATGAGGAGCGGCAGGATCGAAGGGTCTTGCTCGCGTTGCAGCATGTCCGAAAGCGGCGCCGCGAATTTGGGATTGTTCGACTCCCCGGCGGCGATGACCCCGGCCCGCCGTTCGGGCAGCTTGTCCGACCCCAGCCATTCGTCCATATAGTGTTCGTATTCCCGCGGAGCGTGGCGGTAGAGGCCGATCAGCAGGTAGGCCTTGACCTCGGGATTGACGCTCCGTTCAAAAATGTCCTTTTCCATCTGAGAAGGAGGGTCGGGATAGATGCGGTGGGCCGTCCGGGCAAAGGCGGCCATCAACTGCGGCTTTTGCGGATCGGCCAGGGCCAGGAACGTTTTCATGGCCTCCGGGCCCGCCTTTTCGCTCAAAAGCGGCAGCAGTTCCACTTGCGTGCGGTCGTCCTGCTCCTTGAAACGCGACAGGATGAGTTCGTCCAGGTTGGGCGTCCGCAGCGACTGCAGCAACCGCGCGTACCAGACGTGAACCTCTCCCCGGGAGGCGAGCAGGGCTTCGGTCAGGTGGCTCTGCAATTCCTTGTCCTTGAAAATATTGGCCGCGTCCTGTTCTTCCAGGGATTTCAGATCAAGGGTTTCGTTCCTGACCAGATCGATGAGGATGCCGGCGTAATTTTTCTTGAACAAGAACGTGGACCCCACCCACACCAGCACAAAGGGGGCGGCGACCAGCGAAAGGTTTTGCGGCGTTATAAAGTCCTTGGAAAAGAACACAATCCCCGATCCCACCAGGACCGCCACGCGCACCACGGTTCCCCGCAAAAACGGCCGTATCAGCGCCCGGCTGGAAAGGGGAAACAGCCCCAGCAGCACGGCCCGCGCCGGAGCGTTTATGGTGTTCCGCAACACCGCCGTGGTGAGCCGCGCGTACATGGCGGAAAAAATATCGAACCGGAACAAAAACGCCGCAAAAGCGATGGCGTAGTTGATGGGATGAAACATCAGCGCCACCGGCAGGCCGAACTTGCCGTACAGCCTGCCAGCGTAGAGGCTTATCAACAGGGCGATAATATTCTGCGCTCCCCGGAAATAGCTGAAAAAGTCGATCATGTGGGTTTCGGTCTTGAACGTCTCGTTCACCGCGAAACTGAACTGGAAGTTCATGATCGGTATGACCACGTTGGGCATAAAGGTCAGGATGATGAGAAACTGGGCCAGCTTGGAACTCTTCAGCAGCGGGATGGCCTGTTTTATTTCCTCCGTGATGGAACGCGACGTTTTTTGCGGGCGTGTCCGCTTGTCCTTCAGCAGGTCCGTGGGGAACAGCGTATCCATTTTGCCCACCACGGTGGCGGCGATCATGGTGGTTATAAGATACGCGAACATTAAATTGTTGAGCGATATGACTTTCACCAGAAAGGGCGTGCCAAAGCTTCCCAGGATTCCGCCGATGATGCCTCCCGCCGTCAGCAGCGGAAATATGCGTTTGGATTGCCGGGTGTTGAACAGATCGTTGGCCAGGTTCCAGAACAGAAAGCCGAACAGCACCTCGTACTGCGTTTTAAGCACGTACAGCACGGGGTACAGATAGCTTATGTCCAGCGGCACCACAAACCGCAGCGCGGCCACCGATACGCCGCAAACCATGAGCGTGTAGGACAGCAGACGGCTTGAAGACATCCTGATCATAAAGCCCGTAAGCAGCCCCATGATGAAAAAGGTGGCCACGGAATTCACCGCCGTGACCACGGGCAGATACTCCACGCCAAAGCGTTTCAAAAACGCCGTTTCCGCAAAGTTGTTGAACAGGATGTTGGAGCAGCGGATGAGAAAAAGCAGGGACGCGGACCAAAGAAACAAACGTACTTCGTCCTGGTAAACCTGCAGCCATTTTCCCACAAGGCTTTTAAAGGGCGGCATGCTCGAGTTCGGTTAGAATTCCTTGTTTTTTTAATCTCGTGACACTTGCGGCGGGAATTCATACATCATACTATATATTTTTTTGCGCGCGCCATTTTATTTTGAACATAAACGGAATAAAAACCTTGTGTTAGAAACCGAGACACAAAAGCCGCCGGGGGAACCGGTTCCCCCGGACCCCCGCAAACGGTTTGAATTTCAGTGTTGAGTCGCTATATGTTCGTTAAAACCGCTTGTGGCTTCGCCACCGGGACAATCCCGAAAAGGATTGTCCCGGCTATCCGCTTCCGGCGCAATTTTAGACGCGTCGGCCATTTCGAGCGGAGCGAGAAATCATCTACAGGGGGGCCGGGGGAAGAGATTCCCCCGGGCTCCTTTGTATTTTTGCTTGCAATTGGGCGCAATAGGCCGGAAATTGATCAATACGGCGTCTTAGGGTCGCAGCGGAACCGGACAAAACGTGATTCCTTGAATCAAGCGGAGGGGCAATGAACTATATCAGACAGCGGGTATTGAACGGTGAATTCATGGCGGGAGCCTGGCTCAACCTGGGGTCTTCCCTGACGGTGGAGATCGCCGCCCAGGCGGGATATGACTGGCTTCTGCTGGATCAGGAACACGGTCCGGGAGACAGCATGACCCTGCTCCACCAGCTGCAGGCCGCCCAGGCCGGACCGGGGGCCCCCATCGTGCGCATCGCCTGGAACGAAATGCCGCGATTCAAACGGGCCCTGGATCTCGGGGCCATGGGAATCATGGTGCCCTACGTCCAGAACCGCCAGGAAGCCCTCTACGCGGTCAACGCCATGCGGTATTCTCCCGGAGGCACGCGCGGCGTGGCCAGCAGTCCCCGGGCCGCGGGATACGGCGCGCGCTTTGACGATTACCACGCCGAAGCCGACGACAACCTGCTTACCGTAACCCAGATCGAATCCGGGGAAGCGCTCTCCAATTTGGAGGAAATCGCCGCGGTCGACGGCGTGGACGTGCTCTTTGTGGGCCCGCTGGATCTCAGCACCAGCCTGAACATGCCACGCCGTTTTAACGATCCCGAATTCCGCGCGATTCTGTCCAAGGTGGCCAAAACCGCCAAGGCCCACGGCAAGGCCGCCGGTATCCTGATCCCCGGCCGGGCCCAGTTGGGCATGGTGCGGGACCTGGGTTTCACCTTCGTGGCCGCCGGTTCGGACGGCGGCATGGTGGTGGAAGGCATGCGCGCCACCTTCGAAGCCATGCAGAGGATTAAGTAACGCGGAGTAACTCGGATAATTTTGTGGGAAGGAACTTTTTGAAAAAAGTTTCTTCCCACACCCTTCTTCAAAAACTTCAAGCTATTGAAATCATAAATACTTCACGCAACAGTATGTATCATTTCGAGCGCAGCGAGAAATCGCTAACGGGGGGCGCGGGGGGAGAGATTCCCCCGCTGTATGTATCAACCCTCATCCCGACCTTCTCCCAGGGGGGAGAAGGAGACCATGCGCTCCTTTTCGGAGTTCCCCTCGTTACCAAGTTGGACTTGGTAACGTCCTGCCGGGTGGGGAGCTAAGCTCCCCGTCATATTTGCGTTCCCAAATGCAATTTGGGAACGAGATCCAAAAACCTTAACTTATTGAAATCAGAACTATATCAGGCCATAGTGTTCTCATTTCGAGCGTAGCGAGAAATCTCATCAGGGGGCGCGGGGGAAAAAATTCCCCCGCACTATTCCTTGCTAAACGCTATTTCTCGATTCTCTCCAACTTGAAGATGACCGGCCGGGCGCCGTCGGTGCAACACGATAAAATGGCGCCTTTCTCCTTGAACCAGGGGTAATCCCCGCCCAATCGGAGATGGATCAGGTCCCGTTGAATGTCTGCAAAGGCCCAGGGGCAGAATCCTTCCGGAAAGCCTCCTTCTTTGCTGATGAATACCTTTCCCTCTTCGAACCGGTCGCACACCCCCGCGCCGGTAAATTCAAGAGGCGGGTTTCCTTTAAACAGGTCCTTGTTGTCCAGTTTTTTAACCACCGTGATTCGTATGTCCGCCATGTCCGTCTCCTTTCAGTAAGCGCCATTATTCTCTCAGGTTTCTATAATATATTTGCATTGGATTCATTCCCAAATTATATTCCCGGACGTTTCCTTACTGGCGTCTGTTACAATCCTTTGTCCAACATATTAGAATCAGGGATAAAAACTATGAAAATGCCCGAACTTCCCGAGTATAGTCATCAGGTCAAGCCTTATACCGGCCCATCCTTTGAAGAGGTGATGGAAATGCGGAAGCGCCATGTAACGCCGGCGCTTATCACCTACTACCGGAACCCCATCATGATCGTCGAAGGCTCCATGCAGTACGTCTACGACGAAAAGGGGCGGCGGTATCTGGACGCCTTCGGCGGGATAGTCACTATCAGTGTCGGCCATTGCCATCCCTATGTCACCCAAAAAACCATGGAGCAAATGAGTCTGCTCCAGCACGCCACAACGATCTACCTTCATCCGAACATAAGCGAATACGCGCAGATGCTGGCCGGGAAAATGCCGGGGGATCTGAGTGTGTGCTACTTTGTAAATTCGGGATCGGAGGCGAACGATCTGGCCCTTTTGATGGCTCGCCTCTATACCGGAAACTACGACGTGATCGCCCTGCGCAACGCCTATCACGGGGGCGGGGCCTCGACCATGGGGCTCACGGCCCACAGTACCTGGAAATACAATTATCCCCACAGTTTCGGAATCCATCATTCCATAGCGCCCGATCCCTACCGGGGACCCTATGGACGCGATGACCCGGAGGCCGGCGCCAAATACGCCTTAGACATCAAAGACCTTATCGCCTTTTCCACGCCGGGCGCGGTGGCGGGCTTTTTTGCCGAATCGATACAGGGTGTGGGGGGAGCCGTGGTCTATCCGGACGGGTTTCTTCATGCCGCCTATGAGCATGTGCGCCGGGCAGGAGGAGTATGTATCGCGGACGAGGTCCAGACAGGGTTTGGGCGGACGGGGACCCATTACTGGGGGTTCGAGACCCAGGGGGTGATCCCCGACATCGTGACCCTGGCCAAGGGAATTGGAAACGGAGCGCCTTTGGCCGCGGTGGTGACCACCCCTGACATCGCGAGGTCTCTCACCAGCCGCATCCATTTCAATACCTTTGGCGGCAATCCGGTGGCCTGCGCCGTGGGCAAGGCCGTCCTGGAGGTGATCGATCGGGAAAATCTGCAGGAGAACTGCCTGAACATGGGAAAACGCCTCATGCAAGGGCTGAAGCGATTGATGGAACGGCATGACGTTATCGGGGACGTGCGGGGCCTCGGGCTCATGACGGGAATTGAACTGGTCATTGATCGAAAGACCAAGGCGCCCGCCAAAGAGGAGTGCGCCTTGGTCTTTGAACGAGCAAAGGATATGGGTCTTCTCATCGGCAAAGGCGGTCTGCACGGCAATGTATTGCGCATCAAGCCGCCCATGTGTGTCACCAGCGAGGATGTGGATTTTCTCATTGACGTTCTGGATGCGGCGTGTGGAGAGGTATAGTCCAACAGCGCGCATGTTAACGCCATGGAATTTTTCCTTGTTGCCGAATTGGACTTGGGAGCGCGATCCAAAATACAACGGGGGAATCCAGCCCCTCGCGGGTGGCGAAGCCACAAGAGGCTTCCAGGAGATTATGGGAGAGACGTTGAAAGCCTCTTGTCGCTGCGCGACGCAGACAACCCGACTTCGTCTAAGTTGTCTGCGTTATCCGGTTTGCGCGTGTAGCGCATAGAGAGCGACGCCGTTCGGAGTTAACGACATAGCCACATTTTCAAAAAGTTCCCTCCCACGCCCACCCTCAAATACATACCAGCGTGGGGGCAGGGCGGCCAGCGAAAGGCGCCGAATACCTATCGGCATATAATGCGGGATTTTAACGTCCTGCCGGGTGGGGAGCCAAGCTCCCTGTCATCCGATGCCCGGCAAAGCGGCTGAAACCGGAGGGGTGGTCCGGCGCACGGTTATTTGAGGGCTTCGGCCGCCCTCAGGTATTGATCGCACGCTTCAACCTTGGTTTTGTCATCGCCCGCTTTTTCAAGGCACTTCTTGTATTCGTCCACAAGTTTAAGCCGCTCCTTGTAGATTTTCTCTTGCGCGCTGTGGCTTTTTTCTTGCGCCTTGTACGCTTTTTCCTGCGGGGTCGAGCATGCCGTGAGCATCCCTATGGTCAGAAAAATGATAAAAACTCCCCTCATGACGTTCATGGTATCTCCCCATTGTTCAACTGATAAAATGAATGGTGGCGGGTCGGGCGTCTGCCGTATGATCGCCTGGCCCGGTTCATACGCTTTTTTTACCCGGCTGGGGCCAGTCCTTTTTTCGTCGAAAGCGATGTCCACCAACCGCGGCAGATTGACCTGCTCCCCCGACCGTTCTTGGCGCCTTTCGAGCCATGACGCTTCGCTTTTTGGGCTTGATTATGTTCCGGCCCTGAAAAACAGGTCTCCCATAATCTTTATTTTGGTCAAGGAAAAACAGATAAATATCATCATGAACGGTTATAGAATACAGTGATTCGGCGATGGCGATACCTTTAATCACTATAGTCGCGCAGGAATTGTTTAAGCAAGAAAAGAATTCTATTTCTAACTGTGGAGGGCTAGAGGCAAAGGTCTTGTTTTTTGACTTTTGTCTTTCCCCTTGAACAATCCAGTGATCGGGCCATGGGCGATGTCCATCATTCTTAAGGTCGAAAAACAAGACCTGAACCCGCGCCGCCCCACGCCGGTCGATCTTGTGACTTAATGATGGTGGAAATTTTTATGCAGAAAAGGTAGTAATTAGCGCGCGCATTTATAATTTTTGAAGCGCAGGCCTGTCTGCGGCAATGGCTGCTCGTGAACGATCATAAACAGCGAATGCGGAGGTGTACGGATGAACAAAACGACCACGCGTACCAGGGCTCTGGGTTCCCCGGGAAGATATATACAAGGAAGGGGGGAAATCGATAATCTGGGGGCGTATCTTGCCGGGTTGGGGGATAAGGCTCTCATTCTCATCGATCCCTTTCTGTATGACGATTTGAAGAAACGGATTGCTCAAAAAGGCGCCGCGGGCGGAAGCGAGCCCGTGTTTTATAAGTTCGACGGAGAAATTTCCTGGAACGAAGTCAACCGGGTGACCGCCGTGGCGGAGAAAGAGCGCTGCAACGTGGTCGCCGGCGTTGGCGGAGGAAAGACCATCGATACGGCCAAGGTGGTGGCGAGCAAAATGCAATGCCCCCTTGTTGTCGTGCCCACGGCCGCGTCCACCGACGCCCCGTGCAGCGCCCTGTCGGTCATCTACACCGAGGAGGGGGTTTACCAGGAAGTGGTGATACACAAACGCAACCCGGACCTGGTCCTGGTGGACAGCGAGATCGTGGCCAAGGCCCCGGTCAGACTGCTGGTGGCCGGTATGGGCGACGCCCTGGCCACCTATTTTGAAGCACGAGCCAACCAGGATTCACGCGAGCCCAATTATGTCGGCAGCGGTTATCGAATGACCCTGGCGGGCATGGCCCTGGCGGAACTCTGTTACGACGTGCTGCTGGAACAGGCCGTGAAGGCCAAAGCCGCCGTGGAACGGGGCGCGTGCACGGATGCGGTGGAGGACATTATCGAGGCCAACACGCTGTTGAGCGGTCTGGGTTTTGAAAACTGCGGATGCGCGGCGGCTCACGGAATCCATGACGGACTGACCGCGCTGGAAGAAACCCATCACCTGTTCCACGGGGAAAAGGTGGCCTTTGGGACCATCTGCCAGCTGGTCATGGAAAACCGGCCCATGGAGGAAATCGACGAGGTCATTGAGTTCTGCCGGAGCGTGGGGCTTCCCACCACCCTGAAAGACCTGGGGATCGCGGAGGTTTCCAAGGAGGATTTGATGAAAGTGGCCGAATTGGCCATCGCGCCGGGCTCCACCATGCACGGCGAACCCTTTGAGGTGACCCCGGAGATGGTGTATGAGGCCATGGTGACCGCCGACGAACTGGCCAGGCTCTACGATGACGGGATCTGAGACTGCGCGCGAAAAGCCTTATCCGGGAGGAAACTTTTTTCAAATGTGGTTATTTCGTTGACTCCGAAAAGGGGTAAATGGTCTCTTTCTCCCTCTGGGAGAAGGCCGGGATGAAAGTTTATAAGTAACGCGGGGGATTCACATCCCCCGCGCCGCTAAATTTCCAAAAGGGTCCCCCCATTTTCATTAAAAGGTTTTACCGGCGCTCAGGTCCGCTTCCACTTCGTAGTCGTAGCCTTCAGGTCCGGGTTTGATGACAAAACCCAATTTGCGGGCCAGGGCGAGCATGTTGGTATTGCCGGCCAGGACATAGCCGAAAAGCAGTTGGATACCGCGTTCCCTGGCGATGGAGACACAGCTTTCAAGCATCTTTGCGCCGATGCCTTTTCCCTGCCAGCGGTCGGCCACGGTGATGGCGGCTTCGGCCTTGTCCGTGCCCGGTATCCGTTCCATTCTGCACACGCCCACCATGGTTTCGGTTTCGGCCTGTTTATCCAGGGCCACCAGCGTGGCGTCCCGGTCGTAATCGATCTGGGTAAGCCGGGCCAGCGTCTTATGGGGAAGCTCCTTGATGGCGCTGAAAAAGCGGTAATATCTGCTTTCGGCCGACAAAGAATGAAAGTAGAAGTCGGACAGGAGCGGCTCATCTTCCGGTCTTATGGGCCGCAAAAAAATTTCCAGCCCCGATTTGGTGAGGCAGGTTTTTTCATAGCGATCGGGGTAGGGACTGATGGCCATGTGCAGCGGAGCCGGGACCGCGTTTTTCCTGACAACGACTCTGGCGTCAACCGCGAGCGCGCTGTCGCCCTGCACGATTACCGGATTCATATCCAGTTCGGCGATCTGCGGAAAGTCCGTAACCAGCTGGGACAGGCAAATCAAAATTTCTTCGAGCAACTCCATGTTTGCGGGAGGGCGGCCGCGGAAGCCTTTCAGCAACCGGTATATCCTGGTGTCTTCCATAAGCCTGTGGGCGAGCAGGCGGTTCAAGGGGGGGAGTCCGATGGCTCTGTCCTGCAGCGCTTCGGTCATGAACCCGCCCATGCCGAACACGATCACCGGTCCGAAGTCCGCGTCCGTTTTGCCGCCGATGATCAATTCATAATCCCGTTGGACGATCATGGGCTGGATGGTAACGCCCAAGAGCGCGGCGTCCGGATTATAGTTGCGGGCGTTCTCCAGAATCCGGTCGTAGGCCGATTCCACGTCGCTTGCGTTGCGGAGGTTCAACTGCACACAGTCCGCGTCGGATTTATGCGTTATGTCGCGCGAATGAATCTTCATGGCCACGGGATAACCCATGTCATCGGCCAGCCGGACGGCGTGTTCCCCGGATACGGCCACTTCGGTTCTGTTCACGGGTATGCCGTACGCCTTGAGAAGCTCCTTTGATTCCACCTCGGTCAAAAGGGTGTTCCCCTGGTTCAGGGCCGCCTCGATAAGGCCGCGCGCCCCCGGCTGATCAAATACGATTTGCGGGCGCCTGCGGGGCGTTTCCTGGAGCAGCTCCACGTTCCGCGTATAGTCGTACATGCTTACGAACGCGTCGATGGCCCGTTCGGGCGTCTCATAGGTGGGGATGCCCGCATTGTTAAAGATTTCGCGCCCCTTTTGCGCTCCCCACCCCCCAAGCCACACCGTAAAGACCGGGTAGGGTATTTTCAGCAGCATGTCCGCCAGGGCTTCGGCCACGGAAACGGGATCGCACACGGCCTGGGGAGAAAAGATCACGATCAGCCCGTTGATCTCCGGGGCCTCCAGACAGGCGTTGACCACCTGTTGATACCGTTCGGGGGTGGCGTCGCCCAGAATATCGATGGGGTTTCCATGACTCCAGTAAGCGGGAAGGAATTGGTCCAGCTTTTTTACGAGGGATTCGCTCAATGTCGCGGGTTGAAGGCCATGCACGGCCAAGGCGTCGGCGGCCATGACTCCGGGGCCTCCGGCGTTGGTGACTATGGCCAGGTTGGAGCCCTGGGGCAGGGTCTGCTTGGCCATAAGCTCCGCGCAGTCAAACAGTTCCTCGATGGTTCTGACCCGCAGGATGCCGGCCCGCTTGAACGCGGCGTCATACACGGCGTCCTCGCCGGCCAGGGAACCGGTGTGGGAAACGGCGGCTTGAGCCCCGGCCTGGCTGCGTCCGGCCTTCAGGGCCACAATGGGCTTGACGCGGGACACGGCCCGCGCCGCGCTCATGAACTTGCGGAAATGAGTAAGGCCTTCTATGTAGAGCACAATGCTTTTGACTTCGGGCTCGTTGCCCAGATAGTCGATCAGGTCGCCGAAATCCACGTCCACCATGGAGCCCACGCTCACAAAATGGCTGAAGCCGATCCGTTCCTGCAGGGACAGGTCGAGGATTCCGCTGCACAGGGCCCCGCTTTGGGAGACAAAGGCCATGTTGCCGGGAAGGGCCATCTGGCTGGCGAAGGTGGCGTTCAGCCTGCTTCCGGCGCAGATGATCCCCACGCAGTTGGGCCCGATGGCGCGGAGCCCCTCTTTTTGGCATACCGCGCTTATCCGGGCTTCGATCTCCTTGCCCCGGTCTCCAACCTCCCTGCCTCCGGCCGATAGTATGACCGCCCCGCCCACGCGCGCCTTGGCGCAGTCCGCGACGATTGCGGGGATCGTGGCGATGGGCGTGGCGATGACCGCCAGATCCACATGCTCCGGCGCCTGCAGGATAGAGGGATACGCCCGGAACGACCGGATGGATTCGTATTTCGGATTGATCGGATAAAGCGCGCCCTTAAAACCGCCGCGGGCCAGATTGTCGATCAATATGTTCCCTATGGACCCCGGGGTCGCGCTGGCTCCAATCACGGCTATTGACGCGGGATGAAATATTTTGTCCAGGTTATAGATAGTCATGATCGATATTCACGCTCACTGCGCGCTCCGGCGGTTCCGTTGAAGCTCGCCGAAGCGCGCTTGTTCCGATCGATTCACTGTTCCGGCCGGCCTGCGCCTAGGCGGTCTTGTAGAGTTCCCGCGTATTGTAGCGGTGATCGATTACGTAGCGCAGTTCGGCGGTTTTCCGCAGTTGCTCGGTGAGTTGAGGCAGCCGGTCGCGTTCAAGGTTATACGCGCGTATGTAGATGTCCCGGTACCCCTGCGGAACCTGATCGTACGAACTGAGGATGCTTACCATGCGCCCGCCGTGCGCGCGTATGATGTCCGTAACTTCCTTGATGGAACCGGGATAGTCCTGCACGCGCAGGGCAAAGGCCACGCCGCGCTTATTCAGTCCGGTCAGGGAAAGGATCACCTTGAAGATGTCGTTCTTGGTTATGATTCCGGTAAGCGTCCCATTGGGGCCGATAACGGGCAGCCCCGAGATGTTATGCTCCATGAGGATTTCAGCGGCTTCTTCGATGGTGTAATTGTAGGGGACGGTAAAGGGCTCTTTGGTCATTACGTCCCGCACCTTGATTTGATTTATCAGGTAGAGCAATTCGTGAATTTCCAGCGTGGTGGCGTCCGAAGCCGAGGCCCGTTTGATATCCCTGTCCGTCACGATTCCCACCAGTTTATCGTTGTCCATAACGGGCAGGATATTCAGTTTGTGTTCCTTCATAAGCTTGATCGCGCGTCCAAGCGATTCATTAACATCAACCGTTATAACCCGACTGGTCATCCATTTTTGCACCAACATGACACATGCTCCTACTCTTCCCCATGGGGGAGGTAAAAGGGCGCCCCAAAAGCGCGATAACATCGCCTGAACCGGTACGCAAAACAGTAACGCCTGTAGCGTTGTATACGGAACAAGGGCAAGAAGGGCGCCATGTCAAACGGCTGCGCTATGCGCGTAACCTATTGATGCGATTATATTATAAAGGAGAGCGGTCGTTCGGGAAGAGTACCTGGGGAGCCGGCGGCGCCAGCTTTTTTTACAGATTGAAAAGACTGAAATGGAGCGGGGCCTCCTTCCGGCTTTCCAATCCCATACGGCGCGAAAGGTTATTCGGACAGGCTTTCCTCCACCTTGAGGACGTAGAGGTCCTTGCCGCCCGCGCCAAAAGAAGTGGTTGAACCCGCGATCACCCATCCGCCGTCGCTGGACCGCGCCATGGGGCCGCTCACATCGTCGCCGTCCCCGCCATGGACGATCTCCCAGAGGGCCTCCCCGGCGGCGTCGGTCCTGACCAGGTACACGTCATGCGGCTGGGCCTCATTGGCCTGCGTGTCCCCCGCCAGCAGGTATCCGCCGTCATCGGTCTGTTGCAGGGAAGAACCCTGGGCTTCGCCGCTTCCGGCGAACCGGCTTTCCATGGCCAGATTTCCGATCTGGTCAAAGACGCTCAAAATCATCCGATACGGCGGGGTTGATAAAGGCTGCTGGGCCCCGACGGCGCCGTAACCGCCGTCCGCGGTCCAGATTACCGATTTCGCGCCCGTGCTGTATCCGGCAAACGTAATCCCCGGCAGGCGGTCGCCCTGCGGATCGAACTTGGCGATACCCATGTACGACCAATAGAACTTTATAACATTGGAGCCAAAGACCGCGACATCATACGCTCCGTCCGGGAAGTGGCGCCCCGCGACGACGGATTCGCTGATCAAGGAGGTTTGCGACACATACTCGGACAACACGGTGCCTTCCCGGTCCACGGTCAGGACGTAAAGATCTTCGAAATAATCGCTTTCTTGCGTCGAGCCGATGGTGTTACCGGCGACCGTGTAACCGCCGGCGTCATTCTGAAACACAAAACGTCCGGAATTGGTTTGACCCGGCCCGTAGGTACGCTCCCATACCAGGGAACCATCGGCGTCTGTTTTGACGAGCAATACCGAAGAGAAGGTTCCAACTCCCACCTGAGTTACCAACCCCGTTGTTCCGGTCGCTATGTAGCCGCCATCGGCGGTTTGAGCGACATAGTAGCCAACGGCGGAAGTCTCCCCGAACGTCCTTTCCCAGACCACCGCTCCCCCGGCGTCGAGCTTCACCAGGTACAGGTAGGAATCGCCCGTCCCGGACGAGGTGGTCGAACCCACCACGATATACCCGCCGTCGGCGGTGGCCTGAATCGAGCGCGGCTCCTCGTCGCCCGCGCCGCCGATGGTCTTTTCCCACGCCACGCTCCCGGTGAGGGTGGGAGGGGGAGTGGGCGAGCCTCCGTCATCGTCCCCACACCCATAAAAAGCGCCCATAACTGCAAGCAGTCCCATAAGAGCCATCAGCGATCTCATACCACCCTCCTGCGGACGGGAAACCATGGTTAAACAGTGTTCGGGTATCAGGTCAGGAAAGCGCGGAACGTCGGGGGGCTTATGGCGGGGATAGGTCGAAGCTTAGGGCGCATACCGCGCCCGGCCGTTTCCGAACCGGTATCGTTCCCTTGAGCCGCCGCTCCGCACGCCTGGGCGTCGACCGGAGCCCCGGCGATTTAGGGTCATGGATAGGGGCGCCGTCCGGCATGCCGGTTCCGTTGCCGCTCACGGCTGCCGCATTCGCGCGCGCGTATCGCGTTTTCATACGGCTTTCCCGACATGGGCAAGCGGCGCCGGGCGTTCGTATGATTCCCGGAGGCCCACAGGTTTCAACACGATCAAGTCAAAGGCGGTATCGAGCGCATCCTGCATAAATTCAATATCCTGGGCGTCCGTTACCATCCCGACCAACGTGCGCGGAGCGTCCGCTTTTATGCTCCAGGGGAGCGACCATCCGCACATATCGGACATGGAGAAATCAACGAGAACCAGAGCGTATCGGCCCTTTGAAACGGCCGTGAGCGCGTCCTTCCCGCTATGAGCCATCTCGATTTCATCCGCCCCTATGTTGAGCATGTCCGCAATAAGATCGCAAAACGCGCCATCATTATCGGCGACCAACAGGACGCGCGCCTTAGTCTCGGACGCCTTTGCGCTTAAGCGTAATGGAATCAAGCCCTTGAGCCCTCCGGTAATCAGTGAGGAAACGTCAGCCCGCCATTCTACACGTCTTTCCCGGCGTCCGCCCGGAGCGTATGGGACGCCGGAGCGGGAACGGCGCCTTGCTTTTTGCGCTGCACCTCAACGACTTCTATCTCGCACTCGGGAAAAAAGGCGTTGAGATAGGCGAGAAATCTTTTGTCGCTTTGAAAAGGGCTGGGGATATACACTATCTTTCTCATCACGGATTTCCTCAAACGTTCTCGTGAACTCGATTGCGGCGGCGTCATCCCCGAAAGCCTTAGGCGGACGTAAAGAGCGTTTAAAACGTTTCCGCCCCCATTACGCCGACGCCGCCACGATACAGGAAAATTTTGCAAATTAAAACATACTATAAAAATTTTTATATTTGCAATAAGGATTATATGTCGCGCGTCTGGCCAAGCCTGCTCTCAAGGTATTCCTCCACAGCGTCCTGAAAGATCCGGCTCATGGTCGCGTTGCTTTTTTTTCGGTAGTCTTCCAACCATTGCAGCACGTTAAAAGGCACGCTGGCCCCGACTACTATCCATTCCTGTTTCACGACACGCTTCCTTTATGGTTGTTCGAACGTTAGCGCCACAGCGCCGTTCCAGGCGCCGTCAGGAGTTTTGCCGAACGCTGGGGCGACGTTTATTCAGGTCCGCTTCATTTCCGCTTTGGTTCAAGATTCCTTCACTTTGATCTCAATGGCCTTCTTTTTGGCCTCTTCGGTTTTGGGCAGCGTTATCTTCAACACGCCTTTTTCAAAGGTCGCTTCTATCTTGTCGCTTTTAACGCTCACCGGCAGCCGGAACGATCTCTGAAAGGAGCCTTGATAGCGTTCAACGGAATGGTGGAACTCGTCGCTTTCTTCCTTCTCGGTTTTTTTCTCGCCTTTGATCATAAGGAGGTCGTCCGAGAGCGTTACCGAGAGGTCCTTTTTGTCCATTCCCGGGAGCTCAACCTTGATGATTATGTTGTCTTTGGTTTCCACCATATCCGATGTGGGCAGCCACTCCCGTTCAAAAAAACGGGACATGAAGGGCTTCTGAAAAAGGTCCCACATGTCCTCCATTTCCTTGCGGAACGGGCTCAATTCCCTGAATGATTTCCATGGCGCCAGTACCATTGAAAATTCTCCTTTTTTAAGAATGAGAAACCGCCTCTTCGGTCACGGCCGGAAAGCTCATTGAGCCGTCCGTCGATTACGGGATCATGACTTTTTGAACCTCAGCCTGTTGGAGCGGCCCGCGTCTATACAGACGCCAGCTTGCATCCTTCAGGCGCCAGCTGCCGGCCGGCCTGACCGGTGAAAACAAATTTTGCGGACCGGTCGCCGGTGGCCGGGAACGCGTTTTTAAATACGTTCCGGCCGTACTCGAATACCTGCTTCAAACCGCTGGTATGGATGAAGATCCGTGCGAACCTGTTGGAATATTTCTTAATAACGTTGATGAGCTCATGAGCCGACGAGCCGTCGAAATCCCCCACCAGGTTGATATGAAGCGTGTCACTGCTCTGGTGGATCAATATCTTGAAATGCGACGCCATTATGCGCTTCCTTTATTTCCGGTTTTATCCATGTCTAGTCGCTCAGCGTGAGACAGTCATCCCTGAAACAGCACGCTTCCTGGTCGCAATATGAGCCAGCCCTTCCGTAGCAGTCGGAGAATCCCTCGGCCCGCTGGATCATCCGTATCAGGTCATCCTTTTTGGGACGATTGGCTTTTATCCCCAAGGCCTTGGCTTTCTTCCGCACTTCGTTCATTTTCATGGAGCTTCCTTTCCGTTTGTCCGCCGCGCGGCATGCGGTAACCCAAATCAGGAAAAGGGCTTGCGGCTGAATCCATGGACTCCGGCCCGCAGTTCCTTTGAGGCTTTGTTTTTATTACCGCCCGGCGTCCGTCCCCCGCCGGAATCCCGATCCCGAGAAGGGTTTTATGCGCTCGATGGCCGGGGCGTTGGCCGGAAGCGCTTGTTTCAGCAACGAGTCCTGGGTGTGGTCCAGAACGCTTTTTAGCTCTTCCATGAGAAAAGGCTTGGTCAGATAGCAACAGATTCCCAGCGTCCGTATCTCCTTTTCCAGTTGTTCGGTGTTGTACACGGTCGCCGCGACTATTCTTGTTTCGGGACGCATGTTCTTGATCTGAGGTATGAGTACCTGGCCTGAGATGTCCTGCATAAGGACGTCGAGCATAACGAGATCAAAGGGTATCCGCTTGGCCCTCATTATGGCCTCCCGCCCCGTCAAAGCGATTTCGACCCGGTGTCCCCAATCCCGTATATTGTCCACAACATCAGCGGGGAACAAAATGTCATCGCCTGCAATGAGAATAAACATACTCGCCTGTACCGATTACTGTTTGAGTGAAGGCCACTTTTATCTCAGAATAAGGCAAGGAAGGCGCCAGAACGGGCGAGTGGAGCTAAGTAGTTTGATTTAAAGGAAATTACGATAAGGAATGAAAAAGGGCATACCGCATTTTGGTGATATCGATCGGGCAAAATTGCCCGTTTCGCATATTGAAACTCTACCGGGGCGCGGATAGACTAAGGTTGAACAGGTCGGGCGATTGTGCCCGAAAAACAGTCAGGAAAGCCCTAACTTCTTCATCTTCAAATAGAGCGTCTTGGGGTCGACGCCAAGCTTTTCCGCGGCCTCCCCCTTGCGCCAGCGACTCCGTTCCAGTGTGTCACGGATGAAACGTTTTTCAAACGTGTCCATGGCCTTGCGAAGGTCCATGGGGTTTTCCCGCAGCTCCCTGGTCGTCCTGTCCATCAAAGCCCCAACGTCTCCGGCGATGTCCAGAAAATCCAGGGCGCCCGTGGCCAGAAACCGCTGAAGAGCGCTTTGCAACTCCCGCACATTGCCCGGCCAATTATAATTGGATAAAGCGTCGACCATAGCCGCCGAAACGGACGGCTTCGTTCCTTGTGTGGCGTACAGATTCAGAAAATGTTCGATCAGAAGGGGGATGTCCTCCTTCCGCTCCCGCAAAGGGGGAATGCTGAGGAGAAGGACGGAGAGACGGTAGTAAAAATCGTCCCGCATGAGCCCCTTGGACACCATTCCCCGCAGGTTTTTATTGGTGGCCGCGATAATCCGGATGTTCGCCTTTTGCGGTCTGGTGTCGCCCACCGGAGTATACTCGCCGGTTTCAGTGGCCCGGAGCAGTTTTACCTGCATGGCCAGCCCTATTTCCCCCACTTCGTCCAGAAAGAGCGTTCCTCCGTCCGCGCTGCTCAAATACCCGTGCTTATCCCGGTGCGCCCCGGTGAAGGCCCCTTTGCGGTGCCCGAAAAACTCGCTTTCAATAAGGGTTTCCGGTATGGCGCCGCAATTGACGGGCACGAACGTTTTATCCCCCCGCCTGCTCAGGTCGTGAATGGCTCTGGCCACCAGTTCCTTACCCGTGCCCGATTCGCCCAGGATCACCACGTTGGCCGCGCTCTCGGCGGCCTTCATGATCTGTTCGTAGACCTGCTGCATGACTTCGCTTTTTCCGATAATGTTTCTGAACCGGTAACGCTCCCTGACCGAGGACCTGAGCTTTCCGTATTCGCTTTTCAGCCGTTCCGCTTCCTCCTGGATCTCCATCTGCCGCAGCGCGCTCTCGGTCACATCCCGCATGGTGATCAGGGTGGCGGGTTTGTTGCGGTAGTTTACCGCGCTCCGCAGGAAATCCACCCACAACTCCTTGCCGGCCTTTGTTTCGCTCTTGGCTCGAAACGACTCTTCCCCCGCCTGCTTGTAGTCGATGGAATACAGGAAGCGCAGAAATTCGGATCTGAATCCCCCGGAGACCAGTTCGATGGGATTTCTTCCCATCAGATCGCCGGGTTCCCGATAGCCCAGCATCCGCAGGAGAAATTTGTTTGCAAAAATCAGCGCGCCGCCCTGAATAACCGCAATGCCCTCCTTTACGTTTTCCACCAGCGCGCGGGCGCGCTCCTCGCTCTCCCTCAATTCCCGCTGGGCCATTTTCCGATCGGTGATGTCCTGAATGTGCACGAGGTAGCCGGTCAAGGCGCCCCGGTCCCTTACGCCCAGCGGGGCTATGAGCGCGTCGAGCAGGATAACTCCCGATTTGCTCGTTTCATACAGATTCAGGCTTTTGACCTTTTCGAAATCAAAGGCTATTTCACCTTTGGCCTCCTCGCCTTTCCGCAGCCGTTCCTTCAAGTCCTCCGGCAGATTGGGATCGTCAAAGAGATTCAACCCCTTGATCTGATCGACGCCCGGAATTCCGAACATGTCCAGGGCGGCCCTGTTGGCGTCGATCAATATGCCGTCGGGCGAATAGAGCGCTTTTCCGATGAGAGACTCGTGAAAAGCCGCCCTGAACTTGCTTTCACTGTCCCGCAACGCTTCTTCGGCCTGTTTGCGGGCGGTGATGTCGCGGTGCACGCCGCGATACCCGATGGGCCGGCCCGCGTTGCCGAAGAACGGGACGCCCCTGGTTTCCACGATCACTTCGTGTCCGTCCTTATGGGTCAGGCGGTGCTCCAGGTTGGAAACCGGCTCCGCTTTCCCCACGATCCTCCGAACGCTTTCAACGAGCTCCTTTTTTCCTTCCGGGGCCACAAATTCATGAAAATAGCGCTGAAGTATCTCCTCGGGCTCATAGCCCAGGATGTCCCGGACCATGGGATTGGAATAGATGAATCTGCCCTCCATATCCACCTCCCAGATCCAATCGGAAGTCTTTTCGGCCAGGTCCTGGAAACGCCGTTCGGATTTAACCAGGGACTCCTTGAGGTTCTTTTCGCGCAGGACCTTCTCGATAACCGAGGGGAGCAGGGTGAAGAAATCGGTGGACTTTACCAGATAATCCCAGGCCCCCAGCTTCATGGCCTGAACCGCGACCCGTTCGTTACCCTGACCGGTGATCACGATGACCGGCGCGTCTCTCCTTTCCCGGCGCAGGATCTCCAGAAGCTCGAGGCCGGTCATGCCGGGTATGACGTAATCGGTTATGAAGATGTGGGGATTAACGTCATTCATGCGCGCCAGGCAATCCCGGGCGTCACGGAAATGGTGAACGGCGATATGCGGCATATGGCTGGTAATGGCGCGCCGCATGAGGCTGAAATGGGCTTCTTCGTCCTCGATAATCGCTATGGCTATTTTTTCTTCCGCCGCCATCCCTTGTCTCCGCGCCGGCGCCGCGGTTATTGCTCGGCGCCCGGCGGTTCGTTGACCTTCATCCAGTAGAAATCCAGCTGCCTCACCTTTTCTTCAAACTCCTTGAACCCCACGGGCTTGGTCAGGTAGCTGTTGGCGTAAAATTGGTACGACCTGGCGATATCCTCTTCTCGTTTGGAGGTGGTCAGCATGATGACCGGTATGGTCTTCAGGCGGGGGTCCTCCTTGATCCGTTTCAAGACCTCGACGCCGTCCATGCCGGGCAGCTTGATATCCAGGAGGATCAATCCGGGAAGCGGATATTTTGCGGCTTCCGCGTACTTCCCCTTGTGGTACAGGTAGTCCAGGGCCTGTTCACCGTCTCCGACCACATCCACCCGGCCGGCGTTGCCCGTTTTCCGTATGGCCCGTTCCGTCAGGACCGCGTGCGCTTCTTCGTCCTCCACAATTAAGATGTTCGATGGTTCATGCGCCATGATCGTCAGCTCCCTTGCGGTCATTTCCCGCCAGCGTGAAGAAAAAGGTCGCGCCTTTTCCTGGTTCCGATTCCGCCCGGATCGTTCCTCCGTGATTCTCGACGATTCGTTTCACAATGGCCAGCCCGACACCCGTTCCTTCCGCGATTCGTTTGGCGGCCGGCAGCCTTTGAAAGACCTGAAAGATCTTCTCGAAATACTCCGGTTCGATTCCTATGCCGTTGTCGCGGATAAAGAACTCGTCACGGCCGTTTGTTTTGTGCGTTCCTATGTCGATACGGGGAGCCGGGTTGTCCTCTCCCAGATATTTCATGGAGTTTGACAGCATATTTTCCAGGGCCTGGCGGACCCGCTTTCTTTCACCGTAGACCAGGGGCAGGTCCTTCTGGACGTTCACCGCGATGGACCGCGCCTTGATTTCGGGTCCGAGCGCCATCAAGATTTCATCCACGAGTTCGCCCAGGGGGAACTCGCTTTTGGTTTCCTTCAGCCGCCCCGCGCGGGACAATTCCAGCAAGTCGCTGATGAGCGCTTCCATTTTCCGCGCCGCGTCGCTCATATAGGCGAGGTACTGATCCCCCTGTCCCTTCAGGAGGTCCGGGTAGTCCTCCCGGATCGCGCCGATAAACCCTTCGATGGTCACAATGGGAGTCTTGAGGTCGTGGGACACCGTGTAGACAAAGGTTTCAAGTTCGGAATTCTTTTCTTCCAGTTCGGCCAGCAGGGCGCTCAGTTTCTCTTCGTTCCATCGCAGGGCCTGTTCCACTTTTTTCCTTTCGGCCACTTCGCGCAGAGCCTGATCCCTGGCCGCCCGGTACAGCCGCATGCGATGAAAAAGAAAGGAGGTCAGGAACGCCAGGGCCGCTGAAATGGCGAGGCCGAAAATAAGCAGGGGAAGATCGCGGTAACCCGCGGTCGCGGAGCGGCTGCTTCGGGGTTCAAGGTCCAGGCGCCAGGACTTTCCGGCGAATTGAATGGTTTGAAACACCGATGGCCCGGCGTCCTGCTTTTTCCGGTCTTGATTTTCATTGCTGAAAATCAGCCGGTCGGTTTCGAATATGCTGACCCGGAAATCGCGTATAAACTCCGCGGTCAGTGACGTTTCCACGATCCGCCGGATCTGAAAGACGCCGTCGAGATACCCCTGTACCTTGTTGTCATAGACCAGGGGCCAAAAGGCGCTGAAGCCCATACCGGCGTCGCCTAACGCGACGCAGGGGGTCATACCAAAGGCGAGCCGCCGCCGGACGGCGTCGAACGTTTCCCGTACAGCCTGGTCGCCGGAGTCCTCCACGCTTCGATTGAAAGCCGGTTTGTCCTTTTGTTCCGGGAATACCCAGCGTACCACGCCCTCCGGGTCGATCCAGTTGATGGACCAGAAACCGGGAAAATGAGTGTACAGATTTTGGGCGAAATCCAGGAACCGCTTTTCGCTGAAATCGGGGGGGGTCCGTTCAACCCATCTGTCCGCAAGAAATTTCAAGGAAGACAAACGGGCGTTCATCAGACCTTCTATGCGTAAGCAAGCCTGACGAGCCGAGGTTTCCGTATGGCGGAGAATGAGCTCCCGCTCATGATTTAACTGAATATTCCAGAGCGCCAGCGCGATACCGCCAAAAAGAAGAAAAATGATAAAAGGAATGAGCTTTTTTGAATCAAAAAGCGTCATTTGCGTACCTGTATGTAGATATTCGGCTTAGGATATGAGGTTACTTTAAATTAGGATGGTTTTCAATCTTTTAAACCCGGCGCCCTGTCCGATTTATCGAGCATACGCGGACGTCCCGCCGAACATGGAGAAACATAAAACGGTATGGCGAACTCTTTTCAGCGGTTAACGCCGCGATTCCGCCGCACTCTCCGTTTCCAGTAGAAATGATACGACCAGACGCCGATCCCCACCAAAGCCACGCCGAGGATAAGCCATTTTTCGAAATGTTTGATATGCCCTATAACAAGTTCAGCCGCTTGCCCGAAATAGTAACCTCCGCATCCCACCGCGGCCGCCCAGATGGCCGCGCCGATCACGTTCAAAACAACATATTGCCAGAGTGGAACGCCGCTCATGCCGATCACGAAGGGCGCCACGGTCCTGAGACCGTAAAAAAAGCGAAAGGACAGAATCATGAGGATTTGA
>ENA-OSEO01000238-OSEO01000238.1-sediment-metagenome-genome-assembly--contig:-NODE-238-length-155163-cov-15.504946_pt1 | contig 155163 bp, 133 predicted proteins | sample MGYA00237883_ERZ534232 | MGnify/ENA metagenome assembly ERZ534232
TCGATTGTCGTGGCATGTGCATCCCTTACCGCACATCCAGAAAGTAGTCAACTTATATTTTAATGTACGTCCCCTATTATTCATAAAATCTGTGGATATTGTGAATTTTCTTTCCCTACCTTGTCCATAGGAATTAGGCATAGTATTCTTGGCGCAAGTTGCGGGGTTAGAGCTGTGCATTTCAGTAACAAGGAGGGAGATAGTGAAGAAGATCAGCCCGATTCTTGTGTCCCTGATTGGTGTCGCACTGTTTCTCATGGCGGGACTCTGGTTCCTGACCAAGAGCAACGCCGAATCGTTCCTGGTGGGAAAGGTCAACGGCGAGGGAATCTCCCGAAAAGAGTTCGCGGCAAGGGTTGATAGAGTCATGAAATCCTATGGCAACCCGAAGGGACTTCTCCAAGGGCAACAGGGAGATGAAGCCTTTGGCCGGATCAGGGACGAGGTGCTCGAAGAGATGATCGTTGAAAAATTCCTGCTTCAGGGCGCAAAGAAGGCGGGCTTTGTCACGGCGCCGGAGGATGAAGTCGTGAGGCAGGTCGAAGAGATCAAGAAGATGAGCGGCCTCTCTGAGCCTGAGCTGGAAAACCGGCTGGGCTTAAAGCTGCCCGATCTGAAATCGGAGATTTCGGATCGTTGGGCCATTTCACAGTACATCGAAAAGGACGTTCTAAAGGACAACCCTGAAGATCGCGAGCTCTTTCTCCAGAAATGGCTCGCCGATTCAATGCAGAAGGCCAAAATTGAGAAGTTTGAAAACCGGATTCAAACAGCCAGGTCCTCCTGTTGCGCGCCCGGCGGCAGCTGCGGCACGGGGAAGTCCCCAGGCGCCGAATTGGACGTGGAGAAGGATGCCAGGGAAAAGGGTCTCGAGTATTACGAGAAGAAGACCGGGAAGAACGGTGCAGAAGCGCGGGTGACCGACTACGGGTGCCACATGCAGGTAGATATTGTGGAAAACGGGGAAGTCGTTCTGTCGCTCTCGTATATTCAGGGAGTCGTCCAGGAAAGTTAGCAGGCAGCATCCCCCATCACCTGGACGTGGATCTTTCTGTTCCTTGGACGGTTGTCATGGTCGATGACCACGATCTGCTGCCAGGTGCCGAGCAGCAGTTTACCATCCACCACAGGCACGCTCATGCCCGGTCCCATGAGGGTCGCTCGCAGGTGTGAAAAGCCGTTGTCATCCCCCCATGTCTGGGAATGGCGACTCGGCTGAGAGCTCGGGATGAGTCTCTCCATTTCGTCTCTCAGATCTTCCACCAGCGCAGGTTCGTACTCTATGGTGGAAACAGAGGCAGTGGACCCGATTACGAATATGTGCGCCAGTCCCTGCCCGATCCCCGACCGGGATACGATGCTCTCCACCTCTTGGGTAATATCCTTCACGTCGGAGAATCCCTTGGTTTTGAGGGAAAAACCTTTTCCGAAAACCATCTGCCATGCCTCCCTAAGATAAAGAATGTCTCTCGCCCGCTTGCCCCGCAATCGGCGGGGCTGCGCTAGAGATCTCAGAGTCACAGAGAGAAGATTTGTTGTCCTGTTTTTTGGATCAAAAAACAGGACAAGGTTCAGCTCCTTCGGAGCAGGCAAACGCTGCCTGCCAACACCTACTCTGTGGCTCTGCGGGCTCTGTGAGAAATGATCCTGTTATTCCCACAATACCGGATTTTTCTCTTCATCCGGAAGCGTATTTTCGACGTACACCTTTCCTGCGCCGAATCTGCTATACTGCGCACAGGGAAGGGATTTTTCCGGCCCTTGTGAGGCAGGCGCTTGATTCGGGAGCGTTTTTGCGATAGTGAATAGATCGTCCTTGTCGAAACCCCCCTCTCAAGTCTCTTCAGGGAACCGATAAGAGTCCGGCAAAAGGCTCGATCTGCAGCTCAGGAGCGTTTTTTTGATGAACTGGAAGGAAAGAATTTATTGCGGTGAACTGCGTCCGACCCATGCGGGACAGGATGTCCTGCTCATGGGGTGGGTGGACGCCATCCGGGACCATGGGAATCTGCTCTTCATCCACATGCGGGATGTGCGCGGAACAGTCCAGGTGGTGTTCGACCCCACATTCAGCTCCAGGAGCTACACTCTGGCCGCATCGCTCAGGGAAGAGTACGTCATTCAGGTAAAAGGAAGGGTTTCGGTCCGGGCCGCCGGGACCGAAAACCCAAACCTGTCGACCGGAGAGGTGGAGGTATTTGCCGGGGGCCTGGAGATCCTCTCCGAGTCCCGGACCCTCCCTTTTCCCATTTCCGAAAAGGCCATGGTGTTCGGGGAAGAGCTGAAATCCAATCCGGCCAATGTGGATGAGGACCTGCGGCTCCGATACCGGTACCTCGATCTCCGGCGGCCTTCCATGCAGGAATGCTTCCAGAAGAGATACCGGATCGTAAGGACGATCCGCGATTACCTCCACACCTTGAACTTCATCGAGGTGGAGACGCCATTTCTCACCAAGAGCACCCCCGAAGGGGCAAGGGATTACCTCGTGCCGAGCAGGGTTCACCACGGAAGGTTTTACGCCCTTCCGCAATCCCCGCAGCTCTTCAAGCAGCTCATCATGATGGCGGGCATGGACCGCTATTTCCAGATCGTGAAGTGCTTCCGGGATGAGGACCTTCGGCCCAACCGGCAGCCGGAGTTCACGCAGCTCGATATGGAGGCATCCTTCATCGATGAGGAGTTCATCTACGAGATCGTGGAGGACCTGACCGTTCGCATTTTCCAGGTCGGCGGAATACAGTTGCCGCGCCCGTTCCCCCGCATGACCTATCAGGAGGCCATGGAGCGGTACGGGAACGACAAACCGGATCTCAGGTTCGACATGGCCTTCGAGGAGCTTACAGATCTCGTTCAGGATACGGGGTACACCATTTTCAGGCAGATCCTCGGGCAGGGAGGAATTGTGAAGGGCTTCTGCGTGAGAGGCAGGGCCGATGCGCTCAGCAAGAACGTGCTCCAGAACGAGTATGCCTTGAAGATCGCGCCGGAAATGGGCGCCAAGGGCATGACCTGGATGAAGGTGGTGGACGGGAAGCTTCAGTCCAACATCGCCCAGTTCTTCCGCCCGTCCGAACTGGAAGGGATCAGGAGCCGATTCAATGCCGGCGAGGGGGACGTGCTGGTGATGATCGCCGACACCTCGCGCGACCTGGTCAACAAGGTCCTCTCACAACTGAGGCTGCACATGGCCGAAAGACTGGGACTCATCCCGGCGGACAAGTACACCCCCCTCTGGGTCACGGATTTCCCCCTGTTCGAGAAAAAGGAAGACGGGATAGGCTCCCAGCACCATCCCTTTACCATGCCCGACCGCACCGACTTCGATCCCAAAAACCTGGAAGAACTGCTGAGCCTCAAATCAAGGGCCTACGATCTTGTCATGAACGGCGAGGAACTGGGGGGCGGGTCCATCCGGATCCACAGGATGGACATCCAGCAGAAGATATTCGAATCTCTCGGCATGGGTCCTGAGGAGTTGGAGAGCAAGTTCGGATTTTTCCTGAGGGCGCTCGAATACGGGGCGCCCCCTCACGGCGGGCTGGCCCTCGGGCTCGACAGGGTCATTGCCATGATCCTGAAGATGCCGTCCATCCGCGACGTGATCTCCTTTCCCAAGAACAGGAGCGCATTCTGTCCCCTTACCGAGGCCCCGTCTCTCGTCGACACGTGCCAGATGCAGGAGCTTGGGCTGGGCTCGACCCCTGAAGACAGCCGGGACGATTCCCCCGGGTCCGCCGGGGCTGCAAAAGTTCATCGACCCGTCGCCCAGAAAAGGGACAGGATTTCCATGGATGAGGTAAAGCACGTGGCAAGACTTGCCAGGCTGAAAGTCTCCAATGAAGAAGCGCGAGCCTATCAGAAGGAGCTCAATGCGGTTTTGAACCACTTTGAACTCCTCCAGTCGCTCGATACCAGAAATGTGGCCCCCATGAGCCAGGTGCTGAAGACGGCAAACGTATGGCGGGAGGATGTTCCTGCGGAGAAAGCGGATACGGAATCTCTGCTCGAATGCTCCCCGGTGAGAGAGAAGAACTTCTATAAAGTCCCGCGGATTCTGGAAGGATGACCATGGAACTCTGTGATCAAACCGCCGCCCGGCTCGCGGCCCTGCTCAGGAAGGGTGAAATCCGTTCCAGGGACATCGTTGAATCCGTTTTCAGGAGAATCGGGGAGAGGGAAGAGTCCATCCATGCATACATCTCCACAGCGTACGATGCAGCGATGAAGCAGGCCGAAAAGGCCGATTCCGCACTTCTCAAGGGAAACCCTGCGTCTGTCCTGGCCGGAATACCCACTGCGGTGAAGGACAACCTCTGCACCAGGCAGATGAGGACGACCTGCGGCTCCAGAATTCTCGAGAACTATGTCCCCCCGTACGATGCCACAGCCGTGAAGAGGATCATGGAAGGCGGCGCAGTGATGACCGGCAAGACCAACATGGATGAGTTCGGCATGGGCTCCTCCACGGAAACGAGCTTCTTCGGGCCCACCCGCAATCCCTGGAACCCGGAATTCGTCCCCGGGGGTTCGAGCGGAGGATCGGCGGCCGCCGTTGCCGCAGGAGAGGCCATTGTCGCGCTGGGTACCGACACAGGAGGATCCATCCGCCTCCCTTCGGCCTATTGCGGGGTGGTCGGCATCAAGCCGACTTATGGAAGGGTTAGCCGGTACGGTCTGATCTCCTACGCTTCATCCCTCGACCAGGTGGGCGCCATCGGGAAAAGCGTGGAGGATTGTGCCATGGTTTTGAGCCTGACCTGCGGCCATGACCCGCGGGACACCACCTCCGCTCCGGTGAAGATGGACCTCGTCCTCGAATCCCTGAGAAAGGGAATCAAAGGACTCCGGATCGGGTTGCCGGTAGAGTATTTTGTGGAAGGGTTGGATCCAAGGGTCAAGGACAAGATTCTCGGAGCCGCCTCCCTGCTCGAGCAGAACGGTGCACGCGTGAAGGAAGTCTCCCTTCCCCATGCCGGCCACGCCATCAGCGCCTATTACCTGATTGCAACAGCAGAGGCCAGCAGCAACCTGGCGAGATACGACGGTGTGAAGTACGGTTTTCGTGCCGAAGAAGTCCGCGACACGCTGCAGATGTATGAGCTTACCAGGAGCATGGGGTTCGGCCGGGAAGTGAAAAGGCGGATCATGCTCGGGACCTACGCGCTCTCCGCCGGATACTACGACGCCTATTATTTGAAGGCTCAGGAGGCGCGGGCATTAATCCGAAGGGATTTCGACAATGCCTTCGAGCAGGTGGACGGCCTCATTGCTCCGGTTTCTCCGGGCCTTCCTTTCAGACTGGGAGAAAAGATGGACGATCCGCTCCAGATGTACCTGGTGGACGTCTATACGGTTTCCGTAAACCTGGCAGGCCTTCCAGCCATGAGCATCCCGTGCGGCATGGTCGACGGGCTCCCAGCGGGTATGCAGATCATCGGCCGGCCCTTTGACGAGGAGACGGTGCTCAGGGTCGGGCATGCGTATGAGCAATTGAAGAATGGAATGATGGAATAAAGGAGTGATGGGTGAAAACAAGGAAGTTATTAACGCCAGCACTCCAATACTCCAGCATTCCAATACTCCATGAGTTTTGACTGGTATCCTCCAATGGACTACGAAGTAATCATCTGTTTCGAAACCCACGTGGAGTTCAAGACCGAGACCAAGCTCTTTTGCGATTGTGCGGTCCGGTACGATGCTCCTCCAAACAGCAGGATCTGCCCTGTCTGCACCGGACAGCCCGGCTCCCTCCCTGTGCTGAACAGGAAGGCGGTAGAACATGCGGTAAGGGCCGGGCTCGCTCTTCACTGCACCGCCAATCCCCTCTCGCGATTTGCCAGGAAGAATTATTTCTATCCGGATCTTCCCAAAGGGTACCAGATCTCGCAATACGAACGCCCGTTCTGCGAAAACGGGTACCTGGAAATACAGGGGGACGACGGCCGGCCTTATGAAGTGGGAATTAGGCGGATTCATCTCGAAGAGGATGCGGGGAAGCTGGTCCACAGCACGAGCTCGCTCGGCAGTTCCGATTTCAGCCTGGTGGATTACAACAGGGCCGGGGTTCCACTCCTCGAGATCGTGTGCGATCACGAAAGGAACCCTCTTCGCTCCATTCAGGAAGCGCGCTCCTATCTGGAAAAACTCAGGCAGACCCTCCGATACGTCGGGGTGAGTGATTGCACCATTGAAAAAGGGCAGTTCCGATGCGATGTAAATGTCTCCCTGCGGCCGAGGTCGTCCCGAACCTTCGGGCGCCGTACCGAGATCAAGAACATGACCTCGTTCCGGTTCATCGCCGATGCGCTCGAATACGAGATCAGGAGACAGTCCGAACTCCTCAGAACCGGCGAGGAGATCGCTCAGGAGACGCGGCTTTTCGACGAGCAGAGAAAGATCACGGTTCCCATGCGCAGCAAGGAGGATGCCCCTGACTACCGCTATTTCCCGGATCCGGATCTGGTCGAGGTCGAACTGGATGAGGATTTCATCGGGAAGATAAGGGACTCCCTCCCTGAGTTGCCGGATCAGAAGGTCGTTCGGCTTACTGAGGAGTACGGGATCCCCAGGGAAGACATCCTCATCCTGACAAGGGAACGGGAGATCTCGGACTTCTTTCTGGCCTGCGCTCCGCTCTGCCGGGACCGGGTGCGCTTGAGCCGCTGGATCATCAGGGATCTCTTCAAACTCCTGAACGAATCCCGCAGGTCCATTTCCGACTGTCCGCTCAGACCCGGCGATTTTGCCGAGTTGATCAACCTTCTCGAAGCCGGCAAGATCACGGACGCCATGGGAAGATCCATTCTGAAAGAAATGTTCCACAAGGAATGCGAGCTGAGCCAGCTTCTGAACAAAGAGGCAGCCGGTCCCATCAGGGATGCGGATACGCTTCTCAGGATGGTTGATGAGGTGGCGGCTCAGAACCCGGAGGCGATCGCAAAAATCTCCAGCGGGATATTGGAGCCGGTCAATTTCCTTGTCGGTCAGGTCATGAGAAAGACTCGCGGCAAGGCAGACCCCAAGAAAGTGCGGGACCTGATCCAGCAAAAACTCGGGCTTTCACACGACGGATCGTGAGCGCGATATGAAAACTAAAGCCTTGGAAGATACCGCTCTATCTCGAAGGCGCTCACATGGGTCCTATAGCGATCCCACTCGATCTTCTTGTTCTCGATGAACTTGTTAAAGATGTGGTCCCCTAGAACCTCTCTCACCAGTTTGCTCTTTTCCGTCTCCAGGATCGCCGCGTAGAGATTCCCCGGAAGGTCGGTGATGCCGTGGGCTCTTCGCTCGGCAGGGTTCATTTCAAAGATATCCTCTTCAATGGGATCCGGGAGATCCATCTTTTTCTCCACCCCGTCCATCCCGGCGCCCAGCATGACGGCAAAAGCGAGATAAGGGTTGCACGCCGGATCCGGGGATCGGAATTCGATCCTCGTAGCCATCTCCTTTCCCGGTTTGTACATGGGGACCCGGATCATTGTGGAACGATTCCTTCGGGCCCAGGAAACGTAGACAGGAGCCTCATACCCGGGCACGAGACGCTTGTACGAATTCACCCATTGATTGGTAATTGCCGTGAGCTCCGGCGCATGATGAATCAACCCTGCGATGTAGTGTTTTGCCATCGAGGAGAGGTGGTATTTGTCTTTCGGATCGTAGAAGGCGTTCTTGTCTCCCTTGAGGAGCGATTGGTGAACATGCATTCCGCTCCCGTTCTGCCCGAAGATCGGCTTGGGCATGAAGGTGGCATATACGCCGTTCTTCCGGGCGATCTCCTTTACGACCAGACGATAAGTCATGGTCTTGTCCGCCATCCTGAGCCCCTCGTCGTACCTGAGATCGATTTCATGCTGGCTGGGCGCCACCTCATGATGACTGTACTCCACCTGAATCCCCATGGACTGAAGTCCGAAAATGGTCTCTCTACGGAGGTCGCTCGCCATGTCCAGGGGCCTCGCATCGAAGTAGCCTCCTGCATCCAGAACGTCCGTGCACCTGTTATCCTTGAAATAGAAATACTCGAGCTCCGGCCCCACAAAAAACCGGTAGCCCTTTTCTCCAATTTTGCTCAACAGTCTCTTGAACGCATACCGGGGGTCCCCCTCATAAGGCGTCCCATCCGGGTTCAGGATGTCACAGAACATCCTGGCAACCGGCCGGTCCTCCCCTCTCCAGGGCACCAGTTGAAAGGTCTCCGGGTCAGGCATGGCGATCATGTCGCTTTCCTCGATCCGTGCAAATCCCTCTATCGAAGATCCGTCAAAGCCCATCCCCTCGTTCATGCCCTCATCCAACTCCGAAGGAGTCACGGCAAAACTCTTGAGAAAACCGAGAACATCGGTGAACCAGAACTGGATGAAGCTGATGTCCCTGTCTTTGACGATCCTTTTCACGTCCTCGGCATTATGGCAATCCATGGTGCTCCCTCCTGCAACACGTCCGGGAAAAGCCCGGCCAGATTTCATTCAAAATTGATCTATCCTATTTTCATGGAAAAAAGCAACCCAATACGCGAGGACGCCGGCAGGCCGGGAAGATCAGGGAAGAAAATCCGACCCCGAGGAGCCGCTTTGGTTTCAACATCACATCAAAAGAGCACTCATCCTGCACGAATAGAAGCCGATAAGAGGTAAAAGGGTGATGACGGCGGCCTTTCCTTGCAAGGTTCACGGCACGGACCTTGCATTTTTACAGCACTGCTGATTCCGAACCTGTGCAGGAAAACGTCGGCGATAAATCGGGGAGAGGTGCAGGCAAGGCCAGGTTCTTCTTGACAAAATCTTCTCCGTTCAATAGGGTGATATAATTTCAGGGATATCCCACCCCGGCTTCTGTACCGGAGGTTCCGTTTGAAGGCAGGTGGTATTCATCAGATCCGTTGCGTCTTGAAAACGAGACAGACGAAGTGGATGGCGCACGTATTGTGTGCCTTCATCGTGATCCTCTGCCTGACCGTTCCCGCCCTTGCAGCGAAGAAGCGATCCCCCCAAAAACGGAAGCCCTCCCCCAAAAAGAGCTATCCGGCGTCTGAAAATCACCTCATAAATGAAATGCTCAAGCACCTCGGCGTTCGATATCGACCCGGAGGCAGCAGCCCGAGCGGAGTGGACTGCTCAGGCTATGTGGGACTTGTTTACCGAAACGCTTACGGACTGACTCTTCCCCACCAGTCAAGGTCTCTCTACAGCTCTTCTGACCTGGAAGAAATTCCTTTGGATGATCTGAAGACAGGGGATCTTCTCTTTTTCACCTCCTCGAAAAGGAGCAAGAGGATAAGCCATGTGGGGATTTACCTTCCGGAAGGGAAATTCGTCCACGCGGCCTCAGGGAAAGGGGTCACTGTTTCAAGCCTGGATCAGCAATACTGGAGCGAAAGGATTGCGGGTGCAAGGAGGATCCCGGAACTGGCCCAGTTGAAAAGCGGAGATGCGGCCCCCGTCGAGTTCTCCGCGCTGGGTGCAAGCATGGGGACCTTTTCGGATTATCGTGAACCCGCACCCCACCTGAGTGTCGCAAGCCATTCCCTTGGGCTGGAATTCGGACAGAACAGGGACTTTCAGGTCTCTCTCTTCCAGGACTTGTTTTTTTCATCGAAGGGAACTGATTCGGAGTATTCCTTTCATGACGATTCCGTGGGGATCGACGGACGTTCCTTGTTGGCTCATGTGCAGGGGATCAGGGTTGAAAGGGACATCAGGCCTTTTCCCTGGTTGGTCGTTACCCCGTCTTTGTCCTATTTTGATTATGATGGGGATCTGGATGAGGCAGGTCTCCCAAGAGGTTCCGTGGGTCTGGACCTTTCACTCGGCTCCAAGGAAGATGCATGGAGAATCTCCACTGGATTTCACTATCTCTCTCTCATCCCCCACAAAAGATACGCCGAAGAGCAACGAGCACCCGAGGGCATCGACATGTCGCTCACTTACAGCAGAAGACTTTCCGATGGGCTCTCTATTTTCCTGATCGGGGAGCGGCTCCAGCGATACGAAGCGGTTTCAGGCGAATTCCCCCCGCAGGAAAGGACTTTTGAGGACCAGAGGTTCTCGGTGCTGTTCAATTTCTCCTACTGAAACCGGTTTGCTGGGTTTTGCTTCCTCATTCGCCAAGGCTAAGGAGGACAAGCCGCTCAATCCGTCCACGAACCAGCGATCTTCTCTCCCCCCCGTCTCCTCATACGAACTTGTCCATCTTTTCCCTTTCGACGTTCATATTCGATGCTCGTCTCGTCTCCGCTAGTCACAGGCCTCCTGGATGTGCTAGGCAATTCTTTTAAAAACCACAAGCCTGCGCCGGTGGGGGGAGTGGGGAATGACATAAGGCTTGTCCACGATCAGGCGGTAATCCTCACGGAATGTCTCGCGGGCCGATTCCAGCTCTTCATCGCACTGCGGCCCTTTCATGAATATGACCAAACCCTCCCGCACGAGACAGCCGCTCACCCTGGAAAGGGTTTTCGGAATCGTCTCCAGTGCCCTCGTGATCACTCCACTGACAGGTCGATTGAAGGAAGAATGAATCTTATGGCCGTAGATTTCTATGCCCTTTAATTCCAGGGTCTGGACGACTTCCATCAGGAACTGCACCCGTTTGTGTCTCCCTTCCGAAAGGATGAATTCCGTATCGGGGCAGACTATCTTTAGAGGGATTCCCGGCAGCCCGGCTCCGGTGCCGATGTCGAGAGTAGGATCGGGAAAGCTCCATTCCATCAGTTTTGCCGCGAGCACGCAATCGACGTAGTGCTTCTGAACCATGTTGTCAAACTGGTAAATCCGGGTAAGATCATATTCGGCATTTCTTTTTCTAAGGAGCCTGTGGTATTGCCAGAGCAATTGATATTGACGCTCCTCGAGCGGAAGCCCGCTTCGCTCGAACCATTGCTTCAGGGCGGGAAGCCCGGGAGCGGGTCTTTGCAGCCCGTGCCTCTTTCTAGATGCCGGCATCTCCCTCCCTCCGGAATGAAACGGATCCGACATGGTTGAGAATCTCCCAGGCGAATTGACCCCCGAAAACCTTCTTGTTCTCTACGAAGACAACCACCTCATCGGCGTGCACAAACCCGCCGGAGTTCTGGTCCAGGGAGACAAATCCGGGGACATCCATCTCATGGAACTGGTCAAGCAGTACATCAAGACGAGGTACCAAAAACCTGGAGACGTCTTTCTCGGACTTGTTCACCGAATCGACCGGCCGGTATCCGGCGTAGTCGTCTTTGCCAGAACATCCAAGGCCGCATCCCGTCTCTGCACCCAGTGGCGTTCCCGGGAGGTGGAGAAGATCTACTGGGCTCTTGTCCATGGAAAACTCAAACCGGCAAACGGCACCTTGAGATCTTATCTCAGAAAGGGGTCGAGGAAAGTCTTTGTGGGAAGCGAAGGGGAGCAGGCCTCGCAGGAAGCAATCCTTTCTTATCGTACGGTCTCCGGAAAGAGAGGACTCTCCCTCGTCGAAATTCATCTGCACACGGGCCGGAAACATCAGATCCGGGTTCAGCTTGCCGAAGCAGGCTGCCCTATTTCCGGAGACTGGAAGTACGGGTCCGCTGCATTCGATCGAAAAGAAATCCGTCTGACCGCCCATTCCCTCACCTTCGTCCACCCGACCAGGGACAAGAAGATCACGATCGAGTCGCCTGCGCCCGAATGGGCCCTGGAATTTCTGGACTCTACCAGCCCGCATCCGGACTGATCCCTTCTTCAGCCAGTGCAGGGACCATTCGATCTACAACTATCGAATGGCACAAGCCGTTCGAGGCGACCAGTCCAAATTTCCGTCTGACGTCGGATGCGTTGTATACCAGCGGCCTTCCCCAGCAGTCGGTCATCCGGCCCCCCGCCCCTGTGAGTATCGCTTCAGGCGCACAGGTATCCCACTCCTTTGTGCCGGGCGCCGGGTGAAGATAGAGGTCCGCCTCCCCTTCCGCTATGAGACCGCACTTGATCCCTACTGATCCGGAAATGCGTTCATGGGCAATTCCCAGGGCCGTCTTGATCCTGTCCGTAATCGGATTTCTATGAGACCGGCTTACCACGAGCCGCAAGTCGACCGGTTGGTTCTTCTGACTCACCAGGAGAGTCCTGCTTTTCCCGCCGGAGAAGACCCTGCTGCCCTCGTGCCGGATGCCGCTGTACAGGATATCCACAATAGGCTGATAGACCACGCCGAGCATGGCCCTCCCTTGCACGGCCAGCCCGACCATGATGCTGAATTCCCCATTCCTTGCCATGAACTCCTTTGTACCGTCCAGAGGATCGATGCACCAGACCTTTGCATATTTCAGCCGTACGAGGTCATCCCTGGATTCTTCCGAGAGGATGGCGTCGTCCGGAAATGCTTCCCCGATGGCGGCGACAAGGAACCGGTTCACCGCCTTGTCCGCAGCAGTGACCGGATCGTCGACCCCTTTCCACTCTACCTGATCGGGCTTGTCATGGTATTCCCTCAGGATCTCCCCTGCATCCCTCACAATGGCTTCAGCTCGCTCCAAGGTCTTTTCGTAATCAGTTTTCATTTTTCAGCTCTCGTTTCTCTTTCCGGATATCACGCGATTCCGAAATACTTTCCGATTTCCGCGAAAGAGCGTTCCTGCCGATGGGGCAGAAACGCGGTCTTGGCGGCTCTTATTCTCTCGGAGGTTTCCTCCAGCCGGCTCAGGGGAATAAACCCTGTTTCGATTCTCTTTCTGATCAATTCGGCGGACTGCTTTACAAGCTGCTGCTCCTTGCAGATCAGCAGAAGATCCGCCCCTGCCGCGAAGGAGCCGGCCGCTCCCTCAGCCACTCCCCAGGTCTTGGCAATGGCTCCCATCTCGAGATCGTCTGTGAGAACAAGGCCGCGAAAGCCCAGCTCACTTCTCAACAGGGTCGTCAGCACGGGTGAGGAGAGCGTTGCGGGCAGATTGGGGTCAAGCGCCGGATAGACTGCATGAGAGGTCATGACGCCTGAGACCCCTGCTTCAATGGCAGCCCTGAAAGGCGGGATGTTGACGGACATGAGTTCCCGGCTGTCTATTCCTATCCTCGGCAGATGAAAATGGGGATCCAGATCGGCCCGACCGAGACCCGGAAAATGTTTGGCAACCGCCATGATCCCGTTTTTCTGCAGGGACTGGATTACTGACCTGCCGAGCAGCGCCACCTTTTCCGGATCCTCACCGAAGCTGCGGCCGTCGAGGTGTTTCTCGATCTCTCCTCTTCGTACATCCACCACTGGAGCCAGATCCATGTTCAGGCCGACGAGATTCATTTCCATGGCCGTGACCCGGCCGAATTCAATGGCTTTCTCAACCGGATGTTCATCAGCACCGATTGCCGCATTGCCCGGAAAAGAGGTGAAAGGCTCCCTCAACCGCGCAACCCTTCCTCCTTCCTGATCCACTCCCAGAAAAAGGGGCGCCCCGTGATGCTTCAGAGCCGCCTCCTGAAGATCGCGGCTAAGGGTGGCAACCTGAACCGGCCCTTCTATGTTCCTGGCAAAAAGAATGATCCCGCCCGGATTGTAATTCTGGATGAGTCTCTCCGTCTCCTCGTCCAGCACGGTTCCGGGCATGCCGCACATGAACAGTTGTCCAATCTCTTCGTCAAGATCCTTCATGCAATTCAGCCTCCTGGTGTACTCCGACACTGGTACAGGTAGATCTTTATCTTCCTCTCCAATTTCTCTCTCCCGGGTTCTATAAAACTATCACGGCTGCCGGCCAAATGCTACACCTCCGAGATGGCCGGCTTCTCTTCCTCCCGGGCCGGCGTAACTTATCCGGCTCAAGTTTCCCGCCATAATTGCCGATTCCATAAAGGTCGGCTTTCTTTCTTTAGACCGAATTTCAACTCGCTCTATGAAACAGAAGATATGAGGTTGTCCCTGCGCTGTTGTTCCCGGAACAACCACGTTTTTCGAGTAAACGAATACCTCTCGCTTGGTGAAGAATTGTCATACAAGAAAAGTCTTCTCCTGATCTTGATCATCATGTGCCTGGGAATCGGTTCCGTGATCCTCTACAGCCGCAGGGAGTTGAAGATCCCCGACCTGTCTCTGAAGTCATCCAACAGCAAATCGGATACACAGGTCACGTGCGTGCTCGTTGCGAGAGTAAGGGAAAGGGATCTGAGAATGGGGTTCTTCATGCCCACGGAGGATCGGGATCAACGTGATGATCTGCTGCAAAAACTTCCTGTGATCAAGCATAATCTTTTGATTTCCACCAGTCGTCCCGAGTTCCTGTCTGCCCTGGAACTGAGGGATTTCGACTCCATCCGGGAACACCTCCTGACAACAGTCAATCAGTACGCGAAAAATCCGGTCGACGACCTGTATTTTGAGAGCTATTACTTCGATTAGACAGTGAGAGGAGAAAGGAAGAGGAGGATCTTCGGCCCGGAAGATCCTCCCCGAATGAAAATGATGAAATTCACAGCCCCCGTGAACCCGGGGGGCTTGAACGATCTTCTATTCGGATAGGATGCTCTTGAGGATTTTCTCCGCTACCTTGGCTGAATCCACTTCATACGTTCCATCCTGAACCGCCTTCTGAAGCTCCTGAATTCTCCTGGCTCGCTCAGGGGATTCCTTTTCCATCATTTCTGCCGCTCTGCTGAATTCCACGGATGCAGAGGAGATGCTCACCTCTTCGCCTTGTCCTTGCCCTTCGACAGGGGTGACTTCTTCCTGCTGGCGGTCGACTTTTCGGCCCTGGAGGGATTCCGCGGAGGTGCTTCCAATGCCCAAGTCCCTACTGATGTCGTTTATCTTCATTAACTATCCCCATTTTTTTGGTTTTTACCTACCCTTCACTTGCAAGCAATTTCGGTGCCTGAACCTGTTGATCGTCGTCGGTGTTTTCATATGTCTTCGGGGCCATCCCCGAGATGAGCCGATTCGATATCTGATTGAGCATCTGCTTTCTTCTGGCGCTCATGGAGATATCCACCAGGTCCACAGACCCGGTCGAAACAGCCCCGGCGTCTTCAAACTGGCTGCTCCTTCTCTTCAGATGATTCCCGTAGACACGGAGAACATTTCGGACTTCATATGTGGTTATCAACACCTTATCCTCCGGTCTTTATATCGGACTTCGATAGACAAACTTTAGAGAATTTTTGTTTTTTCTTAACTTCAAGGCCCACCGGCCGATGAATAGTGCAGGTATTCCAGCCCGAAGTCACTGGCGTGGTGTGTCCACCCCCACTTCTCCTTCCCCATCAAGGGGAGGAACCTTTGGGATACTAGGCACTCCCCCTGCCCGGGCTGGAGGGGTTGGGGGGAGGAGGGAAGACACCGGCCTTTCCAAATGGAGATAAGGAACCCGCTGATGCAACTCGAATTATCTGAGAGGGATTATACAGATCTCAGCAATCTGATCTATGAGAAATGCGGTATTTATCTTCACAAGGGGAAAAGAGAGCTTCTGAGAGCGCGTCTGGCCAAGGTGCTTCGGAAGCATGATTTTGCTTCTGTGCGGGAATACTACTCACATCTGGTAGGCGATCAGACCGGAAAGGAACTGATTCAGCTCCTTGATTCCATTTCAACAAACCTGACTTTCTTCTTCAGGGAACCAAAGCACTTCGACTTTCTGACGAACACCGCCATCCCAAAACTGATCAGGGCCAGACGAACCGGCGGTGGAAAAAGGCTGAACCTGTGGTGCGCGGGGTGTTCAAGCGGAGAGGAGGCCTATTCGATCGGGATCACCCTGCTGGAAAAGCTTTCAGAATCCAACCTTCGTGAGGTGAGCATTCTGGCGACCGACATCTCCACCCGCATGCTCAACGTCGCCGTCAGGGGGGTGTATGGTGAAGAAAAAGTTGAAAAGATCTCCTATGAATTGAGACGCCGCTACTTTCAGAAGGGAGTCAAGAACTGGGAGGGTTTTTACAGGGTAAAGCCGGCATTGAGAGAGGCAATCGAGTTCAGGCGGTTGAATCTCGTGGAGCCTTTCTCTTTCAACACCCCTTTCGATATCATCTTCTGCAGGAATGTAATGATCTACTTCGACAAGCCTACCCAGGAGAAGCTGGTCAACCGGTTCTACAACGTGCTTTCAAAGGAGGGGTACTTCCTGATCGGCCACTCCGAAAGCCTGACGGGAATCGGTCATTCCTTCCGGTACGTCCAGCCGAGCATTTATGCGAAATAATGCAGGGGCTACCCTACCATCCGGACGCGGTCGATACCCTGTTTCTTGATCTTCTCCACAAGGGTCGTCCTATTCATGTTCAGGAGCTTTGCCGCACGATTCTTCACCCATTCGGCTTTTTCCAGAGCCGTGATGATCAACTGCCGTTCGTATTCGTTGATGGCATTGCTGAGGGAGATTCCCTCGTCCGGGATGACGGCCTTGATCGGTTGCTCTGAGACCTGTTTGCAGGCGATCTTTTCAGGGACATCATCCATGGTGAGAGAAGTTCCTTCGGTCAGGATGACCATCCTCTCGATGATGTTCTCCAGTTCCCGTACGTTGCCCGGCCAGTCATAACCCATGAATGCACGCATGACATCCTTGGAAATCCCCTTTATGTTCTTCTTCTTGTTCCTGGAGGTGTTCTCGAGAAAATGGTGCACCAGGAGAGGGATGTCCGTCCGCCTGTCCCTGAGAGGAGGGATCTCAATGGGGATGACTTTGAGCCTGTAATAGAGATCTTCCCTGAAAGCACCTTCCTGGACGAGCTTGTCCAGGTCCTTGTTGGTGGCCGCGAGAATCCTGACGTCGCATCGGATGGTCTTTGTGGCTCCGAGCCGCTCGAACTCCTGCTCCTGAAGGATTCTGAGGAGTTTCACCTGCAGATGCGGGCTCATTTCCGCCACTTCATCGAGAAAGATCGTGCCTCCGTCCGCAAGTTCAAACCTCCCGATCCGCGTCTTGATCGCGTGCGTGAATGCGCCCTTTTCATGTCCGAACAATTCGCTTTCGAGCAGATCTTCCGGAATGGCACCGCAGTTCACAGGTACCAGCGGTTTGTCCCTCCTGCTGCTGTGATAATGGAGGGCTCTTGCCACGAGCTCTTTTCCAGTTCCCGACTCTCCCAGAATCAGGACCGTGCTGTCCGTGTCCGCGACCTTTTCAATGACCCGGAAGACCTTGTTCATCTGGGTGCTGTCACCAATGAAATTCTCGAACTTGTACTTGTTCTTCAGTTGCTTCTTCAGGGCAAGATTCTCCCGGCGCAGGTCCCTGAACTCAAGCGCGCGCTTGATTACCATCAGGACCTCTTCCATTTTCACCGGCTTGGTCAGATAGTCGTACGCCCCGATCTTCATTGCCTCGACTGCATTCTTGATGGTCGCATGCCCCGTCAGAATGATCCCGATGGACTCCTGGAGATGATCGACCAGATGTCTCAGGACAGCCATGCCGTCTACCTTGGGCATATTCAGATCGATGAGAATGACGTCATAGAGTCCCTGCCTGGTCATGTTGATGGCGATTTCACCGTTTTCAGCCGCATGCACCTCGAATCCTTCATGCTTGAGGAATTCGGTAAAATGCTCCCTCACTTTGGATTCATCGTCCACTACCAGGATTTTCGTGTCGGACATAGCTCCAACCCCTAATGGTTTGACCTCAAAACGTCAGTATTTTGGCTTTTCCTCATAAAATGCCAAGATCCTAACACAACTTTTGTGAAGATCAACCATTTTTTGTCACTCATGTCCTCTTTGGAACTGTTGACAGTCCGCAGAGAGTTGCGTTATGTCAATCACCTGCAGGGTAGATGACAATGGACTGACGCTTTATGGCAGGACTTACAGGGAAGGGCCGGCAGAAGGGTTCATCAGGAGATAGCGGTGGCTGTATCCGGTGCTCGGGAGGATCAACTGTTTGCCTGTTCTCTTGGTTGTGTCGATTACGAGCGGACCGAGCAGGTTGGTAGTCGCCTTTTCAGGGTGTTCGGCCGGCACGGACACCAGCGTAAAAAGCACCATCTCTTCTCCCTGTTCGTTTACAAAAAGACTCTTCTCTTCCGGAGAAAGCCCCTGGAGGTAGTCCTTTTTGAAGAAGAAAGGATTCGTCATGACAAAGGCAAGTCCCGGATCGTCCAGGGACTGAAGCCAGAAGAATGGGGAACCCGGTTTGTCTTCCAGAAGGGCAAACTCCTTGTACTTCGGAAAGCCGAGGAGTCCTTCGGGGAAATGGATCATTCGATGCTCATCCACCTCAATCGATCCGAATCTGCTGGTCTGAACACTCTGCATTTTCTCTCCTCGCCTTACTTGACGGTCTTTTTGATTCCGGGAAGATAGCCAAGATCCGGAGGCGCATTGGAGGCGTTGATGTTCTCCTCGAGAATGAGCTCATAGATCTCTGTTCGGTTCACCGGCATTTCCTTGGGAGCCCTGACCCCAAGCCTTACCTGGGCGCCTCGGACCTCCAACACGATGACTTGAACATTGCTGCCGATAGTGATGCTTTCCTTCGCTTTTCTTGTCAATACGAGCACTGGCACCCTCCATGGTCACCAGAAGTATAGGCCCTATCGGTTGCTGTCAGACCTTTCTGGTCAATATCGAATCGTTGCACTACAGGTAATCCACAAGACTGAGCGACATCAACTTGGAAGAAGAGTTGAGCGCAGCCTGATAAGCAAGTTCCGCCGATTCCATTTTAATGATTGCTTCGGCGATGTCCGCATCCTCGATCGTCGACTTGCGATCCAGATAGTTCAGCTTCAAGTCCGCCAAGATGGTTGTCTTGGTCTCAAGCCGGAGCATTTTTGCCCCGGTATTGGATATCAATGAGCCCACGGACTCCATCTCCGGGTCCAGTTCCCCCATCACCTGCCGGATGCCGTTCACATCGTTGCTCAAGAGATATTCCTTCAACTCGATGAGCAGATCGAAAACACTGTCTCCCGGCGTCCCGAATGCAGCCTGCCCGTCTCGACCGATCTCCACGGTCATGTCCTTTCCGACCCGTATGGAAAACGGGTTGTCATCTCCTGAGTAGACCACCGTGGGCGGGCTGGTTCCTTCATCCAGGGAAAAGGGCTGCGTGTCGGTCTTGCTTCCTGAAAAAATATACCTCCCGCCTACCTCCTCATTGGCGAGAGACAGGATCTGCATCAGGGTGCCGCCGACCAGTTCCGCAGCAGCTCTCCGCTCGGAGTCCCCCACGGTTGCGCTCGACATCTGCACGCAAAGCGCCTTGGTGTCGGAGAGGATATCATGGATCTGCGTCAAGGCCGTTTCGCCCGCGGTCAGCCACGAATTGCCGACCTCCAGATTTCGCCCCAACTGCTCGACCCCCGCGATGGAAGATCGCAGGTCGAGAACGGTTACGAGCCCCACAGGGTCGTCGGAAATATGATTGATCTGCTTGCCCGTGCTCACGACCTCATTCGCCTTGTACATCGTCTCCGTGACCCTGCCGAGGTTTATCGTTATACTGTCATAGACGGTCTTATTGGCTACTCTCATCGCACCCTCCTACACGGTCTCCAGAATCGTATCGATCATCTCAGTGGCGGTGGTGATCAGCTTGGCGGCAGCCGCATAGGCCTGCTGGTACTTGATCAGGTTCGTCATCTCTTCATCCAGGGACACTGCCGAGATATTGTCCCTCGTCTCGCTGAGCTCCTGAACGATGACTGCATTGAATTGCCTGGCCCTCTGGATGCTCTGGCTGTCTATGCCTATGGAGCCGATAAAGGATTGGAGGTAGCTCTCCAGCGTTCCTGTCTCATTTGTGGACGTGACTGCGGATCCCCTCTCATAAGCCCACCGCTGAATGCTGAACCGCTCATCCTGAAGTTCCACAAGGGCAAGGGCATTCGTGTTGTCTCCGGCCGCAATTTCTCCTGCACCGCTCACCCTGCCTGCGGCAATCAGCACCTTGTTGCTGTTGAGCAGCTCATTTACGCCGATATCGTTTGCGCTGCTCCCGGTGAAAAAGGTGTTCATACCCAGGCCGGCAAGGACATTGCTGGTATCCGACGAGAAAGCGAAGGTATAGCCGCCTGAGGCCGTGATCGTGAGCTTTCCACCCGATTCTGAGGCGAGCAGATGGGCGTCAATCGAATTCAAGTCGGACGCCGGGTTCACCAGGTCGGCAAGGGAGTCCGCGTCCGCATCGATGGTGATCGTGTGGCCCGCAGGGTCAACTACATTTCCATCGGCATCATAGAGCCAGACCTTGAAAGTCCCGTCCTGGATGGAATTGTAATAGCTCAGACCGGAAGCGGCCGTGCCCATTGCCACCGTGGGTGCTGATGAAGCATAGGTTCCGGTCACTGAGCTGAAGCCTTCCATGCCTGCTCCCAGTGAATGGACCTTGTTGATCTCCCAGATGACCGTCCCGGCCAGCGAATCCAGGTCCGCCTTGTATTCGGGAATATAGTGATCTCTTACCTCCAGCCATCCGCCCAGCTTGCCCCCTGCGATCATGTCCGTGATGGTGACCTTGCTGGTCCCCGAGCCCCTCCAGATGATATCGTCTCCCTCCACATCGAGAGGATAAGCGTCCGCCCTGCTCACGAGGATGTATCCTCTCCCGGTAGTCACGGTCAGATTCCCATCCTCGTGCTCATAGGATTTGACGTCCATGAATTCAGCGAGCTGAGTGAGGGCGCTGCTCCTCTGGTCCCTGAGGTCATTGGCATTTCCCGTCACCTCTATCTGGATAATCTGCTGGTTCAGGTCGGCGATATTGGAGAGCAGGGTATTGATTTTATCAACACCTGTACTGATTACGTTATTGATACCCGCCAGGACTTCATTCATGTCCCCATAGAGTTCCTGGAATGTCTCGGCCAGGAAGGCGCCCCTCTCATACAGGATATTCCTCTCCGGCATACCCGAGGGATTGTTCGAGAGGTCCTCCCATGAATTCCAGAAATCGGTGAGTTGAGCGGTCAGGCTGCGGCCGGAGTTCTCATTGAAAATCGACTCGAGGGCGGACAGGTAGACCTCCTCCTCACTCATTGCCGTCAACAGCGTTTGCCTCTCCCTCAGTCTCGCCTCGATAAAGGCATCGGCATTCTGAATGACCTCATCGATGGTCACTCCTCTCCCGAGCATGACCCCGGCATAGGGAGCTGCATCCATGGCCATAAGGGTGGGAGACTGTCTGGTATAGCCGGGAGTATTCACATTGGAGATATTATGGCTCACCACATCGATGGCATATTTCTGAGCCAGCAGGGCAGCCTTGCCGATATCGAGAATACTTCCCAGTCCGCTCATGATCAGACCTCGCTTTCAAAAAGAATACTGGACGCCGATCTCTTCCCCCGGACGATCTGCTCATAGGAGTACTCGGGCCTCGACCCGGAGGCAAAAATAGAGACGATCTCATCGAAGAAATGAAGGGTCTCCTCGATGAAGGAGACATTCTCCCTGACCCGTGCCCCGATCTCCTGCTTCAGACGGCGGATCTCCATGTTGAAGGTCTTGAGGGCCGGTCTGCTCCGGGTCTCCTGTTCAGTGCTCTCATTCCTGCATTGGGAGATCTCCTGTTCCGTCTCGTGGATGGAGGCAAGGATCTTCTTTTTCCGCTCCATGGTAGCCCAGAGCTCCTTGACATTGACATGGATCAGATTCTCCCTTTCTGCATCCAGGCAGTCCAGCAACGCGCCCATGAGGGAGATCTTTCTCCGATGTGCATCTTCGATCCTGTGAACCGATGACTCCATAGACTATTCCTTTTCCCCGTCGAGCTTCAGGGACGGGCGTGAGAGTGCGGTCTGTTCCCCCTGCTTAAGAAAAACGAGGGGATCCTGATGGGCTCCTTCTCTCTTTACCTCAAAGTGGAGGTGGGGACCGGTGCTCCTGCCGGTCGAGCCGACGGTTGCCAGCTGCTCGCCTTTCCTGACCCAATCCCCCTCCTTGACCTTGTTCTCCTGATTATGCGCATAGAGCGTGGTGAGCCCGTTGCCATGATCGAGCATCACGAGGTTGCCGCACTCTCCCTTGAACCCGCTCGTGATCACCTTTCCTTGCATTGCGGCGCGGACCGGGCTGCCTTCCGGAGCGGCCAGATCGACGCCATGGTGAAACTGGTCTCCACCGTTTATCGGATCCTTTCTCCAGCCGAACGGTGAGGAGAGCCGGCCTTGTTTCAAGGGATTCAGCAGGGGCGCATCCGCACGCTCGCTCAATGGCCGAAGGCTCAAATCCTCGGTGGACGCGTCCGCGGTTTCCCGTTTGAACTGCTGGTACAACACGTTTGCAAGACTGCCGGGTCCGAGACCCGCCATTTTCTTTGAGAGTTCCTGGTCAAGAAGGGATTCATAGATCTCTTCTCCCTGACCGCCATGGAACAGGTCGCACTTTTCGATGGTCCGTCTCATGCTCTTGAGCAGCTCGTTCGTGAATACCGCTTCGAATTCCTTGCAGGCCTTTTTGAGCTGTTCGTCGCGATCGGGAGTACCCTTCAGGTTGCGAACCCCTTCCCCGGTATTGAAGTTTATCTCACGCATCCGTTCCTCCCAGGCCCCTCGTCTCCGGACGGCTTCCGCGAAAACATCTTACGGAATCAAACAATCGGCGAGCGTCCCTGCCGAACCGGTTCTCCCTGCATGCGCGGGGAGCCCTCTAAATGATTTCAAGCTCCGCATGGAGAGCGCCGCTTGCCTTGATGGCCTGGAAAACCGCAATCAAGTCCCTTGGAGAGACGCCGATCGCGTTCAAGGCCTTGACCACGTCCCCCAGACTCGCCGTCTCCGGAAGATGGAGGAGCTTGTTCTGATCTTCTGCAACATTGACCTGGCTGTCGCTGGTCACTACCGTCTGCCCGCCCTCGGAGAAAGGCAGGGGCTGGCTGACATCTTTTCTCTCCTTGATCTGGACGCTCAGGTTGCCGTGGGCGATAGCGACGGAGGAGATTCGCACGTTTTCCCCGAGAACGACCGTTCCGGTGCGCTCGTCCAGAATGATCCTGGCTCTTGAATCCGTCTGAACATCGATCTGCTCCAGTGCGGACACAAGGTTGACGAGGTTGCCTCTCCTGCCGTCCCGCATGTTGACCCGGACTGTCCCTGCATCGGAAGCAACGGCCGATATCCCGTCCATGGATTTGTTCACGGCCTGGGAAATGCGTTGTGCCGTGGTGAAATCGGGCTGGTGCAGGGCGATCACAAGATCTTCCATGGAGTTGAAGTCAAAGGGTATCTCTTTCTCGACCATTGCTCCGCCCGGGATTCTGCCCACGGTGGGATGGTTCTTCTTGACCCCTCCCCCCGCTTCTCCGGACGCGGAAAAACCGCCGACGAGAATCGGACCCTGGGCGAGTGCATAGACCTGGTTGTCCACGCCCTTGAGCATGGTCAGGAGCAGGGTGCCGCCCTGAAGACTCTTGGCATCGCCCAGGGAGGAGACCAGAACATCCAGCTTATTCCCGATCCTGGCAAAGGGCTGCAGGTGGGCGGTGACCATGACCGCAGCGACATTCGCGACTTTCACCTGCGACGGCAGAGCATGAATGCCCAGCCGCTCCAGCATGTTGACCAGCGTCTGAACCGTGAACTTGGTACCGGTGCCGTCCCCTGTCCCGTTGAGCCCCACCACCAGACCGTACCCGATCAACTCATTGGCTCTCGCGCCTTTGAGGGAGGCAATGTCCTTGATCCTTGCGCCGCGCGCATCCGTGCGGCCTGCGCCCAGAACCAGGGTCAGTGATATCAGAAACACCATTACGGCTCCGAATGCGTTCTTCATGAGTTCTCCTCAAAAAGGCCAGGCAAAATCGACCAGCCTCGTCAGCCATCCCGGTCTCTGTTTATCGCTTACCGGACCGCTTCCGGAGTAGGCGATCCTGGCATCGGCGATATAGCTCGAGAGCACCGTGTTGTCCGGCGAGATATCTTCCGGCCGGATCAGACCGGTGAGGGTGATGTACTGCGTTTCATTGTTCACCCTGACTTCGCGCATGCCCGTGATGTAAAGATTGCCGTCCGGGGTGACCGACGTCACCCTGGCGGTTATGGATGCGGTCATGCTCTCGTCGCGGTTGGTCTCTCCCTTGCCCTCATGCTCATTCTCGAGAGATGCCTTAAAAAGGTTGTTGGCATCGACGGCCGCCCGGACATTCTTGTTTCCCAAAGAGGCAATCTCCTTGATCTTGCCTTCCCAGCCGAGAACATTGTTGATCCCCGCCTCGATCGAGGATTCCCTCGATGTCTTGGTATTGGCCTTCTTGCTCGCCTTGGAGGATTCTGCAATGTTCACGGTCACGAGATCCCCTACTTCGCGGGCCCGCAGGTCCCGGAAGAGACTCTTCTGTCCATTCCCTCTCCAGAGGCTCCCGTCGGAAGAGATTTCCTTGACGGCCATACTGATCTCCCGGGGTATCTCAGGCATGTTTCTCACGTTCCTGTCCGATGTCAGCGACGGAATGGTTCCGCACCCGCTGACGGCCGAAAGCACAATCATGAGCCCCAGCCACTTTCTTGCCTTCAATACCACGTGCCTCATTGCTTCTCTCCGTTTCATCCCGTTCTCCGCGAATCACCCTCTTCCCATTCTTTAGAAAGCCACTTCCACCACTCCTGGTCCCTTTACCGTTGCATATATTTCCTTGCCGCTGCTCAGGTTCATCACCCTGACCTCTTCCCCCAGCCGGCCGTCTTCCACGGCCTTGCCGCTGGCACTTACCCGTATCATCTGATTCCCGGCAATGATGAGGACCCGGGTTCCCTTTTTGACCGCCGGAGGATTCTCCAGCATCTGAGCCGTGATGGGATGCCCCGCCTGAATGCTGCGGACCGCTTTTTTCCCTACTGCCTCTTCCGGATCGGTCAGGGTGTCCCTCTGCATCTGGCTGCTCTGCTCATGCGCAAGCTGGACATCGTCGTTCGAAATGATCTGGCCCGGCCTGATTCTTCTTAAGGCCTTGACCACCTCCTGCTTCACCGTCACCTTGCCGCTGAGCGGGACATTTCGAATCTGCCTGCCGTCCACAAAAAAATTGACGGTGAGCGCCACATGCCCCACATACCGGTCGCTGCCCCTTTCCAGGGTTTCCCAGCGCACCTTGCCTTCGGGGAGAGCGACGGACTCAGGGACATCCACCTTCTCGAAAATTATCTTTTTAGGGTCCCATGCGGCATGGGTGAGGACATGGTCTTTGAAAATCCTCTCCAGCTGCTCTGCTTTGATGATGTTTGCGGTGCGCTGGATTTTGAGGTTGTCCGGGATGTGCAACCTGATGTCTTCCCCTTTGGCTGCGACTGCCGGCGCGATTTTGTAGCTCAGAAAATTTCGGCTGAGGTTTACCGTGTTTCCAGGGGCCGGTGCCGACGACACCTCAATACGGGCAAGGCTCTCCACGCGCGAATCGGAATGAGGCGCGAAGGTTGCAATGTCCTGCAGGGTCACTGTTCCCCCTTTCACCGTGACATCATCCCGGATCTCGATCTCAAGGGCTTCAGCAGGAAAAGCACCTGTGAGAAGGAGTATCAGCAGCATCATGGATCCAAGGAGGATGTCAGTTCCTCGCCCGCACGATCTCATCGTTCACCTACCTTTTGATGTTGTTGGCCATCTGCAGCATCTCATCAGCCGCCCTGATGGACTTGGAGGAGACCTCATAAGCGCGCTGCCCGGCGATCATGTTGACCATCTCTTCGACCACATCCACATTGGACATCTCCAGGTAACCCTGAACCACGGAGCCCATGCCGTCTACTCCCGGGTTTGACTCAACGGCTGAGCCCGAGGATGTGGTCGGCCGGAACTTGTTTCCCCCCACGCTATGAAGGCCGGCTTCGTTCACAAAGCTGTAAAGGGTGAGTTGCCCTGTGGCAAGCGGGGTAGTTGCATCGGCGCCCATGGCTTCCATGAGTCCTCCCGAATCAATGGTAAAGGTCACGGTTTCGGCAGGAATGGAGAACTCCGGCTGGAGGCGGTCCCCTTCAGAGGTCACGATGTAGCCTTCGTTGTCCATCTTGAAGGCCCCTGCCCTCATGTACAACTCCTCACCGTTGCTCAGGATTTTGAAGAATCCCTTTCCCTCGATCGCAATGTCCAGCGAGTTTTTCGTCTGGACATAATCGCCCTGAGAAAAGATCTTCTGTACCGACACGGGTTTCGTCCCCATGCCGACCTGTATGCCCGTAGGAATCTGGCCGCCCGAAGTGGTTGCCGCCCCCGGCGCTCTCATTGTCTGGTAAAGGAGATCGACGAAATCAGGGCGGCTCTTCTTGAAACCCCCTGTGTTCACATTGGCCAGATTATTGGCAATCACATCCATGTTCAGTTTCTGCGCTTCCATACCGGAAGCGGATGTCCAGAGACTCCTTATCATGCCTTCCTCCTTTGATTCTGATACTCCTCTTGCTTTGTGAGTCGTTCATCCGACAAAAATCGAGGGCTCATCTCAGTCTGCTCACCTCGTTCACCGCCCGCTGGTTCAGCCCGTCGATAGTCTGGATCATTTTCTGATAGCTCTCAAATGCCCGGAGAGAATGGATCATCGTCACCATCTCACTCACGATGCTCACGTTCGAGAGCTCCAGGTATCCCTGGCCTATCTTCGTTTCCGCAGGAACCGGGATTTCTGGAGCGGTCCGGGAGGATTGTCGAAAGAGCCCATTGCCTGTCTTCACGAGTTCATCATAACTCTCGAAATCGGCCAACTCGATCTGTCCGGACTGAATGCCGTCCACGCTCACCACCCCCTGCCCGTCCACGCTGATGCTTGAACCTGTGATGGTGATAGGGCCTCCGGGACCGAGCACTTTGTAGCCCTCCTGTGTGATCAGTGTGCCATCGCCGTCCAGGGCGAAATTCCCTTTGCGCGCATAGCGAATTCCTTCCGGCGTTTCGATCTTGAAGAAACCCTTTCCATGGATAGCGAAATCGAGGCTGTTGCCGGTGAGGCGCGAATCGCCCTGGGCATGGTCCACCTCTATCCTGATCAAGGCCGCATCGACCGGGTCTGACCGGTCGCGCAATCCTTCTCCCCCACTCTGGGTTTTCCCAAGGATTTCCTGGAAAGAGATTCTGTCCTTCTTGAAACCCACCATAGAGGCATTCGCGAGATTGCCGGACACGATATCCATCCTCATCTCTTCCTTGAGACAGCCCCTTACTGCATCCAGAATTCCGCCCGTCATTTCTGTCTCCATTCTCGTTGGCGATATCTTGCGTTCCCTTGAGTTAGCAAAAGCCATACCACGCGAATTCGGAGTGTGATCATTGCAAATATCTGAAATTTCAACACAATTATTTTTGCAGAACGGGCGGTGTCAGAGAACGGCCATTTGGACTGAACGGTTTTCCGGCGGGCGTGGAAAATTTTGCCTGTCTAGAAGCGCATAGCGCAAAGAAAAAAGCGCATACAGGATCGAGCGTTGATTTTGGCGTCCGGTAAGTCCCGGATTCTCACAGGGGGGATCCTGAATTTTACTGTACTTGATTTGCGTTTTGCTCTTTACGCTATGCGCCGTTTTTGCGCTGGCGGTTGAGGCGGTAGACAAAGGCCAGAATTTCTGCAACGGCCTTGTACAATTGCGGCGGGATTTCTTCGTGGAAGTCCAATTCCATGAGGGCGCCCACAAGGTCGGGATCCTCATGGAACGGAATGCCCTGCTCTCGGGCAAGTTCGATGATGCGCTCCGCAACGGCCCTCGCCCCCTTTGCGGTCACCTTGGGGGCTCGATCGCTGCCCGGATCGTATTTCAGCGCTACCGCCCTCTTGAGCCGCTTATCACCTCTGCCCTTCATCACCGGGTTTCTCCTCTCAGATCACCAAGTCGACCGACTCCTCTTCAGGCTCAAGCGGCTTGGCCTGGTTCTCGCCATCTTCCGGAGCGGATCCATGGACTTCACAGATAATCCTCCCAGGATTGAGCCCTTTCTCTTTCAAGGCATGCTCCAGAAGACTCAGGTTGGTCTGGATAAATTCAGCCTTCTCCTTATCCGAAACTTCGATCCGCACTGAGATTGCCGACTCAAGAATGGAAGCGGTCACCTCCACGGAGCCGAAAAATGTGAAATCCAGAAGCATGGAGAATCGGATCTCCTTCTCCTTCATGCTCCTCCTGGCATAGAGTTCGGCCCCTTGAAACCCCTCCTCGGGTCTTCCGGGCAGGAAGATGAACCAACATCCCTCCGTGCGCAAGAGATCCCTGTTTTCCAGCTGGATCTTTTGAATCAGATCAAGGGCCTCATCCATCTTCTTAGAGGCTGAATCGATTTCCGGTGAATCCTGTTTCTCGAACTTCAATGATTTTCTCAGCTCCAGAAGGATTCCCTTGAGGTCGCCTCCGAGCCTGAGTCGCCAATTGCCCACGATTCCCTTCTTCAGGAGCCGAGCTGTCTTGCCTTCCCAGAACAAACCTCCATCTGCGACAAAGCGGGAAAGCCAGGAAACCGGATCTCCCAAAGGGCCGCGATAAACAAACTCGGGGATTGCATTGGAGAGGCTCTTCAATACGGCCGACGTTTTCTCGCTGAGATTTTGCGGGGAAAGGGCTGCCGGCAACTCGGAGACAAGAGTTGTGATTCTTTCCATCCCCTTGCCGGGCTGGAGCATGGGCGTGGCTTTCGGAAGAGTTTCCAGCACAACAGGGCCGTTTTTGCCGGCCGCAACGCTTACCCGGAAGTCGTACTGCCCCCCTTGTCTCACGGTCAGATCCGTAACGGCACGGAACGCTTTTCCTCCGGAGCGCACCAACACTTCACCCTTTCCGAACTTCCGGGCTATCTCACCGCGGAACACGTCTCCCTGTTTGTATTCCGACAGGACTTTTGCCGGCTTTTTCGAAGATTCTCGAGACAGGGGGTTTTCCTGTGAGGGGATCCGAGTAATCATGATTTCTCTTCAGGGGGCCACAACTTCATCATCAATTCAATTTCGCCGGTCCCGATCCCCAGATGGCGTGCTATCTCCTCCTTGCCCAGCCCCTTTTGGAGCAGAGCATAAACTGAAGATCTGGTTTTTTCCTGGTCCCCTGGATCGGGCTGGGGAGAGTCGGCCCTGCCCATTTTCGGAAGGATGGAAGAGATCCGGGTATAGCTTTCCTCCGCCTTTTTCAGCACCTGATCCATTTGAGTCAGGATACGATTGCTCAGATCCTTCTTCTCCTGTAGATTTGCATCGAGCACTCTGCTGACCTCTCTCATCTCTCCCAGAATTAACTCCGCCTTTCGGATGGCTGATTCGTGATCATCCCGGGACGCCTGCTGCCTGGAGAAACTCCGCAGAAACCAGACGAGAAGGGCCACCATGAGGAGGTCCAGGAAAATCTGAGCTCCGATCCAGAAATGAGGTGCCATGAGTCGCTCCAAGCGAGAACTAGATGATCACATCCACCTGCCGATTCCTTTTCCTTCTGATTCCATCCGAACCATAACCGAGTTCTTCCGGTTCAGGGTCCGCGTCCGGCTCAATCTCCTCAACAGCACCTTCTCTTTTTGCCATAGCGGATGAATCTTTGTCGTACTTGCCACCATCCGGCCTTCTATCCGTCGTCTTCCTCTTCTTCGGCACACCCCATACTCTTTCGGTAACGGATGAACCAGCCACTCCCCCCTTGAGATTGGATTCTTGCATGGCGACCTCCCGGGGTTGAACATTGAACATTGATCATTGGTCATTTTTCATTTTGAAGGACCGAGCATCCATTAAGGTAACCGTTCAATGACAAATGACAGATGATAAATGTGAGATGACAAATACCTAAAAGACTTTCACCTCCTTGACCTTGACCGACAGCGCTTCGGCCCGGAGGGTCTCTCTCAAAACATTGGATATCGCTTCCTCGATCACCGGGGTGTTCTCTTTCACTTCCTCGCCTCTTGACGCAAGGATGCTTAGAGAATCATAGACACGGTCCCTTATGCTCACCTCTGCTTTCTTGTAACGCACCGCAGCGAGCGCATCCCAAACAACGGAGAAATCGACCACCATGACCAGGTTTTCCGAATCCTTGGGCAAGGGGATATAGAACCGGGTCAGATCCTCCTGACGGAGACCGTCCTCCGGGGAGAGCGGCCCCGCGAGAGGACGGCTCCTGGAATCATTTCCTCTTTTCCATGACGGGCTTTCCAGAAATCCCCATGCAGCCGCTGCGCCGATCAGGAGGGCTGCGGCTGCCAGCAACATAGGTTTTCCAGCGAGAAATCTATAGAGCACGATCGGATATTTCAAAAGCCGGAAGGATTCTCTTTCTCCTTCACTTTTTTCTCCGGCGTTCTCCTTCACCGGAGGAAGATCGTCTTCCCCGACGGGATCGAGATCGCTCAAATCCATGTCCTGTGTCGTTACCATTTCTTACTAATCAAAGTAGGATTTCAAGCTATTGCGAAGCCTGATCACTGCCTTTGTATGCAACTGAGAGACCCTCGATTCGGTATATCCCATGATCCTGCCGATCTCTTTCATCGTAATTTCCTCGTAATAATAGAGCGCCACCACCGTGCGCTCGTTCTTGGGCAATCTCTCAATTGCCTTTGCCGTTACCTCCTGTACCTCCCGCAGATCCAGAGAATCCATGGGATCCATTGCCCAGATGCTTCGTGCCACGCTGGATTTCTCGGCCAAATCATGCATCCCGATGAGATCGCCCAATTCTTCTTTGCTAAGAAGGGTCATCCCCTTGGATTCATCGATGAGATGATAGAATTCCTCAATGTCGATGCCCAGCTCGGTGGCGACTTCTTCGTCCTCAGCGGGTCTCATCTTCTCCTTTTCGACCCGAACGTAAGCCTCCTGAAGTCGTTTCGCATTTCTCCTCACGGATCGCGGGACCCAGTCCATGGATCTGAGCTCGTCCAGCATTGCGCCCCGGATCCTGAATTCCGCGTACGATTTGAATTCGACCCCCTTTTCCGTGTCGAACTTCTCAATGGCATCCAGGAGCCCCATGATGCCCGCACTGTGGAGGTCATCCTGGTTTACATGAGATGGCAGTCTGGCCCCAAGCCTGCCTGCAATGGTCTTGACCAGGGGCGCATATTCACAGATAAGGCGTTCCCTTTCAATCGCCGCTATACCGGTCTCTCCCCCGGGGACCGTCTGTCTATACTTTCGCAGCTGTTTGACAGCAAAAGAAGCCACCTGACCCGCCCCTCCTCTCTTATACCTTAAGCAGCCTTCGCCAGAAGAATCGAATATCGCCTGCAAAGGCTTGGTCCTCCTCTTTTTCCATCAGCTTCTCGGCCAAACTCACAAAGCTCTTGCTGGCCGGGGTGTCCGGATATCGCTGAAGCACCATCTGCTGCTGTCTGATGGACGCAGGAACCATCTTGTCGTATGGAATCCATCCAAGATAGTCCAGTGACGGGGAACCGAGGAACTGGTCTGCGACCAGTCCGAGGTTTCGATAGATTCTGCCGGCCTCTGAAGCACTTCTCGCTGAATTCACAAGGACCTTGAATCTCTTCTGATGATACTTGTTGTTAAGAACCTTGATCAACGCATAGGCATCCGTCAGCGAAGTAGGCTCATTCGTGACAACGACCACCTTTTCCATGGCGGCAAAATTGAAATACATCACGTTGGAAGAGATCCCTGCAGCCGTGTCGATCAGAAGCACGTCGAACCGATCCTGTATCGAATCCAGCTCATTCAGCAGGAAGAGTCTTTCACCGTTGTCCAGTTCGGTCAGCTCCTGTATCCCGGATGCAGCGGGGAGGAGCTTGAAGCCCCCCGGCGCAGTGACGATCACCTCTTCTATTCTCTTTTCTCTCTTCAGGACGTTCTGAATGGTATAGCGGGGGTTCAGCCCGAGCATCACATCCATATTGGCCAGTCCCAGATCCGCATCCAGGATGAGAACCCTCTTGTCCATCCTGCACAGGGCGAGCGCGAGATTGGCCACCACGCTGGTCTTTCCGACGCCTCCCTTGCCGCTCGTGACGGAAATCACCCGGATGGTTTTTGGAGACTGAGTTCGCCGCACCATCCCTCTATTTCGCAGTGCCGGATTGGAAGCTTCGGCTTTGAGGTCTCGAACTGCGCCTCTCAGTCGACTCGCCTGATCCATAGATACTCACCTCATTCTTCGTTTTTTCCGCTCCCCTTCGCATTTTCGCCAGGAGGAGCGAAGCCACCTTTTTCTTGGATGCGGGTTCGATATCGTCGGGCACCTGCTGGCCCGTACAGAAGTATGAAACCGGCTCTTGACTTGAGACAAGGAAGTTGATCATCGAGGATGGATCTTCCGTCTCATCCAGTTTTGTGAAGATGTAGCTCTTCGAGGAAAGGGTCCCGAACTGTCGGTCAATGTGCAGGAGGTCCTGGTAGCGTGTCGATGCGCTCAGTACCAGATAACCATGGATCGGCTCAGGAACTTCCAGGGTCTTTTTCAGCTCCCTGATGGTGTCTTTGCGGTTTGGGCTGCTTCCGGCCGTATCGATGAGGATGAAATCGGTATCTTTGTGTTTCTGCAGGGCCTTGAGAAACTCCCCCCTTCCAGCGGTCGTTTCTACCGGTATGCCCATGATCCTCGCGTAGGTTTCCAACTGGGAAGCGGCGGCCACTCTGAAAGTGTCGGTGGTAATCAGTGCCGCCTTCCTGCCCTGTTTGATCGCGCTTAATGCCGCGAGCTTGGCGAGCGTTGTGGTCTTCCCTACCCCCGTAGGCCCGATGAACGCGACGATCTTTCTATCTCTCCCACCCCCTGCCTGGGGACTGATCGAAATGCGTCCGAGCACCTGTTGGAGAGAGTCCTGAAGAATATCCGCGGCCGACTCGTTGCCTTTGCCCGGCGGTGTCCCCCCTTCTTCCAGCAAATGATCGATCATCTCCGGCATCAGACCGAACCGCCTGAAATTCAGATAACGGGTTTTCAGACCGCGGTTATATCGAATCTCCGGGTTCATCAGATTTCCCGCCTCTGCCAGGAGGAAGGCATTTTTGATCTCCTTCAGTTCCGCTTCGAGATATCGATACCTTTCCAGCACCTCCTGCAGATCCGGGCCTTCCGCAGCCGTTGCCGCGATCGGCCTGGGATCATAATCCATCGCAGCGGTGACCTGGACCCGCTTGCCCGCCCGCGCCGCTCCCCGAGTGGACTGGATCGTCTTGGTTTCCAGGATAACCGCTTCGGGTCCCATTTCTCTCTTGACCATCTGAAGCGCTTCCTGGACTGTACCTGCGATGTATCTCTTGATGTTCATGGCTCACCCGAAGAGTTACACGTTTCAAGTTTCCTATGTCGTACACACTCGACTGCCAAACCCCGGCCTCATGCCTGCCTCAAGGTGATATCGCCGACGGATTGCACCTCCAACCCCCCTGGTATCTCGCTGTGCGAGAAAACGGTGGCAGTTATCTGAAACCTTTCGCAGAGCTTTTTCAAGTGCCTCCTGATTGTCGTAGAACACAGGATCACGGGTTGCTCGATCTTGACGGATGCTTTCTCCAGCGATTTCTGGATTGCCTGGATGACGCCTTTTGCCTGCTGAGGCTCCAGTGCCAGGTAGGAGCCGTATTCGGTGGGGTTGACGCCCCGGGATATCATCTCCTCCACATCCGCTCCCACTGTCAGTGCCTTCAATGCCCGGTCATGCACAAAAGGTTTGGTCAGGGAGCGGGCCAGTCTCTGCCGGACATACTCTGTCAGGAGATCCGTGTCCTTTGTCATGACCGAATAATCCGCCAGTGTTTCCAGAATGGTCAGGAGATCCCTGATCGAAACCTGTTCGCGAACAAGATTCTGCAGAACCTTCTGGATGGAACCCAGGCTCAGAAGCGCCGGAGTCAGCTCCTCGACCACCTTCGGGTGCGTCTTGGTGCTGTTCTCCAGGAGTCGCTGCACTTCCTGTCTCCCCAGGAACTCGTGGCCGTGCTGGCGGGCAACCTCCGCGAGATGGGTTGTGATGACACTGGGCAAATCGACCACCGTGTATCCGGCGAATTGCGCATCCGATTTCTTCTCTTCAGAGATCCAGAGCGCAGGAAGACCGAAGGCGGGGTCTTTGGTCGCAATTCCGTCTATTTTGGATTTCACGTCCCCGGGATCAATGGCGAGGTAATGATCAGCCATGACCTCCGACTTGGCCACCGTATTGCCCTTGATGGAGAAGGCATACTCGTTGGGCTTCAACTCCAGGTTGTCCCGGATATGGAGAGAAGGCATGATGATGCCCAGTTCCATGGCAATCTGTTTTCTGAGCGCACGAATCCTGTCGAGGAGATTCCCCTGCTTCTTGTTGTCCACCAGAGGAATGAGGCCGTAGCCGATCTCCATCTCCAGCATGTCCAGAGGAAGAAGCCTTTCCACCTGTTCAGGTCCGAGATCTTCCGGTCCCTGCTTCGGTTCCTTGACCTCTCCCGCCTCCTCCGGTTTCCTGGCCGTCTGGGTCCTGGCCATCGCATACACGGCCCCGGCAAGAAGCATGAAAGGAAGCGCGGGCATGCCCGGAAAAAGACTGAAGAGAAAGATGATCCCTGAGGCAATCTTGAGAGCCCGGGGCTGGAGACCGAACTGGGTCATCAGTTCGGATCCCATATTGCCCTCGGAAGCAGCCCTGGTGACCAGAATGCCTGCCGCGGTGGATATGACCAGTGCCGGAATCTGGGAAACCAGTCCGTCTCCTATGGTGAGGAGGGTATAGTTCTGAAGCGCCGTGGACATATCCAGCCCCATCTGCAGGATGCCGATCACGAATCCGCCGACGATGTTGATCATGGTGATCAGGATTCCTGCGATGGCATCTCCGCGAACGAACTTGCTGGCACCGTCCATGGCCCCGTAGAACTCCGCCTCTTTCGAGATCTGGGACCGGCGCGTTCTCGCTTCTTTCTCATCTATGAGGCCTGCGTTCAGATCCGCATCGATGGCCATTTGCTTTCCCGGCATGGCGTCCAGGGTGAACCGCGCCGCCACCTCGGCGATTCTCCCGGACCCTTTGGTGATCACCACGAAGTTGATGACCACGAGGATCACGAAGACTACCAGTCCGACCGTCGGATTCCCGCCGACAACAAAAGATCCGAAGCTCTTGATGATCTTTCCTGCGGCCATGGTGCCGCCGTGCCCTTCCAGAAGGATGAGACGAGTGGAGGCGATGTTGAGCGAAAGCCGGAAAAGCGTGGTAACCAGCAGCAGGGACGGGAAGACGGAGAAATCAAGCGGCCTGGCGGCATAGAGTGTCAGAAGGAGAATCAGGATGCTCAGGGTGATATTGAAGGCAAGGAGGATATCGAGAATCGCTGTGGGCAAGGGGATGATCATGACCATCAGGATGCCCACCACTCCAATGGAGACCCCGATATCTACGTTTGCCCCCAGGAGAGGTTTTGCCGCCTGCAGTTTTAAGACGTCCATCTCTTATGCCCTCGTGGCCCCTTTCTTTTTCAGCCGGTACACATAAGCCAGGATTTCCGCTACTGCCTGATAAAGGCGGCTCGGGATTTCCTCGCCCAGCTCCAATTTATACAAGTTCTGTGCCAGGGGTCTATTCTCCACGACGGGCACCCTGCTTTGTTCTGCAACAGCCCTGATTCTCAAGGCAATATGATCAGCCCCCTTCGCAACGATCTTTGGGGCCTTCATCTTTGCGGAATCGTAAAGAAGGGCTATGGCAAGGTGCGTCGGGTTGGTGATTATCACGTCCGCCTTCGGGACTTCCTCCATCATCCTCCGCCTTGCCATCTCCCGCTGGATGGATCGAATCCGGGACTTCACCATGGGGTCGCCTTCCGTCTGTTTGTACTCATCCTTGAGTTCCTGTTTACTCATCCGAAGTTTGCGCTCGAACTCCCATCTCTGGTAGAAGTAATCCAGGATGGCGAGGACTGAGATGACCATGCAGCACCGGATGGTCAGTTTCCAGGAAGTCAACCCTAACCAGGACAGGATGGCCCACCGGTCCTGGTAAATGAGAGGCACGAAATTCGGAAACGCCTCTTTCAGTGTGGAGAAGGCGACCCACCCCACAATCGTGAGTTTTGCAAGGGACTTGGCCAACTCGGACAGAGAGCGAACGGAAAACATTCTCTGAAGACCCTGAACAGGGTCGATTTTTGACGCCTTTGGCGCCAGCGCTTCGACACTCCAGAGGAACCCGACTTGAAGGTAATTGACTCCAAGAGCCACGACGAACGCCAGGATCATGATGGGGAGGATAAGCAGCAGAAACTCCCTGAGCGTTTGCATGGAAAATTCCACAATATTCATGTCCGATGCGGATATGGAGGGAATTCGAGAAAAGGTCCTCTCCATCAGCATCCCCAACTCCGATGAGATTCCCTTCGCCGCAAAGAAGAGATACACGGTGCACGCGCACAGTACGGCGACGGCCGCCAACTCCTTGCTCTTGGCGACCTCCCCCTTCTTTCTGGCCTCCTCCCTCCGTTTGGGACTAGCCGGTTCGGTCTTATCCTGAAAACGGTCTTCCGCCATCGTTTCTCTTTAAAGAGCTAAAGTGTTACCAATTCCCAACATTCATTTTCACTGACTCATCAACTTCAGCATCCGGAGCAGCAGCTGGCCTATCCCCCTGGTCATATCGCCGAAGTATGGCCCCAGGTTGCTCAGAGTGAGGCCGAAAAGAATGAGCCCCACGCTGATGTTCAATGGAAACCCGATCATGAGGATGTTCGTTTGGGGCACCGTTCTTGCCACGATTCCAAGACAAAGGTTTGTCAGGAAAAGTGCTATGAGAATTGGGGCGGCGATCTTAAGCGCGATCAGGAACATCTGCCCCCCGAGATCGATCAGCAAGTTCGCAAGGGGCTCCTTTGGAACGAACGTGCACGGGGGCACCAGGTGGAAAGATTTTACAATGGCCGCGATGAAGAGATGGTGTCCGTCCATGGCGAAGAAGAGCAGGATCATGAATATGTACAAGAACTGAGAAAGAGAAGTGGACTGCGCTCCGTCCTGCGGATCGATGGCTCTTGCCATGGAAAAGCCCATCTGGAAACCCATGAACTGCCCTGCGAGCTGGACCGCGGAAATGAAAATCCTTACTCCGAATCCCAGGCAGAGACCCAGCATCGCTTCCGACAGAACACCAGCGACCACATCCGGAACGGTTTGAGGAAAAAATTGCGGCGCTGGTACGACGGGAGTTACTATGAGAGCAATCAAAGCGGTAAGGCAGATCTTCCAGACCGCGGGCATCCCGCTTCCTCCGAAGAGGGGGAGAAGAAAAAACAGGATGCTCACCCGAATGAAAACCCAGAAGAAGCCCTGCATCTGTTCCAGTGTTTCCATGGGGAAGAGCATGGTGTTACCTGTCTGCCGAGTTCGTCATGTTTATTTGGTTTATCTGGTTTGTCTCAACCGCCTTACCTCACCGCCATCGGCAGGCTTGTAATGACGCTGTGCATAAAGCTGGTGAGCTTCTCAATCATCCATGGAGCCGACAACAGGAGAGCGAGAAGAACGGATACGATCTTGGGGACGAAGGAAAGGGTCATCTCCTGGATCTGCGTGGTTGCCTGGAGCACGGCGATAATCAAACCCACCGCCAGACCAACCCCCAGCAGCGGGGCCGACAAAAGCAGCGTCAGTTTGATCGCCTCCGCGCCAATACCAATGATGTACTCCGGCGTCATGGATTCTCCTTTATGCGAAACTCTTGATCATGGAGCCCACAAGGAGGTGCCAGCCGTCCACCAGTACGAAGAGCATCAACTTGAAGGGGAGCGATACCATGAAGGGAGGGAGCATCATCATCCCCATGGACAGAAGCACGCTTGCCACGACCATGTCGATCACCAGGAACGGGATATAAATCAGAAAGCCGATTTCAAAGGCTGTCTTGAGTTCACTGATGACAAAGGAGGAGATCAGGACAGTGGTTGGAATCTCCTCGAGGGTATCGGGTTTTTTCGTTTTGGAGATATTGATGAACAGCGAGAGATCCTTCTTGCGTGTCTGCTTGAACATGAACTCCCGCATGGGATCGAGGGCCTTTTTCAAGGCCTCCTCCTGGGATATCTCTTCGTCCAGATAGGGTCTCAATGCATCGGTGTGGATCCGCTGATACACGGGAGTCATGAGGAAAAAGGTCAACAGCAGGGCCAGCCCGATCATGATCTGGTTGGGCGGCATATTTTGAGTTCCCATGGCCTGGCGGACCATGGAAAAGACAACCGCGAGTCTCGTGAAAGAGGTCGTCATCACCAGTATGGCGGGTGCGAGAGAAAGTACGGTGAGAAGGAAAAGAATCTGCAGCAGGACGGAGACCTGCTGGGGTTTGTCCGCCTGTTCCAGCGCGATCTTCAGAGAAGGAAGTGATACCGCATTCTGCGCCCAGAGAGGGGACGCCAGTGCCGCCACAAGCAGGAACGCACCCAAAAGAGTGCATCCCAGGATCTTTTCATTGCGAAGCGTCATCTGTGCTCGATGTCTCCCGGCTCTTTTTCAATGAATGCAGAATCCCGGTCCCCGACAGGAAGTCCTGAAAACCTGTTCCCTTCCTCAAGACCTCTTGATCCGGTTCCATAAGGGGCGGCCGATCCAGTGCCGTAATCAGGTTCACGTTGTCCGCGCCTATTCCCACGATCAGCCACTTGTCCGAGAACTCAACGAGCGCGAGCGCCCTTTTCGGTGCAAGGCTCAGTGTCCCGAGCAGCCGCATTTGCGGAACATGTGCTGAACGGGGCTCGCCTCTTAGCCTGAACCTCCTGACCAGATAGAAGAGCAGCAGGATCAGCCCAAGAACCACCAGGAGCGATCCGAACATTCTCAAAGACATGCCGCCAAATTCCGGAGTCAAGATTCCAAACCTCTTCGCTCGTCAGGTGAGCGTCTTCACTCGTTCACCGGGGCTGATGACATTTGTAAGCCGGATCCCGAATTTGTCGTTGACCACCACCACCTCGCCGTGGGCCATGAGTTTCTTGTTCACAAAGATATCCAGGGGCTGCTCGGTGGACTTGTTCAGCTCGACCACCGAACCCTGGCTCAACTTCAGCAGATCTCCAATCGAAATTCTGGTCTTGCCGAGCTCGACCGAGATTTCCAGGGGGATGTCCAGCAGGAACTCCAGGTTCTGCGACGAACCGTTTTCCTCCAATCCCGATTGAATGTCGGCGAGCGTAACCTCCTTTGCGCCGGCCTGGGCTCCATCTTCTTTTTTGGCTTTCTGAGTCATCTTGATAACCTCTTCTGCGCGCGGGTTTCTTCCACCCTTCCGCCCCTCGTTACATAATCTTTGAACGTCTTCCCTATTGCCTGTTTACAACAGGCTGCTCCACCTTGAAGACCTTCCTGTCGTTGTGCCGGCCCACATACCCCTCGAATTTCGGAATCCCTTCCACTTCTGCAATCACCGGGTCCCTGAAATTGTTTTCCAGAACCAGAATATCCCCGTTTCTCAAGTTCTGAAGCTGCTTCACAGAGAGAAAGGTCCGGCCGAGTTGGACGCTCATCTCCACTTCGACAGGATGGATCCTCTCCTCGATCGCGTTCTGCCATTTCTGATCCGCAGCAGTCTCCTCACTGAGATAGGCCCCTGCGAGTTTTTGCCGGATTGGCTGATATGAGGATACGGGGATGCATACGAGGATTTTCCCCAAGGGTTTGTTCAACTCCACCTCAAATTTCGCTGAGACAAGCAGTTCCTCCGGCGGGATGACGTTCACAGCCAGGGGATTGCTCTCCGAGCGGATGAATTCGGTCTTGATCGGATAAACCTCTTCCCACGCCTCCGTCAGATTGACCAGCGCCATTTGGACCACCTTTTCAACCACCCTTTTCTCGATGGGCGTAAAATCCCTTCCCTCTATCTTGGTGGACCCTGTTCCCGAGCCGCCGAAAAAGGCCTCGACGAGGCTGAAAACAAGCCGGCTCTCCATCACCAGCATACCGATTCCCCTGAGAGGATCGACCTTGAAAAGGTGCATGCTCGTGGGGACAGGAAGGGACTTCTGGAACTCCATGAACTTGATGGTTTCCACCGGCTCGGCATTGATATCCAGGAATTTGCGGAGGATGCTCGAAAGGCTCGCCCTTATTCTCTGGCAAAAGCGGGAATTGACAACCTCCAGGAGGGGCATGCTTCCCCTCACGTTTCTTCCGAGGCTCGTCCAGTCCAGGCTTTCAAGGGAGGACTCTATCTCGTCGGGTTTCTGCTCGCTTTCAATATCGCCCGTGTCGAGCCCTTTGAGTAGGGCATCCACTTCATCTTGGGAGAGCAACTTGCTCAAGGGCAAATCCGCCTTTCCGGTGTTTTCTCTCGGACAGCGTCCGGCTACTGCACTATGAATTCCGTAAAATAGATGTTCGTGATTCTGCCTGTCTTGAGATACTGGTTCAGCATGGCCATCATCTCCACACGAAGCTGCGTCTTTCCGTCCAGGCTGCTGATGTCATCGTAATTCTTGCTGCTCAAGGTAGTCAGAATGGTGTCCTTCAATTGAGGGAGTCTCTTCTCAATTTCCGGAAGCACTTTTTCGTCCGTAAGTTCAAGATCCATCTTCACCTTCAGATATCTTTTGCCAAGGGGGTCGGCCAGGTTCACGATGAACGTGTCCAGGGAGCGGATCGGCCCGATTTCCACTTTCTTCTCTGCAGCGGCGGCCGCATGGGCCTTTTTCTTGTCCTTTGTCATCCCCTTGATCAAACCGGCGTTCCAGGCGTAAAACCCTCCTCCTGCCAGCACTATGGCGGCTGCCACGATGATGATGAGCTTCTTGGGGAATTTGCCCTTCTGCGGCTTTTCACTTTCTCCTCCTCCGGTTTTTTCTTCTTCGGCAGTGTCTTCCTTCACCATTTCAGGTCTCCTTCCCGGCCGTTGCGGCTAAATCGCAGAACCCTGTTTCGAATCCGATGGTTCTCTCATCTGAAAGATGACTCCCTCAATTCCAGCGGGAGGTAGGCATTGAGCTTCTGTTCGATGATTCGCGGGTTGTCTCCCTTTGCAATGGAGATGATTCCCTCGGTCATCAGTTCCTTCATCATGACTTCCTGATTGCTCCTTGTCTTGAGTTTCCCTGCAACGGGCAGGCAGAAAAGATTTGCCAGGATGGCGCCGTAGAAAGTAGTCAGAAGGGCCACGGCCATGGCCGGACCGATGCTGCTGGGATCATCCATCGTTTTCAGCATCTGGACGAGGCCGATGAGTGTTCCGATCATTCCGAGCGCAGGAGCAAAGGTGCCCAGGGTTGTGAAGATCTCGGATCCAAGCTTGTGTCTTTCCTGTATGGAGATGATCTCTGTTCCCAGAATTTCTCTGATGGAATTGGGCTCCAGGCCGTCAACGGAGAGTTGGAGCCCTTTTTTCATGAAGTCGTCTCTCATATCACCGATGCTGTTTTCCAGGGCCAGAATCCCCTCTCTCCGGGCAACGCCCGCCAGGGATACAAAGCTCGAAATCAATCCGTGCACGGTATACCCCTGATGAAAAAAGGCGTTTTTCACGACCTTCAGAACCCTCAACACCTCCGGCAGCGGGTAATTGATCAACGTTGCCCCGAACGTGCCCCCCAGGACAATCATCAAAGAGGGGACGTCAAAAAAAAGCACGATGTCGCTGCCGATCACGATCGCAGTCAAAACAAGGGCGAACGCGCACACAATTCCAACTATGGTTGCAATATCCATTGATGGACATTCTCCTGTTGAAGGATCTGTGCCCTTGAATGAAGCAACCTCTATGCCATAATCGAGGGAGAGGGAGGGTACAGGATTACCCCCGGAATTTCATTAGTTTCCGGAGGTGTGAAGCGCTTGGGAAGGGCTTGCGCCCGGGTTGGAAGGATCATCTATTCATGGACGAGTCAATGGTTTGACGGTAGGAGGATTATCCGGAGAAGATGAACGTCGAACATTGAATATCGAACGTCCAACATCGAATGGAATCAGGAACCCGAATCCTAGACTCAGTATTATGCTCGGAAGTGAATTGCACTGTTTCCGGAATCATGCAAATGGCCCGTAAGGTTGGAGGCAACCGCTCTTGCCTCCAACCTGGAGTGGACGAAGCGAACGCGCCTCAAGCTCGGAGCCGCGAAACGGTGCTATCTCTTCAGATTGATGAGTTCCTGGAGCATGGAATCGACTACTGTAATGATTTTGGAGTTTGCCTGGAATCCCCGCTGGGTCGAAATCATCTTCACAAATTCAGTAGCCATATCCACGTTTGACTGCTCGAGGGAGTTGGGGGCAATGCTTCCCAGTCCGTTGCTCCCCGGTTTGTTGGTAATGGCATCCCCGCTTTCCCTCGTGGCCTGGAAGAGGTTTCCACCAAGTTTGAACAGCCCCTGCTCATTAGTGAACTTTGCCAGAGCTACCCTGTAGAGGGGTATAAGCTGCCCATTGGAGTATGTCCCTGTAATGATCCCATCCACGTCCACGTTGACGCCCTGGAGATCACCTGCGCCATAGCCATTGGCGGACTGAAAGGTGGTGGTGGAGGATCGTGCGAACTGGGAGGTGGAAAGGGAGCCGTTCACCCAGCTCGAACCATCAAATCGCGATCCGAAGTCGAGTTGGACGGACATGGCGTTCCCATCTATGAATTCCGGTGCAAAGGTGAAGTACCCATCCGTCAAATTGGCGCCTGTTGTCAGATCGGTCCATGTACCGTCACCGTTATTGGAAGCCATACTGATATCAGTGATAACGCCTGATCCGCTGCTGAACGTGATGACGCCCCTTCCGAGCAGTCCGGTTTGCGATGCGGAAGTGATGGTGCGGTTGTCTTCATCCGGGTTGCAGGTGACAATGAACTCGTAGGCCGAGGTGGAGTTTGCCTTGTCGAAGTAGATGGTAACATCGTGGGTGCTGCCCAGGGAATCGTAGACCTTCATTGTAGTCTGGTACTCATAGGCCGTCTCTCCAATCGGCGGGACGATTGCGCCGTTCCATGCCCCGGACAAGGCATTGACTCCTACTGAATTATCATCCCCGTCCGAGTCCAGATTCACGATCATTTTGATCTTATCGGTTTCCCGAGGTGGTGACGTGAACGAGCTGAGCAGGACGTCCTCGACTGAACCGATGTCCTGACCGTTTTCATCGAGTTCCCATCCCTGCACCACATAACCCTCGGGGTTGATCAGGTACCCGTCGTTATCGAACCGAAAGTTTCCTGCCCTGGTGTAGAAGAGATTTTCGCTTGCACTCTCCCTCATGACGAAGAACCCGTCCCCACCGATGGCCAAGTCCGTGGTGTTGCCGGTCGATTCAAAAGAGCCCTGCTCAAAAGAGCTGTAGATGTCCCCGAGAGCCGTTCCCCTTCCCACCTGGGATGTTCCGGACATGGTTGCAGTAGACTGGCTAAGCAGATCCTGGAAAGTGAAGGTGCTGTTCTTGAATCCTACCGTGTTCACATTGGCGATGTTGTCGCCGATAATCTGCATGGCGTTTCCTAGGGTGCTCAACCCGCTGATCCCCGAGAAGAGTGCGCTTGACAGTGCCATATCCTTATCCTCCTATAGATGAATGTCCTTTCGTTCGTGCTGTATTGGGAATCGAGTTGTTCTTCACAATGCCTCAGCCCCTTGTGCAACCGGGTTTATGACCTCCATGACATCGGAGAGGGATACGGGCACCTGCCCAATATAGAGGCTTGCCGTTCCACCCTCGAGATTCACACCGGTCACTGTTCCTGAAACCCGGGGATCCCCATTTACCATCTCTCCGGTCGAGGTCCTGGCGACGACGCTGAAGCGATAGGTCCCGGGAGACAGGAGATTGCCGCTACCGTCTCGACCGTCCCATTGGAAGGTATTCGGACCTCCCTCCAGCGTTCCGAGGGGTATGGTTCTCACGAGATACCCATCCTGGTTCATGATGGCCGCTGTGCACTCGCCCTTCTCCTCCAGCTCGAAAAGGCCGGAAACAACTTTCCCCTGCTCCAGTTGGAGGGAATCTCCCCTGGCAACAATCTCCTTCCCGATGAACTCGATTCCCTGAAGACGGGAGGCATCATCCTGGCTCGTCTTCAGCAGTTCAAGCGTCTCGTTGACATTGAAGAGCTGTTCCAGGCTGCTGAATTGCGCGAGCTGTGCAGCGAATTCCTGGCCCTGCATGGGGTTGAGGGGGTCCTGGTTTTTCAATTGGGCCACAAACATGGTGAGGAAATCGTCCTTTCCAAGTTCCCTGGATGCGGTCGCTGCCGCGGTTTCGGTCCATCCGGTCTGTCCTAGTCCCTGTACTCCGTCCATGAAATCCTCCCTCTGATATGCGCTCACACGATCATGTCTATCTGCGACAGCGAAAGTCTCTGGGTAAGCGGCTTCCCTGTTTCCGTTTTCGACGAGCCCTCCTCTTCATCCTCTCTCCCCGAAGAGTGTCCTCTCCGGTGACCTGCCGTCCATGCCTGCTCCCTTGAGAACGGATTCTGCTCCAGTCCGACCATGACGTCGAATCGATCAATGACGAGTCCACTGTCGGCCAGCTGCTGCTTGAGCTGTCCGAGGTTCGCATCCAGCAGCTCCTTGACTTGGAAGTTTTCCGCTCTCAACTGAGCCTGCAGGTGGCCTTGCTTGATCACGAGGTCAATATCCAGGCGGCCCAGTTCAGGAGGAGAAATGTGGATCCTTCCCTTTTGCTCCCCTCCCTGGATCATCCACAGCATCCTCTCGATAACCTTCGGCAGAGGATCGGGGAGGGACACCGCTTCCCTGGTTGAGGTTGCGGCCACGGTTTCGGAACTGATTTTCTGAAGCCTGACCGCGGACAGATCGCCCGTAATGCCTTCCACCGTTTGACCGGCTTTGGAATCGCTCTGGGCCGGTTTTCTTAATCCGACGGCCTCTCCATTTTCCAGGGTTGTCTTTTTCGCTTCCGAGACCCGCATGGGATCCACCGTCAAAGACTTCGCTCTCTGCTCCCCGGAAGACGTCTTGGAGATCCCTTCCTCCTGCAACCATTCCTTCTTCAGCCCATCTTTCCCGAGCCCCTTTTCTTTTTGCAGAATCTGAAGGATCCTTTCACGCGTTTCATCGGTGGCAGGTTTGCGCTCCGAACTGATCACGACCTTTTCTATCAGCGCCTTGGCATCCGCTTCCGCTTTCCTTGCCCCTTCCGGATCCACTCCCGCGTTTTTCGAAATGGTTCTTGCATGACTTACCGTAAGGCTCTCAAGGAAGGATTTGACTTCCTGAGGCTGCATGCCTTTTTCCCTGAGCAGCGCGCCTATTTCTTCCCTGATCTGCTTCTGTCCCTCTTGACCGGCCTGGGCCAGATCGCTCACGAGTTTCCTCACATCAGGATCCGTAGCGATCTTCGATATGTCCTTGGCCGAGCCCTGAACCTGGGAGCGCTCCAGTATGGAGGAGAGGAGCGATTTCGAATCCACACCCGGAAGGATTGCCGACAGGGAGCCAGAGAGCTTTTCAAGGGAAAGCTCGCCCTTTCTCATGATAGCGCTCTCGATGATCTCCTTGATCTTTCCCGCGCCAAGACCCATTGCCGCGAGGGCCTCTCCGATCTGGGGGATATCTTTTGCATCGATCACTAAACTTTCGTTGTCCTTACCTGGCTTTTCACTCTTCTGCAGCCTGGCCAACAGCCTGTCGATGCGAATGGATCCGTCCTTTTCGCTCAAGGAAGCGATAAGGCTCTGGATCTCTTCCTTGTTGAAGCCCTGTCCCTCGAGCAGGGCGGTAAGCTCGGGGATGGCCGATTTCGGCAGTCTGAGCTGACCCAGGGGCAGCCCCATTCTGCGGAGACCGGATTCCAGGGTGGATGTACCGCTTTCCTCCGCAGCCCTGCCGCTGCGGTTTAGTGATGATGCCTTTCCCGAATTCGCGCTTTTCTCCAGAAGACTCCTGAACAGCTGGTTGGACGAATCACCGGGCGTGCTGCCCGTTGCGGCAATTTTGTCGCTGAACAAATCAACCATGAGATTCAACGCTACCTGTTCCATGTTCGCTCCCGATTGCTTTGTGGCTTGCGGTAGGAGCAACCTCTGTGCCAGAAACTGCCGATTCATGGATTCATTGATTTTTCAACAGGTTGTTTAGAAGCGGGCCGTCCTGGCCATACGGAGGAAAAGGTAAATTCTGCCTCCGGAGGAGGGAAGGCGGGGCAAAAATTGCCTGACGACTTGTTCCTTTCAGGCGCCTGTCGCCGGGTCCTGGAGACAGAGCGGCAGTGGATGCAAGCAATCCATCTCCCAAAAAACTCTGGCATGAAATCCCGCACTCCACGATCTTGAACCGGCACAGTTGCTGTGCTATATTTCATTTATTCGGAGGATTCCAATGGCCAACATCACGCTCAAAGTCAATGAGGAACTCCTGAAGAAAGCCCGTCGATTAGCTCTCAAAAGGAAGACTTCCATCAATGCCGTAGTGAAAAGAGGTCTCGAAGAATTCGTATCCGGAGATCTAAACCGCGAAGCGGCGGCACAGGGATTGGAGTCCTTTTTCCGACGAAGCAGGGCCAGGGTCGGCGCAAGGACCTGGACGAGAGAAGAGCTTCATGAGAGATAAGGTCTTTCTTGATACCAACATCTTGATTTACTCCGTTGACGCTTCCCCTGACCAGAAAGCCAAAGCGGCTATCGCACAGGAATTAATCAAGCAACATATCAGGGGCGGCACCGGCGTGATCAGCATTCAGGTCCTCCAGGAATTTTACCAGGTCTCGACTCAAAAGATTAAGGTGCCGCTTTCAATGGAGGACGCTCTGGAATACCTTCATTACATGGCGGTACTCGAAACGGTCCACCATGATTTCACCATGCTTGTCAATGCCGTCTACCTTCTCAAAAAGCACAAGCTCTCCTTATGGGACGCGCTCATCGTCCAGGCTGCGGCCGCAGCAAACTGCTCTCTCCTGCTGACGGAAGATCTCCAAGACGGACTCCATGTCGGCGATCTGACCGTAAGGAATCCATTCATTCCTCAATCAGAATAAGCAGCTCAAGACAGACACGGCATGAATATTTCATCCAGTTGAACAGCACGTTTGCTTCTCAGGACGCTTTTGAGCATGGCTACTCCTTGTTCCGTAAACGCCATTGGCTTGTATCTTGGACCGCCCCACTGTTCCAGACTTGAGGCCACAATTTGTGATGGGTCCATTGGTTCATTACTTCCTCACCTCATATAGGCAACCCGAATGCCAGCCATCTTTATTCTTTGGTGAAACCAATAAAGCAATGGACTCCCTGTCTTCCGCACAAGTGACGGACTCCTTTGTCTTTCGGGCATGTTTGAATGGACCCTCACTTCGGAGGGGGCATACTCACCAAATTCATGGGTTGCTTCAGGAGGGAGTCCCAATCCTCCGAAACATTGCTCGCCCGTGCGTATTCCCCTTTCATCGTTTTCTGATCAACCGCTTTCAATACCGCCATATAGTGAACCGTGTCGGTATCGTACACCAGCAAATAGATGGAATCGCCGCTTGCGCAAAGGACAAGTGCTAGGAATACCATCCTCTTTCTAATATCACAATTTGTGATCTTAGAGATTTTTCCTCTTCTCTTGTCATCTCAAACATGAAGTCAGAGAGGAAACAAAATCCCTCCCGGCCTCCCTTTGCGAAAGGGAGGAGATATTACCTCTCCCAGTCTCACACGGGAAGGGAGGAGAATTACGAACTCCTTCCAGGGATTGAAACTTCGTCTTGATCGATCCTTTCAATTCTTGCCATAGCCGGCCTTTCGCTCCTTCACCTCAAACCCGATCCTCTTGGACGGCTTCTCCGGAGGCGCCATGAGTTGCCGAATGGCCTCGAAGATGGCTTCGATTTTTTCGTCGTGATCTTCGAGGCGGTTTTCGATCTCCTTGAGTCTTGTTTCGATTGCTTCATAGGAAGACGCCAGTTTTCTTAAGTGAACGAAAGCTCGCATTATGGCTATGTTCACTTCAATGGCGCTTTCGCTGTTGAGAACAGAGGACAGCATGGCCACACCCTGCTCGGTGAAGGCATAGGGTAGGTACTTTGAGTGCTCCCCTCTCTTTAAGGTCACAAATTGTGACCTTAAAGAGAGGCTTTCCTCCTTTGTCAATTCAAACATGAAGTCTTCGGGAAAGCGTTTGCTGTTCCTTCTGACGGCCTGTTTCAATGCCTTGGTTTTCACGCCATAGAGCACTGCCAAGTCCCGATCCAGCAAGACTCGTTCGCCTCGAATGTAGTAAATCTTGCCAACAATGGATTCGACCGCAACTGAATATTCCATCCTTATCCTTCTTTCTCTATCTCACCCGACCGTCTCCCGCGAGGGGGAGGGGTAGAAAGACGCGGGGCGAGTGAGATACTGAAGCTCTCCCGCGTGGAACATAAAGACTGGCGGGAACCTGCCGTTGTTCCTGCGAACCGCTTGTTTCAATTGCCCCGGTTCCTCGAACACAAAACCCCATCTCTTATTGGAAGAGAATGGGGTCTTTTTTCCATGGCGCCCTCGGATAAGGGGTTGCGGTTTAGAATATCATCGCCGCGTATGTTCGCTCCAATATGCCGTTATGTCAACATTAGATTGCATGGGGGGGGGATGATGGAGTGATGGGTTGGGCTGGCGAATCGCCTCGTTGTCGGCGATGGCGCCGGGAGGTACCAGACTCATAATCCATTCTTTTGGTCAATTCTACAACTGTCCTTGGGAATCTTCTTAGACAGGATAACCTGCATCCGCCAAGGCTTCGGCAAGGCAGGCAGGATCTACTGGATTTTGGTTTCGTGAATCTATAACAAAGCCAGGATCCCCCCTCACCCCAGCCTCTCCCGCCCGGTGGGAGAGGAGATGAAAACCCCTATTTTCTCCTCCGGGTTCATCGTATACTTGAACAATAGCAAATCCAGCGGAGGAGACAGTATGAAGGTCGGAAGAAACGATCCCTGCCCTTGCGGCAGCGGCAAGAAATTCAAGAAGTGCTGCATCCTGAAAAACGTCACCACCTCTACGGAGCTTCACTACCGGCGATTGTCGGAAGTCTACAACACTCTTTTCGAAAGGTTGGCCGCTCATGCAGATCGTGTTCTCGGCAGTGCGGGTGGGAAGCCTGCCGTCAGCGAATACTTCCTCTTGGATTCCGGGGTCGAGCCTGAAGACGAGATCTATGAAAGACAGATCGGTCTTTTCCTGCCGTGGATGTTTTTCAACTGGACTCCGAAGATAAAGGGCCGGAAGCAGAAAAGGACCATTGCCGAAATCTACGCCGAAGAGAAAGGACTTCACGTCGGGGATCTGGACCGAAAGCTGATCGAGGCGACAAACCGAAAACCTTACACCTTCTACGAGGTCTTGGGCGTGGAAACCGGAAAGAGGATCCACTTGCAGGAAGTGTTCACTCATTCCGAAATAACCGTTGAGGAGCGAAGCGGATCCTCGCAGCTCGAGCCGGCCGACCTTGTCTTCGGCCGTGCAGTCACTGTAGATGGGGTGGACATGATTATCGGACTCTGCGCATACCCAATCCCGCCGCGTTTCAAGCCGCACCTGATCGCCCTTAGAAAAGCCATGAAGACGAGGACCCCGGTCACCTTTGAAACCATCCTCGCGCAGGAGACAAAGATCAGGGAGGAGTACCTTAAAATCGACAGAGTGCTTTTCAGCCCTCCACAGATCTGCAATACCGACGGGGATCCCCTCGAATTTCACAAGCTGGTTTTCGACATCCATTCTGCTGATGAAGCTCTCCTGCAACTGGCCCCTCTATGTGTTACAGAAACCGAAGAGGAGCTTTGCCAATCCGCCGAGAGGGATGAGAATGGAAATATTCGGCGGGCGGAGATCTCCTGGGACCGCAAAGGGCACAAGATGAATGCAGCCATGGGCAATACGCTCTTGGGCAACATTGTCATCGAGCCTGGCAGGCTGACCGTTTCGGTCAATTCGGCCCGGAGGGCTTCTATCATCAGGGGGGAAATCGAATCCAGCTTGGGCGAGGGTGCACGATTCAGGCTGGACGAGATCCAGGACGCCAAGGCCATGATGGAAGACGCCTTATCGCGGGACCCTGCCCCGGGGATGCGTGAAAAGAAAGACTTCCTGATGAAAAATTCCGAGCTGCGCAGCCAACTGGCCGAGATCATAATCAAGCAGTGGGAAGGGTGGGTGGACGAGAAGATTCCCGCGCTCGGCGGCAGGACCCCGCGCCGAATGGTCAAAACCAAAGACGGTCGGGAATCGGTCGAAGCCCTGCTTGCGGATGCAGAAAGAAAGACGTCCGACCCGTTCATGGATGAGGCCAACGTTCAAGGCCTTAAACGTGTGAAAGAGATCCTCGGCTTGAATGAGAAAACTGAGACTTGATAAAATCTCCCCGTGATCCCGGTCCATCATGACTTTCTTGTCTCGGATGAGATACAGGCGACACCCCTTTTCGAAAGGGAAGAGAAAAAGCGAGGTACAAGGAAATGGTTGCTCCTTAGACATAAGACCCCATCTCATTATTGGAAGAGAATGGAGTCTTGTCTTCATTCCATGAGCGACCCTCCGGATCAAGGGTTGTGGTTTAAGGTATTGTCGTCGGAGATAATCACGCCAAAATCAGGACAAGTCTACAGTGGATTACAAATGGAATAGTGGGGAAAGGCATACTCCTCTCCGGCGGCGGCAGAGGGGTATGGATGAGTGTTGGCCTAATGAGACGGAGAGGGGTGGGTTTCCCCCGGCTTACTGCCTGCCGGGGTCTACCCGTCTACCGAACCATTTCTTTGCCGTAGCTGACCTCCGACTTCTGATCTCCGACCTCCGACCTCTGACATCTGTTATTTCATCTGGCTGAGTTTCTCCACGACCTGGGCGCCCATTTCGGGTTTCATGAGAGAGATGATCGCGCCTGCCGATTTCCCCTTCATGTGCCTGAGGATGAGCACGACCGTTTCCATTTTCAGCTTTTCCATAATGGCTGCGGCCTTTCCGGGTTCCATGGCCGTATAGAGCTCGACGAGATGGGCCATTTTCGTATCCTTCATGGCCTCTTCTCTTTCCGCAAGGGCTTTCGCATAGCTCGTGAGCGTCATTTGAAGCTCGTTCAACTCCCCGAGTTTTTCCTCAATGTCCTTCTTGAGAGGGACGAGTTCCTCTTCCTTCTTCCTGATCTCCTCTTCTCTCGTTCGAAGTGCCAGTTCCCTTTCCTTCAGAGATTGAAGAGAAGGTCTCTCGGGAGTGACCCCTTCGCCCTGTGAGACCCGGGTCTTCCTGGCGTCTTCGGCAAGAGCGAGGCTTATCGCCGGGGAACTCTCCGCTTTTAGAAAAAGGCCGCTCAGAAAGATCTTTGCGGCGAGCAAGAGTATCAGTGCCGGCCCAACCCATGCGAGACGGGAATGCCACATCAGTGATAGCTTCTTCCATGACGGGTAACGGACATTTCGTCCACCCTTTTCTGTTCCGCAAGCGAAAGCTGATGCGTCCATGTCTGATGATCCTTCTCCATCACTTTTTCGATGATCCTGTACTCCTTTGTTCTCTCCAGGAGATTCTTCCTCTTGTCTGCGGCAATCTTCTCTCTTCTTGCAACCTCCTGCTTCTGCGAACCGATCTTCCTCTTCATGCCGTTCAGATAATCCGAGTACGCGCCCATCTCTTCCGAGGTCATTCTGCTCATCAAGCCCTGCTCCAGGGAAATCCTGGCCTTGTGGTGGCGGTTTTCATAAATATCGAGGTCCTGGCGCGCCTTCTGGAGCTTTCTCTGCGCGCTCCCGAATTCGATTTCGGCCTTTTCCTTGAGATGCTCCCTGTACGAGAACAGGCTCTGATATCTGAACTTGAATCCCATAGAGGCTCCCGATGTCAGTGTTCAGCGTTCAGGGTTCAGCATCGCAGAATGCAGGATACAGGATGCAAAATCCATCATAGAACCTGTATTGTGCTTCCTCTATCCTGCATCCTGATCACTTCTTCTTCCTCAACACCTGCTCCATCTCCTTCCACGCCTCCTCCATGCTGGAAGAGGTTTCCACCGATTGCTGGAGGAAACCATGCAGATCCTCGATCATATCCAGCGCCCTGTCGGTCTTTTTGTTCTGCCCCTTTTCATAGGCGCCGAGATTCACCAGGTCCTCTATCTTCGAGTAATCCGCAAGGAGCCTTCTGAATTCATAGGCGCGCGTCATCCGGTTCTTCTCCATGACCTCGTTCATCAATCTGCTCACGCTGCTCAGAATATCCACGGCAGGATAGTGGCCCTGCGAGGCCAGCCTCCGGTCGAGCACAATGTGGCCGTCCACAAGGGAGCGTACCGCGTCCGCGATGGGCTCATTCATGTCATCCCCCTCTACGAGCACCGTGTAGATCCCCGTGATGGAACCCCCGTTGGCATTGGTGCCCGCCCTTTCCACGAGATTGGGAAGATGGGCGAATGTGCTTGGGGGATAGGCCTTGTTGGTCGGGGGCTCGCCGGCTGCCAGGCCGACCTCCCTCGCAGCCATGGCAAACCTCGTGATGGAATCCATCAGGAGCAGGACATCCTTCCCTTCATCCCTGAAGAATTCGGCCACCGCCGCCGCTGCATAGGCGCCCCTCATCCGGATCAGGGGAGAGGTATCCGAGGTGGCGACAATCACTACCGAACGCTTCAAACCCTCCTGCCCCAGATCCCTTTCAATGAACTCCCGCACCTCCCTTCCCCGTTCCCCGATGAGCGCTATTACGTTTACGTCGGCCTTGGTGTACCTGGCCATCATCCCGAGAAGCACGCTTTTACCCACGCCGGATCCAGCCATGATTGCCGCCCTCTGACCCTTTGCCAGCGTGACCAGACAGTTGATGGAGCGCACCCCGACATCCAGGGGCTCCCGGATTCGGCTTCGTTCCATAGGATTCATCGGGACCGCATAAAGGTCCATTTGCCGGAGCCGGGCAGGGGAAATGAAGGGACCGTGATCGATCGGAGTTCCGAGGCCGTCCAGGATTCTTCCGAGCATTTCGCTTCCCACTCCAACCCTGGCGCCGTACCGGTCCGCGATGATGGTGCTCCCCGGTTGAATCCCCTCGCACTTGTTGAGGGGCATCAGCAGGATCCTGCCTTCCTTAAACCCGACCGCCTCAGCCTCTATGGGCCGGCCGAGATTTGGGGAGACGATCCGGCAGATTCCCCCCACGGGAACCGCCGGCCCCCTTCCTTCGATGATGGTGCCGACGCTTTTGATCACCTGTCCTTCCGCCCTTATGGGCGAAGCCGTCTCAACGGCCTGTTCGTATCGATCGAGGCAACACTTCACGAAACTTTTCCCTCCCGGGAGGAGCTCAACACCCGCTCTATCTCGTTTTCCACCAGGGCCAATTGATCCTCCACAGTGGCGTTCACGCTCCCGAATCCGGTGTGGAGAACGCATCCGCCTCTCTGGATTGCATGGTCCTCCAGAATCTGTATCCGGCCCGCCTTTGTATCCGAGCCGAGCGTTGGGACCAGGTTGGAGACTTCCTCCATATCCTCGGGACTGATTCTGATTTGAACACGGCTCGCATCGACCAGGAACTTCATGGCTGCCCGGATGGTCTCCCCAATGTCATAGCTTCCCGCCTTCAACTCACTCCAGATAATCTTCCTGGCAATCGCCATGCTCAAGCGGACAATTTCCTCTTCCGTATCCCGGTAGATCTCTTCCTTCAAGCGACCCAGTGAATCAAAGAGCGTGTCCAGATGGCCGGCTTTTTCCTGTAATTGCCTCTCCTCGAGGGCAAGACCGTCCTTCTGCCCCTGTGCAAAACCCTTTTCATATGCCTCCCGCTCCAGCTGGGCGATCCTCTCTTCAATGTCCTCTTCCTTGGGGGGCTCCGGAGGGCCCTCCTTCGGCGCTCCTTTCGGGGGAGCGCACGCGCGCTTCCTCGATGGGAGCAGTATGCATCCGTTCTCATCCAGGGCCATCATTTCAGTGGAGTCTTCCGGGCTTTCAGGACCGAACGATTCCAGCGTGAAGGCAGGCACCTCATCCGCCCCGAAATCAAACAAGGACATCTTCACCGCCTTTTCCGCCGAGCACGATTTTGCCCTCATCCGCAAGCCTTCGTGCAGTCTTGATCACATTGAGTTGAGCCTGCTCCACATCCCGCAACTTCACCGGACCCATCACCTCCATGTCTTCCTTGATCATCTGGGCCGCACGCTGGCTCACATTCTTGAAGATCTTTTCCTTCAGCTCCTCTGATGCCGTCCTCAGGGAGAGGATCAGTTCGTCGTTGCTGATCTCTTTCAGCAACCCCCTGACGGAACGATCGTCCAGCTGGATGAGGTCCTCGAACACGAACATCGACTGGCGGATCTCTTCAGCCATTTCTCCCCTTTCACCTTCGATCCGCTCAAGGATTGCGGACTCGGTCTTATGGTCCAGGTGATTCAGGATTTCCGCTGCCGTCTGAATTCCGCCGAGACTCTCATCTGCAGCCTTGCTGATGCTGGAGAGTTGCTCCTCGAGCACTTCCTGGATCTCCGTCACGATTTCATGGGGCACGGCGTCGAGATCCGCGATCCTCATGATCACTTCGCCCTGGATATGCTCGGGCAGGGCCTGGATCACTTCTGCAGCATTCTGATACTTCATATGGACCAAGAGGAGTGCAATAGTCTGGGGATGCTCGCTGGCCAGGATGCTTGCCAGGACCTGTGGACTCAGGGAGGCCAGCTTCTCAAAAGCCCCTGTCCCACGGTTGGAGAACAGATCTTCCAGAAGATCGTCGGCCTTTCTCGCATCGAACGCCATGGTTACGGACTTCTCGAGAAATTCCTTCCCGTTCATCCCGGTGATCTTCTGGTTCTGAAAGACATGGGAAAATTCCTGGATAATGGAGGAGACCATCTTGGGGTCCACCTTTTTGATCTGCGCCATGTGCTCCCCAATGACCTTCACCTCATTTTCATCGAGGTTCTGGAAGACCTTGGAGGCGAACTCCTCCCCCATGATCATCAGGAAGAGCGCAGCCTTTCTCGGGCCTATGAGTCCTTCAATGTCCAACTATCTTCCCTCGCTGATCCATTGTCGAATGATGTGTGCAACCGCCTCGGGATTGCCCTTGCTGATCTCCAGCAGATTGGAAGTGGCGGATTTCTCCTCCGCTTGCTGTTCCCCTGTAGGGGCCGCCAGACTGCCCGCGGTCTGGCCTCTGGGAAGAGCGGCCGGCTGATTAAGAAGTTGCCCGGTCTGGTGAATCCATCTCCTGAAGGGTTTGACCGTCAGAAGGAGAAAAAGACAGACCAGAAGCAGGTTGAACACAGGCTTGGTTGCCTTTTTCCCGTAGTCCATCCACCATGGCAGAGATTCGGAGCCCATTCTTTCCTCTTCCTGCAGAACAAACGGGATATTGGAGACCGAGACCTGGTCTCCCCTTGTCTCGGTGAAACCGATGGCTTTTTTTACGATATCCTCGAAGACCTTCATGTCTTTTTTATTGCGTGCAATGAATTTCGAAACCATTTTGCCGTCCGATCCCTTGTCCTGCACATAGGGACCGTCGATGATGACCGCTGCAGAGAGTCGTTTTACATCTCCCACCGAATTGGTGACCTGCCTGCTCACCTTGTTTATCTCGTAATTGACCGTCGCATTCTCCCTTTCAAAACCCCTGGCTGCCGATGATCCCGCTGCGGTCTGTGTTGGATAGATCTGGGTCTGGAGATCCGGTGATCCGGCAGCGGTCCCCCTGCCTGGCCCAGAGCTTTCCTTCTGACGCTGTTCGCTCCTGACAACCACATTGTCCGGATCGAATTTTTCCTCGACGAGATTGACGCGCTCAAAATCGACCTCGGCCGAAACCCTGGCCACCACCTTGTTTGCACCCACAACCGGTTCCAGCATTGTCTGGATCCTGTTCTGAAGACTCCTTTCAAGTTTCTGCTGGTAATCGAACTGGGTCTTGCTCATGGCGGTCGCATGGTCCTCTTCGAATCCCTTGGAAAGGAGCCCTCCGGACATCTCCACCACTGTTACGTTGTCCGGTTTCAATCCTTCAACGGCCCTCGCCACCAGGTTTATGATTCCCTGGATCTGCCGGCTGTCCAGGGATCTTCCTCCATGCAGCCGCAAGACCACCGATGCAGTGGCGGGTCTCTCATCTTCCGCGAAGAGCGAATCTCCGGCAGGAACGATATGGACCCTTGCCTGAGCGATGGAATCAAACCCCATGATGGTTCGGGCGAGCTCTCCCTGGAGAGCCTGTTTGTACTTCAGCCTCTGCACGAATTCGGTAGTCCCGAAGGGCATGTCATTGAAAATCTCGAATCCTACATTCTGGCCCCGCGGCAATCCGTCTCCCGCCATCTCCAGCCTGAGCTGGTAGACCATCTCGCTCGGCACCAGGATTGCGCTGCCTCCCTCTTTGAGCTGGTAAGGGGTTTTCTTCTCTGCCAGCTTCTGGGTGATCCTGGAAGCGTCCGCTGTCTCGAGATTGGCGAAAAGAACCTGGTAGTCGGGTCTGTTCACCCACAGGAGAAGAGCCACAAAACCCGCCACTACCACGGCGGTGCTCAGCGCAAGGGAGACCTTTCTGCCCGTGGGGATGGACCGGAGGATCTGGAGAAATTGCCGGATCGTGTCTTTTCCTATTTCAGCCATCAAACACCTTTATGCGGCCTCTTGCGCAGAGGCCTTCCATTAGAACTGCATTCTCATGATCTCCTGATAAGCCTCCAGGAGCTTGTTCCTGATCTGTACGAGCAGACGAAATGAGATGTCCGCTTTTTCCGTGGCGATGGTGATCTCGTGAAGATCAAAGGTCTTCCCAACCGCAAATTCCTCCGCCTTCCGATTTGCCTCCTGCATCTGCTGGTCCACCTGCCCTGCAAAGCTCTTGAGGGCGTCCACAAAGGTGGTTTTGCCGGGGCTTTCCACTGCCCGCACCCCGCCTGCTCCTGCCGGCGAAAACCCAAACACCTGTTTCGTTTCATCGATCATTGGTCATCTCCAAGAAGTTTTCAGTGTTCAATGTTCGGAGTTCGGGAGGACGGCAACAATCCATCTGCTTCTTTCCTGAACGCTGAAACCGAACCCTGAACACTATTACCTGCCCATGATCTCCAGGGCCTTGAGCGCCATCTCCTTGGCGGTCCTCACCACTGCGGCATTGGCCTCATAGGAACGATTCGCGTTGAGCATGTGGACCATCTCCTGAACGACATCCACATTTGGGAGGAAGACATAGCCATCCTGATCCGCATCCGGATGGGAAGGATCGAAGATCCTCTTGAACTCCCCCTCAACGGGCACGATCTCCGTGACCTTGACGCCGTGAATCTGATCGTCGAGGCTCTGCCCGAGCTGTCCGGAAAAGGTGGGGTCCACAGGGTTGGTCTCGAAGATCACGGTCTTTCTCCGGTAAGCGGCCCCGTCGTCCGTCTTGGTCGTATTTGCATTGGCCAGATTCATGGAAATGACGTTGAGCCTCGTCCTTTGCGCCGTCATCCCTCCCGCGGCCAGGTCAATGGTTTTGATCAGATCCATCTCTATCTCCTCCCTTCAATTGCAGCCCTCAGGCCGTCGAATTTCTTGGACAACAATTTCACCGCGGTTTCGTAAAGGAGGTTGTTCTGCACCATTTTGGCCATTTCTTTGTCGATATTGAGATGATCGGCCTCGTCAAATTCCGCTTCCTGCGTCTCCAGCACATGAGAGCCTTTACCGATGAAGATGTCCCCTGATCGCGGAAAATGCCTCTCGTCGGTCTTCCTCATGGCGATGCCCTCCTTGTCCACGGCGCGCCGAAGCTCCTGGTCAAAGACCAGTTCCCTGGGCCGATAGCCCGGTGTATCGATGTTGGCCAGATTGCCTGAGATGGTGCTGTGTTTCGCACTGCGATAATCCAGAGCATGGGAGAGGAGGGCAACGGTCTTTCCAATCAGCCGGCTGTTCAGGTAACTCCTGGTCTCCATATGCGATCACCTCCGCTTTCCTCATTTTCTGCAAAAGGGATACCAAAATCAGGCATCCGGCGAACGGCTTTCCCCTTTCCCATCCAATTCCCTGTATTCATGGAGCTTATTCCTCAGCGTGCGAACGCTGATCCCGAGGACCTCGGCAGCGTGCGTCCTGTTTCCACGATGCTCCTGAAGAGCCTGCGTAATCATCTTTTTTTCCATCTCCCGGAGGGGCATCATCTTCAACGACGCTTCCGTCTCGCCGTTTTCAGAGTTCCCGGATGGGGCGGACAATGCATCCAGATCCGCTTGTCCGATGGTATCGGACTGCACCAGGAGCAGTGCCCTCTCCATCAGGTTCTCGAGTTCTCTGACGTTTCCAGGCCAGGATCTTCTCTTGAGATACTCCTCTCCGTCTCGGGCGAGTTTTTTTCGCGGCAGATGGTTGAGCCGGGAATGCCTCTTCAGGAAAAGATTGGCGAGGGGCAAAATATCCTCCACCCTCTTACCCAGAGGCGGCACAAACAGGGGTACCACATTGAGACGGTAAAAGAGATCCAGCCGGAAATTCCCTTTCTTTGTTTCCGCATCGAGATCTCTGTTCGTGGTTGCAATTACCCGTGTATCCACCGGGACCGGGAACTCCCCTCCTACCCTGTCGATCTCCCTTTCCTGAAGCACTCTGAGCAGCTTGGCCTGGACGGAAAGGGGCATCTCGCTGATTTCATCCAGGAGCAGGGTCCCTCCACCCGCCAGTTCGAATTTTCCCTTCTTCCTGGCTACCGCCCCTGTGAAGGCCCCTCTCTCGTGCCCGAAGAGCTCGCTCTCCAGCAGGTTCTCGGGGAGGGCGGCGCAATTGACCGCAACGAAAGGGCCGCTTTTCCCGCTTTTTTTGTGAACGTGCCTCGCGATGACCTCTTTTCCGGTGCCGCTTTCTCCCTGGATGAGAACCGTGGAGCGGCTCCGGCCTACTCTCTCGGCCAGTTCAATCACTCTTCGCATCGACGGGTCAACTGCAATGGGACTCTCGGGTTCCGCGTCTTCTTCCTGAGCCGAATGGTGAGCCGAACCCGGGGCTTCGTATTGAAGGGCGCCGACAAGCCCTGCCCAGAGACTCTCCTGCTGGACCGTGAGGGGGAAGTAATCCACCACCCCGATTTTAACGGCCTTCACCGCATCCTCCACATTCGGCGCCTGGCTGAGGAGAATAATAGGCAGATCCGGGCACGTGCTTCTGACGGTGCGTACTGCGGCAAAGGTTTCCTCCGAATCGCCGTTCACCTGTTCCACCCAAAGCCGGGGGGAGATCTGTTGAATTCGACCGGCAATCTTTTCGTCCCTCCGGCCGATAAGGACGCGGTAACCCAGTTCCTCCAGCCTGGACCAGATGTTTTTCGGCAGGGAAGCTTCCGTCGCGGTCCAGAGGATCTTCTTTTCGTTACCTTGTGACATAGTGATTTCCTTCGTCAGGGATCGAAGCGGACTATTCCGCCCTTTCCAGGGACAGCCTCTTCAGTTCCTTCTCGAGCGGGATGGATCCCATTTTAATCTGCACCTTCTGCTGGAGAGCAGGATCTCCCTCTTCCAGAATTTCGTTCATGAGTCGCGAGGCCAATCCGCTCTCGCCGGCGCCCAGATAGGAAAGGGCAAGTCTGTACTTGACATCCCAATAGCCCTTCATCTCCGGCGAATAGTCCAGGTCCAGGGATTGTCCATAGTGCCTGATGGCTTCCTTGTGTCTTCCTTCAAAGTGATAACTGTTTCCCATCTCCGCATAGGCCGAGCGCAGCAGTTCCTTGCTCTCCCGATCCTTTTCCGCAAGAGCGATGGATCGGTTCAGGGCATCTCTCGCCCTTTCGTAGAGGCTTTGCCTGTTGCTGATCTCTCCGATGCTCTCATAAACCGCTGCCATTTCCCTGTCGGAAAGGAGTCTCTTTTCACTGAGAAGGGAGTGCAGGAGATCGGAAGCACGCTTCAGCTCTCCCTTCCTGCGGCTGATTTCGGCCAGAAGCAGCACACCCCTTTGCCGATCGGCTGCAGGAAGGTTTTCTCCTGACGCATTCTCAAGAAGGGTTCCGGCCTTATCCTCATCGCCCAGGGAGAGGTGTGCCCTGGCAAAATCGAGCAGAAATTTCCCCCTCGATGGCGGAGTCAGCTCGCGGAGGGTGATCTGCGAGAAGACCTGGACGGCATCGGCGAATTGCTTCCCCCGGTAAAATGAATCTCCGATCAGGAGCAGGATTTCCGGCTCGATGTTCCCGCTGAGTCCCGGGTCGGCCTTCTGGAAATACTCGATCGCCTTATTGTATTTGCCACCCTCGTAGTAGCCCTTGATCTCCTTTTCAGCGCATCGGAAATACAGCTGCCTCGCCTCCCTCTGCACATCGGATTGGACGGGCTTTCCCGTCAGCTTCCTGATGGTATCCACTGCCAGTGCATACTGGCCTTTCTTGTAGAACTTTCCTGCCATCTCCAAGAGGGCGAGATCGCCGATGGGTTTGTTGAGGTTCTCCTTGTAGACCTCCTCGTAGGCTGTCACTCCGGAGGATTGATCGGCGATGCGCAGCTTGGCTATCCCGGCGCCTTCGCTTTCCGGAAAATACTCCACCGCCATGCGGTAGAGCATTTCCGCTTCCTTTTCTCTGGTCTGATGAAAGTAGGTATCTCCAATGTGAGAAAGGAGCAGGTCGCCCGTCTCGGGCTGATGACCGAGGTTAAGGGCCCGGAAGTACTGCTCACGCGCCAGGTCGTAATTTTTTCTGTAGAAATGATTTCGAGCCCTGAGAAAAAGAAACTCGGGATGATCCAGGTAGAAATCCGGGCGCGACTCGGCAATCTCCTTGAGCTTGCTCTCGGCATCGTCGTACATCCCGACGCCGTGGAAATACCCGGCTATTCCGTATCGGGCCTCCTGAACCAGGGGAGAGGTCGGGAAACGATCGATGACGGCTTTGAAGTCCTCGATCGCCCTTTGGGGCTTGTTCATTCGCAGGTAAATCCGGCCCCTGGAAACCAGTGCGGCCGGTACGTGGTCCCCGGTTCCATACTGGTTGATTGCAATGGACAAGAACCCTATGGCCTCATTGTCGTAGCCGGCAAGGTCATGCGCCCTGCCCGTCTTGATCAATGCCGTCGGGGTCTTTTCGGATTTAGGGTATCTCGAGACAGCCTCATGATAGATATCGACGACCTTGGGGTATAACCCCTTTTCTCCTCTTTCCAGCAAGGCAAACCGGCAGTCGCCTGAGAGAAAAACCATATCCTCTGTCAGAGACGAATCCGGAAAACCGGCCAGGAATTCATCAATCAGCCCCGCGCCCTTCTCGTAATCCTTCGCTTCCAGGGCTTCCCGGATTCTTCCGTAATGAAAGGCCTCTGCCGGTCTCAGGTTCGAAACCCTGGGACCCTGCGGCAGGAGTATCGGGTTATCATGCCGCACCTCGGGTTCCACCTTGAATTTTAATGGAGGCACTGCACTACCGCCCGACTCCGGTTCAACAGCCGACGGTTTATCGATCTTCATTCTGATGCTTCCGCTCGATACCCCGCTTCTCACCTCCGCCGTTGCGGTTTTCACAGGGGAATCGGTTTCCTTCGGGAGTTCCGCAACACGTGGAGGCTGAACACTCTCGGGGGCAGGATCGGGCCTGCGATCAAAGAGAATCGAAGGACCTGCTGTCTCCGGTGCACGTTCAAAGAAATCAACGACCCACTTCCCGCCTTCCTGCATCCAGAACACCTTGACCCGTTCGACCGGGGTTTCCGGTTCCGCATTAATCTCAAGACCCTCTTTCTGTTTGTTCAGGCTGACGCGTTTCAGAATTTTCATGGGTCCATAACCCGATCGCTGCGCGGCTGTTGTCGCGCCGGACAACCCGAACAGAAGGGAGCGATCGTCCCGGGAGGTCATGGACCAGGCGGGCTTCACGCCAAGGTCGGCCACCATGCGGGTAAACCCTTCCCCGGTTCCAAACCGAAGGCGCTTGAGCGTTGCAGGGGCTGTCTTCTTCGGATTTGCCCTTTCAGGTTTTGCCTGTGCCATATCGATCAGAAACACCTTTTCCTTCGCTATCCAGGAGCACTCCACCTCTCTAAGGGAACCTTTCAGGGGGATCGTTATTTTCAGAGAGCGTGCCGCAGTGTCCTCTTCAAATCTCATCGACTTGTTGTCCTTCGCAATCGTCTTCGAGAAGTCGGTCCCGCCGGCAGTCTCGTAGAGAGCGAGAGCCACATGGTTCTCTCCCCCACAGGAGAGATGGAACAGGGGTTTTTGCTGTAGAAGGAGAGCAATCCTGGTTCGGCCCTCTGCAGGCAAGATCATCTTCACGTCGAGAGCCCTGTTTGCGGCCAGCGCTCCTCTGGACAGGCAACTCCCCATAAGGAGGATAGAGCATAGCCACAGCACAATCGGACCTCGCCGGATCCCTTTCATTTTCTTCCGGACTCCAGCAATCGAATGATTCTTTCCTGGTTTCTCAGTACCTGAAGATTGGTCTCCACCATAAAACGGGTGGAGATTGAGATTTCTCTCAGGTGTGCCAGAGACATATCATCGCTGTAGGTCCTGGTGTTTACACCCCCCTCTTCCTTGAGCGCCCTGTAGAAGTCTCTGGTCATTTCCACATAAACCCCTTCCGGCACGGGGAGGCGGGAACCCGAATCCTGACCGAAGCTCGTGAATACCTGGCCCAGGACACAGCCCAGGAGGCAGCCTGCCATCAAGAGGAGACCTCTTTTACCAAACCGCTTCATGATTTTCCTCGCATAGAACCGGTTATCGCCGGTCCGGGCGAACGATGCACTCAGGTCCCGGCGCTTCTTCCGTTTCTCTGAAGCACATCTCATGCCACCAGGAAATATTTGCATCCTCCCCTGAAAAATTTTCCTAACGATTTGATTTAAGTTCCCAATTGAGATTCGGGCTTTTCACCGGCCATGAGGCGGGGACTATGCCCCGCCCGCTCGTCATGTTTTTGACGTGGAGTCCTTTGACGCAGAAAGTTCGCTCGCAGAGCACAGAGAACTAATCCGGTCGAACCGCGAAGGCGCACTTGGCGTTTTGGCGGTTAAATCTTTTTGCATGGATCGGACGACTAACTCTCATCGCAAAGGACAGGAACGGAGACTTGGGTGGCATTCTGTTTGCAGACACACCGGTGGGATGGGTAGCCCCGGAGGGACTCCTGGTCCGGGAGAAACCCCTCAGCGCGGCCCAAAGGGAGTGAGGGATGGAACTGCTGGAAAAGAACATACGTCTCTTCAAAAAGATGAAGGAGCTCGCATCAGAGCAGCAGTCCTGCCTCGAAGAGGACAGGCTGGACACCTACTTTCAACTCTCCAGGAAGAGAGACCAGCTTCGATCCCAGATCACATTGAATGAGAAAACGGCCGGCTCCCTGGCCACGGGAAGAAATGGCGTCGATCCTCCCGCCCGGAAGGACGCCATGGAGATGGTGGAGGTCATCCGTCTGATCCAGGAAATAGATGAAGGAATAAAACAAACGTTGATCCGGAAGAAAGAATCCCTGACCTCGGAGATCCGGGAGATGAGAAAGGGTCGGATGGCGGTGAAGGGCTATGGGATCAAATTTGCAAAACCCGCAAAGTTCATCGATAGAAAAAGTTGAAGCGAGACAAAAATCCGAAATCCGAATATCGAAATCCGAAACAAAACCCAGAACCAAATTCTGCAATGAAAAAATCAAGCGGACCTGCTTCCTGGCCGCCGGCTGGTGTCCGGAAAGACCGCCTTCCCTAGGACCGTCATTCCGGTGAAAACCCGAAATCCAGTATTGGACGTTCGTCATTTCGTCCTTTGTCATTGGTCCTTTGCTTTGTCTTCATTGGACGTTGGACGTTGGGCGTTCGATGTTGGACGTTCGTCATTTTGTCCGCTATACTCCCTCTCCATGACCCAGCCCGGAATCACCCGCAGGATTCTCTTATGGTATGCGCACAACGGACGGTCCCTTCCCTGGCGGCAGACCAGGGATCCTTATGCCGTCTGGATTTCCGAGGTGATGCTTCAACAGACCCGGGTAGACACGGTGATCCCCTACTATGAACGTTTTCTTTCCCGGTTTCCCACAGTGGAAGCACTCGCAAAGGCCCCTCTCCGGAACGTTATAAAAAGCTGGGAAAACATGGGCTACTACTCTCGTGCCCGCAATCTTCACGAGGCAGCGCGGACTGTCGTGACCTGCATGGGAGGCAGTCTCCCGGAAATCCGGGAGGAGTTGCTCCGGCTTCCCGGCATCGGAGCGTACACCGCCTCTGCAATTCTGAGCTTTGCCTTCGGGCAGAGCGTTCTTGCAATGGACGCAAATGTAAAACGGGTCCTCTGCAGGCTTTTTGCCGTGAAGCAACCCCTGGAAGAGAGACCGACTCTGGAAAGAATCGAAAGACTCGGGAAGGATCTCCTGCCTCGAAAAAATTCTTCCCCTTTCAACCAGGGTCTGATGGATTTCGGATCCTCGATCTGCACGCCGCGAAAACCCCGATGCATACCATGTTTCCTGCGGGATGACTGTCTTGCGTTTCAAAGGAGCATCCAGAACAGTCTGCCTGTAAAGAGAAGACGGCCTCCGCTCCGGCAGAGGGACATGACCGCCGCACTCATTTGCGATCAAAGGGGCAGGTTCCTCGTGGCCCAAAGACCTGCAAACGGTCTTTTGGGAGGCTTATGGAGATTCCCCGGTGGAGAAAGGACGGGGGCCGAAACCATTGCCGAGGCGGTTGAAAGGACGGTTTGCGAAGAAGCGGGGGTTCGCGCCAGGGCAGTATCTGAGCTTGGGGTCATCCGGCACACCTTCACCCACTTCCGCATGCGCCTTCATGTGTTTGAATGCATGATCACGGAGGGCTTGCCTCGTGCGTCGGGCTGCGTACAGTTGCGCTGGGCGGGGCCCCGCGCACTTCGATCCCTGCCATTTGGCAAGGCGGACCGCAAGGTGCTCAGCCTGCTTTGAAGCACAGGCCTCACCCTGAAGCGGGGGCCTTTCTTGTAACACCATACACTCACATCTCCTTCAACAGCTGGTTCGCGGCCGTCAGCATCGGGTCCCAGACCGGGCTGAATGGGGGAGCATACGCCAGATCGGATTGGCCGAACTGCTCGACCGTCATGCCTGCATGGAGGGCAACCGCAGGCGCATTCACACGATGGACGGCACCCTCCTTGCCCACCATTTGCACTCCCAGCAGCCGCCCCGATTTTCGGTCTCCAACCATCTGCACCGAGATGGTGGTGGAGCCTGGATGGGCATGGGCCCGGCTTCGGCTGTGGATCACGGTCTCAGCAGGCTCGAATCCCGCCTTTTCAGCCTCACTCATGCTCAATCCGGTCCGTGCAACCTCGAGATCAAAAACCCGGAACACGGCCGTTCCGGCCACCCCCTGGAGCTCAGCCCTTTTACCGGTCACGTTATCCGCAACCGCCCAGCCTGCTCTGTTTGCCCTGAGGGCAAGAGGTATCCACGCCCTTTTGCCGGTGACCACATGAAATGCATCTGCACAATCGCCGGCCGCATAAATGTTCTCATCTGAAGTAAGGAGGGCGCTATCCACCGCAATGGACTTTCTTGGCCCCAATTCAAGCCCTGCCTCGTCGGCCAGTTGACTGTTGGGCAGGACGCCGACCGCCGTCAGAACCATCTGGCAGTCCAATACGGGTCCCTTGGACAACAGCCTGAGACCTTTGTCGCTTTTTTCAATTCCCACTATCTCGTGACCAAGATGAACCCCTATGCGGTTGGCATCAAGCTCCTTTCGAACGATCGCCGCAAGTTCAGGGTTCATCCACTGCAGGAACACGGGTCCCGGCTTGATCATATCCACTTCAATTCCCCTTGCCCTCAGGGACTCGCACATCTCCAGGCCGATGTATCCCATTCCGACGATGACCACCCGCGAGACATTCCGCTCTCCCATGAAACGCTTGATCCTGCGTCCGTCTTCAAGATTCTTCAGTGCCAATACCCCGGGCAGATCAAAACCCGGCTGGCGGGGAATGCTTGGAGAGGCACCCGTGGCAATGAGCAGCTTGTCGTAGGATACTTCGAAATCCTCTCCCTTTCTCGTTTTCCCCGTGACCTTCCTCTCCTTCACCTGAATGGAATCCGCCCGATGACCGGTCCTCAGGTCAATGTGCTGTTTGTCCCTGAAGACCTCGGCCTTTCTCACAACCAGGTCGTCCATGTCTCTGACAGAATCTGCGATGTTGTAAGGCATTCCGCATGCGCTGTAGGAGACATCGTGGGTCTGCTCGAGCACCGTGACCTGAAGGTCCGGCATACCCCTCTTCGCCCTGCTGGCCGCACTCATTCCCGCTGCATCCCCGCCTATGACAAGAAATCGCATGATGTCCTCCGTAGCACTCAGGCTTCGCCCCCCCGGAGAATGGTAAGCAGGAGGTCAGGAGCCGGGGAAAGATTATTTACTGAAAACCCTCTTGATACATCCCATTGTCCGGAAACAGGGCCCGAAAGGCAACTGTTTTGCTTGCCAATCCCGATGGTTTTGGTTAAAAATCCAACACCGCAGGGGCCGGCTTTGATGCACCCCGAAGGGGTGAAGTTTGTGGCGCTGGGTCACCGGAATATTTGTTCCTATAAACCCAAAATACGAGGTGCCTAAATGAGCGGGATGGAAATCGATCTTTCTGGGAAGGCGGCGCTGGTGACGGGAGGCAGTCGAGGCATAGGAATGGCCATTGCCATGTCCATGGCGGAAAAGGGCGCAAGGGTTGCCATCAGCGGGAGAAAGCAGGAGAACCTGGACCGTGCAGCAGCAGGCTTCAAGGAGCGACACCTGCAGGTCCTGGCCGTAGCGGCGAACGCCGGGCAGGCGGGTCAGGTTGATTCTCTCTTCAGTGCCCTGGATCGAGAATTGGGTGGAGTCGACATCCTCGTGAACAATGTGGGGACGAATATTCTCACCCCTTCCGTTGCCGAAGCGGATGAAGCTCTTTTCGACAAACTCATGGAGACAAATCTGAAAAGCGCTTTCCTGGCAAGCGCTCAGGCCGTAAAACGCATGAAAAAGCGTGGCGGCGGGAAGATCATCAATATCAGTTCGATCGCAGCCCGCAAGGCGGCAAGGGGCATGGGGATCTATTGCGTTGCAAAGGCAGGCCTGGAGATGCTTACCAAGGTGCTGGCGCAGGAGTTGGCCCCTGATCGCATCAATGTGAACGCAGTGGCGCCCTCAGTTGTCAAGACGAGATTCAGCCAGCCTTTCTGGAGCAATGAATCTATCCTCAACGAGATCCTCAAGACGATTCCCATGGGACGGATTGCGGAGACCGCCGATGTTGTCGGGGCTGTTCTATTCCTCGCATCGAGCCTGTCGGATTTCATCACAGGCGAAGTCATCAATATCGACGGCGGCTCCCTGGCATGAGCCGGAGGGCAGAGGGCAGAGGAGGAGATCAGAGGACGGAAGTCAGGGGTCCGATAAGAGAAGGAAAATAGATGAACCGGCATCTGGTATGAAGATTCGCTAGAGATGAACGTCCAACTTCAAATGAAAAGAGAGAAACCCGACAACTGAACGTTCAATAAGGATCGTCTTAAGTCGCCTTTGATTAGACTGGTCTCCGGCCAGAAGCGATGCCTTATGAAACTTCGCTTGAGGAGGGTTTGGTTCGGCGCGCCCTTACCCGAGACTTCCTGTCCCCCCTCAGCACCCGTTTCGAAAAGAGCCTCCCAAGCCCGCGCAAGGTTTCCTGTTCGATCGAGCTTGCCTCCTCAGCGGCAAGCGGCCGCGCTGACCTCTGCTATCTGATCTCCGATCTCCGATCTCCGCCCTCTGATCTATGACCTCTGATCTATGACCTCTGATTTTCTTTGACTTGCCCCATTTTGTGTGTTACATCTGGATAAAATGAATGATAATTCATTCATTTATAAGTTAAAAATACAACAATTTCAGATATATTCTTGTCCTGACAGTCTGCGCTGTTCCAGTCAACCAAGGAGGTCTGCCAATGAATAAGAGGATTAAAAAGGCAGGTGTGATAGGCGCCGGCGTAATGGGCGCCACAATAGCTGCCCAACTTGCCAACGTCGGCATTGAAACGATTCTTCTCGACATCGTTCCCAGCCGGATGAGTGAAGAGGAGATCAGTAAGGGTGTTTCCCAGGAGAGCAAGGCCTTCAGAAACAAGCTCTCCAGAAACGGTGTGGATACAGCACTGAAGTCGAAGCCTGCCTCCTTTTATGTGCCTGAGAACGGACGTCTCATCACCATCGGGAACATGGAAGACGATCTTGACAAATTGAAGCAGGTGGACTGGATCATCGAGGTGGTTCTGGAAAGACTCGATATCAAGAAGGCGGTGTTCGAGAAACTCGAGAAAGTCATCACCCCGGGGACGATAATCGCTTCCAACACCTCCGGCATATCGGCCCGCGCGATGTGCGAGGGTCGATCGGAGAATTTCAAAAAGCACTTCGCCATTACCCATTTTTTCAATCCTCCAAGATACATGAAGCTTCTGGAGATTGTTCCGGGACCGGATACTCTGCCCGAGGTGGTCAGTACTCTGGCCGAGACGTGCGAGAAGGTTGTGGGAAAGGGCATTGTCTACGCAAAGGACACGCCCAATTTTATTGCGAACCGGATAGGGATTTTCAGCATGTTCCACGGAATCCGCACCATGATGGATCTCGGGATGAGCATAGAGGCGGTGGACGCCGTGACCGGACCTGTCATCGGGCACCCGAAGAGCGCCTCTTTCAGAACTTCCGACCTGGTCGGATTGGATATCATCCTCCATGTTGCCCAGAACGTCTATGACGGAGCAGCCGGCGATGAGAAACGGGAGACGTTCGTGCCGCCGGAATTCATAAAGAAGATGGTTGAAAAGGGGTTGCTGGGACAAAAGACCAAACAGGGATTCTACAAGAAGAACAAAGGCCAGGACAAAAAGAAGGCTCTTCTTTCCATCGATTACAATACACTCGAATACAAGCCGCTGCAGGAGGTCAAACTCGCTTCGCTCGAGGCCGCCAAGAACATCTCGGGAACAGGGGCAAAGGTCAAATCCCTCTTCTATGCCGACGACCTCGCCGGGCGCTTCACCTTCCGCACCATGACCGAGACGTTGCTTTACTCGGCAGAAAAGATCCCGGAAATCGCGGACGATATTCTCAACGTGGACAATGCGATGAAATGGGGCTTTGCCTGGAAGATGGGCCCCTTCGAAACCTGGGATGCGATAGGGGTAAAAAAATCTGCAGAGAAGATGAAATCGGCCGGCTACCGGGTCCCTGCGTGGGTTCAGGAAATGCTGGATAGCGGAAAGGAGTCCTTCTACAGGAAAGAGAAGGGGCTGGTTTTCTATTATGATATCCCCTCCAGAGACTACAAACAGGTTCCGGTGAAACCCGGCATCATCCTGCTCCCTTCCCTCAAAGACAGAGAGAAGAAGGTTGCCGGAAACAAGGGCGCTTCTCTGGTGGACATCGGGGACGGGGTGGCCTGCCTGGAGTTTCATACAAAGATGAACGCCATGGGCGACGACATCATCAACATGATCTTCAAATCCGCAGACATCGTGAGCCGCGATTTCCTGGGGCTGGTCATAGCGAATCATGGTGAGAACTTCTCAGCGGGCGCCAATCTGCCACTGGTTCTGTTCACTGCACAGGAAGAGGAGTGGGACGATCTGAACTGGATGATCAAGACATTCCAGGATTCCTTCATGAGACTCAAGTACCTCGACAAACCCGTGGTGGCTGCGCCGGCGGGAATGGCCCTGGGAGGGGGATGTGAAATCTGCCTTGCTTCAGACAGGGTCCGCTATGCGGCCGAGACCTATATGGGTCTCGTAGAGGTGGGGGTGGGTCTTATTCCGGCCGGAGGAGGCTCCAAGGAAATGCTCATCCGCAACACGGAACATCTTTTTGAGGTCCAGCCCGGAGGCGTCTACCCGAAGCAGATCGAGATGGTGCCGTTCGTTGCCAGGGCATTTGAAACGATCGCGCTTGCCAAGGTTGCCACATCAGGTCCGGAGGCGGTGAAGATGGGATTTCTCAGGCCCACGGACAAGATGACCGTAAATCGGGATTATCAAATTGAGGATGCGAAAAAGACCGTTCTTGCATTGGACATGGAAGGGTATGCCCCTCCACGTCCTCTTGAAGAGATCCGCGTACCGGGAGAGAATACGTATGCGCTCATCAAGATGGCTATCTGGACCCTTCACGAGCAAGGATATGCCCTGGAGCACGATACGGTTGTTTCTGAGAAGGTGGCCTATGTGCTTTGCGGAGGCAGGGTGCAGGCTGACACCCGAGTGAGCGAACAGTATCTGCTGGACCTGGAGCGGGAGGCCTTTCTCAGTCTTTGCGGCCATCCCAAAACACAGGCCAGAATTCAGCACATGCTTACCACGGGCAAGCCTCTGCGCAACTGATTCGTATAAAATTTTCAAAGAAAATTTTATGGAGGTAGGGAGATGAAAGAAGCCGTCGTCGTTGCCGCCTGCAGAACAGCGGTGGGAAGGGCTCCAAGGGGAATGCTCAAGGATACCCGGCCGGAATACATGGGCACCGCGGTGTTGGGCGAACTGCTCAAGAGGGCGGGCAACCTGGATCCTGCCCTAATTGATGACGTCATTATAGGCTGTACATTCCCTGAGGCCACTCAGGGGCTCAATCTCGGAAGGGTCCTGGTGATGTCCATGGGATGGCCGGACAGGATACCAGGAATGACCGTCAACCGATTCTGCTCATCTGGCCTCCAGGCCATTGCGATCGCCGCAGAGAAGATCATGTGCGGTTTCTCGGATGTCGTGATTGCCGGGGGCGTTGAAAGCATGAGCCAGATCCCCATGGGCGGGAGCATGCTCTATCCCAATCCCGCGCTGGTGGACACCCATCCAGGGGCCTTTACCGGTATGGGACTGACAGCCGAAAACGTCGCGGAGAAGTACGGGATCACCAGGGACGAGCAGGACGAATTCGGCGCCAGAAGCCAGCAGAAGGCTGAAGCGGCGCTCAAGGAAGGCAGGTTCAAGAGCCAGATCGTTCCCCTCAAGGTCAAAGTGCAGAAGAAATTGCCCAATGGTCGTTTCGGGTTCGATGAAGTCGTTTTCGACACGGATGAAGGCGTGCGGCCCGGAACCACGAAAGAGGTTCTTTCCAAGCTCCGGCCGGCGTTCAAAGTGAACGGGAGCGTTACCGCAGGGAACTCCTCCCAGACGAGCGACGCTGCAGCCGGTGTTGTGCTCATGTCAAAGGAGAAGGCGAAAGAACTCGGCCTCAAACCCATGGCCACCTTCAGGGTCCATGCCGTGGAAGGGTGCCCGTCGGAGTTGATGGGCGTGGGACCCGCAGTGGCCATTCCCAAGGTCCTGAAGCTTGCCCGCATGGGCCTGGATCAGATCGAGATCGTCGAGCTGAACGAGGCCTTTGCCGCACAGGCCATTTACTGCATAAGGGAACTGGGCATCAAGGAGAACATCGTCAACGTGAACGGCGGGGCGATTGCCCTGGGCCACCCCCTGGGATGCACAGGGGCAAAACTTACCACCCAGCTCATCTATGAAATGATCGAAAGAAAGCAACGGTGGGGATTGGTTTCCATGTGCATCGGGTTTGGCATGGGTGCGGCGGCGATTTTCGAAAGAGAGGACTATTGAAGGAAAGTAGGAAGTGGGAAGGCGGAAGAGGGAACAAAGAGAGAATCCGTTACTTCCGACTTCCGAATTCCGACTTCCAACTTCTTCACGCAACTGTCTCTTGAAAGGAGAGGTGCCATGGCAAAGGAGAAGCTTTTTAAAGGCGGTGAATTCCTGATCACGGATGCCTTGCCCGAGGAGGTGTTCACCCCTGAGGATTTTACAAAGGATCATAAGCTGGTCGGCAAATCTGCCGAAGAGTTCGGGGTGAAGGAGCTGCTGGCCAGGAGGGAGGAACTCCAGGATCTGAACGTTCCGCTTGTGAAGGAGATGCTCAGAAAGGCGGGGGATCTGGGATTCCTGGGCGCGGACATGCCCGAGGTTTTTGGGGGATCAGAGCTCGACAAGGTGAGTTCCATGCTCATTGCCGAGAAACTCTGCTCCGGCGTTTCCGGCTTCATGGCCGCCTATGGGGTGCAGACCGGGATCGGCAGCCTGCCCATTGTTCTTTTCGGCACCCCGGAGCAGAAAAAGAGATACCTGCCGAAAATCGCCAGCGCCGAAATCGTCGCCGCCTATGCATTGACAGAACCGGGCCATGGCTCCGACGCGCTGGGAGCGGAAACGAGGGCCGAACTCTCAGGCGATGGGAAGCATTATGTCCTGAACGGTCAGAAGCAGTTCATAACAAATGCCGGCTTTGCGGACCTCTTCGTCACGTACGCCCAGGTGGACGAAACCAAATTCACGAGCTTCATCGTAGAAAGAAAGTGGGATGGGGTCTCGGTGGATGAGGAAGAAAAGAAGATGGGGATGCACGGAAGCTCCACCAGGGCCGTCATCTTTCAGAACGTAAAGGTTCCTGTCGAGAACGTGCTGGGAGAGGTGGGAAGGGGCCACATCGTTGCTCTCAATACCCTCAATGTCGGCAGGTTCAAGATCGCCCCCATGGTCGTGGGTTCGGCCAAGACGATCTTTGCCGAAACCATCAAGTATGCCAAGGGCCGGGTGCAATTCGGAAAACCCATCTCGGAGTACGGCCTTATCAGACAGAAGATTTCCGATATGCTGATCCGCATCTATCTGCTGGAGAGTATGGCCTACCGGACAGCCGCACTCCTGGATCTGGCCCTTGAAGGCATCGATCCGACAAGCGTGGAGGCAGGGCAGAAAACAGGAGAGGCTCTTCGAAAATACGCCCTCGAGTGTTCCATTAACAAGGTGTTCGGCACCGAAGCACTGGATTTCGTCGTCGATGAATGTGTTCAGATTTTCGGTGGATATGGGTATATTCAGGAGTATCCGGCCGAAGGCGCTTACAGGGATTCACGGATCAACCGGATATGGGAAGGCACCAACGAGATCAACCGTCTCCTTATCGTGGATATGCTCATGCGGGCGGCGCTCAAAGGGGAGCTCCCGCTCCTGGATGCGATACGGCAGGTCATGGGTGAAATCCTGAACATGAGACCGGATATGGGCGGCGGCGAGGAGGAAGGCGTACTCGACAAGGAAAAGAAGATGGTCTCCATGGCCAAGAAGATCGGCATGCTCGCTGCGGGGGCGGCAACGCAAAAATACATGCAGAAACTTGCCGACGAGCAGGAGATCGTAGCCACTATCGCGGATATGATCATCGAGGTATTTGCAATGGAATCCGCTCTCCTGAGAACCCTCAAGAAGGCGCAGAAGGAGGGCGAGGAGAATAGCAGGATCCACATTGCCGCGACAAGGGTCTACATTAACGAAACGTTTCCCAGGATCGAGCTCAAGGCGAAAACGATCTTTGCGGCGATCGCCGAAGGAGAAGAGCTCCGGACGCAGCTCATGGGGCTTAAGAGGCTGGCCCGGCATACGCCGATCAACACGATAGCATTGAAAAGGGAAATCGCCGAAAGCGTGATCCCGGTAGCTCGCTATCATCTGACGAAACTCTGATGCTTCGAGTTGCGGGTTGCGAGTTGCGGGTCGCGGGTAACGAGCGCAGCTCGCAACCTTTTTAGGGTCCCCTTTGATGAGGTGGAACCAATCGCTTTCAGGAATTGAGCAAGTTCCGGGACCGGGGCTCACAACCAACAACCCGCAACCTACAACTATCGACTAAAACGGCCTTTCCTTTCTGAAGATAATAAGTTATTATTCTCCGAGGGTTCTGAAAAGAACCCTCTTTTTATCACTACAGGACTCGTTTTGGAGCAGAGATGTCTGAGCAAATTGAAAAACTGAGAAACATCGGGATCAGTGCGCATATTGATTCCGGCAAAACCACCCTGACCGAGAGGATTCTTTATTACACCAAAAGGATTTTTGCCGTTCACGAGGTTAAGGGCAAGGACGGGGTGGGCGCGAAAATGGATTCCATGGAACTGGAGAAGGAACGAGGCATCACCATCTCTTCCGCCGCCACTTACTGCACATGGAAAGGTCTTCGAATCAACATTATCGATACGCCCGGCCACGTGGATTTCACCATTGAAGTGGAGCGTTCCCTGAGGGTGCTCGACGGGTCCATCCTTGTGCTCTGTGCCGTTGGAGGGGTGCAATCCCAGTCCATCACTGTGGACCGGCAGATGAACAGGTACCAGGTCCCTCGAATCGCCTTCATCAACAAATGCGACCGTTCAGGGGCTTCTCCATACCGCGTGGTGGACCAGCTGCGTCAGAGACTTAACCACAATGCGGTGCTCATGCAAATTCCCATCGGCCTTGAAGGGGATCTTACCGGTCTTGTCGATCTCGTCTCCATGAAGGCGTTCACCTTCGAGGGACAGCTTGGAAAGGACGTCCAGGCCCATGAGATTCCAGCGGAGCATATGGAAGAGGCCAAGGCGAAAAGGGAGGAGTTGCTGGATGCAGCCTCGATGTTCAGCGATGAGTTGATGGAAGCGATTTTTGAAGGGTCGGTCACCGAGGATCTCATTAAGCAGGCTGTGCGAAAAGGCACCCTCAGCCGGAAAATGACCCCTGTATTCCTCGGTTCCGCTTACAAGAATGTCGGCGTTCAGAGCCTGCTTGACGGGGTGGGGGATTATCTCCCTTCGCCTCTTGATGTGGAGAACAAGGCACTCGATCTCGACGACGGCGATAAGGAGTTGGCCCTCACTTCGGAACCGGCCGACCCACTGGTCGGGCTTGCCTTCAAACTGGAGGTCACTCCGTACGGGCAGCTTACCTACTTTAGGATCTATCAGGGGAAGGTCGCAAGGGGAGACGAGATCTTCAACGCCAGGAACAGAAAGAAGATCAGGGTGGGAAGACTCGTCCGGATGCATGCGGATGAAATGGAAGATATTACCGAGGCGCGTGCAGGGGATATCATTGCCCTTTTCGGCGTGGAGTGTTTCTCGGGAGACACCTTCACGGACGGCCGCGTCAATTATACCATGACCAGCATGTTTGTACCCGAGCCTGTTATTTCCCTCTCTTTGACACCGAAAGACACCAAATCATCCGGACAGATGGCCAAGGCGCTCAATCGCTTCATACGGGAAGATCCCACTTTCCGTTCCCACGTGGATTCGGAATCCGGAGAGAATATCATTTCCGGGATGGGAGAGCTCCATCTCGAGATTTATGTCGAGAGAATGAAGCGGGAGTACGGCGCCGAAGTGGAAACCGGCATGCCTCAGGTTGCCTACAGAGAGACGATCTCGAGTAGGGCCGATTTCGATTACACCCACAAGAAGCAGACCGGCGGCGCCGGGCAGTACGGCCGCGTAGCGGGGTTCATTGAGCCGGCCGAAGGCGAAGCGTACGAGTTTGCCAATGAAGTAAAGGGAGGGGCAATTCCCACCCATTTCATTCCTGCGGTGGATAAGGGGTTCAAGTCCTGTATGGACAAAGGACATTTCCTTGGATTTCCGATTCTGGGCGTGAAGGTGACCGTGAACGACGGTAACTCTCACCCTGTGGACTCCTCTGAAATCGCGTTCAGGCAGGCTGCCGTGGGCGCCTTCAAGCAGGCTTACTCCAAGGCCAGACCTCAGGTCCTGGAGCCGATCATGAAACTGGCTGTGGAGTGTCCTTCCGATTTCCAGGGAAACGTCATGGGCACCATCAACCAGCGGCGCGGACTGATCATGAGCGCAACGGAGGACGGGGTGTTTACGACCATCGAAGCGGAGGTGCCTCTGGCTGAGATGTTCGGGTATGCCACTGCCCTTCGATCCATAACCCAGGGCAAAGCCGAATTCACCATGGAGTTCTCCAGGTATGCAAAGGTTCCCGAATCCAAGCTGGAGGACTTGAAGAAGATGGCTGCGGAAAAGAAAAAGGGGGGTAAGTGAAATGAAGGATTTCCAGAAGGTCAGCCCTTTAAGAATCCTGGAGAAGTCGACTCAGTCCGGTCTCGGCCGCGGAAATCTCGGCGTCCTTATGGCACGCGCAGGAGTGGGGAAGACCGCCTGCCTGATTCATATCGCCCTCGACAAACTCTTCCGGAAGGAGAAGTTGATCCATGTCTCGCTCGTGGATATTCCCGAGAAGGTCACATCCTATTACAACGTAATCTTCTACGATCTCGTGAAGGCCCTTGGATGGCGGGGGGAAGAGGAGATCAAGATGATCGTGGACCGGAACAGGATGATCCTGGCCTATCTCAATCAGAGTTTTAGGATTCCTCGACTGAAGCAGAACATCGGCAACCTGGTCGAGAAGATCGATTTCGTTCCCGAGGCGCTTATCGTGGACGGCCTCGATTTCGCGAATGCCGGCCCCGACACCCTTCGGGGATTCAAGGAGATCGCCCAAGAATTCCAGGTGGAGATCTGGCTGTCGGCTCTGTCCGACCCCGCCCGGACCGAGGTCAATGAAAGAGGAATCCCGCATCCCTGCGGCCACGTGGACCAGTTCCTGAGCATGATCGTCCAGCTCAACCCAACCCCTTCTGCGACTCTCCTGAGGCTCTTGAAGGATCACGACAATCCTGTGAAGCCCGATGCCAGCGTCTCACTGGATCCGAACACGTTTCTCGTACTGGCCTGAAGGATCGCAAAGCGCCATAGCGGGAGCTGGAATTCATCCCCTCCCAGTGTTGCGTCTCGGATCAGAATGAATCGCAACCAGGAGGTTGTTCCTACAAAAAGAGGATCATGAAATGACCATGGATGAAGTGTTGACCTTCTTTTGGAGAAGACTGCGCGAGCTACTTCTTGGACACGCCGGATGAGTGGGCCGCCTGAGGTTCTTCTCCCATGGGCGCGAAGAACGCCAGCACCATTCCGGGCAGGGAGACGAGAAAGCTGATCCCGAAAAAGTACCCGTAGCCCGCCCATTCGGCCAGAAAGCCGCTCATCACCCCGGAAAGGACCCCGCTGACGTTCATCAACCCTGTGCCTATCGCAAAGTGCGCCGCCTTGAACTCCGGGAGGCAGGTTCGCATGATGAAGGTCACCAGAACTGCGGTTCCCAGACCGCCTGCAAACTGATCGAAGCCGTGAACCGATGCAACCAGGAGGAGATTGACCTGCCCGATAGATGAGGGGATTTCCACTCCCGTGTTCAGGTCGACGAAAGGCGCAAGGTGGACCGCCAGCACCATGTAGACGAGATTCGTGAGATTCTGTGCGAGCAGGAACGGCCACAGGGTTTTTTTCAGGCCGTATTTTGAGATCAGCCACCCGCCGATCATTGCTCCGGCTATTGACGAGGGGAGCCCCACTCCGGCGGAGACCCACCCATAATGAATCTTGATCCCAAGGTCTACCAGGAAGGGGGAGACCATAGTCGACAGCATGGCATCGCCTGCACGCATCAGGATGACGAACGCGAGGGTAACCCCCATGCTTTTCCGGTCCATGTAGGTCATAAAAGCCCTTGCATAGAAGGACTCTTTGTCGCGGGTAAGCATCCGCTTAAGTCTATTCCTTAGAAGCCCCAGGATCATCAACCCGGTGAGAAGCCCTATGCCGATCCAGCCCGAGATCGATATCCTTTGAAGCCAAGAGTATCCGGAAAACAACCCGGAATACCACCCCAAGGAAGACGTCCAGGCCAGAAGCGCCAAGACAACGGCCAGGGAGAGAATAATGAGAACCGCTTTCCCCGTGAATAAGCTGCGAACAAGGGCGGATGCGGGATTTTTCTCTTGCTCCACTCTGGGGAGGAGAAAAAGATGATAAAAAAACAGGAGGGCCATCACCGCCCCGCCAGCCAGGAAAGCCATGAGCCACCCATAGAGGGCGCCAATCGTCACGACCACCCCCGTACCGGTCATCATGGCGATGCGGTACGCCATGACCCTGTACCCCACGAATTGCGCCTGTTGTTTTCCGTCCAGGGCCTCGAGGTAATATCCGTCTATAGCCATATCGTGGGTAGCCGCAACGAATGAACCGATAAAGAGGATTACGGCTATGGCCTTCAATGCCCATGCCATGGGCGACAGGAAAGCGACGGCCAGGATAAACACGACAAGGAGGGCCTGCATGGCAAGCATCCATGACCGCTTTGTGCCGAATTGATCGATCTGAGGGCCCCAGAGGAACTTCAGGACCCAGGGGAGCCCGAAAAGGCTGGTCAGACCGATCGCCTCCAGACTGACCTTCATGTCCCTGAAAAAAACAGAAGAGACGGTCCTGATCAGGGTGAACGGAAAGCCTTCCGCGAAATAAGTAGTGAAGGCCCACAAATGCGGAACCTGCAAAACCCTGAGCCGTCCTTCACTGGTGCGAGTTTGTGCCATCACGGCTTTTTCTGCTCGGACTTCCATATTCAGATTCGGTCACACCGTATGCCGGCGATCATGTTTTCGATTTCTTCGTCGATATCCCTGGCTTCGAGAGGCTTTGTCCGTCCGCAAGACCTGCAGACCCACACAATCCCCCTTCAGCGCTTCGTCAGCACCAGTTCTCCGCCACAAAAACACTGCTTGTTCTTTTTCTGCATTCGAGATTTCCCTCTTGGTATACTTTAGCTCTGCCGGACATCCGGTTCATGGAATCGGCCTGAGGCAGGCTGCCTATCATAAGAATAAGATGTACCTAGATATCGGCTCGGCGTATACTATTCAACAGATTTTTTGCACATTGAACTGAAGAGGACCTTTTGTTACTGTAACACATTAGCTCCAGGAAACTGGAGCAGACCTCTTTCTGGAGCCGGAGCGGGGGTTTTGGTCTTTCTGATGCAGCAAAGACTAAAAACGGATTCATGGGTGGAGACGCGGTGACCGGAGAGGAGAGGAGAAAGGAAGTGCTTCTCAAGCGAGATGGAAGAAGAGTTAGACGAAATGATCCGTGTCCCTGCGGGAGCGGTCTGAAGTACAAGAAATGCTGCATGAGCGCCGACTCCGGGCAAGGGAAGAGCATCGAGGAAAGATATCTCAAAGAGCATCGAATCCGGTTGAAGGGCAAGGGTGACGTGGAAGGCATCAGAAAGGCCGGAAGCCTTGCTGTAGAACTGCTGATTCTTGTGGAGAAACATATCAGGCCGGGGACCATCACTGATGAGATAAATACCCTCATTCACGAATTCACGGTGAAGAAAGGCGCTATTCCTGCGCCCCTTAATTATCGCGGCTTTCCAAAGAGTGTTTGCGTCTCGATCAATGAGGAGATCTGCCACGGGATCCCCGGAAACCGGGTTATTCACGAAGGCGACATCGTCAACGTGGATGTCACCCCGATCCTGAACGGCTACTATGCCGATGCAAGCAAGACTTTTTTTGCAGGCGAACCAGGACCCGACGCGCTAAAGATCGTCACGGTTGCAAGGGAATGCCTGAAAAGGGGTATGACGATGGCGCGGCCCGGAAACAGGATCGGCGATATCGGTTGGGCCATTCAGACGTATGCCGAATCCCAGGGGTGTTCTGTGGTGCGGGAATTTGTAGGTCACGGTGTAGGGTTCGAGTTTCACGAACCGCCGCAAGTGCCTCACTACGGACAAAAAGGAAAGGGCCTTGTCCTGGTGCCGGGCATGGTCTTTACGATCGAACCCATGATCAATCTGGGGAAAAAAGATCTGCACATCCTGGCAGACAACTGGACCGCAGTGACGGATGACCACTCCCTCTCAGCGCAGTTCGAACAGACCGTTTTGATCACGGAAGAGGGCCTTGAAAGTCTCACCCCCTTTGACCTTTGAACCGTGAACGTTTCGTCTCTCCTCAGGAAAAGAGCCGAGGAACTCGGATTTGCCGCTGTGGGCTTTCTCGAGCCTCAGACTCCCCCCCATTTCGATCGTTTCATGGAGTGGCTCGCAGCGGACAAGTACGGCCAGCTTACCTGGTTCAAGAGAAACACGGATGTAAGGAGGGACCCGCAGAAACTCCTCAAGGGCTGCCGCACGATTGTCTCTCTTGCCTTGCCTTACCCGTCGAAGCAGGCGAAAACGGCAGACGGGTTCACAATCGCCAGGTACGCCTCCTCACCCATTGACTATCATTTGAGATTGAAGAGCCTGTGCAGCGACATTGCGGGTTTGATACGTGAATGGTTTCCGCACAGCAGATCGAGGATCTTCGTAGACTCCGGTCCTATTCTGGAGAAAAGTTTGGCCTGTGGAGCAGGGCTCGGCTTCATCGGCAAGAACAATACGCTCATCATCCCGGAGCACGGCTCCTATATTAATCTTGCCGAGATCCTGACCACGGCCCCCTTTGATTTCGCTTCCCCCGAGTGCGTGGAGAACCGGTGCGGTGATTGCAGTCGATGCATCGATGCTTGTCCCACCGGCGCGCTGGAAAGACCCTTCCATCTCAATATCCCGAAGTGCCTCGCTTACCTTACGGTCGAATTTAGAGGAGATCTGAAAAAGTCCATCGGCGCAAAAATGGGAAAATGCTTTGCGGGTTGCGATCGGTGCCAGGAGGTTTGTCCATTCAACTCACCGGGCGAAGAAACAATCTTCTCCCTCCCTTCCACAGAGGAGATTCTGAATATGGATGATCAGACATTCTCGCAACAATTCGGCAGGACAGCCCTTGCAAGGCCCGGACTCGGCAGATTGAAGAGAAATCTCCAGGCAATAAGAGCGGTAAAGGATTCGCAGGTTGCTCAGCAACCGCTAAGAGACCGCTTTTCTCCCCAGATTAAAGGCTTCCTGTAACGATTCCGGGTTTTCCAGGGCGGCCGTCTTCTTTTCCAACCGTCTGAAGAATATTCCGCCATGATAGCTCATGCTGAGGGCATCGAAGAAATATCGGGCCGTAAGCTGAGAACCTTCGAACAGGTTCTGCCCTCTCGTGGCCCCCACGGCGATGAGATAGCCTTTTCGATCTCTGGTGTCCCCTGCATCAGCTGAGGATCTCGACAGCATCTTTCGGGCCCACAATGCCTGTCCCCGGTCAATCAGCGCTTTGACCTGTGCGGTGACTCCATAAAAGAAAATGGGGCTGGAGATAAAGATGACCTGCGCCTCGTCCAGCAGAGGATAGACCGTCTGCATGTCATCCTCCACCACGCATTTCCCGGTGCGATCACACCCACCGCATTCTATACAGCCCGACATCTTCAGGTCACGGGCATACACTCGGGAGACGGCCGCCCCTGCCGAGCTCGCGCCTTCGAGCGCCTTATCAAGCAGGGCGTCGCTGTTCCCACCCTTTCGCGGACTGCCATAGATTCCCAGTACTTTCATGATTAACCCCTTTTTTATCGTCGCCTGCTTCATGGTACAAAGCTACCATTCAGGGTGTCAAGACGATCATTGACCATCTGGCATTTTGGATTCAGCATTTTTCATCTTGGACTGACAAATGCAAGATGGCTTCATCGTTTTGGAACCCATTATTCCATTTTCCAGGACATGCCTTTCCGGCTGAGCCGATTGTCTCTGACCTGGTCCAGAGGGCCAGGATTTCCACATCGCATTACATGACCGGGACGCCGTCCACGAATACCGCTTCCGGGGAGTTCAGCGAACCCGGCAGTTGCCCCGGATCCCCTTGCGCGACAACAAAGACGGCGCGATTTCCTGCATCGAGACTCCCCAGGTTGCCAAGACCGAGCAAACCGGCAACTCTGGAGGAGGCGCATTGCACGGCTTCTTCCAGACGCATCCCCGCAGTCATCAACAACTGCAATTCTTCAATCACTCCCTTTCCATGGTGCACCCCCATGCTGCCTGAATCCGTTCCCAGGACCACAACCACTCCGCATTGCGCTGCAAATCGGATCTGCTCGAGCTGGTGCCCAACATTCCTCTCAGCGGTTTCCGCTTCCGGAGCCCCCCGCATAACAGTGCAGAGAGACTTCATGGCGAAGACCGTGGGTATCCATGGGATCCTTTTTTCAGCCATTCGCTCGAGGTTCTCCTTCCCCATGAAGTACCCGTGTTCAATGGAGTCGCACCCGGCCTCAAGTGCCCACTTCACGGGAAGCCGTCCGTTTGCGTGGACCATAAGCTTCAACCCCATGGAATGTCCGCACACGGCAGCCTTTCGGAGATCTTCGAGATCGAATTGTGGGGAAGTTTCTTTGCCGAATTCAGAGAGGCTGTTTGGCCCTGAGTTGATTATCTTGATCAGATCGCCCCTTTCGTGATACCGGATAGAATCCGCCAGTCCTTCTTCCTTCAGGGGCGTTTGGCCGATCATGGTCCCGTAGCGGCCCGGAGCATGCCAGGCATGCCCGGCAGCAAATACCTGGACAGGGGAATCCGGGTCAAGACAGTTCCGCTTGAATTGCAGGGCGTGGCCTTCACGATCGCCGCCATCGCGAACCGCTGCGATTCCATGCGCAAGATGGTCTTTCAGATTGTTTGCGATCGTTTCCTTGGCTTCTTGAAAGGAAGCGGAAAGCTGCCTTTTTCTGGAGTCCCCATCCTCGGTTCCCGACAAGCCCAGGTGGACATGGCCGTCGCAAAGCCCTGGCAGAAGAGTGCAGGAGGAAAAATCGACATCCGCCCTGGCCAGCTCTGCAGGACCGCACTCTCGATGGACCGCCAGGATATCCCCGCCGGCGATCTCCATGATACTGTTGCGCATTGCAGGGCTTCCTTTCCCGTCTATCAGCCACCCGACAGCCAGGGTCCTGACCGGTTTTTTCTCCGCTTTTTTGCACGGATCTTTCAAGATTGAAGACATGGCGCAATTTTACACATACTCGGATGGTGAAAAGTCAACTTTTTTCTTGTCTTTCTGCAAAAATTCGTATAATTTCAGTGCGCTGAGTGAGATAGAAATTTTCCCCGGATGTGTACCTACTCCTTTGCAGGTGCTCTCGTATGGAACATGTCCTGCTGTTGAATATCACCTACGAGCCTTTGAAAATCATCAACTGGAAAAAGGCGGTTACTCTCCTTTTTCTGGGAAAGGTGGAGGTGATCGAGGAGTACAATGAGACTGTTCGCTCGGTGAGTTTCACCCTCCGTCTTCCATCCGTGGTGCGTCTGCTCCGCTTGGTCAAAAGGCCCAAGGGCGGCGTTCGCTTCTCCAGACAAAATATTTACGGTCGCGATCGTTACCAGTGCCAGTACTGTGGGGGTCGCCTGCCGACCGAAGAACTCACTTATGATCATGTGATCCCCAAATCGCGAGGCGGCAAGACCCGATGGGAAAACATCGTGACCTGTTGCGTGGAGTGCAACCGGAAAAAAGGAGGCCGTACGCCCGTCGAGGCCTCGATGAAGCTCATCCGGGAACCGAGAAGACCGGACTGGGTTCCAGCCATCAGGATTACCATCGGGTTCCAAAGGATACCTGAATCCTGGAGAGATTATCTCTATTGGAACGTGGAGATTGTCGAGTAGACCCCGCCTCACTTCACCGCCGCAGCAATCTTCTGAGCCGTTTCCCGGATTGCATCCCTGTTGCCCGGCTTGAGTTCCCACTCCGTCACCGGCAGCGCCGGGCTCCCGCTGAGCCGTGGAATCAGATGGAGGTGGTAATGCATGACCACCTGGTTTGCCCCTTTCCCGTTCAGTTGAAGAGCTGCAAGGCCCAGGGGGCTCAGGCTCTCTCTGATCGCATGCGCCAGCTTCCTGGAAGCAAGATGGATAGCGGAGAGCTCCTCGTCCTGAATTTCCCACAGGTTCTCAGAATGCTTCTTTGGAATGATGAGAGTGTGCCCCTTGGAGATGGGATTGATGTCGGCGAAAGCCAGGACATATTCATTCTCGTATACCTTGAAGCATGGCATCTCGCCTCTCACAATTTTGCAGAAGATGCATTCCGTCATTAATTATTCCCTCAGCTTATGCCTCATGATCTTGCCGCCTGCATTTTCGGGGATCTCATCGACGAACTGAAAACATGCCGGAACCTTGTACCGCGCCAGTCTCTCAACACACCATTTCCGGAGGTCGGCCTCCGTAATGGTGTTCTCCCCCGCTACGACCACGAAGGCCTTGCCCGCCTGCCCCCATTTCTCGTCAACCACTCCGATAACCGCTGCAGACGCTACCATCGGATTCTCCAGGAGAACACGCTCCACCTCGGCAGGATACACGTTCTCTCCCCCGGACAGGAACACGTTCTTCACTCTATCCAGAATGTAATAAAACCCTTCCTCGTCCCTGATGCCCAGATCTCCGGTATGGAGCCACCCCTCCTTGATGGTATCCCCGGTAAGCTCAGGTTCTCCCCAGTAGCCTGACATCAGGATGGGTCCTGAGACAACGATTTCCCCGCTCGCACCGGGAGGGGCTTCCTGCCCCTTCTCGTCCACAACACGGACCTCGCCATGGAAGACCGGCACGCCCACTGACCCCATCTTCCTCAAGGCATGCTCAACAGGAAGCCAGGTGACGGTGGAGGTCTCGGTTTGGCCGAAGATCTGGGAAATGAGAATACCCTTTTCCGCATAGGCCCGAAGCAGTGAAATGGGGACCTGTTCCCCGCCTGTGAAGAAACAACGCACACTGGCCAGATCGAAGCGGGCGGGATCGCATGATTCCAGGATAAAGCGGTACATGGTCGCAGAGGTCTCCATTACCGTGACCCTGTACTGCTCGGCGGTTCTCAGGAGTTCTTCAGGATCGAATCTTCTTTTCATGAAAACAGTGCCCCCCTTGTACAGGAAGGGGAGCGAGTCGACCAGCAGACCTCCCGAATGAAAAAGCGGCCTCGAGACCACAACCCTGTCTTCCGGCGACACCTGGTAATAGAGATTCGCATTCAGGACATTGAAAAAGGTTTTCCGCTGCGGAAGGACGGCGCCTTTAGGGATCCCCGTCGTCCCGGAGGTATACATGATGATGTGGGGGGATTCAGGATCCGCTTCCGGCAGTATAGCGGGTTCCCGATCCGAAGCGGAATGCAGGAGAGGCTCGTAGGCTCGGCCAAAGACCGGCGCTGATCCGTCCACGCAGATGTATCGGTCTTCGGCGATGGGGAGATCTTTCCGGATGTTCTGCAGCATCGGGCCGAACGTTTCATCGAAAAAAAAGGTCCCTGCAGTGCAATCGTTGATCACAAACGTTATTTCGGGCGGACTGAGCCTGAAATTCAACGGAACAAAGATTGCGCCGATTTTGGAAACAGCGAAGAAGATCTCCAGAAAGGGGGTGGAATTGTGAAGCAGGGCAGCCACCCTCTCGCCTTTTCGCACCCCCATTGCGAGAAGAAAGTGGGCAAGACGATTGATCCTCCGGTTTAATTCACGGTACGTCAGCTTACGATTATCATCTTTGAGCGCCACCCTTTCCGGAGACAGAAGCGCCCATTTTCGTATCCATCCGGCCGTATTCATATCTAAATCCCCGATCACTTGACGAGCTTGAGAACTTCTCTGAATTCATCCGTTCCGGCTCTTTGCAGGAGCTCGTATATGAGCATCTCCGTGGAGGTAATCGTCACTCCCTCCTTCTCCATTCTGCGCAGTCCAATGTCTCTGTTCCGGAGTGTGCGAGAGGAAACCGCATCGCCGACGACATGGACCCGATATTCGGCGAGTCCGTGAAGTGCCGTCTGAAGGACGCAGATGTGCGTTTCTATCCCTGCAATAATCAACGTACTCGGCCGGTAGTTTCGCATCCTTTCTGAAAACCTATCGGCGCCGAAACAATTGAAGTCCACCTTGGAAATCGGTCCGGGATTCCCTAAAGAGTCACGGATTTCCGGGAGGGTGCTTCCAAGCTTCTGCTGCTCCGTCACGATCACAGGCAAACCGATGATCCTGGAGAAACAGCCAAGCCGGACCACATTTTCCACCAGCTTTTCCTTTTCCGCCATTGCCGGAACGAGCTTCTCCTGAAGGTCGATCATCACGAGCAGGGAATCCTCCTTCCGAATCAGGGGGATCTCCCTATGGCTGAGCCCATTCATAGCCGCTCCTTCCTTTTCTCCTCGCGGTCAGTTGACATGAGTGGGATTATATCGGGCAACAGAAAAATGTAAATGCATTTGAAAGAAATATTGACATATTCTAATATGTGAATATTATAATTAGAACGGGAGCGACATACGATGACACAGCGGAAGAACGGACCGGCAGATTGGGAAAAGGCGGAAAAGGCGGCGCAGATTTTGAAGACGATCGCTCACCCCCTTCGGCTTCAGGTTGTGGATCTTCTCGAAAAGCAGGATATGACCGTCGGGGAGATCCAGAACGCTCTTGGGGTTTCACAGTCCCTCACATCCCAGCAACTCTCTCTGATGAAGTCGAGAGGGATCCTCAAATCCCATCGCGTCGGGAAACTCATGTATTATTCCGTCGATATGCCTGAGGTGCTCCATATTCTGGCGTGCGTCAGGAAATGCTAAACCCTTTAACCGTCATGGAGGAAAACATGGCTCAGAACCAGGCTGCAAGAAAACAAAGTTCATTTGATACCGACAACACCCAGGCCGCCGCCAATCCACAGACGGAATCGGCAACCTTTATCTGCTCCAGGGATACCCTGGAGGGAGTGTACCCATCACTCGTTCTGGCCACGAATGCAAAGAGAATGGGCATGGAAGCCGCTGTTTTCTTTACCTTCATGGGTATCAATGTCATCCGCAAAGGCAAGGCAAAGAAGGTGAAGTTCCATCCCCCCGGATTCATGGGCGCTGTTCCGGGCATGTCTTCGATGGCAACCGGAATGATGAAGAAGATGATCGAAAAGGCGGGGATTCCGGATGTGGAAGACATGATGGATATGGCCATGGCCGAAGGCGTGAAATTCTACGGCTGCAAAATGACCGTGGATATGATGGGTCTCAAGGAAGAGGACTTCATAGAAGGTGTTGAAATTTTGACCGCAGAGGACTACATGAGGAAGGCCAGGGACAGCAAGATCAACATGTTCACCTAATTCGCCTTTCCCCTCCAGCGCCGCGTAGGCCTGATGGCAAAACTCAGATTGGATCAGCAGGATAGACAGGGTTAAGGGATGTACCTCATCCCGAAATCCTGTTATCCTGTCTCCGAATTTTCTTTGCACTTGGTGCCTTTGTGCAAGCTGGCATACTGATATGCGGCTTCCCCGACCCATGACCGATGCGGTAAACTGTAAATCTTAGAAAGTCTCTGGAGAGAACAGATGAACGGTTCTCGTATGAATGGCCGGTGGAAAGCGGTCATTTTTTTCCTCGCCCTTCTTCTTTTTGCTCCAGCATGCGCCACCGTTCCCGGTTCCATTTCCCTTGAGGAACCCCTTCACCACCTGGTGGTGCTTCATACCAATGATCATCATGGTCATCCCCTGAAATTTCCCCATGGTCGTGTCCAGAATGCGGGGGGTCTGCCGGCAAGGGCATTCCTCATCCAGAAGATCCGAAAAGAAAATCCCAATGTGCTTCTTCTGGATGCCGGCGATATCAACACAGGCCGCTCGGAATCGAATCTCTTCAAAGCCATGCCTGATCTCGATGGGTACAATTACCTGGCCTATGACGCCATGGTCCTGGGAAACCACGAATTCGACAATCCTCCATCTGTCCTGAGGCACCAGATGGATTATGCTCGCTTTCCCGTTCTATCTTCAAACCTGCGAACCAAGGATGGGGCGCCCTTTGCACAATCCTATATCCTGAAGTCGTATCCCGGTTTCAAAGTGGCAATCTTCGGACTTACCCTCAAGGAAGCCTCTATTCTTGCGACCCAGGGGAATGTGCAGGATCTGGTTTTTGAAGATGAGATCGATACCGCAAAATCGCTTGTTCCCAGATTGAAACAGGAAGCCGATCTCGTGATCGGTCTCACCCACCTCGGGATCTTCGACTCCCCCCGTCACGGCTCCAGGCACCTCGCTTCTCAGGTGAGCGGAATTGACGTGATCGTGGATGGACATACACACACCAGGCTCGAATCCCCAATCATCGTCAAGGATCCCTCCGGCGGCGAGAGCATTATCGTTCAGGCATGGAAATGGGGGCTTGTGCTTGGGAGACTCGATTTATGGATACGAGGAGGTAAAGTAAAGGATTACCGTTTCCAGGCCATTCCCATCAATCTCGACCACGTTCAGAAAAATGGAAGTAGTGAGATTCCGGAGGATTCGGCTCTTCTGAAACTCCTTCAGCCCTATGCGGATGAGGCGGAGGCCAGGCTCTCTTCAATCATTGGCTCACTCGGCACTCCCCTTTTGAGCAATGCTGTGAGAGAAAAAGAGACGGCAGCAGGGAATCTGGTGGCCGACTCCATGCAATGGTTTGCGGCCAGATGGGGATGCGATTTCGCGGTTACGAATGGAGGGTCCATCCGCAACGACCTCCCTGCCGGTCCGGTTTCCCTGAAATCCATCTATGACATGCTCCCTTTTGAAAACAGCATTTTTCTCATTACGCTAAGAGGATCTGAGGTGCTGCGATTGTTCGATTTCATGGCAGCCATACCAGAGGGGAGCGGCGCATTTCCACAGTTCTCAAGGGAAGTGAACGTCGTTCTGGATCGAACCGCCCGGAAGATCGGCAGGGTGCTCATCAAAGGGGAACCGATCGACGCGAACAGGAGCTACAGGATCGCGACCAACTCCTATCTTGCAGGCGGAGGGGATGGTTACAAGGTATTCCTGGGTGCGGGAGAGAAGTTCGATACGTCCGCTCTCCAGCAACCGGTGCTTATCGAGTACATCAGGCAAATGGGGCTTAGCCCCAAAGTGGAGGGGCGCATCACCATCCGCCCATAGATCAAAGAAGTTCATGGTCATTTCATAATCCGATACCACAAGCTCGCAGTGCGCCTTGCAGGTGTTGGTGAGGGTCAGGCCTCCCGCAGCGAGCGAAGACGCTCTTGAAGGGATGCGGCCAGATCACGGAGCGGAGCCAGTTCACTCCCCGGCACTTCTTCCAGCAACTCGCCGAGCGATTCCACACCCCTCGGTATGTACGCTTCAAAATACCTCTTGCCGGCCGTCTTGCTCAGGTAGGAGAAGGCCCCAAGGATCTGAAGATTCCTCTGAAGGGCGAGATAAGGAAAGGAACTCTCGAAGGATCCCACCATGGAAGGTTCGCATTCTTTCAGGAGAGCTGCATAGGAGCGGTAAATCTCCTTTCTTAGACCAGCGGACAGATCCGGATAGGGGTCCACAAAGAGGGACGCCAGGTCATACCCGACAGGTCCGAGCCTTCCCCCCTGCCAATCGATGACCCCAACTCTCCCATCCCGGATCATGATGTTTCGTGACTGAAAATCCCTGTGCAGAAAAAAATGGTTCGGAGGAGCGGATGCTTCCTGCGCGATCCTTTCAAAAGCAGGCTCCAACTCAGGCCAATCCGATTTCAGGCCGAGATAGCGACACAGAAAGGCCTCCTTGAAGTATTCAGCCTCGTATCGCCGCATGACTACCCTGTCGTACCTTTCGGTCTGGCAAGTCCATCCGATATCGAAGCCGTCTGCCCCCTGGATCTGCATCCGGAGAAGGACACGGAGCACCTCCCGGTACAAAGATATTGGATCTGCCTTTCCGGATGCTTCCTGCAGGTTTTCATCCCCCAGGTCCTCCATGATGAATAGACCGGAAGAGAAGTCTGCGAGGTATATCTCCGGCACAGGGATGGACCTGGCCAGCAGGTGGTTGCCAATCGAATAATAGGCACGATTCTCTCTATCCAGGTGGGGGTTTAACGGCGCGTTCTCCATGGCCACATAGCTGATCCCGCTATCCGGGACATGCACTCGCCAGTAGCGCCTCGTCGAGCCGTCGCCGGCAAGGAGGCGAATGTGGAACGCTCTTTTCTCATGCCCCAGGGCTCCCAGGGAGTCCACCACGAAGTCCTTCATCCGGTCACCGGGAAGTGTGTCCTGAACGGGTTTTCCTGTTTGCAATGGTCCTCCGGAACGGTCATTTACAGGCCGCAAGTCTCTGAAAGGTTTTGGATTCTCATTACACGGTGACCCCCTGCACTACCTTCACAGGGCTAAGGGCTACAATATATCTCATTTTTGTTACAAATACATGGATTGGTCACTCCGTATACTCCCATTTCCCAATGGAATGAGTGAAGCGAAACCGTAAGCTAGGAATACCGATCTCCAAATCCGAAAGGTTCCTGATATGAAAGAAGAGTCCACCGGCGGACACGAGGAGGTGGGAGGAAATCCTGTTCACCTGGACACCTCATGGATTCCCCTGGAACAGGAGCAGCTGTATCGCATCTGCCTCGGCTGTCTGATCGAAAAAAAAATTCCGTTCATACTCGCAGGAGCTTTTGCCCTCTATGCCTATACCGGAGTCCAGCGAAACACGAAAGATCTCGATGTGTTCCTCCCGGCTGAGCATGTGAGGTCCGCACTGCTGGCCCTGAACGCCAAGGGACTTCGCACAGAAGTGAGAGACGGGCTCTGGCTTGCCAAGGCCCACAAGGACTCCTACTTCGTGGATTTGATATTCGCCAACCCGAACAAGGAAATTCAGATCGACATGGGCTGGATTAGACGAAGCAACACCGTGGAGCTCTTTGGCATGAGCATCCCGCTGATCGCGCTCGAAGAACTCATCATATCCAAAATCTATGTGGCGAGGATGGATCGTTTCGACGGCGCTGATATCTGCCATTTGATTCGTGGCTCCAAAGGTCAGTTGGACTGGCATTGGTTGTCGAGATGCCTTGGAAGGGATCAGGAATTGCTCCTCTGGCACTTTGTCCTTTTCCAGTATGTGTATCCGGGACATGTTCACCTCCTGCCTACTCCGCTCATGGACCGAATTTACGAATCCATGAGTCGCAACCGCATAAATCCGTCCGCCGAGAAGACTTTCCGAGGCATGCTGATAGACCCGGTCTCTTTCGAGGTAGACTGCCGGATGTGGGGATATGAAGACATTCGCGATACCAAACCCCTTGTTTCGGAAGATGGGAGCCGGATGTGAGAATTGCGGCAATCGGCGATCTGCACTGCCAGACAGATTCCCGTGGAAAAATACGGGAACTCCTGAGCGGAGTCAATGAGGCGGACGTGCTTCTTCTGGCCGGCGATCTCACCAATGTGGGGCTGTTGGAGGAAATGGACGTTCTTCTCGATGAACTGGGCCATTTCGACCTTCCTGTCGTGGCTGTGCCTGGTAACCACGATCATGAAAACGACAACATCGAGGTGCTGCTGAACATGATGCGCAGCAGGTCTATCCATGTGCTGGACGGGACAACCTTCGAGCTCGGAGATGTGGGTTTTGTGGGAACAAAAGGATTTTGCGGCGGGTTCGCCAACCTCCGGATCCAGCCCTTTGGAGAGCGTGCGATAAAGGCATTCATTCAGGCGACCCTTGATGAAGTGGTGCGGCTTGAAAAGGCAGCGATGAGCCTTTCGTGTCGCCGGAAAGTGGGAATTCTCCATTATTCCCCCATCAGTGCGACCCTTGAAGGCGAAGAACCGGAGCTTTTCCCTTTTCTCGGGTCATCCCTTTTTGCCGATGCCCTGGATCGGCAGGGAACGAATGTGATAGTTCACGGCCACGCCCATAAGGGGTCTCCCGAAGGGAAAACTCAAAACAACACCCCTGTCTACAATGTCTCCCGGTTCGTCCAGACCCGCTTCGGACGAAGGCCGTTCTTCTGTTTCGATCTCTGATGTCCATTGCCCGGCATGTATCCTTGAGAGACTTCTACAAAGAGGCTCCGTGATATGCTAAGAATAAACGATCATGGAGCGTAGATGAGATTTTGCATTTCCTGGAGGAATGAAAGATGGCCGGGTTTCTGATCCTCGACATCGGCGCAGGCACAATGGACGTTCTTTACTACGACACCGGTTCCGGTCTCCATTTTAAATCTGTGGCCAGATCGCCCGCGCTCACCGCGGTCGACAAAGCGGCAAGCCTTCCTGGCGATTTGCTCGTGGTCGGAATAGAAATGGGAGGCGGCTCCCTGGCCGGGGTTCTCAAACAGAGGGCTGCTGAGGCCAAAGTGGTGATGTCGCTTTCAGCCTCAGCGACGATCAATCACGATCCGGAGAAAGTGCGATCGCTCGGGATTCAGGTCATTGACGACCTGGAAGCGGAAGACCTGCGCAAACAAGGAAGGTTCAGCGTGCTGACCCTTGCCGACCTGGATCTGGACCGCATCAGGCACATAGTAGAAGGACTGGATGTCCCCTTCCTGTTTGAAGGGGTTGGGATATGCGCCCAGGATCATGGAATTCCCCCTGCCGGTGTTTCTCACCTGGATTATCGGCATACGATTTTCAAGGAATCCCTGGAGAAGAGCCCCCTCCCCCATTCTCTTCTCTTCAAGTCGAATGAAATTCCGGAAACCTTCCATCGCCTTACTGCCATCGCCAGGACCGCATCAGGCATTCCGACGGATGAAGTATATGTGATGGACAGCGGGATGGCCGCAATCCTCGGTTGTTCCATGGATCCCCTGGCAAGGTCCAAAGCAAGGATTCTTACCTTGGATGTTGCCACTTCACACACGGTAGGGGCTGTACTGGAAGACGGCGAGATCGCAGGATTTTTCGAATACCACACCCGCGATATTACCCTGGAGAAAATCGAGGGGCTGATCAAGAATCTGGCTGAGGGCAGCCTGGAGCACAGGAGAATCCTCCTGGAAGGAGGGCATGGCGCCTATATTCGAAGAGCTGTCGGGTGGGATCGGATTGAAATCATGATCGCGACAGGCCCGAAGAGACGCATGGTTGAAGGATCCCGTTTCCCGATTGTCCGCGGGGCCCCTCTTGGCGACAACATGATGACGGGCACAGTGGGCGTTCTGGAAGCCCTGCGCAGGCGAAAAGGGTTGGAATCTCTTCAGTATACATAAGTTCGTCATCACATTGACACCCCCGTAAAAAGTCGAAAATCCCCTTTTCGTCATGTCATTTCGAGCGAAGCGAGAAATCTTGCATTTGTAACGCGCTGGAAAGAAAAGATTTCTCCCTGCGGTCGAAATGACAAATTCACTCCGCAAGACTTTTTACGAACGCATCAACATTGAACGTCCGACATCGAAAGACCCGGCTTCGGCCGTCCATGGTGTGCGGGAAACGGGCTTCCGCCAAATTCGATAATTTTCTTAAAAAAGTCGATTGTCAATAGGCGCGGCAAGAGGTAAAAAGGGACCTTATTTCTGCGGAGGGGAGTAATGGACGTGATCCGGGATTTCTTTTTTTGCGAAGCATGCCAAAGCAAAGCCTTCAGGCAGGTTTACACCTTCTCGATGGTGTTCCAGACGGTAAACTTTTCCGATGACTTGATCTATGACAGGCTCACTGAAGAGTCATACGAATGCACCCAATGCGGAAAGATCTACTCCAAAGAACAGGTAGAGGACAAACTTCGAGAATTCAAGCAGATGAGGAGGAGCAGGGACTGAATCAATCGCGCTTCACGTCTTTCAGGTAAAACTGGAACTTGTAGGCGCCGATTTCAACAGTATCGAAATCCTTAAGATCAATGCTCTCCTTCACGACCTGCCCGTTCACTTTAAGCTTCGTCATGCCGCCTGTAAACGTGATCGTGTAGCCGGCCGGACGTCTGCTGATGGTTGCTGCGGTGGCCCCCATCAGGAGTCCCGAAAGCTGGACCTCTGAGGACTCCGACTTCCCGATTTTCGTCAGTTTCTTGTTCAGCTCGATATCACCCAGGCCGGAGCCGTCCACAAAACTGATCACACCGATCCTTTCTATCGGCTTTTGGACGGGAGCGGCTCCTTTCTGCTTGGCCAGGAGCTCTCTTTGTTTGGCCGTGTCGAGCATCATGGTCTTGTTCAGGCTCATCTTCTGATCGGATTCTTCCGATTCAGCCTTCCCTTTTTCACCCACGAACAGGAGGATATGCTTTCCAATGGAAACATTGTCCCCATGGGCCAGCTTGTGAGTAACGACGCGGTTTTCATTTATAAATGTGCCGTTCGTGCTCTGAAGATCGGTCAGGATGAAATCCGTGCCTGCCCTATCGATCCTTGCATGGTATGAGGAGACCGCAAGGTTGTCGATGACCACGGTGTTGTCTTCAGCTCGCCCCACAGTGATGCTGTCCTTCAGAAAGGGGTATTCCCTGATGACCTGCTTGTTGAACATTAGGATCAACCTAGGCATTGATTTAACCCCCGATCAGAAATACGATGCATATTCTTCAAATGTGAAGAAAAATAGCAAGTGAAATTGATTCCGCCATCATTTTTTTATCAGCCGCTGGAGTCCGACTGCAAGATCCGCGAGAGTGAGCCCGATCCTTGCCAGCGGACCTTTCTTCGCCTTCTTCATTCCTCCGACAAACACGGCGATAATTGTCGTATTGTCATGGGCCCCCCGCTTCAGAACCAAGTCCATGAGCTGACGACATAATCGTTCCGGATCATCCGCCTCCCGGCCCATCTTCAGCAGTTCCTCGTCGGCAACCAAATCCGTGAGGCCGTCGGAACAGAGAATGAACCGATCGCGATGAGCGGGCACCAGTTCGAAGACGTCGGGATCGGTCTCTTCCGCAGATCCCAGGTTTCTGGTGAGGATATGCCTCAAGGGAGAGGTGGCCGCTTCCTCCTCGCTCATCATGCCCATTTCGATCTGCTCGGAAACGATAGTGTGGTCCCTGGACAATTTTTCGATTCGGTCGTTCCGTATAAGATAAATCCTGCTGTCTCCTACATTGGCTGCGATCACAAGATCCGGCGACAGATGCAGACCAACGACCGTGGTGCCCATTCCGTGATACTGCTTGTACTCCAGAGCCATTTCATAGATGACTCTGTTCGCCAGTCGGATGCTGCTCAGGATGTAGTTGCCTTTCGCGGAAAGGGATTTGTCCGGGGCAGCGAAGAGTTCCTCCACGGGTGTTTGATTTTCCACCCAGGTGCGGTAGCTCTTGCTGATCATCTCCACGGCAATCTGACTTGCAACCTCTCCTGCAAGATGGCCTCCCATTCCATCGGCGACAACATACAGGTGGAGAGGGTCGTCGATGAAATAGGAATCCTCATTGTGATCCCTTTTCAACCCTACATCGGTTATCCCGGAGGTTTTGATCTCCAACTTTCCTCCTGCTTTCAACTCGCCCTGCCTCGTGCCGATCGCTGGCTCTTCACTTGATCCATTTTCGAGATAATGAGCCTCGCAAGCCGACCGATCTCGCCTGCGCTGCTGAAGCGCTGATCAGGGTGTTTCGCCAGTGCCTTGTCCACGATCTGTTCACAAGCTTTTGGAATATTTTCCGCTAGTTCTCTCACAGAGGGGTGCTTCACCTGGGTGATCTCATAGAGAAGCGTACTGAGGTTGTCCCCATGGAACGGCAACTGGCCGGTCATCGATTGGAAGAACAGAACGCCCAGCGAAAATATGTCCGTTCTGTAATCGATTCTCTGCCCCATGATCTGCTCCGGGGACATATAGTTTGGGGTTCCGAGGATAACACCGGTCCTTGTTCTGGACGAGGAGACGGCCTTTGCAATGCCGAAATCGGTGACCTTAACCCCTCCCTCCTTCAGAAGCATAATGTTTGCAGGCTTGATGTCACGGTGGATGACCCCGGCCTTGTGAGCGAAATCCAGGGCATCGGCTATTCGCGCAACCACTTCCAGCGCCTTTCTCAGGGGCAGAAGATTTTCCTTCCTGATGAACTTCTCGAGATCATCACCATCCAGGAATTCCATGGCCATATACGTGAGATCCTGGTCTTCTCCCACATCGTACACTGTCACGATGGATGGATGGGACAGCCTGCCCGCGATCTCCGCCTCACGGAAGAAACGGGACCTGACCTCTTGAACGACATCCGGATCGAACTCGTCGGAAAAACGAACGGTCTTGATCGCCAGAAGCCTGTTGAGTTTGGGGTCCAGCGCCTTGTACACGAGACCCATGGAACCCCTGCCGAGTTCCTGGATGACCTCGTAACGGCCGATCTTCTTTATAGGCTCCTCTTCGGCAGGTTCGACCTGCAGTTCCTCTTCCGCCTCCGCCCGGGAACCGGCCAAAGGAGCGTCGTCGAATGTTTCCAGGCGAAGAATCCGCTCATCCAGATCCTGGAATTTGCCGCCCTTCTGAATCGCCTTATAGGCTATGAGCGCCTTGTCGTTCATTCCTCTGCTTTCGCACTCCAACCCCAGATTGTAAAGGAGATTCCTGGACTCCTGGTCAAGGGGAAGCTTTCGGAATTGTTCGAGCGCCTGGTCGAGCAAACCATGCTCCTGAAGTCCGATCCCGACCTGCCGGGTCACCTCGATGGATTTTCCACTCGCCCTTTCTCCTGAAAAGAACATGGCAAGACTAAGGGTGGGATAGAGGGCCAGGACAAAGAGTGCAATAGAACCGGTTTTTGCCCAGACACCCTGGGAGAACAGGAAAAACCCGGTACCCAGGACGAGGACGAACAGGCCCAGGATTCCTGTGAGCCTGCCCCATCGCCCGTACCGGGCAAAGAAGAATGCGGCGAACAGGCCGATGACCCAGAATGCGGCCAGTTCCAGCCAGATCATGGATGACGGGCGGGCGATGAATTTCTTTGCCAGTAAAGCTTGAATGATATTCGCATGCAGTTCCACGGGAGGAACGGCGGAACCCAGAGGAGTGAGGATTTTGGGGGTCTCTTCCAGATTGAGCCCGACAAGGACGATCTTTCCTCTTGCGGATGAAGGTACCTTTTTCCCCAGCAGCACATCGCTGAAGGAGTGCCGCCGTACGGAATTGGCCGCTCTCCTGTGGTCAACCAGCATCTCGCCCTGCCATAAAGGAACGGAAAAATCCACAATGTCGGCACGGGAGCCTTCGACGGAAAATTGTTTCGAATTCAGCCCGAGGAACGAGACGACCGTTTGCAGGGAGAATGACGGCAGAAGACCGCCCTTGTAAGGAATGAAAAGGGCGTGGGACCTGCCCTCCATTCCCTTAGTGAGGCTGAGTGCCGTATGCCCGAGTGCAAGGGCCGATTGAGAGAGCTCTGTAAATGGACCGGAGACTCTGTCGATAGCGTCATGTCTCCAGAATTTCGGGAGGGACTCCCCATTGAGAACCACACTCCTGAGCAGCGGACGATCATCCTCTACCGGTCCTGCCCCGTGCCGCCCGTTCGTGATGAAAGCGGGGAAAACCACGTTACCGGCCTGTTTCGTTTTCTCCACCAGGATTCGATCGGAGTCAAGATTCTCTTCGATTTCCTCCAAGTTCTCCAGAACCCAGGGTCTGAGTCCCTCGTCCTTTCTACTGAAGGAGTATGCGTGAAACTTCTCTTTGAAGCCCCTTAATGCCTGGAGACCCTGATTGCTCTCCTTTTCGGGCAACGGTATGTCGAGTCCTATGACCTTCGCCCCGTCGCCGGCGAGAATCGTAACCATCTCTGCAAGAAGCGTTCGAGGCCAGGGCCAGGAGCCCAGCTTCCCGGTACTCTTCTCGTCGATTTCAATCAGAATGACCGGTCCCGGTACATCCCTTCCACCGTAGGGGAGATTCATCGAAGCGTCGAAAAGGGACAATTCAAGGGATGCGAGAGGAAGAGGCTGCCAAAGAGCCGCCAGTGAAAAGAGGAGGGCCAATGCGAGAGCGACTGCGTAATTGGGCCTCATTTTCCTCTTGGGCATAGGGCTTCTTCCGGGTTAGAAATTAAAGCTTTGGATCAAGGGTGAGGAGTCTACCACAAAATAAAGTAAAACAACCACAAAAAACCGACCTTTCCTTTCTTACGGCTGTTTCAGCGAGGTCGGGTCGTAATTTCAAACTGCTCCAGGTGAAACTGATCTCTGGTCGTGATGACGATTCTCTTGTTGATCCTTTTCTCGATCTCCGCAATCGACTGCTGCTCTTCCTCCTTGAGGATATGGTCGATAACCGGATTGACGCGCACATGGATACTGTCGCTGTCGCCGGATACGGCAATTTCCCGCTCGATGCTCCTGAATATCTCATAGCAAATCGTCTTCCTGGATTTCAGGATGCCCCTCCCTTCACAATAGAAGCAAGGCTCCCCAAGGGTTCTGTTGAGGTTTTCCCGAGTCCGTTTCCTCGTCATTTCAATCAGCCCGAGCTCGGACATTTTGAGGATATGCGTCTTGGCCTTGTCCTTGCTCAGCGCCTCCTTGAGAGAGGTGAAGATCTTTTCCCGATTGGTCTTCTTCTCCATATCAATGAAGTCGATGACGATCAGCCCCCCAAGATTTCGCAAACGAAGCTGCAGCGCGATTTCCTTGACCGCTTCCAGATTGGTTTTCAGGATCGTATCCTCCAGATTCCTGGTCCCCACATAACTGCCTGTATTGACATCAATGGCTGTCAGCGCCTCTGTCAACTCGATCACGATGTATCCGCCCGACTTCAGCCATATCTTCCGGTGCAGGGCGCGCGAGATCTCCATCTCAATCCCATAGCAGTCAAAAATAGGCTCAGGGCCGTCGTAGAGATCAACGGAATACTTCAACACCGGCACGAAGGTCTCGATGAATTCCCTGATCTGGTTATACACCTCAGCCGAATCGATGATGAGCCGGTCCACTTCCTTTGCGAAGAGATCGCGCACCGAACGCAAAGCAATGGAGAGTTCCTTGTAGAGCAGGCTCGGCCCTGTGGATCGCGCCATCTTTTCCTGGATGCTGGCCCACAGCTTCAGGAGGAAATCCATCTCGGCCTTGATTTTGCTCCGGTCCACCCCTTCACTGGCGGTTCGGATGATGAAGCCGTAGTGATTGGGTCTGAGCTCCTGGACCATGGACTTCAGTCGTTCCCTTTCTGTGGGATCTTCGATTTTCCTGGATACTCCAAGGTGATTGACGGTCGGAAGGAGGACAAGATGTCTTCCCGGGAGCGATACATAGGATGTAAGGCGTGCGCCTTTAGTGCCCAGGGGCTCTTTGGAAATCTGCACCATGATATCCTGGCCCTCGTGCAGAAGATCCTCTACGTTGAAAGATACCTCCGCAGTCCCGCCGGGCTGAAACTCCCCTTCCTGCCCACCGTTCGCTTCATCACCACCGCTGTTTCTGAGCATCATCTGCTCGAGCTCCATAATGTCCTTGTGGACGTCGGAGACATAGAGGAAAGCGCTTCTGTCAAGGCCGATATCCACAAAAGCGGCCTGCATACCCGGAAGGACTCGGACCACCCTTCCCCGGTAGATATTGCCCATCAATTCCTGGCCGGTTTTCCTCTCGATGTGGAGTTCCACTACCTGCCCGTTCTCCACGAGAGCCACCCTCGTTTCCTGGGGTCTCGCATTGATAATCAGTTCATTTGCCATGGCATCCCCGTTTCTAAAAGACAGCATCCACCAACAAGCCTGTCCCGTGCCCGACACGGGAAAGGACGAGGGCAACGCCGCAGATGGGCGTTTTTCAGCAACCTGCTAAGCCATGATCTGGCGGGTCTTCACAACCCGGATTCTCTTCACCTCCTCATCAACTATTCCACAAGCAGTTTGAAGGATTTCGATCGGTCTCAATTGTGGGCCCTGGTTGTGGCTGAGTACGAGCGAGATCTCATGAGAAGAAGTTCTCTCAATCGAAACCACCGAGGCCCTTGCATTGATGGTCTTCTCCCCGCCTTTCCCCCTTTTCAGCGCAGGGACAAAGTCGGTTTTCATGAATGCCTCAAGGGCCGAGTCACTGGGCTTCAGGCCGTCGAGCATCATCCGGAAATGACTCTCTTTCAGCACGGGGCTCTTCTTTTCCCCGGTCACGTCCTGAACACCGACTATCTGAATGCCGGCAGGGAGCGCCGGGTTCAACCGTGTGCGGATGGCCTCCGGTGAGATATCCCCATGAAGACGTATATCCATGCATTCGTCCAGGCTTTCCATTCCCACGGGTAGCGCCGAATGAAACGATATCCTGGGCATGGGATGATACCCTTCCGAATGAACCACCTCCAGTTCAGCCCTTCTGAATGCCCTTGCAAAGAGACGAACAAGTTCCAGGTGGCTGAGGTGCCGTGTCTTTCCAACCTTTGTGAAAAAAAGTCTGTACTTTTTCCTATCCCGGGAATCATGCTGTTCTGTTGGTTCGGATCCAGTCGCTGCACCGTTCCACTGCTGATGCAATACCGGATCGACTCTCCGGTGATCGCATACACCACACTCGTAACATTTTTGGCGACAGTCAGGAGTGGGCACGCCCTTCAGAGCCCTTTTCCATTCTCTTTTGAAGAACGATTTGCTCACTCCACAGTCGATATGATCCCAGGGCAGCGTTTCTTCTGTGGACCGTTTGCGGCTGAGATAGAAATCCGGGTCTATCCCACAACTCCTGAAAGAATCCATCCATATTTCCGATTTGAAGTGCTCGCTCCAGGCATCGAACCGGGCCCCCCGCTCCCATGCCTCGATCAGAACCGGGAGAAGTCTCCTGTCTCCCCTGGCAAAAACCCCTTCCAGACGGCTCATCTCCGGAGGATTCCACTTGACATGGATGCGGCCCCCAAGTCCGGAACGGATCTTCTGGATCCTTCTCCCGCTTTCCTCAACAGAGAGTTGGGGGGACCACATGAAAGGAGTGTGGGACTTGGGAACAAAGGCAGCAACGCTCACGTTCAACTTCGGCCTTCCTCCCTTGCTTCCGCACTGATTCGCCACCTCTCTTGCAAGCAGAACGATGTCATCGATGTCCTCCTCCTCTTCCTCAGGAAGACCAACCATGAAATAGAGCTTGATGAGATTCCAACCGGCTCGATACACCTCCCGCGCCATTTCAAGGATTTCCTGATTGGTGAGGCCTTTGTTGATGATCCTCCTGAGCCGGTCATTCCCTGCTTCCGCCGCAAGGGTAAATCCTGTCTTTCTCACCCGCTTGATCTGTTCGAACCAGGCCGGGTCCAGGCTGCCTACCCTCAGCGAAGGGAGACTGACGGCAATATTCCGACCTGAATGAATATCCATCAGACCCTTCAGAAGCGGCGCCAGGCAGGTATAGTCTCCCGCGCTCAGCGACAAAAGGGAGAGCTCTTCGTATCCGGTGGACCTGAGGGCAGATCCTGCCGCATCGATGATGGACTGGGGGCTGCGCTCCCTCACGGGACGATAGATCATTCCTGCCTGGCAAAAACGGCACCCTCTGGTGCAGCCGCGGGAGATCTCGATAGCGAGCCGATCATGCACCAGCTCTACATTGGGGACGAGTTGCGATGGGGGAAGGGCCGCGCGTTCTATGTCCGGTAGAATCGCTTTTCTGACCCGTTCATAGCCCGGGCGCGTCGATTTCACCTCTTCAAGGATTCCCTGATCCCCATAGGAGACCTCGAACAGACGCGGGACATACACCCCCTCCACCTCTGCAATATCGTGGAGGAGATCCTCTCTGCGTGATCCGGCTCCTCGCTTACTCTCTCTGACCTTGCGGCAGATCTCTGCTGCCGCCTCCTCGCCGTCTCCGATCACGATCGCGTCGAACAGAAGGGCCACGGGCTCCGGATTGAAACATGCCGGCCCCCCGGCGATAATCAGGGGAAAGGAAGAATCCCTGTCCTTGGAAAGAAAGGGAATCCCTGCCAGTTGGAGCATGGTCAGAACATTGGTCATGGTCAGTTCGTGCTGGAGGCTGAATCCCAGGATGTCGAAATTCCGAACAGACCTGCCCGATTCAATTGTGCAGAGGCCCAGCCCCCTCGCCCTCAACTCCTGCTCCATGTCCACCCAGGGCGAATACACTCTCTCTGCAGCAATCCAATCGAAGCCGTTCAGGATATGATACAGGATCTTAAGCCCCAGATGGGACATTCCCACCTCGTATACATCTGGAAAGGCCAGGACAATGGAAACCTCGACAGAGGAAGGATCCTTTCGAATGGAATGGATCTCTTCTCCGATGTAACGGCTGGGATGCCTAATCCCGGCAAACCACGGTTCATCAAATAAATCCACTTAAACCTCATAAAAAAGTATACATACTCAGTAGTCAGAAGTCAGCACACCCGCCTGTCGCAAGCGGCCGGCATGTTTAAAAGAAACGAATGAACATCGAACGTGATGAAAAGCCGAAAAAGAAGAGGAATACTCATTGAACGTTCGGTACTCGGGTCTTTGCTTTCCATTCGATGTTGGACGTTCAATGTTCGATGTTCGACGTTCATCTCTTATTCTTTACGTCCTTGCTCGATCCTGCATCCTGGATCCCGCATCCCTGCATCTTGTATCCTGCTTTCAGCCGGTCGGAGTCGAAGGGAGAAGCATGATAATCTCCGCCCCCCCCTGTGAATGGTTTTTCCCGGACACTTTTCCTTTCAACCCCTCCACTATTCTTTTTACCACAGCAAGACCCAACCCGGTACCACCTTCTTTTGTGGTGAAAAAGGGTGTGAAGAGTTGGTCCAGCGCTTTCTGACTGAACCCTTCTCCGGTGTCCCGGATGGTGATCTTCACCATCTCCCTGCGAGCGTCATCGGGAGCCCAGAAGACCGTCTTTTCGGTCTTCACATGGAGAAGGCCGCCTTTGGGCATGGCTTCACATGCGTTGAGGAACAGATTCCACAAAACCTGGCGAAGTTGCTCGGGATCGAATCCGAGCACAAGGGAGTTTGGAAAATCCGTCTCCACCCGAATCCTGCTCATCCATTCCTCGCGGCCCTTGAAGATCGTCAGGGAGTCGAGGATCAGCTGATTCAAGTCAAACTGCTCGATCTTGGTCTGCTTCGGCCTGGCAAAAAGCAGAAAGTCACTCACCAGGTTGTTCAATCTTCCGATCTCCCGCAAAATGATATCCATGAGCTGCCCGCTCATCTCGCTCCTGCCGCGCTCCTCCCTCAGCATCTGAATGGAACCGCTGATGGAAGCGAGGGGATTCCTCACCTCATGAGCGATTCCGGCAGCGAGTTCCCCAATCAGGGCCAACCCTTCCACCTTCTTCATCTCCTCCTCGATCTGTTTCAGCTCCGTCAGGTCCTGAAGCAAAAGGATTTCTCCCTTCTGCTCTCCTTCCGGAAGGCTGAGAGGGGACATCGAGCAACGGAGAAAGACCTTCTTGCCGTCCGGGCGGGCATAATTGAGATCGAAGAACTTTCGTGCCCTGCCCTCCGCCGCATGCGTTCGCCCCATTGCTTCCAGATGGGAACGCAGCCCCGGGAGGACTTCGATGATGGATCTGCCGATGGCCCCGCCCGAACGTATCGCGAAAATCTCTTCGGCGGCTGGATTGAAAAGAATGATTTTGCCTTCCCTGTCCATCGTAATCAACCCTGAACTGATGCTGCGGACGATCCATTGGTTCAAGGCCTCCAGCTGGACAAGATCATGCTGCTTTTCCCTGAGCTCCACCCGGCTCCTCCTCGCCTGCTCGGAGACAAAGCTGCTGAGAAATGCCACGAGGTAGAATGCCGCTACATTCACGGTGATCATGTAGAAGATATAGGAACTGCGGTAGACTGCTGAAAAACCGAGCGGGCTGCCGATGGGGTGGATTATCCCGTAGAAGTGAAGATCGAGAAGAAGCCCATAGAGAATGCTGCTGAAGGTGGCAACAATCAGCCCTCCGCGCCGATAAAGCATGATGCTGCCATTGATAATTGTGAGGATGTAGAGGAACGAAAAGATGCTCTCGATTCCGCCGGTCGTGAAAATGACGGCCGTAACGAGCACGATGTCCATGAGAAGCTGAGAATAGGCGAGCGCTACGAGGTCTCTTACTGTTTTGAGCAGCAGGATGTAGAGAACGGTGAGAAAGTAAATGGCTGCGATGAGCGCGTAGTGGGCTGTCTGAATATCCCCGAAGTAGGTCTTCGTGTCCCTGACCTGGAGAAATACGGAGGCGCCCAGCAGCAGAGAAACGAACAGGACCCGCAAGAACATGAGCTTCTGGAGGCGGCCCGAAAGCTCCGCATGCGGGATTTTCAGATCAGAATTGGAGGTCTCCAAAGCTAGCCCATGGCGGCGGCCATCTGGAAGATGGGCAGGTACATGGCGATGACCAGCCCTCCGATACTGCCTCCCAAAAAGAGCATGAGCAAAGGTTCGAGCATTGAGGTGAGAGCACCGACTGCGGCATCCACTTCGTCGTCGTAGAAATCGGCAATCTTCTCGAGCATGGTGTCCAGTGCTCCTGTCGCTTCACCCACGGAGATCATCTGAATGACCATGCCTGGAAAAACGTCGTTTTCCGAAAGCGGCTCTGCGATCGTCTGACCTTCGGCAATGCTGCCCCGCACCTCATAGATGATCTCCTCGATGACCATGTTTCCCGATGTCTTGGCCACAATTTCAAGGGCATCCAGGATGGGAACACCGCTTGCGAGCATGGTTCCAAGTGTTCTTGTGAATCTCGCAACCGCGGTCTTCTTGAGCAAATCGCCGAACACGGGAAGTTTCAGAAAGAGCGTATCGGTAGCCTTTCTTCCCCCTGTCGTACTTCTGTATTTCTTGAATGCATAGTAGATCGCGAATACGGCGGCGAAACACCAGTAAAAGTTGCTTTTCATGAACCGGCTCATATTGACGACTATCTGCGTCGGAGCCGGCAGGGCCTTTCCAAAGCCTTTGAACATGTCTTCAAAGACGGGGATGACGAAAATGAGGATTACCGAAATCACAATGATGGCAATGGCCACAACCACGATGGGGTAGGTCATTGCCCCCTTGATCTGGGACTTGAGCTTTTCCGCCTTTTCAATGAATCCGGCGAGGCGTCGCAGGATGGTATCCAGAATACCACCGACCTCCCCGGCCGCGACCAGGTTGACAAAGAGGCTGTCGAAGACTTGCGGGTGCTTTTTCATCGCTTCGGCCAGAGTCGACCCACCCTCCACATCCCTGTTGACCTCCTTCAAAATGGCCTTGAATGTGGGATTCTCCGATTGTTCGGCCAGGATCTGCAGTCCTTGCACCAGGGGCAACCCGGCGTCGATCATGGTCGAAAACTGTCTGGTGAATATTACAAGATCTTTCTTGGTGACCTTCGGCTGCATAAAGGAGAGGCTGGCGAGCAGATCCTTCGGCTTGGCTTTCAGCTTCTTGATCGTCAGATTCCGTTTCTTGAGCTGACCCAGGGCCATCTTCTCGTTAGCCGCATCGAGCTCGCCCTTCAGCCTTCTGCCCCTCTTGGTTACGGCAACCCATTGATAGATAGGCATTGGAATCCTCCTGAGGTTCACAGGCTAGGGATCAATCCGTGGCTATGCTGCGGTGACTCCCCCTGCTTGGACCGATACTTGTAGTGAAAGATGCATCGCATGTCAAGCTAAGGGAATTCCCTGCAAGTTTCGTTCCCATTGCATTGTGCCGGGAACCGTTCACGAGAAAGGGCGGAGGTCGACCGCTGAAGTAGCGGGAATGCAGGATAATCGTGCTTTTGCGGCAGTTCCGAGCCCATAGATTGAACTTGACATCACACGCACAAGAATTGTTATATATGGCTTTTGTGGAGTCTCATTTTCAGAACTCAAAGGAGGAAACGGTTGTGAGCGAAATCACTGCACCCATGGGCGGCAAGGTCATTGACGTGAAGGTGAAAGTTGGGGATTCGATAAATGACGGTGACGAGGTGTTGATACTCGAGGCCATGAAGATGGAGCTTCCCGTGGTAGCTACGGATTCCGGCTCCGTAAAGGAGATCAAGTGCAAGAAAGGGGATGCGGTCGAAGCCGATTCTGTGTTGATTGTGCTGGGTTAACCGCCAAGTCGGTCGGCTTCAATCTATTTCTTGGAGACTCCGGATGAATATCGAGGAAAAGATCAAGGAGCTTGAAGAGAGAAACCGTCTGGCCGAATTGGGGGGCGGAAAGGCCAGGATCGATGATCAGCATGCAAAAGGAAAAATGACCGCCCGCGAAAGGATTGAGTACCTTCTCGATAAGGGCAGTTTCCAGGAAATAGATAAGTTTGTAGTCCATCGTTGCCATGATTTCGGAATGGGCAAGAAGAAGATCCCCGGCGATGGGGTGGTTACCGGGTTTGGGACCATCCATGGGCGCCGGGTTTTTCTGTTTTCGCAGGATTTCACCGTTTTCGGAGGCTCGTTGAGCGGTCCGTTTGGTGAGAAAGTCTGCAAGATCATGGACCTCGCGCTGAAGAACGGCGCCCCCATGATCGGCCTGAACGACTCCGGAGGCGCCAGGATTCAGGAGGGCATTGTAAGTCTTGGAAGCTACGGGGAGATCTTCAAGAGAAACGTCCTGGCTTCCGGAGTGATCCCGCAGATATCCGTGATCATGGGACCATGCGCGGGGGGAGCCGTGTATTCGCCAGCCCTGACCGACTTCACTATCATGGTCAAAAAGACGAGCAACATGTTCATCACGGGGCCGCAGGTGATCAAGGCCGTGACCTCCGAAGAGGTGTCTCCCGAGCAACTGGGCGGCGCCATGACGCACAACACCAGGAGCGGTGTCGCTCAATTTGCCGAGGATTCCGATCAGGCGGCGCTCGAGAGGGTAAAGGAGATCCTCAGCTACCTCCCCCAGAACTACCGGGAAAAGCCGCCCGTAGCGGAATGCACGGATGACCCGAATCGAACGGACAAATCCCTGAATAAAGTAGTCCCCACCAATCCCAAACTCCCTTACGACATCAAGGACATCATCCATAATGTCTTGGATGACGGGCGTTTTCTCGAGATCCACCGACATTATGCCATGAACATGGTGATCGGCTTCGGGAGACTGAACGGCTATCCGGTCGGAGTTGTCGCCAATCAGCCCCGGTTCCTGGCAGGATGTCTGGATATCAATGCCTCCATGAAATGCGCCAGGTTCGTAAGACTCTGCGACTGCTTCAACATCCCCCTGGTGACCTTTGTGGATGTGCCCGGATTCCTGCCCGGAGTGAATCAGGAATACGGGGGCATCATCAAACACGGCGCAAAGATCATCTACGCCTATTGCGAGGCCACGGTCCCCAAGATTACGGTCATCACACGCAAGGCCTACGGCGGAGCCTATGACGTGATGTCCAGCAAACACCACGGGGGCGATATCAATTACGCCTATCCCACGGCGGAAATCGCGGTGATGGGGCCGGAAGGTGCGGTCAATATCGTTTTCAAGAAAGAGATTGACACCGCTGAAGACAAGGTGGGAACGCGAAACCGCCTCATAGAGGAATACAGGAGCAACTTCGCCAGCCCGTTCAAGGCGGCCGAACTCGGCTACATCGACGGCATCATTTTCCCCGAGAATACCCGGCCGCGCCTCATCGATGCCCTGATGATGCTGAAGGACAAGAAAGACTCCATCCCGTCAAGAAGGCACGGGAATATCCCCTTATAATCGAAATCCCCGAATGAGAGATCATGCGAGAGCAGATGCGGGAATTCCGTTCACGGTTCCAGGTCTCTTCACGCGCTGAATCCGATACGCTGCTGCTTCCGCGTGGGTACGGACTACGGGCGCCCTGATGCGTCGCAAGGTGTCCTTAGTCCGTCGAGACTCCCCGAAGACCGTCAAAATACCATGCTTTTGGAACACGGTTCCTCCTAGATGATTCCCATGCCGCTCAGCACAGAAAGCATAACCGCCGCTGCAATGACGGAGCCCACCTGACCGCCGGCATTCGCACCCATGGCGTGCATCAGGAGATAGCTCTTCTTGTTGTACTTCTGCCCTTCCCTCTGCGCCACGCGGGCGGCCATGGGAAAGGCGGAGATTCCGGCGGCTCCGATCAGGGGGTTGACCTTCCCGTGGCTCAGCGCGTACAGGACCTTTCCGAACAGGACGCCACAGACCGTGTCCAGACAGATCGCCAGGAAGCCCAGGGCGAGGATGATCAGGGTCTGAGGCCTCAGGAATGCGCCTCCGGCCATGGTTGCGCCGATGGAGATCCCGAGGAAAAGGGTGACCACATTGGCGATCTCGTTTTCCGAGGCTTTGGTCAGCCGGGCGACCACACCGGATTCCTTCATCAGGTTCCCCAGCATGATGGTTCCGAGAAGGGGCAACCCCATGGGGGCGATCAGGCCGCCGAGCACCGTGATGACCAGAGGGAAGAGCAGTTTCGTGGTCTTGGACACCTTGCGGGTCATCGCCGGCATGACGGTCGTTCTCTCTTTTTCGCTGGTCATCAGTCTCATGATAGGAGGCTGGATCACGGGAACGAGAGACATGTAAGAGTATGCGGCCACGGAAACAGCCCCCAGGAGCTGCGGTGCATACTGCGAGGTGACATAGATGGCGGTCGGACCGTCGCAAGCCCCGATGATGCCGATGCAGACCGCCTCCATTTGCGGGAATCCCAGGGAAAGAGCCAGGGCCAGTGTGATGAAGATTCCGAACTGCCCGGCCGCCCCCAGCAGGAAGGTCGACGGATTGGAAAGGACGGGACCGAAATCGGTCATGGCGCCGATTCCAATGAAAATCAGGAGGGGGAAGAGCTCATTCGAAATACCCATGTCATAGATAGTTCGAAGGAACCCTTCCTCGCCCATCAGGTTTCCCAGAGGGATGTTCACCAGGATACAGCCGAATCCAATGGGAACGAGGAGCAAAGGCTCACAATCCTTCTTGATGCCCAGCCACAGGAGCGTACCGCCGATCAGGAACATGACGAGGGAGCGCCACTCGAGGTGGAGAAATCCACTGATGAGACCCTGTAAACCGTTCAGAATCGCTTCTTCCATGGCTACTCTGCCTCCTTCTTGTACGGGAACAATTTTCCAAGGAGACTCATGACGAGACTCATGATCCAGAGGGTCAGGATTGTTCCCCCCATCCCGCAAACCATCATTGTAATGCCGAAAGTCCAGTTATCCATAAGTGCCTCCGATGAGTGTTGCACGCGCGTTGAGATTCCCCAGGAAGAAAAGGTGGCTGACCACGGTTTCAGGCCTTGAGGATTCGGCCCCTTTCCAGTGGAAAAAAGCAGCGGAATAAAAAGTAGCTGCATCATAGCACTCTCGGCAGGTCATTCAAGGAAAAACCACCCCGGAGATCCGGATGGGCCGATCGGCACATCCCGCCATGCCGGTCAGGCTTCCGAACCGGTCAAAACCGCTTTAACTCCCGCCTTCTTGACCGCCGGACCGCTTTCTTCTATACTCGGCCACGTTGCCAGCGACTGCGGCTCTTCCACTCAACATGGCAGCGCTCGGAAGGAGATCACAGCATGAAAGCCAAGGATATCATGGTGCAGGATTATGCAATCATTCGTCCCGACTCACGGGTTAAAGAAGCCGCGTGCCTGATATTTGAGGGCAAGGCGCGGGAGGAGACCGGTTACAAGCCATACGGCGTCATGGTCGTCGACCAAAAAGGACGGCTGGTCGGTATGATCTCCATGACCGACATCCTCTACCACGTGAGGCCTCCCTTCATGAAACACCAAGCGGGAGGGGGCTCCCTCTGGGAGGAGGAAATCGACTTTCACCTGGAGGAATTCAATGACCTCCTGGTGCAGGACATCATGAGTTCGCCCGTTCTGACCGCCTCTCCCGAGGACCATATCATGGTGCTGGTCAACAAGATGATCAAGAACAAGGTCCGCCGCCTTCCTGTGGAGGACGGTGACAAACTCTTCGGCATCGTTTACCTCTCGGATGTGTACTATCACACGTACAAGGTCTGGCTTGAGGCGGGACAGACCTGTTGACTGAAAGGATGAATTCCTCCTGTTCAATTGAATTCGGAGTGCTGTAGGTTGACAGGGGGACGTGTGCGATGCAGGAAGATTGAATAGGAGGGGTCATGGCGATCAAAGAGGATCTTCGGCTCCTGGCCGAAAAAGTGGAAGGGTGGAACCGATCTGTAGAAAAGAAGCTGGAAAAAAACCCGGAAAGGCAGAAGGAGTTTGTGAACAACTCCGGGGTTCCGATCAAGCGACTCTACACCCCGGCGGATCTGGATGATATCGATTATCTGGAGGATCTGGGTTTTCCCGGGACTTTCCCTTTTACCCGTGGCGTCCAGCCCACCATGTACAGGGGGCGCCATTGGACAATGAGGCAGTACGCAGGCTTTGCAAGCGCGGAGGAATCGAACAGGCGGTACAGGTTCCTTCTGGAGCAGGGGCAGACAGGTCTTTCCGTGGCCTTCGATCTGCCGACTCAGATCGGGTATGATTCGGACGACGAAATGGCCATGGGCGAGGTCGGCAAGGTGGGGGTCGCAATCGACTCCCTGCGCGACATGGAGACCCTTTTTAGGGAGATCCCTCTCGATCAGGTCAGCACCTCCATGACCATCAACGCGCCTGCGGCCATACTCCTGGCCATGTATATCGCGGTCGCCGAGCAGCAGGGAGTCCCGTCGGAAAAACTCCGCGGAACCATTCAGAACGACATTCTGAAAGAGTATTCCTCGCGCGGCACCTATATCTTTCCTCCCAAGCCCTCGATGCGCATCATCACCGATATCTTCGCTTACTGCGCAAAGAAGGTACCCCAATGGAACACGATCAGCATCAGCGGCTATCATATCAGAGAAGCGGGCTCCACCGCTGTCCAGGAGGTGGCTTTTACCCTGGCCAACGGGATCGCCTATGTGGAAGCAGCCCTGCAGGCGGGAATGGACGTGGATGGTTTCGGTCCCAGGCTCTCCTTCTTCTTCAACGCGCATCTGGATTTCCTGGAAGAGATCGCGAAATACAGGGCGGCCAGAAGGATATGGGCGCGGATCATGAAGGATCGTTTCAAGGCCAAGGATCCAAGGTCCATGATGATTCGCTTCCACACCCAGACCGCCGGATGCACCCTCACTGCCCAGCAGCCTATGAACAACATCGTCCGGGTAGCGTTCCAGGCTCTGGCTGCGGTTCTCGGCGGCACCCAGTCCCTCCACACCAACTCCATGGACGAGGCCCTTGCGCTTCCTTCTGAACAGGCCGTGCAGATCGCGCTCCGCACCCAGCAGCTGATCGCTTACGAGAGCGGGGTCTGCGACACGGTCGATCCGCTCGGCGGCGCCTACTATCTGGAGGCCCTTACCCGCGAAATTGAAGAGCGGGCTGAATCCTATATCCGCAGGATCGATGAAATGGGAGGCGCGGCAGCCGCCATTGAAAAGGGGTTCATTCAGCGGGAGATCCAGGAAAGCGCCTACAAATTTCAAAGGGAGATCGAAAGAAAGGAGCGGGTCGTGGTGGGAGTGAATCGATTCCAGGTCAAGGAGGAAAAACCCCGCAACCTTCTGAGAGTGGACCCCGCGGTGAGGGCATCCCAGCTTGAAAAAATTCGAAAACTCAAGTCCGAGCGGAATTCCGCCGGTGTCGCAGACTGCCTCGCCGCGCTCAAAAAGGCGGCCTCCGGCACAGACAACCTGATGGTCCCCATACTGGACGCTGTAAAATGTTACGCCACCCTTGGAGAGATCTGCGATGTGCTGAGAGATGTGTTCGGAGAGTACAAACAAGTGAACACCTTTGCACGATAGTGCACACGAAGCAGGGGACAGAGCATGAACCACTCAAGAAAAATAAGGGTTTTGGCAGCCAAACCGGGGCTCGACGGACATGACAGAGGCATCAAGGTGGTGGCCAGCGCATTGATGGATGCGGGCATGGAGGTGATCTACACAGGTCTTCGCCAAACCCCTCGGCAGATTGTGGAGTCCGCCATCCAGGAGGATGTGGACGTGATCGCCATGAGCATCCTCTCCGGAGCCCACGATTACCTTTTCCCCCGGGTGATGGAACTCCTCAGGGAAAAGGGTGCGAACGACATCCTCGTGCTCGGGGGAGGGATTATCCCTGAGGAAGACATCCCGGCATTGAAGGAAGCAGGAATCGCCGAGGTGTTCGGTCCGGGAACAAGCACCCAGGATATCGTTGAATACATTCATGGACGGGTGCAGAACCCGCAGGCTTAGGAAAAATTCAGCGGCAAAGCCTCCACGGCTAAGCCCGTATCGTCCGAAGTCTTTCACGTTCACCAGCAGGATACATATCTTGTAAACTGTCTTTTTACATCTGCAGGAAGATTTGGCCGAACTCTTTCAAAACCCCATCTGTCCATTTCAAAGAACCACTTAGGATTTCACTCTTTTTTCTACATCCCCATCGTGATCCGACATTGGAATGATATTTGCGTTGTTGCCATGGATCGATTCCTGAACAAAACGGTGCCCGGTTTGCCAGGGAGTTCCCAAATCGCCCGGCGCTTGATTATGTGAGAGAGCCGATACATCTTTTCTGAAACGAGTTATTCGAGGCATATATGAACGACATCGAATACATCTTGAGCCCCAAGTCGATTGCTGTTGTCGGGGCATCCAATCGGTCCGGGAGTCTGGGACTCTCGGTCTTCAGAAACCTCATCGATGCTTCCTACCAAGGCATCCTCTACCCCGTGAATCCAAAGGCGCGATCTATCCAGGGGGTGAAGGCTTATAAGACCCTCTCCGACATCCCCGACGAGGTGGAAATGGCCGTTCTCATCGTTCCACCGGAACACGTGGAAAATGTCGTCAAGGAATCCGCCAAAAAGGGGGTGAAAGGATGCATTGTGATCACGGCGGGTTTCAAGGAAGTCGGCGGCAAGGGCGTTGAGCTTGAAAGAAGAGTGAAATCCATAGCCAGGGAGCATGGGATCAGGCTCCTCGGGCCGAACTGCCTGGGCGCTGCGAACACCAACAAAGACGTCCGCATGAATGCCAGCTTTGCACGGGGAATGCCTCAGCCGGGGAACATCGCCTTTGTATCGCAATCAGGAGCCATGTGCGTAGCGATCCTTGATTATGCCGCAGGCAGGAACATGGGATTTTCAAAATTCGTGAGTATCGGCAACAAGGCGGATATCGACGAGGTCGACCTCCTTCGTTACCTGAGGGATGATGAGGATACAAAGGTGATCATCATGTACATCGAGGATATCACCGACGGCCACTCCTTCATCGAGGTTGCAAGAGAGATCACCCTCAAGGCCGGAAAACCGATATTTGCCTTGAAAGTCGGCCGGTCTCCGGAAGGGGCCAGGGCGGCAGCTTCCCATACGGGCTCCATGGCCGGTTCCGATTCAGCCTACGACGCCATCTTCATGCAGGGGGGAATTCAAAGAGTCGAAGGGGTCAGGGAACTCTTCAACTATGCCCTTGCCTTCTCCACCCAGCCGCTGCCGAAAGGGAACAGGGTGGCCATCGTCACAAATTCAGGGGGGCCCGGCATCATGGCGACCGACACCCTGATCAGGCCCGGAATCAAGCTGGCGGATTTTACCGAAGAGACCAGGAAAAAACTCAAAGAGAACCTGCCTCCCACGGCCAGCATTCACAACCCGGTGGACGTAATCGGGGACGCGGACGCAAAGCGCTACGAGGCGGCCATTCGCTACAGCCTCGAAGACGAGAACGTGGATGGCGCCATTGTCATCCTCACCCCCACAGCAGCAGCAGAAATCCTGGTGACGGCCCAGATAGTCCCGCGGGTTGCCAGAGACATCAAGAAGCCGATTCTCTGCGCTTTCATGGGTCTTGTCGATGTTTCCGAGGGAATAGAATATCTCTCGCAAAACAGCATCCCGAATTTTTCCTTTCCTGAAGAAGCATCCAGAACCATGGTAGCCATGATCCAGTACGCGGATAACATGCGTCAGGGAAGAAGAAGAGAGGTGTTCCGGCTCCTGGAAGACCAGGAGAAAGCCGCGGCCATCATTGCATCCCGGCTCTCCGGGCGCAGGGATTATTTCATGACCGAACAGGAAGCCCATGAACTGCTCAGGTGCTACGGTTTTCCTCTTCTCAAGAGCCGGTTGGTGAGGGAAGTTTCAGAGATCGGCCAGGCGATTGAGGAAGTGGGTTTACCCCTGGCAATGAAGCTGGATTCGCCGGACATTCTGCACAAATCCGATGCCGGTGGGGTTCGCCTTCGAATCAAATCTGCGGCCGAGGCGGAAAAGGTCTTCCAGGAGATCGTTGAGAACGCCAAGAGATACAAGCCCTCTGCCATGATCAGGGGGATTCTTTTCCAGGAAATGGCCCGCGAAGGGGTGGAGGTGATTCTCGGCTCCACCAAGGACCCGAAGTTCGGCCAGATCTGCATGTTCGGCCTGGGAGGAATTTTTGTAGAGGCCCTGAAGGATGTTTCCTTCCGGCTCGCTCCCATGTGGGACACGAGTGCGGAGAACATGATCAAGTCCATTAAAGCCTACAGGGTGCTCCAGGGGATCAGGGGAAGACCTCCGGCAGATGTCAAGGCAGCCAAGCTTTGCATCCTGCGATTGTCGGCCATGGTCTCCAACCATCCCGAGATCGCCGAACTGGACATCAACCCCCTTATCCTCTACCCGGAGGGAGAAGGGTGTGTGGTGGCAGATGCCAGGATCGTTCTCTCAAGACGCTGACAGACTGCCCTGAGGCCGCAGAAAATCTTCTCAAGCGCGTTGCCGGTATGATAGGGTCAATATTGATCGAGCAACCCGCCTGCATGCCCTCCCACGGGCTGCTGAATGGTTTCTGCCCCTTTCGAAGGCCATGAATAAATCGGTCTGGCAATTGGAGTTGAGGAAACTACAAAAATTCAATTTTGAGCATGGAGAAGTCATCGTCCAGCCCCTCACCCCCATGCATCTCTCGGACGAAGGAGTACAACCGATCCATCTCCGAAGTCTCATCCATTGCGGGGGCTTTGAGAAAATCCTTCATTTCCTCGAAAGACCACATTGTGCCGTCCGTCTTGGCGATCTCAAAGATGCCGTCCGAAAAGATGTAGAGGCGTGACGGCATTGCCAGATTGACGGACTCGCTCGTATAGGTGATGTCAGACATTCCCCCGATAAACATGTTCTTTGTCCCGAGATCCTTCGTCTCCGAGTCGCTTGACATGAGCACCGCGGGGGGATGTCCCGCGCAGCCGTAGGTGATCTTCCCAGTGGCCTTGTTGAAGACACCGTACCACAGACTGAAGAAAAGGTTGTTTTGCTTCTCCATGGGGAAGGTCTCGTTGAGTCTGGCAAGCACCTCTTCCGGATTGCGAAAATCCGTATTGGGCAATGTCTGGGATCTCAGCACATTCAGAACGGAAACCGATAACAGTGCAGGACCGACGCCATGATCGCACACGTCGAGAAGATACATGGCAAAATGGTGTTCGTCGATCCAGTGGTAGCCGAGGGAATCGCCGCCAAGTTGTGCCGAAGGAAAGTAGCGCCAATCTGTTCGGATATTCCCCTCTTTCAGGGTCTGGGGGAGGAGGGAGACTACATACTCCGCCGCACTGGTAAGCTGTGCCGAAAGGAGCTGCCGGCTCTTGAAAAGCGCCTCGTATGCCTCGTTTCTCTGTAGAAGATTGATGTAGCCGGTCGAGTGGTATCGGATCCGGGCGATCAATTCGATCCGGTCAGGAAGCTTTACGAGGTAGTCATTGGCGCCTTTTTCAAAGGCCTCGGCCTTGGTCACCGCCTCTTCCTTGCTCGACAGCACAATCAGGGGGACGTCTCTCAGCTTCTGATGGGCCCTGAAAAACCTCACCAGAGTCAATCCGTCCACCTCAGGCATGACCAGGTCCTGGAGGATGACCGTAGGCGAGATGTTCGTCGCCATCTTTATCGCTGCAGTAGGGTCCTGGCAATAATGAAAGACGATGTCCTTTTCGGGCGCGAGCATGCGTTTCACCGCCTCACCCACGATAGGCTGGTCGTCGACGAGAAGAACTGTGATTTCGTGCTGTCCCAGAGCGGCAGACAGATTTGCTTTGTCGATGTTCATGTCCATAAACCTTCCTTCGAACGGATCCGTTTGGTAACGGCATCCGCTATTCTTTCAATGGGGAGAATCTCGACTGCTGCCTTCAGCTCCGCCGCTGCTTTGGGCATGCCGTAAACCACGGAGGTTTCCCGGTCCTGGGCTATGGTGTGCCATCCGGCATTGCGCAGTTCCAGAAGGCCCCGCGCCCCGTCACCCCCCATTCCGGTTAGAAGAACCGCGACTCCCTTTCGGGGCCAGTAGCGGACCAGGCTGTGAAAAAATGCGTCCACCGAAGGCCTGTAGGGGCAGTCTACCGGATCTGCCACGTAATGAAAGGCAAGGTCAGGCCCGATGACCAGGTGATCGTTGGTTCCCGCCACGTGAGCCGTGTTTACTTCCGGTTTTGCACCGCTCCTTGCGAGTGTGACCTTGATCCTGGTTTGTCCGGAAAGCCACTCCACCAGCCCTTTTGAGAACTGTATGTCCAAATGCTGCACGATAACCACAGGCGCTCCCGGCTTCTCGGGCAATCGCGACAGAAGATCGGCAATGGCCTTGGGTCCTCCTGTAGAGGCGCCGACCGCGATGAGGAAACCGGTCGCCTTTGCGGCAGCGGCACCGGGAACAGCCTGGGCTTTTCCATTCAACCTCTCTTTCCCGATTAGCTTTTCGATCATGGCGATCTTGCCGAGGAGCGGTTCCGCCTCCTTGATGCTGCCGTCGGCCCCGAGCACGGGCGTGCTTGAAGCATCGACGGCGCCGCTGCCCATGGCTTCAAACACCTTTGCCGCATTCTCTGAGATCCCGTCGGTCAGTATCAGAACGGCGCACGGATGCTCCTTCATGATCATCCGGGTCGCCCGGGAGCCGTCCATGCCCGGGAGGAAGAGGTCCATCAATACCAGATCGGGCTTTTCCCCGGCGGCTCGTTTCACGGCTTCGGCGCCGTTTGATGCGATCCACGCGACCTGATGGCGGGATAGCGAGGTGACCACCTGGCGGAGGATCTCCACCGTGAGGGGATTGCCGCTTACGATGGCGATTCGCATGCCCACTAGGCTTCTCCTATGAGGTCTCTCACTGCGTTATTCAGGCCCTCATCCTGAAAACTGCTCTTTGTCAGGTAATAGTCTGCCCCCGATTCCAGACCCTTCAGACGGTCTTCCTCTCTGTCCTTGTAGGAAACAATGATGACGGGTGTGTCTTTGAGTTTGGGATCGGACTTGATCTTCCTTATGAGCTCGATTCCGTTCATCCGGGGCATATCGACATCGGACACGACAAGATCGAACTTTTGGAGCTGGAGTGTATTCCACCCGTCGATGCCGTCCACCGCCACGGCAACCTGATAACCGCTCTTTTCAAGGAGCCTGCGCTCCACCTCGCGCACTGTGAGCGAATCATCCACCACGAGAACACGTTTTTTCGGAACTTCCGCTTTTTCTCTCCTCCCGCCCACCTTATGGAGCCTTCCATGGGTGAGAAGGTTGTCTATGGAGCGGACGAGGTCATCGACGTCGAGGATAAGGACGGGGGAGCCGTCTTCAAGGATCGACCCTGCGCTCACATTCGGTATTTTTCCCAGGCGGGTATCGAGCGGCATCACCACCAGTTCCCGCCTTTCCAGGAATCGATCGACCACCAAGCCATAACGATTTAATCGATCGCTTATAATCACCAGGCACATCTCCTCCCTGTGAACTTTCGGGGAGGGAAGGCCGATGACCTGGCACGCATCGATCACCCCCACATGCTCGCCTTCATAGGTGTAGAACTGCTTGTCCTCCAGCGTTCTCAGACAATCAGGCCCGGATTTCACGATCCGGTCGATCCGACTCAGGGGTATCGCGTAGGGCTGGGCACCGATATCCACCAGAAGGGCGCGGAGGACGGAAAGGGTGATGGGGAGCAGGAGGGAAAAGGTCGTGCCGGACCCCTCTCTCGTATCGACACGCACGGAACCGCCCGTCTCCTGCACCATCGAAAGCACCACATCGAGGCCAACCCCGCGCCCGGAGACTTCGGTTACCCTGGCAGCCGTTGAAAACCCCGGCAAAAAAAGGAAATCGAGGAGCTCCGTCTCGGTCAGACCTGTTGCCATTTCCGCGGGCGCATGCCCTTTGTCGACGACTCTCCGGCGAAGCTTCTCTATGTCGATGCCTTTGCCGTCGTCCGTAACCCTGACTTGAAGCATCCCGGAGCTGTGGCGCGCCTCGATGACCACCTTCCCCTCGGCCGGCTTGCCTGTTGCGATCCGCTCTTCCGGTGTTTCCAGACCGTGGTCAATGCTGTTGCGAAGAAGATGGACCAGAGGCGCCTCGAGCTTCTCCAATACGTCTCTATCCACTCTCGTCGATCCCCCGAGGATCTGGAAGTCCACTTTTTTGCCCATGCCCTTCGCGAGGTCCCGCACCATGCGGGGGAAACCGACCACGCCATCGGAAAAAGACCTCATCCTGATGGCAATGACCTCTTCGTACAACTTGTCTGCCAGCCGTTCGAGCCCCCGGCTGAATATCTCGAAATCAACGATGTGCTCCGCGAGTCCATCGCGCATCCGATCCATTCTCGAAAGGTGTTCACTCAGTCTCTCCTCGATCTCCTTCGGGAGAGACATGGCTTTGACAGAACCATGGAGGTCCTCCAGGCCGCTGACCACCTCCCTGTGCTCATCCTTGATGTTCAAAAGGGAGGAGGAGAAGGGCTTTGCCGATTTTGCCTGCACGAGACATTCCCCTGCGTATCCCATGAGGCGGTTAAGGCTGTCCGAAACCACCCGGACATGGCCCATATCCTCCTTTCTGGCTGCACTGCGCGCCGGGGCCGGCTCTGTGCCCTCCTGGACCGGAGGGGGTGGCAGCTCGGCCTTCTCCGACTGGAACACCTTCTTTTTCTCGATAGGAGATGGGGCGGGCTCCGAGGTAAGAACAGCGAGAATCCTCCGGCTGATATCTCCTATGGCCTCCGTTTGTTTTTCCAGCCACTGGGGAATGGCGGGAACATCAATCTTCGAAAGCTGGAGGAACAGGTCATTGCCCTGAAGGAGCGTGTCGATGTGGTCCGAGCGGAGATTCAGTTTTCCGTGCTGAGCTGCCGAGAGCACGTCTTCCATGGCATGGGCCAGCGTGACCACGAGGTTGAGCCCCACCATCCGGGCAGCACCCTTGATCGAGTGGGCGGCGCGCATGAGCGGCTCTATCCTCTCCGGCGTCTGTTCCTGTTCAACCTCGACCAGTCCTGTCTCGAGCAGCTTCGTGTAGTTATCAACCTCCGTCCGGAAAAGTTCCAGCATGGAAAGATCGATGTTTTCAGTTGGATCTTGAGTGCTCAACTTCCCAGGCTCCCTTTCAGTGCATGAATCAGTTTATCCTCGCCGAGCAAACCGACCTTCCTTCCATCGAGGTCGAAAACGGTTCCAACCACTCCCAGGGGAGATTTGGCTACGGTCACCGGCGGCTTCTGCAGATCACCGAGCGGGATGCGGTAGATGCCGAGGACCTCCTCCACCGGAAACGCGTAGCGCTCCCCCTGCCTGTTGATGACCAGCATCCGTTTGCAGACCGGGTTTGAGGTTTCCCCGCGGGCGGCGGTTTCCGTCAGGTCCGCCAGAGAAACGCAGAGGAGGAGTTCACCGTTTATATTCACCAGACCTTTGAAAATCTTGTTCGTCCGGTAAGGCACGTAATGGACATGGCGGAAATGCGTGGTCTCCTGCAAATAGACCGTCTTCAAAGCGAACCACTCTCCATCGATCCTGAAAACGACCACCGAAACCGTATCCCGCTCTTCCGCCTCCTTGACCGCGGCAAAATTCCTGGTCCATTCGTCCAGGAACTCGCCGGGAATCTCCCGGTCGAAGAGTCTTCTTCCGGCGCGGTTATATCGGGAGCAGTTGCGGCAGTGGACAAGCGCCGGGAGTTCGGGACAGGAGAGATCGCCGAAGACACCGATCTGTTTCCAGCAGCAGAGGAGGGAATCTTCTTCCGGTTTCATCATAACGTCTCCTGTGGGTCCGCTTGGTTCATCCGGAAACGCTCTATCCGATCCTTGATTATGGAGGCCTTCGCATGATCCCCCTTCTTCTCATACAACAAGCCCATGTGAATGAGCGTATCATAGTGGTGCGGATCGAGGTAGAGGGCCTTTTGGAAGAACTCCTCTGCAACGGTGAAAGAATCGAGGGCGAAGTTGATGAGGCCCATGAGGTAATAGCCTTCAATGTGACACCGGTTCCCCCTGAGAAATTGTTCACACAGCCTCAATGCCTCGTGGAGTTCCCCTCTGTCCGCAAGGTCTCTGACTTCCTCAAGAGAGGTTTCGACATGGACGCGCTGAACGGTTTCGGGAACCCTCTCCCTCCTCCCCGCAGTGGGAACGGTTTTCATGTTCACCCGGACCCGCGGCTCTTTCCTGAGGGGAGCAGGCCGCGGTCGCGGTGCAACAACCCCTTGCACCGGGCAAGTCCCGGTTTTGCGGCAGGCAAAGGACCTCGCGTGTTTGACCGGGAGATAGCCGTTCTGGAAAAAAAAGACCACCTCGGAATTCCCCGCAAAGAGAAGACCGTCTGCAACCAGCAACCGGTCTATGTTCGCCAGCACTGCCCGTCGTCCCTCTTCTGTGAGATAAATGAGGAGATTCCTGCAAAAAACGATGTCGTAGCGCTCATGTTTGCGGAGGGCGTAAGGCACTGCCAGGTTGTCCCGGTAGAAGTGAACCAGTCCGGACACCTTTGGGTCGATCCTCAAGCCGTCTTCACCTTTGGAAAAAAAGTGTTCGTGACGATCCTTGCCCTTTTGCCGAAAAGATCCCCTTCCGTACAGACCTTTTCCGGCAATATCGATCGACTTCGCGCTGATATCTACCGCATCGATCCGAAATCGTTCGGGGGAGTAACCCATTTCCAGAAGAGTCATGGCAATGGAATAAGGCTCCTGACCGGTTGAACAGGGGGCGGAGAGAATTCTGAGAGGTTTTTTTTCGCTGCCCGGGAATCCTCTTTCCTCCAGGTAAATCCTCAAGTAGTTGAAGGTCTCGCCGTCGCGAAAGAACCATGTCTCGGGAACGACTACCCTCTCAAGAAGATCTTCCAGTGTTTCCACGCCCGACCTGAGGGCGCCGAGGTAATCGACCACTCGACTGATTCCTAGAGCTTTCATCGCGGCATCCACCGCATTGGCAATGCTTTTCCTCCCCAGCGACTCAGGATCGAGTCCTGTCGTCTCAGAGAGGAACCTCTCGATTTTCTGATACCCGTCTGTGGTCATACCGCTTCCTGTGCATCGGCAAAGAGGACTCTCTGAACGCTTTCGGGCAGCATCTGTTCCGTTTCCAGCCGCTGTATCATGCCCCTTTCATCAGAGACCACTTTGCCGAGAAAACGCGCCTCACCGATCGCTATCCCGGTAGTCTTGAAATCCTCCTCTTGCCGTGAAATCGTCTCTGTAGCTTTTTCCGCCATTAACCCCAAAATGTGAGCACCCTTGTCAGTCCCTCTGAAATGGACCAGGACGATGCGGGTGCTGAAAAATGGTCTTGAAGAGTTTTGGCCGAGGAGAACCGAAAGATCGATTACAGGGACAATGCCGCCCCGGTAGTTCATAAGACCGGATACATAAGGCGGGGCGAATGGGAGGGTCCTGAGAGAAAGCAGCGGCGTCACTTCGACCACCTGCGACGCTTCGATGCAATAGCGGGTACTGCCTATTTCAAACAGGAGAAACAGCATTGCACACCTTTATCCCAATGACGGAACACATTCTACGCGCGATATGGTGCGGCCGGCTGCGCCTTTGCCAAGGAGCCGGATGTTCCGCGTGTTCGATTGATGTTGAAGCGCGACATCTCTTTCTGCAAATCGCTCACTGCCCCATTGAGCTGTTCTGCCGCCTGTCTGAACTCCAGGAGGGAATCCCTGGTCTGACCGGCAGCCTCGTCGAGCTGGGCCATGGCCTCACTGATCTGGGCTGCGTTTTGCGACTGCCTCTGCATCCCCTGGTTGACCGCCACAAATTGCGGCACAAGCCCCTGGGTATGCTCGATCGCCCTCGAGAAGTCGACACTGATCTCGGCAATCTTCTCCGTGCTTGTGCGCGTCTGTTCCGTGTAAGCCGCAACTGCCGCAACCCCGTCTCTCATTGCGTCCTGGGTCTCGACGATCATGCTTTCTATATCCAGGGCGGAAACCGCGGTCTGGTCCGCAAGCCGTCTGATTTCACGCGCAACCACAGAGAACCCGATTCCATATTCACCGGCCTTTTCCGCCTCGATCGCAGCGTTGAGCGAAAGGAGGTTGATCTGGTTCGCCACTTTCGTGATGGTCGTGATGATCCGGGTGATATTTTGCATTTTGTCGCCGACGGTTTTGAGCTTTTCGGAGCTCTCGGTAGTGCTCTCCAGCAGGGTCTTCATGGTCTCGTTGATCCGGCTCAGGCTCTCCGTACTGTTGCTCGCCAGTTCGGCCGCCCTGGCAGCCATTTCCGCGACCTTCTCCATGGTAGACGTAAACTCCTGCGAAGCAGCGGAAATCTCCTTGCTGGTCGCACTCACCTGGCCTATGGATGAGGCCTGTTCCGCAACAGTTGCCTCGAGCTCTCGTGCCGATGCCGCAATCTCAGAGGACGAAGATGTCACCTGGATCCCCGATTTCCCCACCTGCGCAAGCAGGGAGTGCAGACTGGAGATCATCAATGCCGTGGCCTTGAACAGTCGCTCAATTTCATTCCTTGTTTTCCCGGACCATCCATCCGGCTCTCCGTCTTCGATCTCCTTCAGCCTTCCCATCCCCTCCATCTCTTCCATCGCCTTCTGAAGATCTCCATCCGCGATCTCTCCGGCGACATCGATAACGCTTCTCAGGGATCTTGTAATCCCGCGAGAAACAAAGAAGGCGAAAACAGAAGCGAGGAGCAAGGTGCCAAGGCTCAAGAACAGCGCAATCGTCTTTTTGTCGGAATACTCCTCCACCCTCCGGTTGAGCAGCCCCTGGATTTCCGCCATCGATGCTTCCCGGAGTCTTGTCCCCGCAAGGATCATCGAATTGACAGGTTTCGCGAGCTCTGCCGCTGTGGTTTTGTACTCAGGGTCATTGGCAAACCTGCTCAAGACAAAGAGCAAAGGAGTGACCGATGCCTGGTATTCCTGAAAAAGGGGCGGAATGTTCTTCTGAATGGTGGTATTGGGGCCGCGAAGCCTTTTGTTCTCCTGCAATACGGTCTCAAGGCTCTCCTCGATATAGGCCACGTCATCCTGGATGGTTCCGGAGAAGGTCACGAATCTGGCGGTATCCTGCCTGTTCAGCATTCCCTTGAAAATGACCGACTCGCCGAAGAGCACGAATTCACCCAGTTTCTGCTGGTTCTTCTCCAGGGTAAGAAGGGCCGCTGCGATCAGATAATGTGTTTCGATATCGGAATCGAGCGCCAGGTGCGAGGTGTTGCCCACTCTTTTGATAAGGGCATGAATGGGATTGAGGACACGGTCGTGGACATCGACGTCCCACAGGTCGTCTGCGTCCTTCCAGTTGCCTTTGAGGTTCTTCCAGGCTCCCTGGATGTTCTTGACGTGTGCCTGCTCGATCCCGGTCTCCTTCAGACTCTTTTCGCTAATCTGCAGCGGGCCTTCAAGAACCGTGGCATCCTTCTGCAGGAGTGCAAACTGCCTTTCTATCTCCTGTGCCAGCCTGTCGATCTTCTCCTGCATGGTACTGGCTTCGTGAGCATTGATTCGGGCAAGCAGCAGGTATTCCGGAATGTGGCGGGCGAGCGTCTGTAATGGCGTCAGCAACCGGCACCCGGAGAGTTCGAGGCGGGCCAACCCGATTCGCTGGTTGAACCCGGAGACCATGTAGAAGAGGAGGACGAAAATGGGCAGGGCGAAAATCACCCCGCAGACAAGGATTTTTTGCAAAACCGTAAGCTTGTCAAAATACTTCTTCATGTTCACCCACGATCCGATCTGAAGCGAGAGACTTCGTTTTGCAGGGTCTGTACCGCCGAATTGAGCTGTTCCGTTACCCGTTTATACTCGGAGAGAGAGTCCTTCGTCTGCTCCGCCGCCGTCGAGAGCTGGTCCATGGCTTCGCTGATCTGCTGGGCGCCCTCCACCTGAGTGTGCATCCCCTGGACGACCCCCTCGAACTGGGGGGCAAGCGTTTTTACCCCGTCAATGATAGAGGCAAGCCGATCGCTGACGGTTTCCACCTCTTCGACCGCCCGGCGCACGCCTTCGGCAAACTTATCCATCTCCATTACTCCCGAAGAGACGGAGGACTGCATCTCTTTGACCATGTACTCTATGTCCCTTGTCGCTATGGCGGTCTGGTCCGAGAGGCGGGTGATCTCCCGGGCCACCACCGAGAACCCTTTCCCGTATTCTCCGGCCTTCTCCGCCTCTATGGCCGCATTGAGAGAGAGCAGATTTGTCTGGTCCGAAATCTTGTCGATCGTCGTCACGATGGACGAAATCTTGTTGGCCTTTTCATTGATGAGCCCCAGCTTCGAGGAAATGTACCCCGTGGCCGTTATGAATCCCCGCATCGAAGATTGCATCAGGCCAAGCTTGGTCCTTCCTTCCTCGCCCATCCTGGCCGTCCCGGAGGCCGTCTGCCCCACTCCCTCCATGGCCTGCATCAGGTTGTCGGAGGTGCTCGAGATCTCCCTTGCCGTTGCGGTCACTTCCCGGATCGATGCGGCCTGCTCGGCAACCGTGGCCTCAAGTTCTCTGGCCGAGGCGGCTATCTCCGTTGCAGAAGAGGTGACCTGAATGCCCGAAATCTGAACCTGGCCGACCAGGGAGTCGAGACTCTTTCTCATATGCTGAAGATCCCTGAGAAGATGGGCGACTTCGTCCGAGCCCTCTATCTCGGCCTCCGCTTCCCCATGCCCCTTCACCCGGAGATCACCCTCGGCCACGCGCTGCATACCCTTCTTCAGGGTGCTCAAAGGGTAAGTGATGCTCTTGGCGATGAGCAGGGAAATCCCCAGAATCAGAAGGGCGGAGACAAGCATAACCAGTCCAAGCTTTATCGCCTTGCTTCGAAACGCCTTGTCGATATCGTCGGTGTATACCCCGGAACCGATAATCCATCCCCACGGGTCGAACCCTTTCACGTACGCGATCTTGGGGATGTGTGCCTCTGATCCCGGCTTTTTCCAGAAATAACCCACGAACCCGGACTGGCTGGTTTTCACCTTGTTCACGAATTCTACGATGATCTTCTTGCCATTGACATCCGTCAGATCCGAAACGTCTTTCCCTTCCAGCTCGAAGTAGGGATGAGAAACCATGAAGGGTCTCATGTCATTGATCCAGAAGTACTCGTCTCCTTCATAGCGGAGGGATTTCACCAGATCTATGGCCTGCTTCCGAGCCTCGTCCTCGGTGATTTTCCCTTCTTTTGCGAGATTGAAGTAGTATGGGAGACAACCGTAGACCGCTTCCACTACGTTTCGCGTTCGTATCTTCTTCTCCTCATGGAGATCGTTTCTCAGGGAGACGAGAAAGAGGAGCCCCGTAGAGACAAGACAAAGCAAGGCTATCCCCACGATCAGCCACAACTTGTATCTGATCTTCAGACTGCTGACGAAGTTTCCCATAGCTGAACCCTCTTCTGCCTTTTCGTGAAGGCCACACTGGCGCATGAATATCTGAACATCGGGCCGGCTTCAAAAATTCTTCCGCGCCGATCCGCTGTAAGGGCGATGCGAGAGCGAGGATATCAGGTTCTTAACCAAAAGAAAACACGTCCCTGTCGGCATGGCGGTAATGTAAGGATCCGGGTCCTCAGGACCCGGCTTTGGTTATCCTCGGGAGGGGATGCAATTTCAATATCAGAATTCTTGGAGTAATGGAGTACTGGGGTGATGGAGTAATGAAAAGAGGAGTTTCTCTTCCTGACAAAAACTCAAGCCATCGGGTCGCGGGGAATTCTCATGATCCGCTCTTTATCCTTTCCGGAGTGAGAGGAAGTTCTCTGAGCCTTACCCCTGTAGCCCGAAAAACGCCATTGGCGACCGCCGGAGCGATGGGGGGAAGACCGGGCTCTCCGACTCCTCCCATGGGCTCGCCGCTCTTAAGGATGTGAACCTCCACTCGAGGCGCATCACTCATCCTCAATATCGGATAATCTTTGAAATTGGATGACTCGGCTCCTCCTCCCCGAAACCTGACCTCCTCCAAGAGGGCTGCGCTCAACCCCATGATGACTCCCCCCCTGATCTGCGCCCGAATAATCTCGGGGTTTACGGGCAGGCCGCAGTTCACGACGCTCACGACCCTGTGCACCCCTAGCTTCCCCTTTTCCCTGTCCATCGAGATTTCGGCCACATTGGCAACATGCGATCCGAAACAGTAGTGATAGGCAAGTCCCAGACTCCTTCCATTTTCAAGCTCTCTTCCCCAGCCGGACTTGTCCGCAGCTGCCTCTAGAACGCGCCTGCCGGCCGGGACATTTTTCAGAAGTTCCAGCCTGAACTCCAGGGGGTCTCTCCCGGCTGCGTGGGCCAGTTCATCCATGAAGCTTTCCACTGTGAATGCGTTCTGTGAATTGCCCACCGAACGCCAGTACCCGGAGGGGATCACCACCTCCGGATCGACGTAAAGGATCTCCAGGTTTTGCACCGCATATTGGCTGAGGATTCCGTCCACAGCATCAGGCGAGATCCCATCCTCCATCTTCGACATCCAGACAGGCCCGCAGACGATCTTGTGGGACCATGCGACGAGTCTTCCGTTTTCATCCAGTCCGCCCCGAATTCTGCAGACATTCCCGGGACGGAAGAAATCGCTTTTCACATCGTCTTCCCTCGTCCAGATCAGTTTCACCGGTCTTCCGGTCTCCCTTGAAATTTGGATCGCCTCCTCCACGAAATCCACTTCGGCCCTTCTTCCGAAACCTCCGCCCAGATAGGTCGTGTGGACCCTTACCTGCTCCGGCCTCAAGCCCGTAATCCGGCTTGCAGCATCGATGCACCCCGACTGATTCTGGGTCGGGGCCCACAGATCGCATTCGGTCTTCCGGACATGGGCTGTGCAGTTCATGGGCTCCATGCAAAGATGAGCGAGGTAGGGCAACCGGTATATCGCCTCAATCCTCTTCGCCGCGCTGGAAAGAGCGCTCTCCGCATTTCCCGTTTGCCTCGCCGTCTTTCCATTCTTCTCCAACCATTCGAGGAAGCGGGTCTTCAGCGTTTCGGTGCTCAGTTCCGGATCGAACCCCGCGGACCATTTCACCTTCAGCGCCTTCTTCGCCTTCCAGGCAGCCGTGATCGAATGGGCGGTAACTGCAATCCCACTGTCGATCGGGACCACCCTGTGCACGCCCGCTATCTGCCCGGCAGCTTCCATGTCGCAGGAGATCGGTTTGGCCCCATAGGCAGGAGGTCTGGCCACATCGGCGTAGACCATTCCTGGGAGGGAGACGTCAATCCCGAACATGGCCGTGGAATTAACCTTTGCGGGAATATCCAGCCGGGGGAGAGATTGACCGATCAATGTATAGCTGTGCGGTCCCTTGAAAGGAGGATCCTTCTGCGGAAGCAGGGTGGAGGCTTTCGCGGCGAGCCTGCCATAAGCGAGCGTGGCACCGGTTTTGGTGTCCAGCACCGCGCCCTTCCGGGTGGCGCATCTGCTCCGGTCCACTCCCCAGGTATCGGCGGCAGCACCGATCAGCATCTCGCGTGCGGCGGCCCCTGCCCTTCTCAGAGGATCGAACATATGCATCACACTGGTGCTTCCCCCGGTAAGTTGCATTCCCCAGGCAGGATCCGCATACCCTTCGCCTGAGGGCGATGGTGCCGCCGAGATCTTCGTCCAATCCGCATCCAACTCCTCGGCGACAATCATGGGAAGCGAAGTAAACACCCCTTGACCCATGTCCGACTTGTTGACGAATACGGTCACATCACCCGCGGAATTGATTCGAATCCAGCGGTTCAAATTCCATGCCGGGAGACGTCTTCTTCTTTTGGCCTTGCCCTTGGTGATTCGATGTCCAAGGAGAGGAGTCAGGGCCAGAAGCGTCAAGCCCGCGCCGATCACCCCAGCTATTACAGCGAGTTTAGCTGTTCGTTTCATCTTGTTTTCCCTCTCCCGCGGCCCTCCTGATCCCTGACTTGATCGCCTCGTATGTGCCGCAACGGCAGAGATTTCCGTTCATGACATTCTCGATCCTTTCCTCCGTCGGCACCGGGTCCTCAGCAAGCAAGGCGGCCGCCTGCATCATCTGTCCGGACTGGCAGTACCCGCATTGGGGGATCTGTTCGTGGATCCACGCCTTCTTTACCGGGTGATCCTCTGGAAGGCCCTCGATTGTGGTGATCGTTTTGCCCTGAACTCTCCCGACCGGAAGAATGCAGGATCTGCTGGCTTTTCCCTCCACATGTACCGTGCAGCACCCGCAGAGCCCTATGCCGCAACCAAACTTGGTCCCGGTGAGGTTGAGGTGTTCTCTCAGGACCCAGAGCAACGGTTCGTCCTCTTTAACCTCGATCTCAACCTGTTTTCCGTTTACTTCAAGTCGTATCATCCTTGTCCTCCTTCCCGCAGGACGTTCATCCAAATTTCCTCCAATCTTGTTTTCAAACCGGTTTATCCTGTTCGCCCGATTTGCTATGGGGGAATTCAGGTATTTGAGGTCATGCAGGATACTGATTGAAGCTCCATGTAGTCTAGGTATGACGGCCAGTCTGAGGAAGTTCAGGAAAGGGTGAACGGGGAAGGTTTATCGTATTGCACTGTTGCTCGCGGGGACCTCTCGCATAAAGGAACGAATCCGTTTTGCATGGTCACGGTCGTCTGCATTCAACTCCTGGAAAATCCGACCAATTCGGAACTGCCGCCGCCGGGTTTTCATGCCGCGGAGATAAACCCGAATATCTTTGAGTTCGCCTCCTTTGCCATCTTCAGCGGGAATGCGGTGAACATGTGTGCTCCCCCGGGATAGACCGCGAGCTCCGAGCTGTTGCCGGCGGCAAGCCAGCGCGCATGCATGAAGAGCGAGTCGTCCAGAAGCGGATCGAGCGTGCCGACAGTGAAAAGTGCCGGAGGTAAGCCGGCCAGATTTGCGTAAAGGGGGGATACGTCGGGGTCTCTCTGCTTTTCGAACCCCTTTACGTAATGGCTGTTGAACCACTCGATGGTCGGCGTGGAGAGCATGAATTCTCGATCTCCCCAGTTGCGCTGGCTGGGCGTCATGGATATGTCGAAGCACCCGAAAACAAGATTGGCCCGCGAAAACCCGGTGAAACCGTGTTTGTCGCGCATCCTGTTCAGGGTGACCGCCGAGAGATTGGCCCCTGCGGATTCACCCCCGATAATGAGCCTTCTGGTGCCGAACTCCTTTTGAACATTTTCCACCAGCCACAATGCCGCAGTCTCACAGTCATCTGCAGCTGAAGGATAGGGATGCTCAGGTGCAAGCCGGTAATCGACGCTGACCACGGCCACACGGGAGTTCTTTGCTGTTGCAACCAACAGCTCGTCAAAGTGGCGGGCCCTCATGAGCACAAACCCTCCACCGTGCATGTGCAGATAGACCCCGTTCACCTCCGGCGGAACAACCATGCGGACAGGCACACTCCGGCCGGCGGCGGAGACCACCTTGTCTTTTGCCTCGGGAAGCTGTTTGAAGCGTCCCATCCAGCCGTTTCCCGATTCGATCTCCTCCCTCAGCTCTTGAGGAGTTCTCGTGTGATTGGGAGGCAGATTTGACATCAGTCTCTCCAGCCCGCTGTTGAATTTTGCCGTCTCAGGGTCTATGGAAGAGGGATCGAAGACCCGGGGGTCTATGAAATCGAAAGTTGTCATAGCGTGCCTTTTTCTATTGTCGAGTCTTCAGAAGTGACGGCGGCCGCTGGAGTGTGCTCTTTGTCTGCGATTGCGGTTACCACCCCCGAGAACCGGAAGCCCTGTTTCACCGCAGAGGCGCCTATGCTGACTTCCGACTTCTGTCTTCTGTCTTCTGACTCCTACACCGCTTCGATCGTCGATGGCGGTTTGGTGCCTATGTTGTAGGTGACGCTCACCACCTCAGGGATCTCCTTGACCACGCGGCCGGCGAGCGATTCGAGCTTCTGCCAGGAAAGTCTTGTCGGCTTTGCAATCCTTGCATCGACACTGTCCCAGCAACGGATTTCAATCTGAAATCCGAATCGCCTCTTCCCGGACCGCATGCCCGTAACCCGGTCCTCGTGGAGGATCGCCATATACTGGAAGGCCTTGACAGACCCGAGCTCCTCCTCTGTGATGGAAGTCGCCTTTCTTACAAGGCGGATCTTCTCGGGCGTCACCTCGCCTATGACCCTTGCCGCCAATGCCGGTCCGGGAAAGGGGATCCGGTTGAAAACTGACGCCGGGAGTCCGAGGGCCCGACCCACCTTGCGCACACCGTCCTTTCGAATCTGAACGAGGGGCTCCAGGATCCGATACCCGAACTCCTTCTGAGGATCGATGCCGAGTTGTTCAAAGACATTGTGTTGCCGCTTGATGCCGGCGGCCGTCTCCTCTACATCCGTGAGTATGGTCCCCTGGAGCAGGGAACGCGCTCCGCTCTTCTTCACGAGCCTGCCGAAGACATTCTTGTAGAACGTCTGTGTGATGGCTTCCCGTTTTTCCTCCGGGTCGGCGACCCCCTTCAGGGCCTTGAAGAAATCCGCCTTGGCGTCCACGATAGTAATCGGTATGCCGAGACCTTTGAAGATGGCGGCGACCTTCCTCGGTTCGTTTTCTCGCATGATCCCGTTATCGATAAAATAGGTCTTCAGCTGCTTTCCGAGCGCGCGGTGCCCCAGGGCGGTAACCACCGATGAATCGACCCCGCCCGAGAGCGCGTTGATCGCAAGGCCGTCCCCTACAGCCTCCTTCAGCTCCCGGATCTTTTCCTCGATGAATTCCTTCGGTTTCAGCGCTTCGGTCCTGATCCCCTTGATCTTTATCTTCTTCATATTCGTACCTCAAAATAGAATGTGCATGGCATGTGTCGAGTCTACCAATGTGAGGTCCCTCACCCGTTCGATCGGTGCGTCATGCGGCAAATTATAGGAAGAGTGCCGGGATGTCAACGAACTGCATCCAACTCCATCTCAACAAACTGCCGATCTGTTGCCGCGCTCCTTCAGTGTCCTTCCACAGAAGAAGGCCAGGACCTCCCTCAAGAAGAAATCATCCTTTACAGCCCTTGATGTGCGTTGATCCACTTACTCAAATAAGATCGGCTCCATCCTGGAATACCATAGTTTGCCCGCTCCCTTTGTCGGCCGCTCGCGTTATCGTTACGCACAAGCTCCTGTTCTTGGCCAAATCCCTTGTCTGCAATAATCGAAGTTTAGATAGCAGATGAACATCAACAGAGTCATCTTACCATTTGGATTTTTTCTTTTGTGCCTCTTGCCCGCGGTGGTGCTGTTTGCCCAATCTCCGGTTCACATGGATTTCGCCAGCGACATAGTCGGCACATTTCCCGCCGGCTGGGATTCGAACGAGGTGGGCAAGGCAAGACATGTCTACTCGATAAGGTCTGAGGATGGGGAAAAATTCCTGCATGCGGACGCGAGAAGCGTCTCTGTTCACATCGGCCGCGAGGTTATGTGGGGTTTGGAGGAGTTTCCCATTCTTCAGTGGCGTTGGCGGGCGACTCGTTTTCCTGACCGGTCAAACGAACGAACAAAAGATGGAAATGACAGTGTGCTCGGACTGTACGTTATTTTTGGTAAGTGGCCCTTGCCGCGCACGATCAAGTATATCTGGAGCGACACGCTGCCTGCGGGTGAAACTCTCGACTCTCCTTTCAGCAGCCGAACGAAACTGGTAGTGCTCCGGAGCGGTCGTTCTCTTGCAGGAACCTGGGTTCAAGAACAAAGGGATGTTCTTGTCGATTACAACCGTCTTTTCCCAAACGGTGAACGAAATCCTGTTGTCCGAGGGATCGGAATCCTCACCGATTCGGACAGCACCCGATCCCGTGCAATCGGCGGCTATTCTGAAATCCGGACGCTGATGAACCCGGCGACCCTCACCACAGGCTAGTGTGGCGATTCCTGGCGCAGCATCTTATCGAGCGTTCTTCTGAACTGCTCCATATCGTGATAGTGAATTGCCTTCATCCCCTGCGAACGGGCTCGCTCCACGTTGCCGGCGATATCATCAATGAAAAGGACTTCTCCGCAAATCAGCCCCATCGCCTTAACCACCTCTCTGAACAGAGAAGGGTCCTTTTTCGATTTTTGAAGACTAAACGAATTGAAAACGACATCAAAGTTACGCAAGAACCCATATCGGCAATCGAGTTCCTCAAGCCAGTTTGTCTGGTCGCTGAGGATTCCCACAATAAGGCCTTTCCTTCTTAGCCCCCTCGCAGTCTCAATCATCTCCGGGTTGAGGGTAAACCTGTCAAGAATATCCCGCCTGAGCTCTTCATCCGGCGAATCGATTCCGGCTGTCTTCCGCAAGGTCTCCCAGTAAACCTTCTCACTTGCCTTGCCGACAACGTACCCGGTGGAATACACGAGATCGCGGGCCGTCTCGAAAAAGAGATCAGGATCGAGCCTGTGTCTCCGGCCGATCGCCTTCAGACCTTCCCTGAATCCCTCCTGCGCGATTACCCCGCCGAAATCGAAAAGCACAGCCTTTATCATGTGAATCTCAACAGTCTACTAGAGAGAATCCAAGTACTCTTTGAGCTTCTGAAGCCCTTCCCTGATCTCCGGCAGATCGATTCCCGAATAAGCCAGCCGGATATAATTCCCCCGCTCGCCCGAAAACGGTCGGCCGAAATGAAGGCGTGTGCAAAAAGACACTCCCGTGTTCTTCAGCACCTTTGTGCGAAAAACGTTGTAGTCGGCCGTGTTCATCCGCGTCATCGCCTCGGTCACATTGGGGTAAAGGTAAAACGTGGCGTTCGGCCGGAAGCAACGCACGCCCCTGATCGCGTTGAGCAGATCCACCGCCGCATCTCTTCGTTCCTTCAGGGTTGCCAGTATGGCCTTGACTTCGCTCTGGTCGCCCGTCAATCCCTCCACGGCGCCGCATTGGATAAAATGGTTGGAGCAGGATTCGTCGTTGACGTTCAACTTGGCGATGACCGCGGCGATTTCCTTCGGGGCCACAGCCGCACCCAGCCGCCAGCCCGTCATGGCGAACTTCTTGGAAAACGTGTAGAGCAGCACAGAGCGTTCCTCCATGCCGGGCAGTGAGGCCAGAGACTGACTGCTGCCGCTGTAGCGGATATCGAAATAGGCCTCGTCCGAAAGGACGTAGAGGTTGTGCCTGAGAGCCAGCTCCGCAATCGCCTCAAGTTCATTGCGGGAGCACTCGTGCCCGGTCGGATTCTGGAGATCGTTCAGGATAAGCAGCCTGGTCCTCGGAGTGATCGCCCGTTTAAGTGAATCCAGATCGAGGGCGAAATTGTCCCTGCCTTCGACATAGGTGTAAGGAACAGCCCTTCCGCCGTGAAACTCGATCTGAGACTCATAGATCGGGTAGCCCGGGTTGGGATAAAGCACCTCGTCTCCAGGGTTCATCAGGGCCATGATGAACTTGCCTATGACGGGTTTGCCGCCGGGCTGAATGACGATGTTCTCGGCGGTGTAGCGTGTGCCGTGAGAACCATTGATGTCGGTTGCAATCACCTCTCTCAGTTGAGGCACACCGGCATTCTGGCAGTAGCACGTCTTGCCGCCATGGATGGCCTTCATCGTCGCATCCACGATGTTTTGAGGAGTCGGGATATTCATGTCGCCGAGATGGAAGGCGTACACCCGGTGCCCCTGTGCCGCGAAGGCGGAGGCCTCCGCAGAAACCGCGAAAGCGGTCTCCGTTCCAAGACGGGAGATGCGGTCTGCAAATGTGGTCATGATTCACCTTGAGCCAAGGGGCCACTGTCTAAGCGATCACCCTTCGCATTCCATTCTTTATGTTCAATTGAGAATATCGTCTTATACCCATCGTTTCAATACTTAAAACCGAGTCCGCCGACATCTGCCCGGTCATGGAAATTGACCGAAAAGGCATACAGGGATATCCTCGATCCGAACCAGTGGAGCGTTTTCGCGAAACCGATTGTCACCCAATTGGGATGGGATTTCCGCGAGACACCATTCACTTTCAGCATTGCCATTCTCACCAGGATCCTGCAAAGGCCCCAGAGACCTATTGGACAGGAGTGAATTTCGGGATACTGAACCCCTCCTTTCTATCCTCCCAGACAACCCGGACAGGCATGCCGCATCTTATCAGACGATGATCGCAGCCGACGAGATTGGAAAGGAAGTGCACCCCTTCTTCCAGCTCTATGACCGCAACCACGTAAGGCAGATCATTCTTGAACGCGGGGTGAAAGGGTTGGTGGTAAACCGCGAAGGTAAAAATCTTTCCTCTGCCTTCCGCCGGAGCCCATTTCTGTTCGAGTGAATGACATGTTGGACAAATGATGGAGGGAGGCCACCGGATCAGGCCGCACTCACTGCATTTCTGGAATTTGAGCTGGTGATGCCGGCATCCCTCCCAGAACTCTCTGGTGTCTTCATTCAGGGCAGGCAGCGGCTTCTGATCGTTCATCAGCTATTCCTCCTCAAAATCATGCAACTGTGGGATTGGAGTATCCCTCCGTTGTCACTGCAGAGAATGATCTCGGCCCGTTTGGTATTCGTGTTCGGCCCCAACTGTCGCTCACCGCATCGTCCCATCAACTGCATCACAGCCTCTGTGAGTGGGGTGAGCCCCATGAAGTATGCTTCCGACAGTTGGCCGCCGGAGGTATTTACCGGCATCCTGCCTCCCGGCTCGACAGTGCCCCCCTGCAACCAGTCCCTGCCTTCTCCGGGTCCGAAAAAACCGTAGTCTTGAAGCGTGATTTCCACGGTATAGGTAAAGCAGTCATAGATTTCACAGGCATCCACGTCCTCCAGAGTTATACCCGCCATATGCAATGCCTGTTCGCCTGCCCTTTTCGCTCCGGTTGGACCGGCCATGGACGTGGACTGATGAATCTCACTGGGGAGGTTGTGCTGCCCCAATCCCGTAATGAGCACCGGTGGATTCTTCAGGTCCCTCGCCCTTTCAGCACTGGTGACGACGATCGCCCTTCCACCGTCGTTGACAAGGCAACAGTCGCATAGCCGGAACGGCTCCACGACAAATCGGGTATTGAAATACCCTTCCATACTCAAAGGCTGTTCGCACATCACGGCATTCGGATTCAAGTTTGCCCATTTCCGTTGTCCCGCAGCTATGTGACTCCACGTTTCGGGACCGGTGCGGAACTCGTGCATGGCCCTTCTTGCCGCCAGGGCATATCCTCCCACCGCTTCAAAGTGCCCAAAAACGATCTCATCTCCCGTGCGAGCAACGGTCATCTGCCTCATTCCTCCTCCGGACAGACCGCTGTGCCCGCAGGAGATCACCACGTACTTGCACAAACCCGCATCGAGCACGCCAACTGCGTGCTGAAGGTGGCTGCGCCCTCAGTTGGCCTCCTCACTCAGGTAACGGGGCGTCAATCCGAGATGCTGGGCGATTCGTTGAGAAGTCACCTCCGCCTCTCCAGGACAGGGAGGCAAATGTCGATAGCAGATCAAACCATCGATGTCATCCCGCTTGAGCCCCGCATCTCTTATGGCATTCGAAGCGGCCTCCAGGTGAAAGCTGAGGGAAGTCCTTCCAGGGATTCGGCCCTGCGGTGTATAGCCAACCCCCACAATGGCATATTTGTCCTTCAATCCCATCCCGACCCTCCTCTACTCTTCGGATTCATTCCTAAAGCTCCCCTTCGAGATCTTCTCGGAACACAAGATATCCTGAACCTCCTCCCCGGTCCACCCAAATTCCTTCGCAGACCACACTGCGGAACGCGAGGCGGCCAGCTATACTGATGCCCAGGGAATCCGGCTCCGGCCACGAGCTTAACACCCGCTCACCTAGAGCGGTAGACAGGTGAGCAGCGCAGATCCGGCGTCGAAGTCACCGACCCTATCTCTGAACGTGCAGAAAGCCTTGATCCCATTGCTTGGACCACTCCCAGGGGTTTAGCGATTTGCTCCTGTAAAGATTCTGTGGTTAAATGGGCAAGACATCAGGAAGAGAATCTCCAATCTCAAAAAGGAAGGAAGGGATGGTCACGCGACGCGAAGTTTTAAAGATGGGGGGAATGGCTTTGGCTGCCTGCGCCACAAGCAATCTCTCGGGAGCCGCGGGGGCTGCAGGAAACGTGAGGAGAACCTATGTTCTTGTCCACGGCGCTTGGCATGGAGGCTGGTGCTGGGGGCGGGTTTCCGATATCCTGGTGGGTGCCGGACACCGGGTCTTTGCGCCCTCTCTTACCGGATTGGGCGACCGGCGTCACCTCTTAACCCCGGAGACCAACCTGAACACGCACATTCAGGATATCGTCGAACTCTTCGAGGCCGAGGAATTGAACGGGGTGGTTCTGGTTGGGCACAGCTACGGAGGCATCGTGATCACCGGGGTGGCGGCGAAGGCTCCGCGCCGGATCAAACAGCTCATTTACCTCGACGCGGTGCTGGTCAAAGACGGTGAGTCATGGTCCAGCGCCCACCCAGCCGACATGGTCGAGGCGAGGCGAAAGGCTGCTCAGGAAACGAGCAAGGGATTGACTCTGCCCGCTCCGACGGCTTCCGCGTTCGGGGTGGCCGATCCTGCTGACCAAGCCTGGGTCGACCGGCGCATGACCCCACACCCGTTTGCGACCTACGAGCAGAAGATGAACTGGGGCGGCCCGATCGGCAACCATCTCCCCAAGGTTTACATCGACTGCACTTCGCCGTCTTTGGGTTCGATCGCGGCCATGAAGGACAAGTACCGGGGCAAGGCTGAATGGCCGTTTGTGGAACTCAAGACATGCCACGACGCCATGGTCACGGCACCGCAGGAACTAACGAAGATCCTGTTGCGTTTTGCCTAAGAATCTCGGCTGTCGATTGTCCGCCAGATCTACTGGATTTCTTTGAGAACCTTCTTGGTCGTAGAAAGACTGGGCCGGTCTTCGAGATCGTCGTTGCTTACGTTTCTGAATCGAATCACACCTTGTCCAAGATGAAAGTATGCCTCCGCCACCTTCCGATTCGGCCCCGGAATCAGGGTGAAGGAAGCACGGCAGCATTCCTTGATTTTGCGGCATCTTCGATCTTAATGGTGGAGACATTGTTGTGCAGATCACCCGACGATCTTTACGAATACGAATACCTTAACGATATGCCCAGGGAATTGACTTCAGATATCTGCGGAATTTGGCAAGATACAGGAACCGGGCCGGTACGGGGCCCAAAACCTCATAATGGCAACCATATAAGTCCTGCACCAAAAGAACACCGATGAAAAATACATACCAAAGCGAATTGCGCTGTATTATAAGATTGTTCCAGTATGGATCAAGCGATATCCCGATATTGAATAGTAGAGAATCCGGACTTAAAAGCCATGAGAAACACCTCGTTTTTACTCGCACTTATTGCAATCTGGTCACTGACCGGATGCGAGAGCAAGGAAACCAGCATTGCAAACCTCTCCATGCTGGCGGGAGGGAAGAGGTTCGCCGTTCCAACCGGAACGTCTGCCGACCGGTTTGTTTCCCGGCGTTTTCCGGATGCCAAAATCGTTTATTATAACAGTGCCCTTGATTGTGCGCTGGCCGTTCAGGGAGGCAAGGCTGACGCCGGAGTTTATGATGAGCCGATCCTGAAAAACATAGCGGCTAAAAACGAGGGGCTCGTCGTTTTGGCCGAGCTGCTGGAGAGTGATCAATACGGGTTTGCCGTGCAAATCGACAATGTCCCTCTCAAAACAGCCATCGATGAGACCCTTGCGGAGCTCAAATCCAACGGCACCTATGACGATATGATGAAACGCTGGTTTCCCGTCAAAGGAGCCCCCGCACCCATGCCCGCGATAGATCTCCCCGGCAGTAACGGGATCCTGAGATTCGGAACAGCGGCGGTCACCGAACCCATGTCGTTCCACGACGGCAACCGGAACATCGTGGGTTTCGACGTGGAATTTGCCACCCGGGTGGCCTTGAAACTCGGCAAAAAGATCGAAATCACGGATATGGAATTCGGGGCGATGCTCCCGGCACTCATCTCAGGAAAGGTCGACATGATCGGCGCCGGACTCTCGATCACCGAAGAGAGGGCGAAAAAAGTGCTCTTCTCCGAAAGCTACTACCCTAGCGGCATTGCTGCCATAGTCAGGGGGGGTGCCATGGCGCCGGGTACGGCGAATAGGAAAATGAAAACCGTTGCTGACATCAGCGGTAAGACGATCGGTGTGCTGCTGGGCTCGGTGTACGACACCTATGCCACGCGCACTTACCCTCATGCCAAAATCCTCCAGTACCAGAGCGTTTCCGACCTGCTCATCGCCCTCAACTCGGGCAAGATCGATGTCACCTACTTCGATCAGGCTTCCGTGCCCGAAATGCTGAAGGTGAACCCCGAGTTGGGCACGCTGGCCAAGGATGTGTTCAGCGTTCCGATCGGCGCTGGGTTCAACCGTGACAACGACACGCTCCGCGAGCAGTTCAACGCATTCCTGAAGGAGATCCGGTCGAACGGCGTCTATCAGGATATGGTCGCCCGCTGGATGGAGAAGGGCATCATGGACATGCCCGTGATCGAAAGCACCAAAACAAGTGGTGTCCTGCGGGCCGGGGTGGTCAACGACTTTGGGATGCCCTTCGGATTGGTCCACGACGGCCGGCTTGTCGGGTTCGACATTGAGCTCTCAGCACGGTTCGCCGCTTATCTCGGCCGCGAATACGTCCCGGTGCCCCTGCAGTTCGGAAGTCTGATTGCCTCCATCTCCACCAACAAGATCGACATCATCACTGCGTCCATGTTTATCACCGAGGAAAGGAGCAAGATGATCGATTTTGGCGACCCGTATTTCGAATCTGCCGTGAGCCTGATCGCCCGCAAGGACGCCATGGACCCGTCGGTGGCCGGTGCAGCCGCAGGCCCGGCTCCCCGGAAGCCCTTCCTGAAAAGGTTGTCCGAGAGCTTCTACAACAACATTATTTTTGAAAAGAGATACCAGCTGATCCTTGACGGATTGGGGGTCACCATTATTATCTCCATTTTTGCAGCCATCCTGGGCACCATGCTCGGCGGCTTGATCTGTTTTATGAAAATGTCACGCCGGAAAATCCTTTCCATGACTGCCGACCTGTACATCTCCCTTCTCCGGGGCACCCCCGTCCTGGTATTGCTGATGATCATCTACTATGTCATCTTCGCTTCGGTGAACATCGATCCGGTGTTGGTTTCCATCCTGGCGTTCGGCCTGAACTTCGGCGCTTACGTGTCCGAGATGTTCCGCACCTCCATTCAAAGCATCGACAAAGGCCAGAAGGAGGCAGGCATCGCGGGTGGATTTACGAGCGTTCAGACATTTATCTATGTTATTTCGCCCCAGGCTTTGCGTCACATCCTCCCTGTTTACAAAGGAGAATTTATTTCCCTTGTAAAGATGACCTCCATTGTCGGCTATATAGCCGTGCACGATCTGACCAAAGGCAGCGATATCATCAGAAGCCGCACGTTCGACGCCTTTTTCCCTTTGATCATGGCGGCAGTCATCTATATGGCGCTCGCCTTGCTGCTGACTAAGGCCCTGGGCTATATCGAGATTTCTGTGGACCCGAAAAGAAATCGCAAGATGAAAGAGGCAATGGCAGAGAGATGATACAGGTGAGAAATCTTTCGAAACGTTTCGGAGACCTCGTGGTCCTGAAAGATGTCAGCGCGGATATCAAAAAAGGAGAGGTCATTTCCATCATCGGCCCTTCGGGAACCGGTAAAAGCACCTTTCTGCGCTGCCTCAACCTCCTGGATACCCCGACCGGCGGCACCATTCATATCGACGGCATCCCCCTGCTGGATAGAAGAACGAGTGTTCCGAAAGTCCGGCAAAAAATGGGGATGGTCTTTCAGTCGTTCAATCTCTACGCGCACCTTTCCGTAATGGAAAACCTTTCGCTGGGGCCGGTCAAGCTGCTTGGAAAGAATAAGGCCCAAGCCAACCAGAAGGCAATCGAACTGCTTCAACTGGTCGGCCTTGCAGAAAAGGCGCACTCGTTTCCGGATGAACTTTCCGGTGGGCAGAAACAGCGGGTGGCCATTGCGCGATGCATGGCCATGGAGCCTAAGATCCTGCTCTTTGATGAACCTACCTCCGCACTGGACCCGACCATGGTCAGCGAAGTGCTCGCGGTGATCCGCACCCTTGCCAGGGAAGGCATGACCATGGTGATCGTAACACACGAGATGGAATTTGCCCGCAACCTGTCGAGCCGCGTCTTTTATATGGACGATGGGCTGATCTATGAAGAGGGAACCCCTCAGCAGATCTTTGAGCATCCGCAAAGAGAAAAAACAAAAGCATTCATTAACCGGATACGCAGTTTTCATTACCGGATCACCAGCAGAGATTATGATTTGTACGCGATGCAGAGTGAAATGGAAACATTCTGCGACAAACATCTGCTGCCGAGGAAAGTCACCGGTTATGTGCTGCATATGGCGGAAGAGGTTTTACTCCTGCAACAGGATTTCTCCGATATACAGGTCAAACTCTCCTATTCCGAAAAAGACGGGGAAGTGGAGCTGGTCTGCGTGAGCGGCGGAGCAATGGTTAACCCTCTTCAGGAAGGTGTTGCAGAGGACGACATCGGTATCAAGCTCATCAAAGCGCGGTGCCGGAGCGTGGAATACCGGTATGACAATGGGAAAAATATCCTGATGTTGAAAATAAAGGGGGAATAGGTGTGAGCGCCCCAATGTACCTGTGATGCAAGGAAGAACTGGCACGTGCATTAAAAGTGCAGTGCCGAGTGGTGCAACGTCACTTGCCACGCCCGCGGCTCCCGAAGCATGTCGAAAAAAAGAATTTCACATGTCAGGGCATAGGACTGGGATTCGAGAATCTGGTCAAGGATGTCCTCCCCCATGAGTTGGCCATCGGGCTTGCAGCGATCGGATTGCTGGTTCCAAACGCCAGCTCAGTCCTCAGGACCTGCATACTTTTTTGGTAACACTGGAATCCGGGTGAGGCTTCCCGGGCCTCACCCTCCCTTAATTCACGTCTCTCGTCACGCCATGCTTCAAGGATCTTTGAGGGAGGGCCGGTAAAGAAAACGCCGGAGATAAATACATTGGTGTCGATCACCACCTTCACTTCCCGCCCCTTGCCTTGAGGAGGGCGGTGTGGATATCTGTTCTTTTTAAGCCGGCTCTTCTTGCCTGCTTCCTGGCTTCGGCGATCAGAGAATCGAACTCCTGCATCGTCGGGGGCGAAATCGCCTTGAGAATAACCGTGTCCTTTTCGCCCACTACGACGAATTGAACCCCCTCTTTCAAACCCAACCGCTTCCGGATCTCTTCAGGAATGACCACCTGGCCTTTTGACGACATTCGGGTAGTAGCTAAATCCGTCATATCTAACTCCCACAAGTTGATCTTACCAGTAAGATAGCAAGCGGTGAAGGCGATGACAAGCGTATTCTTGTCTGATTCCTGACCGACTGTGACAGGCAACCAATGGACCGAGTACGGGTAGTGAAACCATAAACGTCAGGGCTACGCCTTCGCTGAGGCTAAACCTTTGATTACGTACAGCTGCTCTTAGGTCCAAGTTGCTGAGCGAACTCAAGATCCTGAGAGATGATGTTGATATGCCACTGTTTTGGGGTGAGGCTCCCGGCGGGCCTCACCCCTCCTTGAGTCAAGAATAGAGGTTGTCGATCCAGCGGATCGCTTCGGTGTCGGGTTGTCGACAAATTCGTGTGCCGGATGGATGCCCGAGTATTGATTTGTCTCAGAAGTGACGCATTCTCAAGAGCCTGAAACCACCCTTTTCTGTCACTCCGGAAAAAACTCTCAGGGCGACACCTTCTTGAGCTGATCCAGCACGCCCTGCAGCTTGTCGATCGTCTCCTGCAGTCCCTGACGGATCGCCTCCATGCCTTCCTTCATCAGGCCGGGTGCAGGGGGCTCCTGGGGCTTTTCCTTGACCTCGGCCATCGGCGCAACCGCGGGCAGGCGGCCGACCAGTGCCTGAATCGAGTCGTCCAGGGTTCGATGCATGGCCATCTGGCGGGAGTCGGCCAGGATGATACGCCGCAGCTCCGGGAAATCAAGGGTCTCCGGCTTGAGAAAGACCGGTTCCGCATACAGGATATGATCACCGAGAGGAACGACCAGGAGGATGCCTCGGAGCACCTCGGAACCCACCTGCCCCCACAGGGTGAACTGCTCGGAGATCACAGTATCGTTGTCGATGCGAGCTTCCACCTGGTTCGGGCCATCCACGTGGCGGCCTGAGGGAAAACGGAACAGGACCAGCTCCTCATAGGCCTTCCCATCGTTTCGTGCTGCCATCCACCCAACGAGGTTATGGCGGTTGTTCGGCGTGAAGGGTTGAATCAGGAGAAACTCCTCCTTTTTCTCACCGGGCAGATGTGCCACGATGTAATAAGGTTTCAGCGGCTGGGACTTGCCGAAGGACGTCTGAACGGGAATGGCCCACTGGTCTTCCTTGTTGTAGAAGACCACTGGGTCCTCCATGTGATACTGGAGCAGCATCTCGGTCTGGACGCTGAAAAGATCCAGGGGGTAGCGGATGTGTTCCTGGAGAAAACCGGGAAGTTCGTCCTTGCTTTTGAAGAGGCCCGGGAAAATGGCCTGGTAGGTTCGGATGATGGGATCCTTCGGGTCGAAGACATAGTAATCGAGGGAGCCATGGTACGCATCTACGACGGCTTTGACGCTGTTTCTGATGTAATTGAACTTTCGCTGATAGGGGGTGGAGTAAGGATAACGGTCCGTGACCGTGTAAGCGTCCTGGATCCAGAACAAACGGCCGTCGGCCGCCACGCTGTAGGCTTCCCGGTCCGGCATCAGAAAAGGGGTCACCGCGGAGAAGCGCTCTTGGACCGTGCGCCGGTACTGGATCAGGCTGTCAGGCTTGATTTCCCCCGAAATCAGAATATTGATATCCATGAATTGCCATGCATAAATCAAGCGGCGGAAAAAGGAACTCAACACGACCCCGCCCTTGCCTTCATAATGCGTGTAAACCGGCCCGTCGGGGCCGGGGTAATTGAACTCCTCCATACCGCTCCGTGCGATCAGAAAATCCAGGCTCTTGAGACCATAGTAAATCTCAGGACGTTTCAGCGGTATTTTCCCGACAGGCGGAACGTCCTGGATCAGGAAGGTGGGACGCCCGTCTTCGGCCACTGCGGCGACAGGACTCATGGCCACGCCGTAGCCGTGGGTGAACTGGAGGTGCCGGTTGACCCAGCGTTGAGCCTCTGCCGGGAGCTTTTCGGCGGCGAGCTCGCGAGTGGCCAGCATGACCTGCCGCAGTTGGCCGTCCACGGTGTAGCGATCCGTGTGAACCGCCGCGAAGTCATAATAAAGGCGGAAGAACTGGATCTGGTTGTAGATCTGGAGCAAAGGCCCCTCGTCCCAGAGACGAACGTTTTGAACCGTCCCCTGGTTCTGGGCCGCAACCTGCGGGTCCAGCACGCCCAGGGCGGGATGGCTCCGGGACTGGATACGCTCAAGGCCGTAGGCCTGGCGAGTCAGCTTGATGTTGCTGGTGAGGTAGGGCGTCTCGCGGGCCAGTTCGCTCGGCTCCACGATCAGTCGCTGGACGAGTCCGGGGATGACGCTTCCTGCCAGGAGGCTCAAGCCGATCCACAGGCCCACCGAATAGAGGATAAGACGATTGGTCTTGGAGTAGATGGAGGCCACCAGCAGCCCCGCGCTGACCAGGGCAATGACGGTCAAAAGCGTGCGCACAGCCAGGGTGACATGGTCGTCGGTATATCCGACCCCGTAAACCGCGCCGGTGGGGGAGAAGAGCAGTTCGTAGCGGCCCAGCCAGTGACCCAGGGCAATCAGCACGAAGAGGCCTGCGCCCAGAACGGCCAGATGAGCTTTCACTTTTCCTGCGAGCGCGAAGATCTCTCCTCGAAGCATGGAGGCGATGTAATAAAAGCCTGCCACGACGGCCATAATCAGCACCACCACGGTAATCAGCCAGGTGCGACCGAAGCTCCATGCAGGCAGGGTGAAGACATAGAAGGAAAAGTCCTTCTGAAAGATGGGGTCCGCCTGATTGAAAGCGACTCCGTTCAGGAAGCGGAGGATTGTTTCCCACTCTGAGGCAGGTCTTCCGGCAAGAAAGAGGGCGGCGAGGGCCGTGGCGGCCACAACAACCCATACCAGCAGCCTCCTGGCTTGCTTAAGGGGCTTTGCAGGAAGGATCGAGCTTCCCTGCGGCTTCATTTGCGCTTCAAACCGGAAGGCCGCAAAGAGGTTTGGCGCTGCAAGCACTGCGACGATCAGTGCCCCGAGCAGGAACAGCCAGACCTTGGCGGTGATGACTCTCAGGAGGACCTGCTCGTGGCCCAGGCTGCTGAACCAGAGCCAGTCCGTGTAGAAGGTCCTGGCCCAGTTGAGTCCCATCAGGACGACAAGGACGACCACGGCCAGCAGAATCCACCTGGCCATCCGGGTCAGTTTTGAGAAGTCCAGGTCCTCCAGCCTGATCTGGGGCTGCATCGGGTCCTGGGGAGACTGGGGTCCCAAAAAACTTTTCATGCGCTTTCCTCCCTCCACGGAGTTGGTAGAGTTATCCCCTGTGCCGGTTCTCCTGTGTTCCGGTACTGATGTTTTTTCCCCGTACGAAAGTCTAAGGTGATGCTCCGGCGGTTGCCGGTTGTTGCAGTGACACCGCTTGCAGGGCGTCGCCCCTGTCGGCTGCAGCATGTCGGACTTGGTCGGGAGAACTCCGAAAAGGGCATCGAGAAGTGTTCCACAGGGAATCCCGGAAGTCAACCAATACCGGTCACCCGCGCATGCAACCTGTGAGAGGTGACGGTCCGGACCACATCAAGTATGTATGGGTTCTTGGAGGGCAAAACAGGGTGTTATTCAACTGCACAATAACGTCCCTGTTTTTATCAGGCATCAACTGGAGGCTTATCATCCCTTTTTCAGAATCTGCGAGATTTTCTCCGCCATCGGCCTGCTCGGCTCGTCCGAAGGGACCAAGTCGATCTCTGAAGACGAGGAAGCGCCGAGTCCCAGTTCCACTGCCCTGGCAATCTGTTCCTGTTCGAAAATGGCGGGCTTCATGATGGCGTCATTGCTCCCAAGCGATTTCAGGATGGCGACTCCAACCGCATCGATCGCCACCCTGTCCGAAGAGGCAAGAAAGACCCCGGCCTTGGCCCGTTTCCCCGTCATGGGGCCTTCGTCCACAAAGGCTTCGATCCCGTCCAGGACCACAAGCGAGGGTTTGAATGGTGCGTTGATCTCGGCGATCATCTTTCTCTGGTGCGGGGAGCCGTGGAGCTCACTCATGTAAGCGTATCCGTTCCTGCGCGTGGGCACCACCCCCACATGAAGCTTGAGCGACATGGTGAAGACTCCTCCGTACTGGTGCGTTTTCAGGCAGCAGGTGGAGACCAGGCATTCTGATTCGACTATAGGGCGGGCGATTCGAAACCCGTCGGACCAGTGGCTGCCTTTGGGTTTGAACTCGACCCAGTCCATGGCTTGGAGATCGTCAAAGTTCTTCACCTTCACATCCAGCTTCTTCAGCAGGGGGAGAACCCCTTTTTCCTCCATGACATCCTTTGTGAGAGGATAGCTTCTCTCTCCGAGGCTGACGGACCTGGCCCCCATTTTCCAGATCTCTTCCACCAGGCTCGCAAGGGTGTCGTTGTGGGTAGAGCCGGGGAAAGTGTCGGCCGTGTTGAAGTTGGGCTTGATCAGCACGTCCTTGTTTTTTACGGGATTGACGTTCAGGGCAGCGATGGAAGCAGCCACGCCCTGCTTCCTGTCCTCTGTGCTTACCAGCGCCACTCGACTCTTCCGGCCTGCCATAGTCGGTCCCCCCACACCCAGTAAAAGTATGCCGCTCCCCGCGGCAGTGTACTTCAGGAACTCTCTCCTGCTGATATTCCTCTTCAAGGCTATTCCACAGAGACAATGGCTTCTCTTGCCTGGTGCAGAGATCCCTTCAAATTGCCCTGTTCAAAACGGCGGATAGCCTCTGAAAAGGCTTGCCTTGCCTCTTCTTTTCTCCCCCTGGACTTATGTAACAAGCCGAGATTCAAGTAAGCCTCGCCACAAAGGGCTCGTGCACCTATCTTCTCAGATAAATCAATACAGTTCAGAAAGTGCTGCTTCGCCTTTTTGGCCGAGGCGGGAAGCTTTGCTATCAGAAAGGGGAGATTCTTAAGCATGAGGGGCAGATTCGTTTCACCGCTCCTTGTCGCTACCTGCAGATAAAACTGCCCCAAAATGAGCTCTGTCAGGCCAACGCACCACTTCCGATCTTTTTCTTCAAAACGGTTGCGGCCGTCCTCGATCTTACTCAGCCCAGCCTTCAACTCGCCCGTAGAGAGCAACACACCACCCAGAAAAGTCCCTGCAGGGGTTCCTATTTCCTCCACTCCGTGCCTCTGACTGAAAGCCGCCACTTCTTCAAAAGCTGCCCGGGCTTTTTCGAATTCGCCGTTCAGGAAACGGCCCATGCCTATGAACAGAGTTGGAAATTGACGGTAGTAGGGATCTGCCGAAATCTGAACCGCACGCTCCTCGCTCTCAATGAAGGACTTCATGTCACCCGAGAGGTAATGGCCCAACCCCTTAATGTAATGACCCATAACCATGCTCCGGACGTCAGATGTTCTCTCTCCGAATTCCACAAGAGTGTTTCCCGACTCTAAGGCCTTCTCCGCCTCCCCTCTGTAGTAATGGGTGAAGCCGATCCCCCCCAGAGATTTGGAGAAGAGATAGTGGTCACCCGGAAAATCCTTTGCCACATCCTGGGCCCTTTCCCCAAATTTCAAGGCGTCCTCAAAGAACCCCAGTTCCGCGCAGGTCCAGGTGAGCCAGGTGCAGGCATAACCGATCACCTGCTTGTCGCTTAATTGTTCCCCGATCTGAAGGGCCCGGAGCAATTGCTGTTGAGATTCCCGGTGCTCTTCTCGACTCCAGAGCGCCATGCCAAGCCACCCGTAAAACATCCCGGCAACCGACCTGTCCTGTATGTCATCAGCCAATGACTGGTGGGCACTGAGCAATCCGGTCAATGCTTTGAAGTCCCCCTTGTAGTAGTAAACATAGGCCCATTTGACGATCAGGGTGATAAGAAGGGTGTCCTCATCATCGGACCGGTCCCTCTTGTTGCTCAGAAGATCAAATGCCTCCTGAAAGTTCTGGTATGCCTCCGCCAGAGCATACCTTCCCAGGCTCTTCTCGCCGGATTTTATGAGGTAGTGAACGGCCTTGTGGATCGATCGCCCCTGCTTGAAATGGTACGCCAATGTCTCATAAAACTCCGAGAGCCTCTCATGAAACAGCGGCTCCATCACATGACCGATTCGCTCATGGATTTCTTGGCGCTCTTTCTTGAGGAGCCCGCTATAGACGACCTCCTGAGTGAGGGCGTGCTTGAAGATATATTCCAGATCCGGCTGAAGTGTTTTGGTACGAATCAGATCCAATCTTTCCAGGCCTATCAACCAGCGGTCGCACTGATCCTTGATCTCGGTGACCTGTTTCAGGATCTCGTAAAGAAAAGATCTCCCTATCACCGATGCCTCCTGGAGAAGCCGTTTTGCCTCATTTTCCAACCGATCCAATCTTCCCGCAATGATTCCATGGACAGTCGATGAGATATCCGCTTCCCGAATTGGACGGTTGAGTTTCCAATGGCCCTTTTCTCTAGTCAGAGTTTGAGACTCGACCAAAGAATTCACCAACTCCTCTATGTAGAACGGATTCCCTTCCGCCTTGTCCTGCACCAGCCGTTTCAGATCAGAAGGGATCTGATCACTCTGTAGCAATGAGCCCAGCATCGTCTGCGCATCTGAAGACGACAAATCCTGGAGCTGGATCTCCCTGTAAATCTTCTCCAGCCCTCTTAGCTGGTGTGATGTGAAGAGGCTGAAAGTAGGCCTGTACACGCACAAAACAATGGCAGGCTGCCGTACATCCATTAATGTCATTCGAAGCAGTTCCACAAAGCTCGGATCAGCCCAATGGATATCCTCCAGGAAGAACACGGTGGGCGCTCTTAGCGCGAGTGAAGAAAGCAGGGACTTGACAGCCTCTCGGAGTTTTGCCTTCCAGAACTCCGGGCTGACCTCTTCGACCTCCGGGTACTTGAGCGAATACAGGCGGCCAATATAAGGGACGATGCCTTCATGGTGCTCAACCAAGCCCCCGATGCCGGATTCCAGTTTGTTTTGAACAGCCTCCGGGGGGTCTTCTTCCCTGAGATGGAAGACCCTGTTGAAAAGGTCGATGAGAGGGAAATAGGGGATGTTTTGAGAGTAGGCATAGGCGTGGCCTTCCAACCATTGGATTTTGTCGTGAGAGAGTGCTGTCTTGAACTCTTCCACAAGGCGGCTCTTTCCGGTCCCGGCTTCCCCACAGATGGAAAAAATGCTGCCCCTTCCCTGTTCAAGCTCTTTGACGGCTGATAGCAGGTCTTCCATCTCGGCCTTCCTGCCGATAAGCTCCGACCTGATGATTGAAAGCCCGTGAAGTGACACGGGCTTCTCCTTGGGGGCTACCACTTTATAGGCGAGGATAGGCTCTGCCTTTCCTCTGGCTTGGATCGATAGTTCCGTCTCAAAATCAAAATGGCCTTTTGCCTGGCGATAGACCTCCTGGCCGACAAGGATCTCGTCTGCACCGGCTGCACTGCCCAGCCTCGCTGCGACATTGAGGGTATCGCCTGCGACTCCGTGGGTGCCCTTCTCCAGATTAATCTCCCCCGTGACCACCAGCCCCGTGTTGATCCCGGTGTGCATAAGTAGAGGTTGTTCTATCCTCTTTTCGATCTCGTAGCTCATGGACTTCACCAGCCGGTGAATCTCCCTGGCCGCCAGGATAGCCCTTATGGGATCATCTTCGTGGGCTTTTGGGACCCCAAAAATGGCCATCACGGCATCGCCTGCATATTTTTCCACGAAGCCTTCATATTTATGGATGACCTTTGCGACCTCCCCGAAGATGTGGGAGGTGATGGATTTGACATCTTCGGGGTCCAATCGATCCGACATCGCGGTGTACCCGGACAAATCAGAGAAAAGGACGGTCACGTGCTTTCGTTCGCTGTCGATCGAAGGAATGTCTTTTCTTTTCTCACTGATCCTCTCCAATTCCCGGCCGCATTCACCGCAGAATTTGTCTCCAGGGAGGTTTTCCGACGTGCAGTCAGGACAGATCAGGACGAGTTTTGTGCCGCATTCCCGGCAAAATTTGCGGCTCTCCGGATTTTCCGTCCGACATTCAGGGCACTTCATGAGGCGCCTCCGTTAGGCGGCTTTGTGACCAGACAGTTTTTTCGGGAATTGTTGCTGGATTCCTCAAAATCCGGTCGGTTTTGGCAGGAGATGAGGGATACATTTTGCTGAACTTCTCCAAGAACTTAAAGGGGCAGGAGAAATAGATCTGATGTTATTATAATACGACCATACTCGATAAATGAAGGGGGGTCAAATAGCGGATGGGCGTGGCTCGGCAAAACCTGACCTCTGGGGCTGCGAAGGTCAGGTTTGAAGTGAGGATAAGAGGATAAGAACTCGCTTTCCATGTAATCTCCACTCAGGTTTGCTCTGCCGTATAATCCATGTTGTTTCGCTTTTCAATATGCCTTTTCAGGCGATGCCGCAGTGTATTCCGGCTGATACCGAGCATGCCGGCTGCTTTGACCTGGTTGTTCCCACATTCTTCGAGCGCCTTGAGGATGATCGTCTCTTCAACCATCTCGATGATGTTTGCATGAACGGACTGCTTTGAAAGGCGCAGGATGTCGGGCAGGACCGCTTGCAGTTTCTCTCTCAAGGCACCCATCAACTGCTCATGATTGAGTGTCTTGGGGAGTTGTTCCTTTTGGCCTTTCAGCGACTCAATATGCTCTTCCGTGATAATATCGCCGGTGCACAGAAGAATGGCCCTGCGGATACAGTTTTCCAGTTCGCGAATGTTGCCCGGCCAGGGATAGTCGCAAAACTGCGTCAAAACACCTTCAGAGACATGCCGGATGGGCTTTTCGTATTCGGTCCCGAATCGTGCGATAAAGTACTCCGTCAATTCCGGAATATCCTCCGCCCGTTTCCTTAACGGCGGAAGTTCGATGGTAATCACCTTCAACCGCCAGTAGAGATCTTCCCTGAACAGGCCGTTCTGGACGGCCAAAGCCAGGTCCTTGTTGGTGGCGGCAATGATACGGACATCGATCTTTATGGGCCCTCTGCCGCCGAGCCTTTCAACCTCGCCCTCTTGCAGGACACGGAGCAATTTGGCTTGCAGGGCCATGGTCATATCTCCGATTTCATCCAAAAAGCATGTGCCCCCGTCACATCGTTCAATCTTACCGATTCGGGTCTGGTGTGCGCCGGTGAAGGCGCCGCGCTCATAGCCGAACAATTCACTTTCAAAGAGCTGTTCCGGTATGGCAGCGCAATTGATGGCGAGAAAGGGCTTTTCTTTTCTCCGACTGTGATGATAGATGGCTTTTGCCGCCAGTTCCTTGCCTGTGCCGCTTTCGCCGGTGAGTAAAACCGCCACATCTTTTTCAGCGATCTGACCGATGGTCTTATAGACGGCCTGCATTTTCTTGCTCCGGCCGACCATTTTCAACATTCCTTTAGGCGAGGCCGTCTTGACTGCCGATACGGGACCGGGCAGGCAGACGACCTCCTTCATCCGGCGATTCAATTCAAGGGCCTCGCTGACGATACGGCTCAGCTCTTGCCGTTCAAACGGTTTGCTCAGATAATCATAGGCCCCGCGCTTCATGGCCTCAATGGCCGTATCGGTGCTGCCGTATGCGGTCATGATAATAATGGGTGTTTTGACCTGGTTCTCCCGGATTTTCGTCAGGGTGTCCAGCCCGTTGAGCCCCGGCATCTTGTAATCCAGCAGAATCAAATCAAAGTTTTCGCCGCTGACGGTTCCAATGGCGTGTTCGCCGCTCAGGCAAATGGTCACCGCATACCCTTTTCTTCTAAAAAAGCGGCCGAGAAAGTGGTTCAAACCCTCGTCGTCATCAATGATGAGTATCTTTTCCATAACTACCGTTCCTGTAAGAAGATCTGCCACAAAGGCACTAAGGCACAAAGAAATCCACAAATAATCTTCTTGGTGTCTTCGTGGCGGAACTTGGTTGAGCCTTACCGCCGAGGCTGAACCGGGAGAAAAAGCGAAATCAGGGCGCCGCCTTCCTTCCTGTTCCTTACGCGAATTTCTCCGTCATGTCGTTTGACCGTGTTGAAGACCATGGGCAGTCCCAACCCTGTGCCGGCGGATTTGGTGGTGAAAAACGGCTCAAAAATGAAATCGAGGTTTTCCGGGGCAACCCCCGGCCCCGAATCCGCGATGTCGATCCTGATGCACGAGATCGAACTCCCATCGGAATCGAACACATCCATTTCCGCTGTCACCTCTATCCGGCCCTTTTCAGGCATGGCCTCCAGCGAATTAATGAACAGGTTTACCATGGCCTCTTCAAGAAGTTTTCCGTCCCCTTTTATTTCCGGCATCCCTGAAGCCATACGGGTTTCGACCACGCACTCTTGTTTCTTGGCCAAGGGGCGAATCATGGAAACGATATCCGTGATCAGGTCGGCGATGCCGATCTCCGAGAAGATAAGCTCCTTTGGCTTGGTATAGTCGAGCAGCCGGTTGATGGCCCCCTCGATACGATTGATTTGCCCCATTGCCACAGTGAAATCTTCCGTATATTCGGGTGAAATTTCGATTTCCGCGTGGATGGATTCCAAAAACAGTTTGAGGGAGGTCAGGGGTGTCCGGATTTCATGAGCCACGGCAGCACCCAATCGGCCCAGGGCCGCGAATTTTTCAGAACGCTCTGCGATGAGTTTGAACTGCTTCAGTGTGTGGTCGGTTTCTTTGAGCTCTGCGGCCTTTAAATTGAATTTTTCCTCAAGAGAGTCCTGTCTCTGCCGTATTTTTTGGGCCATATCCGCAAAGGCCCGGCACAGAACCCCGATCTCATCCTGACGGTGGGTCCTGATCGGTTCCATGTCAGAATCCGCAGTGGCCAGTTTATTGGCCAATTGACTGAGGCTGCGGACCGGACGGACAATATGGTAGGAGATGACCCAGGTGAGCAGCAATGCACTGCCGATGGCCAGGAAGATCGTAAAATAGACGTGACGTTTCAAACCAGCCATGCTTTGAAATGCCTCATCCCGGTCCTGCTCCACCACGATGTGCCAATCCGTGCCCCCGATCTTTCGGGATGTACCCAGCACCTCGATGTTGCGATAGTCCAGATAACTCCTTTTTCGATCACGGCTCTCGAAGATGTTCTTGAAGCTTTCCGATTGGGAGATGTTTTCCGTCAATATGCGATGGGGTTCTTTGTGGGCCAGAAATATCCCGTTCTTGTCCACGATATAACATTCCCCGGTTTTTCCGAGGGCGACCTGCAGAATAATGGTAATGATCTTGTTGGTGCCCACGGTGCCGAAAACCGTTCCGATGCGATCGCCTCCTTCCAGAATCGGTGCGGCAATACGGAAGGTGGATTCCTTTTCCCTTGGCAGGTAGGTAATGGGGGATAAGACAAGGGATTCCGATCCAGTGGCCAAGGCGGAGATGTCCGCAATCGGATCCGCGGCTTGTGTGCTGAAGACTATTCTGTTTTCGGATGATGCCACTGTCATGTTGTTATAAACCCCATAATGGGCCTGGACCAGCTCAAGATATGGCGCAATCACCTTCGGATCCATGGATTTGAGCAGGGAGGTAGCCGCAATGACCTGCATGTCCTGTTTGCGTTCTTCCACCCATCGCTCCAGGATGGCAGCCTTGTCGGAAGCGACGTTTTCAAGCTGGCGCAGGACCAGCTTTTCAATCAACGCTTCGGTGGTATCGATGGAATACATACCGATGACGCCCAGAGGGACAAGGGCGAGCACCAGGAAAAGAAACACCAACTTGGTCTTAAGGGTGAAGAGAGTCTTCATAATCGCAATCGAAACGACTTGAGAACAGCAAATTCGAAATCCCAAGCACGAAATTCGAAACAATATCCAATGATCAAAATCCAAATGACCAAAACGGATAAATCGACAAGATCATACTCGCGCAGACGGTCGAGGCGCAGAGACAGGAAACCATAACACGGTGGGCATCTGAACGGAAGCCCGGATCAAATCCGTGGCAGGCTCTGAACTGTTTTGAACATTGGAGCATTCGGGTTCGCCCCTGATCGGTCGAACCTATCCGGGTCCTTCACTGGAAGTAGAGGGATTTAGCGGCAACTGAGGATGTCGTCCTGCCCCGGTCCAGTAACAGACCAGTTCCTGGGCCACGACATCCGATCGGATGATCAATCTGCTTTCTTCCAGATCATATACTTTTACCACATGAGCCAGATCTTCTGCCATCGGAACCGTCTGGACAAGGGTGTTGGGCACGTGGGAAAGCAGCTCCGGTCGGTACACGACATCGGTGTTTTCCGGATAGACGGCCGCATAGAAGATGCCGGCTTCGGCAAGATCGTGAAAAAAATGGGTGCCGAAGGAGAGGTCAGGAATCATACTCCCGGTCTGACTGCTGATTTCCACAACGGCCATCATGTGATTAATCTCCGAAAATGTTACCGGGACTCCCATGGATGGGGTTTTCGTCCCCCATCTCCCGGGTCCCATGAGCATTGTGGTTCTCCGGTCTGCAACCGTTCGATTAAGCTTCCCGACCAGACGGGCGACGCTGTATTTTTCCGACATGGATGCCCCGGCATAGTTTTGGGGATCCACCAAGACGATGCAGGCAACAGGCAGCGACACATTGCCGCCCATGAAATTACCCCCTGTCCGGAGAAATACCCTGTCCGGATCTATCTTTTCCTCCACACCCGCGCGTTCCGTTATGCGGATGGATTGGAACGGCCGGCATTGCACGAGATTTACCTGGATGCCGCCCTTCAGATCATGGTTTACGGTGAATTCGATTTCAACGGGTATGGTGTAGGCGCTCTCAATGGTCTTGAGCATCCGGCCCATGATTTCGACAAATGGCGTATGGGCCAGGAAATCATCGAATGTCAGTATCCAGTGGTTTTCTCCTTGCGCGCCCCTCCGGCCCTCACGGTTTTCGGCCTCGCTGTCCCTGATGGCAATGGTGCTCAGGTCGAGATCCAGACCCCTTCCGGTCAACTCCCACAGGGACGCGGTTTTGAAGGTATTGGCCTCCAGGTCAAGATAGTCAACGTAATGCTGGGAATACTTTTGAATGTCCTGCATACCGGCCAGGGGTTTAGCCGTTGGATCATCCATGGCCACAATCCGCGGATAATCATTCTCGACCCGGTTGACGGCGCGGGTCCCTAGTCCCATGACCAGCCGCAGCATGCCGGCCTCGGGTTTCATATTTTTTTTCCAGACGTAGGGGTTTCGTGACAGCCCCACACCTGCAAGCTCAGGGAAGAAGAACTTTCTGTGATAAGAACCGGACACCCGTTGAACCATGATGGCCATTTGTTCATCCATCTGATCAAGACCGCGCTGGCGCCGATAGGCCAGGGCATCCTCGTCCATAATGCCGGCAAATATCCGTTTGACCGCTTCTTCAAATATCTCGTATCGCTTTTCCGGAGATGCCTGGTTGACGCAGAAGAAACTGTCATACTTACCGGCAAAAGCGCTTCCAACAGCGTCTTCCAGAAGGCTGCTGGAACGGACAATGATGGGGGATTGACCGAAATATTCCAGCATGAGCTGAAACCGCTCCCGGATATATTCCGGGAAGATTCCGTTGAGGATTTTGCTCTTCAGTTCAGCGGCCCTGGCAAAATAGCCTTCCCGCGTTTTATGGGCCATGAACAACTTCCACCAGCCGTTTTGAACGATATAGGAATAATACACATCCGAGCCGATATAAAAGGAGTCATGGCGCTCAAGGACAGGGTCCCAGTCGAATCCGGAGTCTCTTGTCAAAGTCTGCCGGGACAACAACATGCCCAGGGCCTTGCCCCCGATGAACCCGGTGCCGATCAATCTCTCTTTGATGTGAAGCAGGTCTTCAAGGCTCAAAAACCGCCGAATCAACCCGAGGAGTCTCTTGTTGCGGCTTAACACCAGCCGGCTGAGCTGTTCGACTTTGTCCTCCTTCTCCCCGGGGGCGGCGTCGGATTCCAGCAGGTTTTGAGCCTGCAGGAACAGGTGATCCCAGTGATCCAGGATTCGCTCGGCGTTAGCGACCTTCTCACGCAAGAGGTGCGAAAACAACCGGGTGGCCTCTACACTGTTGATCACCGGAACAAGCTCGGATTTTTCCTTGATGTGGGGGAAAAACATGGTGGGGGAATACCGGTCCTGAATCTTCAGGGGATGGATGCACAATTTTCGCTGATAGCTGTAAACATCGACGAGCAGCTGTGTGGTTTCCCGTATTCCTGCAACGGCTTTGAAGGAGTGACGATTTCTCAGAATTGCGAAATAGGCGACGGTGTTCAGTTCAAAGAGATAGGGGCAGGTTACGAAAAAGAAATTGACGATCATCAGATCGGTGGCCCACTCATGGAGCAGATCGGACAAGGAATCAAACACGTAAAACAGGTCTTTTCCTTCCCGGGTGATGATGCTGTGGACTTCCGTTGTAAACGATTCAAAACCCGCCCCCACATCCAGCTCGTAAATGCGTATATTGCGTCGCGGTGTCAGCAACGGGGCATGCCGGGCAAAGCGCATATACACCACCTGCTCATCGTTGGCCACGGCATTGTTGACAAAGAAGGAGACCAGTTTGCGGTAGCTGTCAATATCATCCACCTGCCAGACGACGTTGTCTCCCCTGCGCAGGTGATCGATGATCGTGTCCAGACTCACCCAGCCTGTGCTGACTTGGGAGTAGTATGCCATAGAGTATCTTCCGTGGTGTGAACCTATAAGGTCTATTGCATAAAAAGCAGGTCGGTGAGGCACCTCGATTGTACAGGTGTAGAAAAGATGGCTAAATTTTTCGCGGAATTTTCAGGTCTCGATCTCACCGCAAATGGTATCCTGTAGATACTATGCGGGTCACTTGGAAGTCATTTGTGATAACCTCGTTTAAGATTCCAATCAAAAAGGAGGCTCCAAATGAGCAATACGCAAGTGACCCAAGAGAAGAGTAACACAAGAAGTGCAGAGT